>Ga0208795_1000252_pt1 | contig 27344 bp, 25 predicted proteins | sample CB_VirMetaG_6_FD_184541 | JGI IMG/M metagenome (GOLD analysis project Ga0208795, IMG submission 184541) | Freshwater to marine saline gradient viral communities from Chesapeake Bay - CB_1508_2 Viral MetaG (SPAdes) (version 4) | ecosystem: Environmental > Aquatic > Marine > Coastal | place: USA... | reverse complement strand
CTCAGCGGGGAATCTTCTTTTTGGGAATACTATTTATTAATGTATAAAGCCTAAAGGCGATTATTAACAAGGAGAAAATAAATCATGGCTAAGAATGGTTTTTCAATGTCAAACAGAGTTGCTGTAGAGCAGATCACAGCAGACAAGACTTTAACAGTAAATGACTGTGGTAAAACTTTTATTGTTGACTCAGTAACACAGGGATCCGCAGTAGATATTGTATTGCCCAACAGAGGAAAGGCAGAGGATGGTTGGAACGCAACCTTTATCATGGAAAGTGGCTCTGGCACAGGTCCCGCGTCCCAAAACGTAGTTTGGACTGGTTCTATTGGTGACTCAAAGACTGCGCCATTTGTGGTTTTAGGTCAAAACTTAATCAAAGACGGCACAAATGGCGTTTCAGATAACGCAGCAACAGTAACCATTCCCGGTTCGGTTTTACGGAACGGCGACGTTGTAAAGGTTACTATGGCTAGCGGCGCTTTAACTGGTAACCTTTGGTATGTTGAAGCAATCACAAGTGGTTCATTAACAACAACTTAATATTAGAGGAAAGGCATGTTAGAAGATAATAAAAAAACAACAGTTAAAAAAGTTAAAAAAGTTAAAAAAATTACACCATCAGCACCTAAAGTTGCTAAAAAAGCTGTTACTAAAAAGCCCTCAAAAGAGGATTTAAAAAAAGAGTGGACCAAAGCCCATAATTCATTAAAAGAAGCTAAAAGGTGTGGCGATAAAAGTGAAATTAAAAAGTGGAATGAATTGTTGAGAAATTTATCTGACGAATTAAGCAAACTCTAATCCTAATAGCCAAAGCTTTATACAAGACCTCTCAGTGAAAACTGGGAGGTCTTCTTCTATTAGACTATTTAATAATGTAGGAGAACAACTTAAATGGCTAAACCAACTCTAACACCGGCTAGTTCAACACCGACAAATATTTTGCCTTCTGCTTCGTTAGCAAGCTCAGCATTTACATTTAGTTATCCATTTGGTATATACGGCTCAGGTGGACCACTAGAATCACAATACTTTGCTTCAGGTGCATCAGATCAAGTAGCATTTACTTATAAGAGATTGGGCGGCGATGTCTTAGATATCGAGCTAACTGAAGGAAATGTGTTTGCTGCCTACGAAGAAGCTGTTTTAGAGTATTCCTACATCATTAACCTACATCAAGCTAAAAATGCCTTGTCGAACGTCCTAGGCTCCGCAACAGCTAGTTTTGACCACAACGGTAATCCTATTGCTGGTGATGCTCAAAATTTGCAAGCTGAGTTAAAATATCCCAAGTTTAAACTAACTTATCCGGTAAGAGTTGCTAGAGGGCTGGCAAAATACGCTGGTACTAATGGTGATGTTCGCTATTATTCAGCCAGTTTTGTACCAACTAGCTCACAACAAGATTATGATTTACAAGAAATTATTTCATCAAGTTTCCCAAACGTTATTACGGATAATCAAAGAGCTACAATTACTAACGTTTGGTATAAAACGCCATTTACAATGTGGAGGTTTTTTGCTTATTACGGCGCCCTTAATGTTATTGGAAACTTATCAACTTATGGACAATACTCAGATGATACAACATTTGAAGTAGTTCCAACTTGGCAAAACAAAGCTCAGGCAATGGCTTATGAGGACTCAATTTACACAAGAGTGGCTCACTTTTCGTTTGAGTTGATAGATAATAGACTTAGACTCTTTCCAAGACCAGAAGCGGGGGCTATGCCTGATAAGTTTTGGTTTAGATTTTATGTAGACGGTGGAGCTTACGACGAAGATTCAACTCGTAAAGAAGGGATGGAGGGCGTCAATAACATGAACACCTTACCATTTAATAATATTTCCTATGTTAGCATTAACTCTATTGGTAAACAGTGGATTCGTCGTTATGCCCTTGCCTTAGCCAAAGAGATGCTAGGACAAATCAGAGGCAAATTTGGAGGCTCTGTGCCAATCCCCGGCGACAATGTAAGTTTAAACTCAGGAGATCTATTAAGTCAAGCCGCATCGGAAAAAGAAGCTCTAAAAACAGAACTTAACACAATCTTAGATCAGCTTACTTATGTTGAGTTATCTAAGAAAGACGCAGAGTTGGTTAAGACAAACGACGAAATATTTGCAAAGGTTCCAATGCCTATTTTTCAAGGATAAATAAATGCCAGATCCAAAAGACAAATGGTCACAACCAGCAGCCCCACCCGGTCCAGTCTTCTTTAATAAGAAGGAAAGAGACTTCGTTAAGCAAGTAACTGACGAAGTTACAGATCGAGTTGTAGCCCAGCCGGTTGCTTATTATCCTCTAAGCATAGAACACTCAAACTATCACCCACTTTATGGTGAGGCAATTGAGAAGACATTTTTACCACCTATTAGAGTCTATGCTCTTGTAACTTTTGAAGGAATTCAAACTGAGACTTCAGACTTTGGTGTGGATAAAAGAGCAACTATTAATGTAAAGTTCCACAAAAGAAGACTGGGTGAAGATCAAAATGTTTTTGTAAGAGAAGGTGATTTTGTTCTTTACGGTGACATCTTCTATGAGATCACAGAGTTAAATGAACCAAAGCAATTATTCGGACAGATTGATTTCCGTTACGAGATCGAAGCTAAATGCGTAAGAGCAAGGAAGGGTAAGTTCAATGCCGAATAAATCTACAAAACAAAAAACACTTAGCCCATCAACTTTAGAGACGGTTGATTTTGCTCTTTACAACTGGCTAAATGAAAAGCTAGACATCTACACAGACTCTAACGAAGGTCGTAGAAAGGTTCCAATCATTTGGATCACCGCAGAGAGAGCTTTCCAAGTTAAAAATGATAAAGAATTAAGAGAAATTGATTCACAATCTATTATCTACCCGGCTATGGTTGTAGAAAGAAATTCAGTTTCTAAAACCACTGCTGATCAGAGGGTTATCCCAGGCAACATTTTTCCACAGATGGATAGAAAACGTGGAGCATTCCCTCTTTACAGAAGAGTGGTAAAAGATAAGACGCAAAACTTTCAAAACGCAGCAGCTAAAAGATTCACAAATCAAACACAAAACACGTTTAAACTACCTTTTGAATCAAATGAAGTTGTTTATGAAACACTCTACACTGGCTATCCAGTATTTTTAACATGAACTACACAATTAAGATTAGAACAATCTACATTCAACAATTAAATGAAATCTTATTACCCTTCCAAAGATTCACAGGTGGTATTAATCAGTTCTTAGTAAAACATGAAAACCATAAATACGAAGCTTTTATTGAAGATGATTACTCAATTAGCAGCAATGCTTCTAATCTAGGCGGTGAAGAAAAGAAATTTGATGCCGAGATCAAAATAAAGGTTTTAGGTTATGTTACTGCCGATGGAATAAATCAAGATACTCCTTACGTTGTAAGTCGTGAATCACCAGCTAAGATTAGATTCACTAGAGAACGTAGTATGCTGAGTGAGAAAAACCCTAACAACGATGATGGATTCTTTAGACAATAAGCATTTTGGCTTTTGAAAAACTATTTACATTAGACTATTGTCCGAGGAGTTTTAACACATGGCAGTTTCAGCAAAAAACTTTAGATTCATTTCACCCGGTATCCGAATTGAGGAAATCGACCGTTCACAGATCCCAGCAGATGAGCCAGCAATTGGCGCATGTGTAATTGGTAGAGCAGCAAGAGGTCCAGCTTTTACCCCAGTAGAGGTAAGAAGCTTTTCAGATTTTGTAGCCACCTTTGGCGAGCCAGTAGCCGGTGGTAACGGTGGTGATGTTTGGAGAGAAGGCAACTACACTTCTCCAATGTATGCTACCTACGCAGCCCAGTCATGGTTAAGAAACGGCGAAGCCCTAACTTTCGTTAGAACATTGGGTGTTGAGTCGGATAACAAACTTACTGGCGGCGAAGCTGGTTGGAAAGTTGGAACTGCTGATTTTGAGGATGCTTACAACTCATCTAACAACACTGGTGGTGCATATGCCCTTGTTGTTGCAACAAGCGCTAGTCTTTCTCAAGCAACTGGCTTTACAGGCTCAATTGCAGCAATTTGGTATCTTGAGCAAGGATCAATGAAATTAGCTGGTACTTCTCTTGATAAATCAGTCGTCGGTGTATCTACTACTGGCTCGTCAGCTTTGTTAGTAACAGATGGAACAAGCTTTAAAGTAGAGTTTGAAACAGGGCAGTATCTTCCAAGTGGAACATTTGAATTTAACTTTACAAAAGGAAGTTCAAATTATGTAAGAAATGTCTTTAATACAGACCCAACTTTACTTGGTAGGCAAGGCGTCACAAACGGTGAAGTACGCTACTTTTTAGGTGAGACGTTTGAGAACTCAGTACCTGATGCGGGCGGCGGCAAATATATTGCTGCTATTGTCGGACTAGGCACTGGTTCCATGCATCAAGCTAGTCCAGCTATTTCAGACGTTGTATTACACGATGTGCAAAAGGCTGCTCTTGAGTCCACCACATACTCTAAGTCTGGTTGGATTTTAAGCCAAGACACATCAGGCGACACTTCATCGTGGGATAATGTAAATGAAGCAAATAACATTACTGACGGTAGAGTTAAAAAACTATTCCGACTTGTTGGTTTAGATGCTGGCGAGTGGACACAGCAAAATCTAAAAGTGTCTGTTTCTAATATTCGCGCCCCAGTTAATGAAGACGTTAACCCTTACGGAACATTTGATGTTGTTGTTAGACGATTAAGAGACTCAGACGATAACAAGCAGATTGTAGAAAGATTCAGTGGTTGTAACTTAAATCCAAACTCCGATGATTATATCCTCAACAAGATTGGTGATAAGTACAATACATTTGATGAAAGTACTAATCGCGTTATTGAAAAAGGTGAGTACGAAAATAGATCAAAATACATTCGTGTAGAGTTAAACCCAGAATTTGAAGCTGGCGGTATGGAGGGCTTATCACCATTCGGTGTTACAGGTCCAACCAAATTTGTTGATACTGTGTTTGCTCAGTCAACACAGTCTGGCTCTTACGGAGTTGTTGGTGGTTTAGGTGATTACGTTGGTGGGTATGGTGGTTATTCAGGTATAATTCTAAGTGGTACCATAGAGATGAGCGCAGGATTTAGAGTCCAGTTCCCTTCAGCGGCAACTCGCGAATCAACAACCAATCTAGAAGATTTTAGAATGGCTCACTTTGGTGCTCTACCCACACCAGACAAGAGCGATAACTTCAAGGCAGATACCATAGACTTGGTTAGAATTAAACCAGCAAACATTAATAATCAGTACGACGCTGTTACAAATGTTTTAAAATACCAATTCATTACTTTCTTAGACAATGTTGTTATCACTGGATCAGTATTAAACGCAGACCCCACAACATTGCAGGCGTCAGCAAGTGTCCTATTGTATGATGCTGATGCGCGTAAGGGTGGCTACTCGCTATCATCAACTGGTTCATATCCAACAAACTTTAATGCTGGACCATCTGGCGATGCTGGAACTTACAAGGCAGTATTGAATGCTGGAGCAGGTAATTTAACCACTCTATTCTTTGGTGGTACTGATGGATTTGATATTACAAAGTCTGACCCATTGGCTCAAAATGAAATTGCCTCTAGCGGTATCAACGACAGATTCACTAGCTATGAGATGTTTACATACTACAGAGCTATTGAAACTGTTGCAAATCCAGAGCAGGTTTCTTACAATGTGGTTTCAATACCCGGCTTGATTAACGAAAGCTTAATTAATCAATTGGTAGCAAACACAGCAGAAAGAGCAGACGCCCTTGCAGTCTTTGATATTCCATTTGGTTACATCCCAAGACATGAAAGGCTTTACTCTAGCGTTTCAACATTCAATCTAAATGTAGATTCAAATGGTGATTTAACACAAGCAGTTAATGAGGTAAAGGATAGAAAATACAACTCAAGCTACGCAGCAACTTACTACCCATGGGTCAAGATTCGCGACAACATCAACGCTAAAGATGTTTGGGTTCCACCATCTATTGCTGCTCTTGGCGCAATGTCCTACACAGACCGCGTACAAGCCCCATGGTTCGCTCCTGCTGGGTTTAATCGCGGTGGACTATCCTCTGGCGTCTCTGGTCCCGCAGTAGTTTCTACAGCCCTTAAACTATTTAAGGACGACAGAGATGATCTCTACGAGGTTGGTGTTAACCCAATCGCTACATTCCCAAATGAGGGCGTAGTCATCTTTGGTCAGAAGACTCTACAGGTTGAGCGTTCAGCCCTAGATAGAATTAACGTTCGCAGATTAATGATTTTCCTTAAGAGGGGCATTTCAAGAATTGCCAATAGAATTCTATTTGAGCCAAATGTCCCAGACACTTGGAGCAACTTTAAGAATCAGGCAATTCCATTCTTAACTGATGTTAAGACTCGCTTTGGTCTAACCGACTACAAGTTGGTTCTAGATGAAACCACAACAACACCTGACTTGATTGACCAAAACATCTTGTACGCCAAGCTGTTCATCAAGCCAGCAAGAGCAATTGAATACATTGCTCTAGACTTCATCATCACCAACACTGGGGCATCTTTTGATGATTAATTTAAGGACAAACTATTTAGGTTTAGGAGACAAAAAATAAATGGCTACAGCAATTCCAGTTTGGGCAAACCCACTAACAGAACCAAAAAGAAAATATAAGTTTATTCTTAACATCGCAGGCATCCCAGCTTATGTTGTTAAGACTACAGACAGACCAACAGTAACAGTTGGTGAGGCTAAGCATGAGTTTTTGGTTCACGATTTTAAGTTCCCAGGCAGAGTCACTTGGAATGATATTAGCATTAACCTAGTAGATCCAATTGATCCTGATGTCTCTAGTAGATTGCTAGCTCTAGTAAGAAATGCCGGTTATGTTTACCCTGGTGACTTTAGCGCATCCCCTTCAGATCCCAACTACCTAAGAAAGTCAGTTGGTAAAGCTAGCTTTATTGATCAGTTAGGTCAGGTTACAATTGATACACTAAACACTGCTGGTGAAACAATTGAGACTTGGAGACTCAACTCTGTTTGGGTCAAGTCAGTAACTTACAACCAGATGAGCTACAGTGATGAGGGCTTGATCGAGTTAGGCTTAACCATTTCTTACGATTGGGCTGAATTAGAGACTTTTAGTCCAACTGAATAATTTAAAGTCTAACTAATTATATTAGTATGGCTGGAACACTTGGAAATATAGCAAAGTATACCGTCTTTGACGGTCAATCACAATTGTTTAGAAACGATCTAGAGGTTTATGCTCAACAGAAGTTTCGTTTCGTAGCTTTAATTGATAACATTCCAGCTTTTTATATTAGTCGTATTGATCGCCCATCTTACACAGTATCAACCGTAGAACACGTTTTATTAGATCATGTGGTCAGATATCCAGTTAGAGTTAAGTGGGATCAAATTAGTTTTACAATACGAGAGATTTATGATGGTCAAACAGTAGGTTCTGTTGGTGGTAACGTTATGGCTAAGCTATTAGCCCACTCCTACTACTACCCAGACGACGTTAATACATCAAAGAATCTTGGTGTACTATCAGCTATCGCAAATCCTTTAGACACCGCCAGAGACGCTGCTTTTGGTACAAGAAATCTAACAAAAGAGAACCTAACAAGAGCATTAGGTAATCTAAAGATTGTTGCTTTAAAGCCAGATGGAACTACGTTTGAAACGTGGACAATTTATAATGGTATGATTACCTCTGTTAAGTTCAGTGATAATAGTTATTCAGATGAGGGCTTAACAGATATTAATGTTACGGTACAATATGATTGGGCTAAGTTAGAGCTTGGTCAAGGTTTATTTTAAGAGGTTTAAATGAGAAACAATGAGGGAAGAACTCAAATCCCTCCTGAGCTTCTAGAACAGTTTATGAAGCAGCAGGAAGAAAAGTTTGATAATCAGCAGCCAGTACCTGCTCCCCAAACAGTCCCAGCAGCCACAGGCTATCAAGTACCAACTGATTTTGTTGAGCTACCATCGAAGGGAATGTTTTATAGTCCAAATCACCCATGGCATAACAAAGAAAGCGTTGAAGTTCGCTACATGACTACAAAAGAAGAAGATATTTTAAGTTCCGAGGCTTACGCTAAGGCTGGCGTCATGTTCGACAGATTAATTGAAAGCGTAACCGTAGACAGAGTTGATTCAACTACTTTATTACCGGGTGATAGAAACGCCATTTTAATTAATGCTAGAAAGAACTCATACGGCAATGAGTACGAGTTTGTTATAGGTTGTAATACATGCCTCTCAGATGTAGAGTGTTCTATTAGTTTATCTGATCTTGGTTCTGTTGAAATAGATTTAGAGAGAGTTACAGAGAATAACACTGTTTGTGTAACTTTACCATTATCAAATAAAGAAGTTGAGTTCAAGATAATGACTGCTGGCGATCTAAAACAAATTAATAAAGCAGCAGAACAACAAAAGAAGCATGGTATTCAACCAAATGAAACAGTTGAGCTTCACAGAAGAATGATTGTATCTGTGGACGGTAACAACAATCCAAATACAATTAATGGATTTGTACAATCAATGTTGCTTAAAGATTCAAAGTTTTTAAAGAAACAATACAATAGTTTTAGCCCCGATGTTGATTTCACTTTTCAGCAGGAATGTAAAGAATGTGGACATCTCAACAAAGGAGGTGTCCCGATCGGGGCAAACTTTTTTTGGCTTGTCGAGTGAATACTTTAAATCTGTTTATGAACAGATATTCTTAATGGTATTTAAATCAAACTTTAGTTTCACTGAAGCTTATTCTCTTCCAATTAATTTAAGAAACTGGTTTTTTGATAAACTTTTGAAATATCACACTGATGCTAATAAAGTTGATAACTAATCTAATTATAGAGAGGTGAAATACATTGCCAATTACGGAAAAATTGTTAGCTGATGCTTTAGCAGGACGAATTAATTCTAGTGATATTGTTAGTGAAGTTAATAAAGGTTCGTTAAGCCCAGGCGAAGGTAAGCGACTAAAGGAAGCTATCTCTTCTGGTCAAAAGTCTAGAACTGGCGCTAGTAAATCTCTTGGAAGCTTAACCGGCGAAGGTAAAAACTTAGCAAATACATTTATCGCCATGACTGGTGGCGCTACAGATTTTGAAAACGCTTTAAAGGATTTAACCGAAACAACTTTAGAAAATGCTAAAGCTCTTTCTCAAGTTAGCTCACTTTCAGATCTTACAATCACAAGCCTAAAAACTCTTGGAAGTACAGCTAATGTTCTTATGAAAGCTTTTAGCGGTACTGTTACTAGGATTGAAGATTATAGAATAAGTTTAAATCGTAGTGGTGTTGATGGTAGAAAGTTTATTTTAGAACTAAGAAGGCAGCAAGATGCTCTTAGCAACTATAATGTTACTTTCAAAACTCTGAACGCAGCGTTTGAAGATTTCCAAGACAACTTAGCGGGCGTATTATCTAGAGGATACCCACAGCAAAGAGAAGCTTTGCTAAGAATTGCCGCTGTTAATAAAAAATTTAATATTGATATAAGTACTTCAACTAGATTTATTAATCAGCTAGATACTGGTTTACAGCTTACTGCTGCTCAAACAGATGTATTTTCTAGAAGACTACAAAAGTTTGCTTTAGATACAGGACAACCAGTAAAGAAAGTCTTTAATGATTTCACTGCTGCCGCTGGGGACTTCTTTGTAGAGTTAGACCCAGACAAGGCTCTAAGAAAATTTACAGTTTTTCAACAAGTGGCTCGTAGATTAGGTACTGATGTATCAAACTTAACAAGATTAACAGATCAGTTTGAGACCATTGAAGGTGGTATGGAGTTTGGTGGTAAGCTCAACATGCTTCTTTCAAACTTAGGTGGTTCATTTGACGCAGTTCAAGCTACCCTTATGAGCCAGCCTGAAAGAATGCGTTACATTGCTGAACAAGTCGGACAAGTCGGTGATCGAATTCGCGGCATGAGCGATATTGGTCAGAGAGCTATTTTAAGAGAGTTGGCTGGTACATTAAACGTAGATGTGGCAACAATTAGATCTTTAATAAACAGAGATAAATCAGCAGAGATTCAAAAGTTTGTTACAGGGACTACAAGCCTAGCGGCTATGACCACTGAAGATCAAGCTCGTATGGCTAGAGAAATGACAAAAAGATCAGAAAAAGCTCAAATTACTAATGAACAATTAATGGGTAAGTTCACAATTGGTGTTGAAAAACTAGCTCAATCTGTAACCGATATTAAACAATTTGGTTTTCAGGAAGCTCAGCGTAGATTATTGGGTAAATTAGATCAGTTTACTCCTTCAATTGATACCGCCGCAAAAGCAATTGATAATTTTGCTGTAGAAGCAAAAGCTGGTAATATTAATACAACACAGTTGATTGAAACGTTGAAACAATTAATAAATGGACAGACGGTCCAAGCAAACGCCATTATGGCTGCTTTGAAAGGCAGAGGTAATATGACCACCGCAGAAATCGCTGCCTATAAACAAGTAATGGCAACGATGGGTCTCTCTGGAGTCGTTAAATAAGAGGATAATAAATTGCATAATAACGCAGACGCATTAAAAGTTTTAAAGAAAACGCTACAGGAAGATCAAAAGCTTCAATACTCTTCTAATGAAGAAAGAGAGCTTAGATTAAAATATCCTTTTGCTAACGTGTTTATTCAGTTTCCTACAACTGGAGAAAGTCTTACTTTCCCAGCTTACATGAAAAACTTACAAGATAGCTTTAGTCCCAAGTTTAACACTATTGATGTATTTGGTCGTGTAGATCCAATCCCAGTTTATCAGGGAACATCAAGAGCAATATCATTTAGTTTGATGATGCCTGCCTTTAAGGAAGAACACGCTAGAGAAATTTTGTCGGACATTAACACAATAGTAAAGAATTTATATCCAACATATTTGAATACACAAAATGATAAAACAAAAATCATTAACTCTCCACCATTAATCAGAGTTAAATTCGCAAATCTTATTTGTGATTACACAAATCCAGCAAGAGGTTTGCTTGGTTATATTAACGGCTCTATTAATATCACTCACGGTCTGGAATCTAATGGTATCTTTCTAATTGATTCTGGAAATGGAGATGGGGCTGTCTACGTTAAAACTTACGAAGTATCTTTCAACATGAGTGTCTTACACGAAGGAACTCCAGGTTTTAACGAGCGAGGTGAGTTCTTAGATGTGGAGAACGGTCAATACCCTTATACTCTAGATTCATCAGGCTCACCATTTTTTAAGAATCAGTCAGAAGGTGATGCGAACACACAAGCAACAAGTACCTCCGCTTCACGAGCCGCTGGTGATACCGCATCAGGTAATGGGACAGAGCAGAATAAAAATATAGGTAAAATAACAGGAGCTATTAAGTAATGGCTGTTTCTAGATACAACAATTTATTAGAATTTATTAACTCAACTTCTGGTTACCGTAAGTCGTTTAAAGGACGCTATGGAGAGCAGGGTATAAGACAAACTGGCGTCAATCAGTTACTTTATCCAAATCAGCAGGTATATGACTTAATTGAAACTGCTGCTGTGACTTGGAAAGTGGGAGATAGATTTTACAAACTGTCTTCAAAGTATTATAATAACCCTGAGTATTGGTGGGTAATTGCTTGGTTTAATAAAAAGCCAACAGAACAACACGTTGAACTTGGAGAGACAATCTTAGTTCCATTATTTTTAGACGAACTATTAAGTATAATTGGTTTATAATATGTCGGTAGATTTAGGATCATTACAATTATTTTTTCCAATAGTCCCTGGTGGTCTATCACGTCAAACTTTTTTGAATGAAGTTTTAACTCCGCAAGTTCAAAGAGGTTCTACAGATTCATCACGGAGCGCTCTTGCTAGAATTTTATATGACGATTACTTTGAGAAAAGCAATGTCCCTGGATTACCAGACGATGTTTATAAAAAAATAATAAATGGTAGAGCTAATACAAGAAATAGAATTTTTAGTATCCATCCAGACCACCATCAGGATTTCGAAGAAGGTTTTACACCGGGAAAGCCAGCAAACCCAAGATTATTAAAAGAGCATGAAGAGTATTTAAAGTTTATGTCTAATATTGGTTCTGAAGAGCTAGCTGCGATGACCCCTTATGTAAAATTAATTTACAGGTATAGAAAGAAAGAAAACGATCCATGGAGAGAGATAGTTGTCCCTTTCCAATCATTCTCTACTGAAAATGAATATAATCCACACACTAAAGACGAAAAGACTAAAATACTAGGTGGTAAGTTTGCTAGAGGCGATGGAGCAGGCATTAACTCTGTAACCGTCAATAGAAAGTTTCCAGCGTTGGGCAATATTCTCAGCGTAAATGTAGACATTAACTTCTTCTTTCAGAATATTAATGTTTTAACAAGAAAACAGATTATTGATGGACAAGACTTCAGTTTTATTAAAGTGATGGCTTTCTTAGCTCCAAAGTTTGAAGAGTTGGTTTTAGAATATGGATATGGTATTTCAAGGTTTACAGACCCAACCATTATTCCACCAAAAATTCAAACTCAGATTTTATTAAAAGAAAAGAAGAGATTCATTTTAAGATATAAATCACACACATTTAATTTTGAGCAAGATGGTTCTATTAGATTATCAACATCTTATACAACTCAACAAGATCAAGATTTGTTTAACAAAAACTCTGATGTATCAATACCAAAAGGGGATTTTGTAATTGGTAACTTCTCATCTGGCGAATCAACTAAAAAATTATTAAGAGATTATAGAGACCTTGTAAAAAATTCAAATGAAATAGAAAACAAGTTAAGAATTTTAAAAGTTCAATCAGAAAGAAGAAAGCAGGCAGCAAGAGTAACTGGTACAAGTCAAAATAAAAATAACCAAATTAATATTGAATCTAAGAAAAAAGAATTAGAAAATAAACTTAGAGAGCAAAGAAGAACTCTTAATAAGCTAAAAGAGCAGTTAGGTCCACTAGTAAAACAAACCATTGTTGAGACTATCAGAAATAATAAAGAGTTATTTAAAATTAACTTTGAAGCCAGTTCTGAAAAAGAAGGTGAAACTAGAAAATTTAAAATAAAAACAAACATGTTTTTAGAAGAAGGTCAAACAGCAAAAGATTCAACACTATTGGGGACAACTTCTTTTTCAATCTCATCGGCAGAAAAGTTTAAAGACAATATTGTTTTTGAAACAATTAAAGGTAAGACAGGAGATGAGGCATTAAATGTTTTAGATAGAACTATTGGTTCTATCATGAATACTCCTATTGGAGCGGATAGATCTAACAAAGACAAGACTTTTGGTGATATTGGGTTCTTTTCTTTAAGGGCTTTAGTAGCAGCAGCCTACGAGAACTTAGAAAAAGACTTTAAAGATAATCAAGCTCCGTTTATCGGATTCAGTAATATAAGAACAAAAGCCTTTGGAAAGGATTACTCATTAAATTTAGGTGATATATTAATCTCTGTAGATGAATTTCAAAAATGGTATTACAGAAATTACTTATCAAAAAATGTTATTATCTATAGTTTTGGCGACTTCTTAAATGATATTATGACTGACTTAGTACCAAAGATTTGTAATGAAAGTAATAGTTCTTTGTTCGGTAGAAACAACATAGGTTCAATTAGACCTTTCTTTTATTTAACAAAGATGACGGGAAATAAAAAAGATGTAGCCTTGTTTAGAGAGGTGTATAAAACAAACTCAAAGAGTAGATTAAAAACTTTTTCCTCTAAGTTAAAGACAACAGACCAATCAGCTACAAGAGATAATTTAAGAACAGTTGTTTTATATACTCCACTTAAAAGCATTAGTAGTCCTACAACAAGTCCATATCTTTTAAGAAATTTATCTTCTATTACTCCTCCATTTGACGAGGTACAAGATATCAGGTATAATGCTCCTCATATAAAAATTGGAGCAGACTCAGGTCTATTAAAAAGTATTAGTTTTAATGCTCAGGATTTTCCAGGTTTAAGAACTGCTTTGTGGGCTGACTCCCTTGTAGATTCAGCAGAGGTCTTATTAAAGTACAGATATTCTGCTAATGTTACTACAATTGGTAACAATGTATTTTTCAAGGGTGGCTTCTTTACTGTACCAGCGAACCCACTTGGTATTGATAAGGACACTTTTGATCCTGGTATCGTTGGGTATTACGCTATTCAGAATGTAACCGACAGTGTTTCGATTGGTAGTTATGAAACAACTTTAGCAGGAACTTGGGTATTCAACCCAGCATCTCAAAAAGGTAAGTCTGGTACTGATGTAACACAACAAAACGTAGAAGATTTAATTCCACCAATTGGATTAAAGCTCAGCGTAGTACAATACTTGGAAGACTTATTTAGCTTAGATGCTTCTGTACTGTTGTCCAATGGACTTAATAGTGACTTTAGCCCCTCGGCAAAGACCAACGCTGATCAGCCACCTCAAAACGATCTATATAAAGATATTAAGGAGCCAATTTAGTGACTAACATACCAAGCGCTAATAATGATTCTACAACTAAAGAACTTTATAATAGTAGAGTTTTGTATGATTATCTTTATGACCAGACCGACAGACAGTTCGATCTTTGGTATGATACACCTTTATATGGTAAGGTTGATGAGTTAGGAAGAGTTGTTTATCCAAAGGAATCTTTCTTAGAGATTGTAAGTAAAGATTCAGATGAAAACACTGTATTGTGTTTAAATTATGTCTCACAAGCATTTAAGAAAATGAGATTACATTATGAGACTCTTTATTTAGATGGTTATATTGATACCAAATCAGATTTCTTTCAAAGAACCTTACAACCAATTAAAGGCTGGAATAGCCCAACATTAAAATATCAGGACAATCAGCAATCTTTATATGAAAGTTTTTTTAATGATAGACTTGAAAATGTTTTAGAAACAGAAGACGTTAAAGATTTTAATTCTTTTATACTTTTATTATTACAATATATTAGAGATACAAAGCAACCATTTACTAGAGTTGGTTTTCACGAGTCAAATAGAACTACCGTTAATAATAGTGGTATGGCTATAGAAATCTACGAAGGAGAATATGGAGACGACTCTCTAGCTTTTGAATTTGTAAATGATAATAACTTTGAAGTTTTTCAAGAACTATGCGGTAGATATGGATTTAGAATAGATAGAAACTCACCGTGGAGAATAGTATCAAACTTTAAAAGTAAAAAGTCAGAACCTTTTGTTAAAGAGCAAATTACTGATGAGAATAGAGTTATAACAACACAAGAATTTTTTGAAACATTTTATGAAAGACTAGACCTTACAAAATACTTCGAAGAATTTTATAATGAATTATTTGTATTTTATACTACATTTGTACAAGCTTATCCTCGATATAAAGAAAATAGAACTGCTAGATCAAACTGTATTAATGCTTTTTATACATACAAAGATAGAGAACTTCCAAAGTTAAGAGAGACAAGTATCGCTACACCAGCTTACTATAACCAGACAGAAACTACTATAGGCTTATATTATGATTTTAGATTGGCTGAGTCCGGTTTGACTGTTTCTCAAAAGAGAAGAGGCTTTCATATCAAAAATGCTTTAACAATTTACAAAAGCCTTCGAAGTAAAAATAATCAAAAAGCTCTATCTAAAGCTCTTGATTACATTCAATACAACTTGGGAACGACTGCCTATAGAGACGTTACCCTCAACGAAAACAACTTGACAAGATTTGACGAAGGTGTTATGATGTCCCCACAAGATCAGTTCGACAAGAGGACTGGTGAGGACAACAGATATTTAAATGATTTTTCAGATTCTTGATAACAAGATTGAGTGTGTCGGCTACTATAGTGACGGCAAAATCTACAAAGAAGATGTTGGACATGGCTTTACCCAGACTTGGGATAGCTCTCCTAACTTTATGTCTGAGAGTGTAGATTATGCTAAACTCTATGCCGGGGTGGATGACATAGATGATGTCCCACTACCCGACCACCTCCACTCTAGGTGGGAGTACTCCACCAAGCGAATGAAGTCGTTTATCAAGTCATTGGGTAAGGCTAAGGTCAGCTTAGACGACCACTGCTTCTATGACCTAGTTCCAGACAAGTTCCTCACAGACTTCTATGAGGACAAGACTGAGATTACAAAGTTTGTGTTTGAAAACTTTAGTAAGCCTGCTAACTATTCTTTCTTAAAAGAAGTTAACTTGCTTCTAACCAAGATCTCTGGTCAAAAGCTAATCATTGATAAAAGCAAGCTGAATCAGCGATTTATGAAGAAGACTGACTTTGTTGCCGTTCAAAAGTTCTTAAACAGCAGCGACAAAATCAGCTACAACATCTTTAAGTCCAAGACGGGTCGCCTCTCTACTCAGAAAAATAGCTTTCCAATCTTGGCTTTTGATAAGAGATTCCGTCAGATTTTGAAGCCACATAACCACTGGTTCTTAGAGCTAGACTTCAATGCGAATGAACTTCGTGTTCTACAGGCTCTAAACGGTGTAGAACAGCCGAAAGAAGACATCCACGAGTGGAACATCAAGAATGTTTTTAGAGGGCTAGGAACCCGAGCAGAAGCGAAGAAACGGGCTTTTGCTTGGCTCTACAATCCCAACTCTGAAGATCACCTAATGTCTAGATTTTACAATAAAGATAAGATTTTGTCAACCTACTACAAGGATGGTATCATCACTACACCTTTTGATCGTAAGATTCCTAGCGATGATTTTCATGCTCTAAACTACCTAATTCAGAGCACAGCTTCAGATGTGTGCTTAACTCAAGCAATCAAGTTAGATAAGCTACTAAACAACAGGAAAAGCTACATTACAGCAGTGATTCATGATTCGGTTTTAATAGATTATAATGAGGAAGACAGAGACCTTTTGAAAGACCTTGTAGAGACTTACGGCAACACTAGTCTTGGAGAGTTTAAGGTTAACATCGCTGCTGGTGTGAACTACGGAGAAATGAAAGAATTATGCAGGTAATCGGAATCGGAACAGGTGGTAGTCAGATTGCCACTGAGTTAGCCCAGCATGAAGCTTATGATGTCATGGTGATTGACACCAGCTTTAAAGAACAATTAAATAATGTCGAGCAAATTTTAATTGATAGTCAAGAAACAATCAAGGATTACGAAGAGAAAACAAGTCTTGACATTAGTAAGAAAGTGGGGCATAATGTTGTTCATGTGTTCTTGTTCGGAGGTGGTAAGACTACCGGAGCAACACTTAGAATCTTAGAGAGGATCAAAGATAAAAAAATTACTATCCACTATGTTAGACCAGAAAAGAACTTTCTATCTAACAAGCAAAAGTTAAGAGAGCGAATGACTTGTGGTATACTACAAGAGTTATCTCGCTCAGGAGTGTTTAGTAAAATTTATCTTTATGATGCCTTAGAGGTTCTAAAAGGGGCAGAAGTCAACTTCTTACAGAAAAAAGACTATGTTGCCAGTACAATAGCAGGAATGTTTCACATGACCAATTACATTAAAAACACAGAAGGCTTATTCTCAAATGTAGAAGAGCCATCGGAAGTCAACAGAATCTCTAGCTTTGGCATGGTAAACCCTGAGAATGGAGAAGAGATGTTACACTTTCCTCTTGACAGCATCCGAGAAAAGTGTTACTATTTCGTTATGAGCAAGAAGGCACTGGAGACACCCGGTGTCGTCGAAAAAATAAATAATCAAATTCAAGAAAATAATGAACAAGCTTCTTTCAAAATTATTGATTCAGAATGGTCTGATAATCATGTTTATGTAGAAGCATTTACAAATGTTGTTCAAACAACCCAAAATAAAACGGAGGAATAAATGGGTATTGATCTTAAGAAAATGCGACAAAAGCTAGCCGACCTACACAACAAGGGCGGTAATAGTGGTGGAGCTAAATTTTGGAAGCCATCTGAAGGCGAGAATGTTATTCGTATTCTACCATCACCAGATGGCGATCCCTTTAAACACTTTCACTTTCACTACAATGTAGGTGAGAAAGCTGGATTCCTATGTCCAAAGAAGAACTTTGGCGATGATTGTCCGGTTTGCGACTTTGTTTCAAAGCTTTATAATGATGGTGATGATGAGTCACGACAACTAGCTCGTAAGCTTGTAGCAAAGAGCCGATTCTTTTCACCAGTTTTGGTTCGTGGTGAAGAGGCTGAAGGTGTTAAGGTTTGGGGTTACAGCAAGACTGTTTATGAGAACTTGCTACAACTAGTACTAAATCCTGATTACGGTGATATTACTGATGCTCACAATGGTACTGACTTGGTTCTAACTTATGGTAAGGCTCCAGGTGCGATGTTCCCATCAACCAATATTACTGCTCGCCGTAAGACATCTGCTCTAGTTCCAGATGCCGATCAGATGAGTGAACTACTCGACAATGAAGTAGATTTTGACAAGCTCTTTGAGGTTAAGTCAAAGGATGATGTTTCTGCTATCCTAGATAAGTTCCTACTCGGTGAAGATGGAGATGATTCTGATGGAGTTGTTGTTAGCGACAAGTCTAGTGGCTCATCCGTAGATGATGCCTTCAAGGATCTACTCGCTAGTTAATTGTTTGGTAGGGGGAGCGAAAGCTCCCCCTCCGTTATTATGGAGAAAAAATGGCAAAAGCAGCAACTGGTCGGTTAAACATAGCCGACATGAAAAAATTAATTAATAAGAAAGCAGGAATGGATGTTGCCTTTTCTCTATCTGATGATAATCCAACAGAAGTAAACCAGTTTATTCCAACTGGCTGTAAATGGCTTGACGGGATTATCAAACGAGGAGATTGGGGTGGTATTCCTGTAGGCAAGGTAAGTGAGATTGCTGGCTTGGAAGCAACTGGTAAATCTTACATGGCGGCACAAGTAGCCGGTAATGCTCAACGAATGGGCATTGATGTAATCTACTTTGATTCAGAGAACTCTATTGATCCAGAGTTTTTAGCTAATGCTGGCTGCGATATTGAGAAATTGCTTTATGTTCAAGCTAGTTCAGTAGAGTTTGTCTTAGAGACAATTGAGAGTCTACTTGCGAACAATGATAGTCAAATGCTATTCATTTGGGATTCTATGGCTCTAACACCATCAGTCTCAGACATTGAGTCTGACTTTAACCCATTATCAACAATGGCTGTAAAGCCTCGTATTCTATCAAAGGGAATGTCGAAGTTGATTCAGCCTATTGCTAACACAAAGTCAACTCTATTGATTCTAAATCAGCTAAAGACAAACATTACTCGTACACCAGCAGAAGCCCTTACTACACCTTACTTTACTCCCGGTGGTAAAGCCCTAGCTTACTCCTACTCTTTAAGGATTTGGCTAACTGCTCGTAAGGGAAAGTCATCTTTTATCTTTGATGATAAGGGATTTAGAATTGGTACAGAAGTAAAAGCTAAGATTGAGAAGTCTCGCTTTGGAACTCAAGGTCGTCAGTGTGCTTTTAAGATTCTATGGGCTGGCGATGAAGTCAAGATTATGGATAAGGAAAGCTGGTTTGAAGCAATTAAGTCTTCAGAAAAACTAACTAATGCTGGAGCTTGGTTTACCTTACACTATGAAGATGGAACACACGATAAGTTTCAATCAAAGCAGTGGCTTGAAAAACTTGAAGAACAAAAGTTTCATGATAGAGTAGTAGAGTTACTAGAAGAAGAAGTCGTCATGAAGTTTGATAAAAGGATAGGCGATTCAACTGATTTTTACGAAGATAAGGAGAATGATAAGTGAATCAAAAAAAGAAAGAACATAAGTCAAATAAAAAGGTAACACGACAAGGCAACGGAACCTTTACTAAAAAGTTTCATAACAAGCGAGTAAAGGGCTACAAGAAACCCTATAGAGGTCAAGGAAGGTAGAAACAACTTGACTTCTCCTCCGACCCCTGGTAGAATGTGATCTCTACCAGGGGTTATTTTATGGAACGAATTATGATCGTAGACATGTTAAACATGTACTACAGAGCTTACATTGTGGATCCTTCACTATCTTCTAACGGTCAGCCGATTGGAGGAATCAAGGGATCACTAAAGATTCTACAAAAATTATGTAGAGAAATCAAACCCACACAAGTTTACATTTGCTGGGATGGTCGTGAGGGATCATCAAAGCGACGAAAGATTAACAAAGGCTACAAGGAAGGGCGAAAGCCTATCAGATTAAACAGGGCTGTTAAGAACCTAACAGAACAACAAGAAGCCCAAAATAAAATTTGGCAGATGATTCGCTTGGCTGAATACTTCAACCAGCTACCAGTTTGCCAGATTAACATTGATTACTCAGAAGCGGACGACATTATTGGAGCTTTGGTAGCTCGTTTTAAGGGCAAGGAAAAAGTTATTGTCTCAAGTGATAAAGACTACTTCCAACTCCTAGACGACTCTACAGTTCTTTATCGTCCAACACAAAAACAGATTTTAAACAAGAATAACATTATTGAAGAGTACAAGATTCACCCATCAAACTTCGCAGTTGCGAGAGCTATTGTTGGAGATAAGAGTGATAACCTACCCGGTGTAAAAGGTGTAGGTCTTAAGACTGTGGCGAAAAGAATGCCCTTTTTGCTTGAGCAAGAAGATTGCCTCTTGAAAGATGTGTTTGACTCTGCTATAGTGGAGGACCGATTCTGGGATAAGATAACTGAGAGTCAGTCTCTCATTGAAGAGAACTATCAAGTGATGAACCTATCAACGATTAACTTATCACCACAGAATAGTAGAGTTATCAAAGAGTCGGTAGAGAACTACCCATTAGAGTTCGCAAGAACAGAGTTTATCAAGATGATGATGAAGGATGGCTTTGCTGAATTAAATTGGGACGATCTCTATACATCCATGAACCGCATAAGGATTGCTAATGCTAAATAAAGATTTTTCAAAATTTGGAAAACACTTTCAGGAAAACCTAGTCCAGATTATGTTTGAGGATAGAGCCTTTTGCGATCAGGTCGGTGAGGTTTTTAAGGTTGAATTTTTGGAACAAAAATACCTACAACAGTTCGTTGAGAAACTGTTTGATTACAAAGAAAAGTACCAAACTCATCCATCTTCACAGGCTATCGCAACGATTCTAAGAACAGAACTGGATGAAAGCAACCAAGTCCTAACCAAACAAGTTAGAGACTTTTTTGCTAGAATTCATGCTAATCCATCCGTTGAGGATGAGGATTATGTTAAACACACTTCTTTGGACTTTTGCCGCAAGCAGAAGCTCAAAGAAGCTCTAATGAAATCAGCCAACTTGTTACAGAAAGCTTCATTTGACGAGATCTCAGTTCTCATCAACGAAGCTCTAAAGCTTGGCTCGGACAACTCCTATGGCTACGATTACAAGCTAGATTTTGAGAAACGATTTGTTCTTAAACAAAGAAGTCCAGTTACAACAGGCTGGGACCTTATTGATAAGATTAGCAAAGGTGGCTTGGGAGCAGGAGAGCTTGGTGTTGTTATTGCTCCAACAGGAGCAGGTAAATCAATGGCTTTGGTTCACTTGGGAACTCAGGGACTTATCAACGGTAAGACAGTAGTTCACTTTACACTAGAGCTAGCAGACACAGTTGTAGCTTCTCGTTATGACTCGTGTATGACCGGCATTCATCTAAAAGATCTTTACCATCGTAAGGAAGAAATCTATGATGAGGTCAAAGAAGTAAAGGGCAATGTAATTGTTAAAGAGTATCCAACTAAATCAGCATCAGTTACAACTCTACGAAACCATCTATCAAAGTTACAGAATCGTGGAATTGATGTTGGAATGATTATCGTAGATTATGCTGATTTGTTGAAGCCAACAGGCAACTACAAAGAAAAAAGAATTGAACTTGAATCAATTTACGAAAATTTAAGGGGATTGTCACAAGAGTTTCAATGCCCTATTTGGACCGCTTCACAGACAAATCGTGGAGGGTTGAATGCTGAAGTTATCACAATGGAGAGTATTTCTGAAGCTTTCAATAAATGTTTTGTTGCGGACTTCATATTTACACTATCTCGGACTATTGAAGACAAGAATGTCAATGCGGCGAGAATGTTTGTAGCTAAAAATAGAAATGGACCAGACGGACTAGTCTACCCAATGAAGATGGACACTTCCAATGTTTTGTTGGAAGTCTTAGAGCCGGATGGTAGTTCCATTCAAGAGATTAACAAGGATGCCGCAAAAAATCAAAAGCAGAGATTAGCAGACATTTACAAAAAATTTAAAAAGGAGAACAATTAATGCAGATAGCATCAGAAATTTTATCAGACATTACAGTACACATGAAGTATGCAAAGTATATTCCTGAAAAGCAAAGAAGGGAAAGCTGGGTAGAACTTTGTATTCGCAATAGGGATATGCATATTAAGAAGTATCCAGACTTAAAAGAAGAAATTACTAAAGTCTATGACAACTATGTCATAACTAAAAAGATTCTACCTTCAATGAGGTCAATGCAATTTGCAGGCAAGCCAATTGAAGTTGCCCCAAACCGTGTATATAATTGTGCTTATATGCCGATAGATCACCCTGATGCTTTCGCAGAATGTATGTTCCTCCTATTAGGTGGAACTGGTGTTGGCTTTTCAGTTCAATCTCACCATGTTGAAAAGCTACCAGAAATTCGTAAACCAAACTCAAAGCGAACCCGTCGCTTCTTAATCTCAGATTCTATTGAAGGTTGGGCTGATGCTGTAAAGGCTCTTGTTTACTCTTACTTTAAGGGAACATCAAAACTTCGTTTTGATTTCAGCGACATTCGTCCAAAGGGAGCCCGTCTTGTAACTTCAGGTGGTAAAGCCCCAGGACCACAGCCCCTTCGTGAGTGTTTGGTAAAGGTTGAGGGTATTTTAGCAGAGAAGGTAGATGGCGATAAGCTTGAGCCAATCGAAGTTCACGACATGGTTTGTCATATTGCTGATGCTGTTTTGGCTGGTGGTATTCGCAGAGCCGCTCTTATCTCGCTCTTCTCAGCAGATGATGATGAAATGATTGCAGCAAAATCAGGATCTTGGTGGGAAGCAAACCCACAGCGAGGTCGAGCTAATAACTCCGCAGTAATTCTACGACACAAAGTTGATAAAGAATACTTTATGTCTCTTTGGGATCGTATCAAGAAATCAGGTTCAGGCGAACCCGGCATCTACCTATCAAATGATAAGGATTGGGGAACCAACCCTTGTTGTGAGATTGCCCTTCGTCCTTACCAGTTTTGCAATCTAACTGAGGTAAATGCTTCAGATTTAGACAGTCAGGAAGAGTACGAAGCCCGTGTTAAGGCAGCAGCCTTTCTAGGGACACTACAAGCCGGTTACACGGACTTTCACTATCTCCGTGATGTATGGAGGCGAAACACTGAAAAGGATGCTTTAATCGGTGTCTCAATGACTGGTATTGGTTCTGGTGTTGTTCTTGATCTAGACATGGAAGCAGGAGCCAAGGCAGTTAAAGTGGAGAATAGTCGAGTTGCTAAACTTATTGGTATTCGTGAGGCAGCAAGAACTACTTGTGTAAAACCAGCAGGTACTACCTCCCTAACACTAGGTACTTCCTCTGGTATTCATGCTTGGCATAATGATTACTACATTCGTCGCATTCGTGTCGGTAAGAATGAAGCAATTTACAACTACTTACAGTTGGCACACCCAGAATTGATTGAAGATGAATACTTTCGACCCCACGACACTGCTGTTATCTCTATTCCACAAAAGGCTCCAGAAGGAGCAATTTACCGAACAGAATCAGCCATGTCCATGCTCAAGCGAGTGGCAAAGGTCTCAAACGAGTGGGTTAGGAAAGGTCATAGAAAAGGTCAAAACACTCATAATGTTTCCGCTACCGTAAGCATCCGTGAGCATGAGTGGGCAGATGTTGGAGAGTGGATGTGGGAAAACCGCGATGTTTACAATGGTCTTTCAGTTTTACCTTATGCTGGCGGTAATTACCAACAAGCACCATTTGAGGATTGCTCCAAGGAAACTTATGAGGTTATGCTTCAGTCCTTGACTAAAGTTGATCTAAATAATGTTTACGAAGCAGAGGACAACACTGATTTATCAGGCGAACTTGCTTGTGCTGGCGGTGCTTGCGAAGTAGTTTAGCCGCTTTACGGCATCTAAGTAGATGGAAGGCATGGGGTTTTTTATCCTGTGCCTTTCTATTTATTTTATCAACTGAGAGTAAATAAATGGCTTCATCAGGATTTTCTTATAAACCACGAAAAAACATAACTATTGGCGAACCCGGTTCAGCACAGCAAACTTCTTTTGGCGAGTTAAGAGTTGAAACTTTAACTCCATCGGCTCAAGCAGATTTTGTTTACACAATTAACGAGAAGATTGTTACACCAATTAGGTATGCTGGCGGCGGTGTTTATCAAGAAGATGGCTATGCTGTTGTAACAAGTTCAACAAACGCAAATGGTTCTGGTGGAGTTCAACTCCGCAGAGGTCTAAAATACTCAGCAGGTCAAGGTTCTTTATTCAGAGGAACCGCTCTTTTCGACACACCAGTAGATGGCAACATTCAACTTATTGGTGTTGGTAATGGTGAGTGTGGTTACTTTTTTGGTTATCTCAACGAAAACTTTGCCATTTTACACCAAGACACTTCCAAGAGAGAGATTAGAAAATTTACTATTACAACAGGAGCCGGAACTGGCGATGTTACTGTAACTCTTGATGGCGACACTATTGATGTTCCCGTAACTGGCAACAACGACACAACTCAAACTGCTTACCAACTTTCCCTTGCCGACTACACAAATGTAGGCGATGGATGGCAAGTTGATGTTATTGGGTCAGATTTGTTTTTCCTTTCTGCTCGTGCTGGTCCTTACGGCGGCTCTTATTCATTAGCGGGCGCTTCAATCGTAGCAACACCATCACAGGTTTCCGAAGGTGTTGCTCCTTCATCAGATGTTTATCTTCAATCTGCTTGGAACTATGATAAGATGGATGGAACAGGTCCAAGCGGCATGACTCTAAACCCACAAAAAGGGAATGTCTTCCAGATTGGTTTTCAATACTTAGGTCAAGGTAATGCCTTCTTCTCTATCGAAGATGAAAAGACAGGTAGAACAGTTCCAGTTCACCAAATTAGAAATGCGAACAATAGAACTACACCAGTTCTAAGAAACCCAAATGTAAATGGTTTAGTTGCCTCTACCAACACAACTGCCACAACAAGTGTCGAAGTTCGTTGTGCTTCTATGGCAACCTTTACAGAGGGTGTTTTTACACCATTAGACCCAAAGTTTGCTCATGTAAGAACTTTTGATTCAGCGGACACTTCTGGTGTTTTCAAAGGTCTTATTGCTCTAAAAGTAAATCGTGTTTTCCATAATCAAGCATGTTTTGGTGAGTTGGACCTTTTAAGTGTTAGTGCTACTAATGCTGCTGGTTCAACAACACCAAAACCATTCACTATCGGCATTTTCACTGGTGTTGAAATAACTGGCGATGTAAACTTTATTGAGGTCAATGGTGGTTCAAGCACAGTTTCCTATGCCGACTTAGGAACTGCTGGCGGTACTGGTTTGGCGATTTCTCAAAATGAACCAATATTCACTTTTGGTGTTAATGGCGGTGGATCAAACACAATCGATTTGGCGAACTTAGAAATTGTTACCACCGCTGGTGAAGTCCTTGTTATCGGTTTCAGGGCTGATGATGCTGTTACCGACAACACTGTGAGTGTAAACTGGTTTGAACAACAATAGAAAACTATTTAACTTACGAGGAATAAAACATGTCCGATGATAGAAAACAATTTAGTTCAACACTAAACACAGCAGTAGAATTTACAGAACTAAAAGGATCGCTCAAAAGAATTGAAGATGTTATTATGACAATCAAAGAAAAGAATGAAGAAATGGCAGAAGACATTACTAAAATCAAAGAAGCGATCTACAACCCAGATCAAGGTATTTACTCTCGTCTAAAAGAACTTGAGAACTGGAAAGCAAGTGTCTCAAGGATTATGTGGTTGTTGGCAACAGGAGCCCTCGGCTCAATTGGTGCGGCAATCTGGCAAATATTAAAAAACACATAAGGATATAAAATGTTATTGAAGAAAGGATCATCAGGTCATCAAGTCGTTGAATTACAAGAAGGACTTGAGGCAGTAGGCTATGAATTAGGTTCATGCGACGGAGCATTTGGACCAGCCACAGAAAGGGCTGTAAAAGCCTTTCAAAGCGATCAAGGACTAACAGTCGATGGTCTTGCCGGTAGAGGAACTATCGGGGCTCTAAACAAGCTTCTAGAGGCAAAGGGGCATGATTTAGTCGGTGAAGATGATCAAAGCGAAGAATTAGTTCCACCAACAGAAAAACTAAGTTGGGTAAAATGCCCAGCAGATAAGTTCCCAGGAAGAGATGGATATACCCGTGTTACACTCCGGTCAGATGCTGGTGAAGCATATAATGCTCTTTACGAAGAAGTTCACTCACTTGGTGGCATTATTACATCAGCAGGTGGTAGAAGAGGTCTTGCTTCTAAAGCAGGAGCCGCCCGTTCCAAAAAATCAATGCATTACACAGGTTTAGCATTCGACATGGCTCTCCCAACAGGCATGAAAGATCCAGCAGTTGATCCCTATGTGATTGAAGACATTGGTGGAAGACGATGGAGAGTTTGGATGCGATGCGAAGAGGGCGAGGAAAAGACCATTGAAGGTTCTTATATCACTCGTAAAGCAGGTAAAACAATTATCCACAAAAAAGAAGTCACGGATAAGTTTGTTGATTTCACAGCCCTCGCCTTAAAGCATGGATTCCATTCAATTAGAGCCCGTAGATCATTCTTTACAGGTGGTTCTTATGGTGGAGCAGAATGGTGGCATTTCCAATACGAACGAGCCCTTACCCCAGGTGTCTCAAAGTTTGGCGAGGAACTACTAAAAGTTTACCCACTCTCCAAATGTCAGCAATTTGTTTACTGGAATGAAGCAAAAGACTGCATATTCGGCAAGAACTGGTTTTAGGACTTGACATAGACCAGAAGATCGCCTATAATGTTCAGGCGAGGTCAAGATGAAAAAGTTTCAAATTGTTTTATCAACATTGGATTACGGACAAACAAAGATTCGTAATGTAAAGAAAAATACTTTTGCTGAGGCAGCATCAGAAGCAAACATTCTCCGTAGTACGGAGTGGGAAAGGACAGGTCTAGAATGGCAAATCGTGACCATTTATGATATGGACTATGAGTTTGATGCTGGAAAGCAAGTAACTTGATCTCACAAGACCGCCAAGGGGGTGATTTTCCACAGGTCGAGGTCAACCCGCAGGAAGGCATGGGGTAAAAGATGCCTTACTTTTCACTAGTTATGGTATAGAATGGATACTTTGGTATTATCGTCTGCTTATCAACCAATGCATCATGTAAGATGGCAAGATGCTATCTCTATGTGGTTTGCTGGAAG
>Ga0208795_1000251_pt1 | contig 27448 bp, 46 predicted proteins | sample CB_VirMetaG_6_FD_184541 | JGI IMG/M metagenome (GOLD analysis project Ga0208795, IMG submission 184541) | Freshwater to marine saline gradient viral communities from Chesapeake Bay - CB_1508_2 Viral MetaG (SPAdes) (version 4) | ecosystem: Environmental > Aquatic > Marine > Coastal | place: USA... | reverse complement strand
GGGGCAGTTCTCACTACCCCTTATTCTAAACTAAATTGTTTTAGAAGATCATTCCATCACCAGAAGTTTCTGGCGGAACACACTGGGGTTCTGTTGTGCCATCGAAAGATAGCGCCAGGCATTGGCAGGATCACGTTCAGCTACGCTACCGAAATTATTCCAGAAGCTGGAGGCATCCCCATCCATTTGAGGGCTGGGGGGAACTGGCATGTTGGGGCGTTCAAAACCACCTGCTGCCATTTGAGGAGCAACTTGAGCAGCCATCATTTGCTGCTGTTGCATTGCCATGACTTCTGCCTGTTTTTCTTCAACAGGATAAGGACCATTAGGGCCAAAGAATTCACAGGTGTAATCTGCAAGAACATCAGGATTAGTCAGGATAGCTTCATAGGCCTGGTGCTCTTGAGACAGTTCCTGAAGCAAGTTAACTGCTTCAGCGAGCTGTTCATAACGAGCAATCAGAGCATCCTCAACAGTGCAAGCGTAGTTGTTGAGTACAGCAGGCGCATCAGCACCGAAGTGATCAATAACTTCAAGACTTTCCGGGCTTACTCCGTTTGCCAGAAGTTGTTGTGTCGTTATTTCCTGCGATGTTTGGGAAGAGTTGGGCGAGTAACCCTGGCTGGACGGATAAATCGGGGCTGCCGAATTGTTGCTGTACCCCACGCTCTGTTGGGAACTGAAGCTGGCCGGGTCGATTCCTTGAGTCGGCTCGGACTGTTGACCCTGGAACGGGAATTGAACTGGAGAACTCAGGAGTGATACCACCCGATTGAATGCCTCCTTGTACGGGTTCTCCGTTGTAGGTTGGGCTTGCGGGTATGACTGGATAGGGGCGTAAGGGGCTGCTGAGATCTGCGCTTGCATCTGCGGGGCTGGGGCCTGTGCCGTTTGGTAAGGCGCCACCCACTGACTGTTGGTTGCTACCGGAGCCTGCGCTGCCGTCTGTTGTGCCACCGGAGCCGCGTAGCTGGTCGGCGGGGTCGAATATTGTTGGGGTGCCGATTGGATCGGCGCTGCGGTATCTGCCTGCATAGGTTACCTCTTTCTGGAGACTTTCGAGAGTGCGATAAAGGAATGGCGTCAAATCGAGACGCGGATCAGCCGCCAGAGGGAGATCTGGTCGCTGGGGGTGAGGTGTCCGCATCTCTTGATTGATGAGATCAAGGAATGCTGAATACGCTCGTTGTACTTGACCAACCATCCGGAATGGATAACCAGATAGCATTTCTGCTACCTCATCATCAGTTTTGGAGGGGAACAAGTACTTAAGTGCCTCAATACTATCAACACCCAATTCTTGTAGGTTACGAGTAAAGATAGATTGGTTCACTTTATCTTGTGGAGTGTCCTCATAGACAGGACCCATCCAGCGCCAAAGCACGGAACGATCACCATCAGGTGCTAAACCAATAACACCTTCTGGAATCTCTTTGGTTTCGAAAGCTTTATCAAGAGCTTTCTGAAGACCTTTCTCATACTTAGCTTTTGCTTTTTCGTGTTTTTCTACTGCAACATCATCAGCATTTTCAGGTAACACTGGATATGTTAAACCAGATGCAACTGCAAGTGACTTTCGGAAGAGTTGTTCTTCCTGGTAAATCATCAGCTCAAAGCAACGGCAAATACCGTAGGTATAAAGCTGTAAACACTTTTTCTTTGCTGTAGCGCTAACACGACCGTAAGCAGACTTGATCTCAGTTGCAGTTACATTAGTAATAGAGAGATCATCAATACCGCCCAGTGCTAAGCGGATTTCAGAACGCAGCTGATCAACGTACCGTGATTGGTCTGTACTAATAGCGTTAGGCGTAATGAAACCAACACGATCAGTTGGCTCCAGGTTTGCAATCACCCTGGGTACACGTAGGCCGCCACCAGGGAGTCCGATGTATCCAGCTTGCTGACGCTCTGTAGGATCTTGCTTAAAAGTAGAGCTGGAGAGCGAAAACTCAGATTGGAAGCCAGACTGACTAGCAATGCTGGGACGCTGAACGGCACCGTCTCCAGAGGACTCCACAATGTCATGTTTAGGACGAGAGGAGAGAAGTGTTGGATTACCAAAGAATGAAAGGTTTGCTCTGATGTTTTTAACCATCTCATCATGAGCAATGATTTGGTTAGCTAACCATTCAAACTCTCCACTTCCATCAGTACCAAAGGCGTCAGGATTATTTAAAACCTCAACGCAAGGAATAAAACCTAAGCTATTTTCAAGAACTTTGTTGCTATTAAGATTTAATCCGCTATCAACAGAATCAAAAGTTAGTTCTTGCTCACTATGAAGTTCATGAATTTCTGCTGGTGTAATTCGTAGACGGACATAACGTTTGTCAGTAACAAGACCGATACCACCAAAACCGCGACTGGATTTAACCTTGTAAGCATAAATAATGATGACTTCCTCTAACTCGCCATCTGGAGAATAGTAAGTACGATAAGCATCTTTATCAAACCAGTACAACCGGTATGTCTTCTTTGTAGGCCTGATATAGAACAGACCTTTACCATAAGCTAAGAAACGATCCCAAATAGAATCGAGCCTTGCATCAAGCCTGTTGAACTTGATAACCTGTTGAATGAAATCAAAACGTTGGGTTCCAAAGTTATCTTGTTCAGGATAAAACTCTACGCCCTGCCTGACACCAAACATTTTCATTTGGCTTAGGTGGGCATTGATGAGCATTGTGTCTGCTGTACCCGTGGACTCACGGTTTACAACAGCTTTGAGCATCCCCTCTAATATGGACTGACTCGATGTGCTCATAGTGGTTGTTTAGTTAGTTGTCTTCAATCTCGTAGCCAGTCTGTAGGCGGCGAAGGGTGATGACATCATCCTCCACTTCCACGTCAAACTCAGTACCAGGTTGAAGGGCCATGTCGTGACACAGCTCATCTGGTAAAGGAATGATAGCTGAACCGTAAGCATCTTGCTCTAGTTCAACAACGAAATAACTGGTGCTCATGCGAAACCTAGTATTAGTTTAATTCCGACAATACTCAACCTTAATATTCCAGCTCTAGTTTTCCACGAGACATTAAACCATTACATAGCCAAACTAGGGCGTCAACACAGTCATCATGAGAGCTTACACCAAAGTTAATGATCTCGTCATGGAGTGCATTGAATTTGCGATACCGGTTAAAGAAGATGCGACGCTGCTCGAACAACCCCATGATCCCTCGGAACCGTGCAAGTTTGTCGCCACGGAATCCTTTCACTGGATGCCAAAGCAAGTTATACAAACCCTGTTCTAGCTGACAGATCCGTTTGAAATCAGCTTCTAAAGATGCTTGATAAGCAACAGCTTCTGACCATATATCAACATTAGATCCGGTGGGGAAATACTGGTCTCCTTCTTTGTGAACAATCCCCCACTCATACATCATCTCCATGAGGGCTTCTAATTTTTCTAGGTTACCCATTAAACGGATACGTTTGCAATCAATGATATAAACTTTATTTCCAACGCGCCCACCAAGAACAAATACACTGTAGTCATTACGCTCTTTAACGCCCGCAGAAAGATCAACGCCAACCCCAAGAGTATCAAACTCTGTTGGAATTTTACTTTTAACTAGGAGGTCAGGTGAGATAGATAGTTCATTTGTTTGTACAATTTGATTTTGATATTGGAAACTAAAACTAATAGGAGCCTGGCGCTTACGATCTTGTAAGTATTCCAATGACCACATCTCAGGCCAGTAGGATTGTTCATCTCCATTCTCATCAACGGTAATTGCTGATTGAACAATCTGTACCCAGTCATTTGCTGGAGTAAATGTACTGTTGTGAATATCGTCATGACGGAACCGCGTACCAAGGCAAATAGCACGTGCACCTTCAAACATAGTAGGAACAATAACTGAGTTCCAGTTATCTTCCATGGCTATACGAATATCCCTATTTTTAATGTCGTCCGCCGACTTGATCGCGTCGTCAATAATACATAAGTGCGAACGTTTTGAGGTCACAGCACCTTTCAAACCTGCACAACAAACTGTAAATTCTTCTTCACCAGTCGATCTAATTCCTGCAAACTTCCAATCAATACTCCAGTATTCATTAGAGTTAATCCCTTTGGCAATCTTTACCATTGGGAAGATTTCCATATAAGCTTTACTCTCTTCAATGATCCGTTTGATGGCTGCACTCTTAGGACGTGCCACATCAACGGTGTAAGAAATGTAAAGAATCTTCAGTGGTTTTTTGTGCAGTGCATGAATACCAATAGCCCATGCTGTAAACAAACCAAGCACCGTGGATTTTGCAGAACCGCGCGGCGCTAAAATGTCAATATTGGGGCCACCAATACCAATTAAACATTCACTGTCTTCTCCAGTGCAAAGATACTTATGCCATTCTTTGTGATGTGTTGCAGGTGGCTTATCACCAACAACATCACAGAAGTAAGCAAAGTCTGTCCTTGCTTTCTCAATATCAATATTGCTAGTTTTCTTAACAACTTGTTGCTTGGCACCTGCCCGTGCAGTGCGCCGATAAACCGAATAGAGGGATGTAAGTGCCATCCCCTTACCCTAACCCCCTACACTCAGGATTCTTCTGCAAGAATCTTGGTCCACACAGCCATTACAGCATCTTGCAGCGGACCTTCGATGGGATCATCACGGAAGATCAAAACAATTTCTCTCAGTGCCCGGTCTGCGCCAGCAAGGATCAAGCCTTGCTTATCGGTAAGGTAGCGTTCATCCTGAATCTGCTTGATAGCACCGCGTAGCTCTTTCTGTAGCATGGCAATACGCGCTGTGCCGTTGTCCTGCTTCACCATCCCCATGTCGATGGCTTGACGTAGTTTTTCTACGTCTTCTCGCATGTTGTCGATTTCAATCTCCAGGATTTGTTGGAGGTTGCGTTTTTTAAATTCTTTCTGTTGCCACTCATCACATTCAACAATGTTACCTGTAAACCCTAAGAAGCGGGCATACAGGTACATCTGAATCGGAGAGGAATGTTTTTTACAGAATGTGAGGAATGCTTCTTTTTCGTTAGGTGTTAAGGAGTCAAGCCAATCAATCATGCACGGAAAGCCCTAGCAGCCTGGGCGGCGTCTTTAGCTTCTTTATAGCGCCTAAACTGTTCTTGTTGCAAGTCCGTCTCACGTTGTTGACGACCTTGCTCTTGTGCAAGCAAACGTTGTTGCTCACCCGTTAAACCAATCTGACGTTCTTGGCTACCCAGAAGTTGAGCTTGCGTTTCGCGTTGCTGACGACCAGTGGTTTCAATATTCAGACGTTCTTGAGAACCTTGCTCAACAGCTAAGAGTCGATCTTGTACACCTTTTAGGCCAACCTGACGTTCCTGACTTTCAGAAGCAACACGCTGACTTTCAATCTGACCGCGTGCACCTTCTGTAGCAGAAAACTTAGTTGCCTCTGCTGCTTGGCTTGCACCAAATTTCGCAGCATTAGCAGCCTCAGAAGCAGCAAACTTATTGGCATTAGCAGCTTCAGCAGCAGCAAATCGAGTTGCTTCTGACTGGCTCCTAACACCTTGCAGGTTGAAGTCTGCAATTGTTGTTTGTGTCTGGCCTTGTAAAACCCCTAAGTTAAGCTCATGGGTTCTCTCATCTTCACGAGCTAACAGGTTATCTCTGTTCTGTTGTAGAGCAATCAGAGCCTCTACAGCTCCAGATGTTTCTGGAGATGAAACAATATCAACATCTCCTACCTGACTGATCTTAACTTGTAGAGCTTTTTCGTAAGCTTCTTCGCGTGTTGCCATGATTAATTCCAGCGCAAGGCTTGGCCAGCTGCTAGTCTAGCTCCTGATAATGCCCTAAGATAATCTGCCTTAGCTCCTAATTCACTGCTCATTTGTTGTTGTAAAAGAGCACCGCGCTTTGCAACTTCAGAAGGACTCATCTCTTTTTCCTTCATTGCTTGTAAACCAAGCTGATAGTCTTTCTGGCGTAAGGCAGTGACAAAGGGCATTGTCAATGCACCGCCGATTACACCAGTCCCCAGGCCAAGAGCGCTTTGAAGAAGCTGTTGTTTAGTTTGTTCTTTACTTAACTGATTAATCCAGCTGGAATAATCCTTAGCTCCACCCGTTTCACCAACTGTAAAACCAGGAACTTCAGAATAGTCAGTAGAAGACTTCTTGGGTTGTGTTAAACCAAACTTACTAAACCAGTCAGAAGTATCTTTACTGGGAGTAAAGGTATATGCTTTGTTGCCAAAATAATTGGCGGGTTGATAGATAGAATCAAAGGTAGGCATCAGGACTACCTCCTATCAGAAGTAGCGATACTGAGTTGCGCCAGCTTGACCAACGTTCCGCATAAGCCCTTCACCCATTGCTTGCGCACCAAGTTGACCTTGACGACGCATTGCAGCATCCGTAGCTAAAGCAGTAGCTAATTGAGTAGCCTTGGCACCACGCAGAAGATCTGCTTCCTTAGAACGTTGTTGATACGCTTCTTGATAGGGAAGTGCTTGCAGAGTATTGCGGAGATTGCGACGGAACTGCTCATCTTCTAAAGCAAGTTGCGTCATTTGGTAGTCAGTGGGATCAAAAGTTTGTCCAAGGTTCTGGGGACCATACTGAGACAGTTGGCCAGGGGTCAGCTGATCAGCGCCATAACCAGGAGTGCCAGGGAGTTGAGTTTGCCCAACACCAGTAACTTGTGAACCTACGCCAAGCGCTTGAGCACCTGCTTGTGCAGCTTGGCCTGCAAGACGAGAAGTACTGCCACCGAGAGGTCCAGCTAAAGCAGCAGCTGCGGGTAAACCAACTAAGCCGGCAGCGCCAATACCTGCAGCAGCTGGAGCAGCAGCAAGCACAGCACCAAGAGGATCTCCAGCTTTCATGAGCTGGGGTACCATCTTTCCTAACGCTGTTTTACCTAAAGCAGCTCCAGCAAAACGACGACCTAAGCTACCAATTCCACTAGTTAAAGTGCCACCTGTCAAAGCGCCTAAAGTAGTTGCACCCAGATCACCACCACTTTGGCGGTATCCTTGAATGCCGCCAGTTAAAGCACCAACTCCTGCGAGAATCGGCATTAAAGGTAAAGCCATCTAATTAAAATTCTTCTTACTAATTATTTTAGAAGTACTAAGCCTAACCAAAGAGACTACCAATGCCACTGCCAACAGTTCCGCCTATCGTAGGTAAGAACGGCACAATACCTGCACCAACGCCGGGAATAAAGGATGCTCCAATACCTGCAATTGTTCCTATTGCTCCACCAATTCCACTTGCGTTACCACGTTGTTCCTGAGTTTGAGTAACACGACGACCGCCTTCTAGTAATCTCAAACTTGGCGATAGTTGACGCTCAGTTCCACCTTCTCCTGCATAACCAGTAACACCTTGGCGTTTTCCTGATCCTGAAAGAGAAGACCAGTTCTTTGCTAAATTTAAAGCTTCTTTTCCAAGAGTGCTCCAATCAGTACTACGTTTTGCTTCATAACTTGGAGTACTTCCTGAAAACCCTCTGCCAATTTGAATAGGTGGCTGAGGCGTAGCTAGTCCACCTGTTCCAGACAACCCTGGAAGATCAAATTTATTTCCCCAATCAACAGAGAAGTTCGATGAGAAATTAGAAGAAGGTACTGAACCCCAATTAAAAGATGGCGCGGAACCACCACCCCAGGTGTTGGCAGCATTTTTTGTCCAGTCGTAACTATTAGTATCCCAGTTGCTTGCCATTACTGATTAACGTAAGGAGTAAGTTCTTGCCAGCTGCGAACCCCAGGTTGTCCTAGTGCTTCACTAGCAGCGGCAAATGAGCCGTGCTTATGCTTTAAGTATTCTACTGGTTGTTGCTCTTTTAACTGTTGCTCTGCTCTTTTGTTAAAAGCGGCCTGGCTAACTTTCTTTGCTAAGTAACCTGCACCTAAACCAGCAGCAACAATACCTGCAGAAGTAGCAAGTCCTGGAGTCTTAATGACTTCAGGCTTACGAAGCTGTTTTACAAGATCTTGTAAATCATCAACAGCACTGGGGCTTACCTTGCCAAGCTTTTGTCCTGCTTTTGCAACAGCTGCTTCTTGCGCTACTTCAGCAGCTGCACGTTGCATTGGAGCTGTTGTCCCCAGGAAAGTACGAGCTTCTTTAGCAGCTTCAGGTAATGCTTTATAGAAAGCACCAGTGGTACCTAATGCAGTTGCAGTGCCAATTGCAGTTGATGCTGTAACAGGAAAACCAAAGTACTGAATCTCAGGTTCATTTAAACCTTTTGCAGTTCCGCGAATAATACCAAGGGGTCCAACAAAAGATTGGGTTTGTGGATCAATCTTTCCTAAACCATCTGGTTTCAAATGTTTATAGCGCAAGTAGTTACTATAAGTAGGATACGCAATCTCAGGACGCTCTTCTTTAAATGTTGAATAAGGAAGCGGATCTCCTCTGCGACCCGTAAAATAACGTAGAACAGATTCCGCCATGGGGTTTGCAGAAGTTCGCCCTGTAGGATCTTCTTCTTTTGAAACGGGAAGGATACTTTTAAATCCAGCAGGACGCGCACCTTGAAGCGGATTGCCAACAGCACCTCCAAGTGCAGCAATAGCAAAGGGAGTACTACGTCCTAAAAGATCTGTAGTAACAGGATCGAGTCCCATCTTCTCGCCAGCTGCACGGCCAATATTTCTACCAACAGCAAGGGTGTGGTTCAAGAACCAGTAGGTACCACGGCTGGCATCTGTTAGAACATCAAGAGCACCAGTAGCTGCAGCAAGCGGTAAGTTACCTTGCTTTGCATAACCTACAGCTTCTTTGATGCCACCATAAACAGCACGCGGTCCAGTAGCTGTCCTACCAATATTCAGACCTTCACCTAGATAAGTACCAAACTCTTTTCCGAATTTACCAACAGCTGCAGCACTATTAGAAAGATAGTTTGGAATATTTGCAAATCTCATTAGAAGTAATTTACGGTTGGAACATTCAGCATTCGCTGTGCCCTCTCAAGGGGATCGCTTGATCCCTGGTTACTTGAGATGTGATGAATGTAACTGGGGAACTTATAGTTCCTGGCGTAAATCAATTCTAAACGACGTTGATGCTCCAAGGCTGCAGGATCCATTCCTGTTTGATCAGTTTGAACAACAGGAGCAACAGGTTGTTGAATTGGAATCCCTCCAGGGATGTCGCCATAAACACTTTGTTGTCCACTTCCTTCAGGAATAATGCTGCGGGTAACAGCTTGCGATAAAGGATCAACAACAGCAGCGCCACCAGCAATACCAAGACCAAGCTTACCTGCGCCAGCTGCTAATCCTGCTAACCGCGTAGCAGCACCTTCTTTCAATCCCATTTGCCCTAAGCGCCCAGCAAGTTGTCCTTGCATCTGGCTGACTCCTGGATACAAACTTTTAACTCCAGCAAGAACCCCGCGCTCAATGGGTCCACTCAAAGCACCAATGCCTGCAGAGCGGACAAGTGTTTCACCAAGCGGTGCGGGCCGTCCGGTTAGAGCTAAAGATAAACCTTGCTCCAGTGCAGCATTCATTGCACCTGTTTTAATTGCTTCTCGTGCAAGAGCTTTGCCTCCAGACGGTGCAACAATAGGAAGCAGACGTTGACCTGCTAAACGTAGGGCTTGACCGATCATGAGATTGCAGTTCCTTCTGAACCAGGAAATTTCTGTGGGGATTGAGCAGGTTTAGCAGCAAAAGCACTAAGACCTTGAGGATTAACACGTTCTTCCACTGGAACAACTGTGCTCTTATCGTAATTTTCTAAGAAGCTATTTAGATAGTCACGACCGCTAACTGCAAAAGGATCCTTTCCAGTTTTTGGAATAATCTGTCCACTTGCTGAATCACGCGTTAAATCAAGATCTTCTTGAAAGTTTCCGTATTTCTTAACTGGAAAAATAGGGTTAGTATCTTTCAGATTGGCAACAAACTTATCCCGAAATTCCGATGCACTAAGCTGCTGGTCTACAAACGGACCCAGCGTACTGCCAGCTTCACGCTTACCTGCACGAAGTAAAAATGGAATCTCAGTCTTGAATGCCATCAGTTACCTTTCTTTTTCTTTTTACGCAGACCAGCAAGAGTCTTTGCTAGTTGAGCACGCTTAACAGTTTTCTCACTGTACTTATCTGGATCTTTAGTAACAGCTTCTGCAAACTCATCAGTGCTCATGCCTGCTTTCTCTGCCTGAGCAGAAAAGGCGCCGGGTTTTTTAATGGCGCCTTGAATCCAGTTTCCTTTACTTTTAGCCATTACTGAAGAAGAGATTTAACCTTAGCAATTGTTTCTTCTTTGCTTGCTTGACCAGAGATCACGTCTGTTAGAAGATCAGCGGCAATCATCGTTTTAGGACGGTCAGCCATTGTTTCATACTTGCGAACTTTATCTGCAGCTACTTGAGGCAGCCAACGCTTAGTGATTTCAAGAGTTAACTCTTTCAGTTCAACAGCGCTCAGGTGACCGTCAGCTACAGATTCAATTGCAAGCTCTACTGCAAACTCGACATCAGAACCGCTCCACGAACGTATATTGCGCTCCAGGAGAGGATCAAGCACATCGTAAACCCGTGAAAGAATAGGACCGTACTTAACTAAGTTACGGGCAGCAAGAAACTGAGATAACCAACCGACGCCAGCAATTAAGCCAGCGCCAATCAGTACAGCCAGGATTGGTTCTAGGGTTGTCATAATTACTCCCTAATAAGAATTATTCTAAATGTCACAACTCACCACGCAGAGCTTTACGAACTAACTCATCACGTTGACGCATTAACTCAACCTGTTGAGCCCGTGCACTTCCTTCAGGAATGGGTCCACGACGAGAGAACCGGGTGCCAAGAGCAGGATCAACGCCAGCCTCACTAATTGCACCACCACGCACAATGCTGGCAGGAAGCTCGGTACCCATACGACCCCTAACTCGTTGACCGCTCTGACGCAGCGCTTCAATCTGACGGCGGCGTTGTGCAGCCTTCTCACCGCCCATTGCTTGCTGGCTATAAGCAAGACCCGAAGAAGGATCAATACGTTCAGGCGTTGCTTCTGCAATTTGCGAAAGCATCGCAGGATCAAAGGAAGCAGAATCAATTACATTTGCTGCTACGCCTTTAAAGGTGCGGCCTTCACGTCCCATGATGCGTTGAGGTTCAACTGCAGTTCCACGAATAGGAGTAACAGCGCCAGTAGCAATCTGCATTGGGCTAACATCTTCTGGACGGAACACTGTTGTTTGACCGGTCAAATCATCAACGCCTTTATAAAGAACAGGAGTAACGTCTTCTAAAGAACCAGTACCAAGTCCAAAGGTCCGGCCTTCCATTCCTTCAATAACTTCACGGCGACGACCAATGCCACCAGTTTCTTGACGACCTGCACCACCACGAGCACGCATTTGGTAGTACTCACTGGTTGGAATGCCTTGCACTTCAGGAACAACACGAGAGCCAACAACTTCACCGGTAAGTTCACTAATGACAGGAACCTCACGAATACCTTCAGTGATTTCAGGCTTTAACTTGTAGAGAAGTTGAGAAGCTTCTGCTTGTTGTAAACGATTACGTGCTGCTTCACTTGCACCAGCAGTTTGAGTAAGTAAACGCTTAGTACGCGGATCTAACTGTTGGAGTTGTGCTTGGGAAGGTTGATAAGTAGAAGGAACGCCTAACTGTTCAAGAGCACGTGCTTTCATTGCACTTTGCATATTGAGTGCAGCTTGCAGAGATTCGGCTCGAGATTGAACAACAGGAATACCAGTCTGCGGATTTACTGTCTGGCCAAATGCTTCATATAAAGAACCCGTGGGGACACTTTCGCCAGAAGGAAGAACAACGCGGGTTGGCATTGACAGGGATTCACCATAAGCCCCGCGAATTACACTGGGATCACCAGTTGCCTGGAAGATTGCTTCTGCTTGCTTCTGTGCAGTAGCAACACGTGGATCAGCAGAAAATGCGCGTTGCGTACCAGCAAGTGCTCCGGTTGGAATAGGACGTTGCGGGCTAAGAAGACCGGTGAGTTCTGCAGCTTCTTGAGCACCTTCCTCAACAGTTCCGCGAGGCAGAACGGTGTAGCGAGCAGGGCGTCCTTCAATAGAACCTTGCACTGGAGTAAAAGTTACACCAGCAGCAGATGAACCTTCTGGACCGGGGAACCGACCAATAACAGAAGTCTCAGTGGGAGCAACACCAGGTAATGCAGAAGGTGCCTGTGTAATTGGAGTGCTATACCCGATCTTCTGCGTAAATTCAGCAACACGCTCTGCAATATCAGGATCAAGACCAGCAGCACTGCTCTGCGAAGGAACAACACTCTGCATTGCAGGTGCTGACATCGTTTGACCGGCTTGACCAAGAGCAGATTCACCCCAGGGGTCGGGAATCCTGGATTTAACCTGCTGTTGAGCGCGAACACCCACAGGAACAACGTTTTGCTCCCGAACAATGCCCGGTGCTACGTCATCAATTGCCGAAATACCGTGTTGTGCAGTAGCAAGGGTCTCATCAACCGCTTGACGGGTAACAAATTGGGGGCCAGCTGCCTCATCTGCTAAACCAAGGGCGGATTTCAAGCCAGATTTAGCGCGACGCCCCAGATCACGCACCATTCCACCGACTTTGCCTACCCCTAAATCCCTACCGGTTGCTTTTTGCAGTCCGTAGGCGCCAGCAGCAACACCACCTACTGCTAATGCTCCTAATGCAGCTTTTTGTAGGAGCGATGTTGGCTGTTCAACTCCGCCATAGCCTGTCTCCATGGCGTCATCAGCGTAGTGCCTGGTGTAATGCTGCCCAGTCAGGGTGTTATTCAGCTGCCCAGCTACTTTCGGAATGTTGTTATCGGGTGTAATTGGCGATTGAAGGAGTGAATTATCACCATAATGACGAACAGATTGTGGTTGATCGTAAACAATATCTCCTTGGAAACCTTCAAAGCTATTGAAACCCTGGAATTTACCAAATCCACGGTTAAAATCGTACACCTCAGGAGCTAAACGCGCCTTTTCTTGCGGAGTAGAGGGATATTTATTACCAGTTGCAGCTGCCCACAGCGCATAATCCTGGGGAGATACGGGCATAGCTATACAAATTACATCTATATCACCAATTTTAGATGTAATGAACACGGCTTAACGCCAGGGCGGCACCCCTAACTGCCTTTAAAAATGCCTATTTGGGGTGAAAATCGCGGATGACATCAAGCTCGCTATGCTCGCAAGAGGTGCTGGGAGGAAAAAAAGAAAGGTGTGGAGTGTATGCTCCCTGCGGTCGCATTAACAGCCGAAGAGAAAGTTTAATTCGGATGTGTTCTTTGGTTTTATTTACCATGACCTACGCAGCAATGCTTCAGCAGGCAGCGAACAATGTTTACGCCAAGGATTCTATTGGCGGAGCACCAATCTGTGGTGTTTTGCCACAGTGGTTTGTTGAGCAGTTCGAGGAGTTTGTGGCACTTAAGCCCGAAGCAGCTGGCTGGAGTCAGGATCAGGTCGAGAATACAATGGCCAGCCTTTGGGTTCTGGACCCCGAAGATCTGATCTGAAAGGCTAGGGGGAGCACCCGCTCCCTCCGGTCGCTACACCTTGGCATATAACACTTGCGTTATACCTCAAAGCCTCCGAGCATAGCACCCTACACACCTACACTGTACAACACCCTTGTACAAAGTTTTCCACAACCTTACATTCCCTTAAAACCCTTGCGCCGCAATCGATCTCAGCCTTTTTGGCCAGGCAAGAAATCACGTTTTGTACGCACGAATCGAGAAATGAAGTTTTATCTATAAAAGATATTGGTTTTATTAACGACTACTTGCACGCTTCGAGGGTTGCTTCCAGGAGATTTTTGATCTCTTAGACGCAGCCTTTAGCTGCACTTCCACTTCTTTGCATTATAGGAAACCTAATGCTTCGCATCACCAACACCAACGGTTTATTGCTGTCAGATCAGCGTGGCCACTATCTATACGATGGGCGCCAGGATGAGACTGTTCTTATCCAGAAGCCTGCAGGTCCAGTGCGGTTCAGCCTGGAGGACATGCTCAAGCTCTGGGCTTCCTACAGCGAGTACGGCACCTATGAGCTGCATCTGTGGTGAGCAGCCGCTCCCTGCGGTCGCTCTAATCCTGCATTAATCAGGAAGAGAAAGTTCTTTCTGTTTTTGTCCTTTAACACCTTATTGAGATGTCTACTCTCAACAACATTGTCAAGGCCAGCATTGCCGGTGGCATCGTCATCGGCAGTGCGGTCGCTTACGCTCGGCTCTCTCAAGAACAGAGAGAAATGATCGAGCAGAAGGTAACAAAGCTCCGTCGCAAAGTGGCGGACTTCATTGCACCGAATGATGGTGCCTATGACCTTCCGAAAGAGGTCCAGGAGGAGCTGGAAGCCCTCTTGAACGACAACGAGTGACGGTCACACTGAGGGGTGCTTGCACCCTTCTCTGTGGCCCTTACAGCCACAACCTTTGCTTTGCACCCACCACCATGGAATCCTTTATCTACGCCAAAGGTAACGACGGTTATCTGGTCACGATCCGTCAGGATTTTGCAGAGATGACCAAAGTTGATCTCGAACGCCAGGTGTCCAAGTACATCCGCTTGGAAGCACCTGTCGATCACATCCGCTCCAGTGTTAAGAAGCTGGTCAACCAGGGTTACAAGCTGTGTAATCAGCTAGACCTTGGTTGGGAAAGCTTCGTTAAATCCTAAGGCGAAACTGGAGGGGGCGATCACCGCTCCTTCCAGTCGCTCCCTGTGATGGGGAGCCTGATGAGCCTCTGCTTTGTTCACCATGAAACCTGACCTTTTCAACTCCTCTCTTGCTGCTCTTAGCGGCATGGCATTTGCATTGCTCGGCTGCATTGCATTGAACAAAGTTATGAATCAGCACGTTATGAATACTTGTGCACCTGCTTTAAATCAAATTATCTATATGAAGACAGCTCTTGGCGATAGCTACGGCTGTGTATCTAAGAAGGTTCTCAATGGCCCTTCTGCTTTCATCAAACCATGAAGAAAGTTTTATTTGATTCATTGATCTTAACGATCATCTTCTTGTTCTTCTGTCTGTAACAATGACTGAACAAATGTACAGCCACGATGACATCTGGTTGTTGCTGCATAACATTCCTCTCATGGAATATGCACGGCACAACGAGACTAAGTTGTGGCGAAAGTTCCTTGAGTTAGTCGCAGATGAGACTGCTCAAGGTTATCCCCATACATGGAACACAACCTTCCTCATCAATAAGATTGCGGAAGACCTTGGTTCCTATAAGTTGCTCCTGAATATCTGGTTACAGATTGAGGAGCCGCTGAACGATGTCCTTAATCCTATCCAGCGTGACTGGATTGACGCCCAGCTATGAACTACACCTTCTATCTTCCTGGAGTTAACAAACTCATGGGCCTCTCACAAGAAGACTGGCAGTTCCTCAGTGAGTGTGCGGAGGAGAACAATGTTCTACCTGCAACGCTTGCCGCCAGGATTATTGCCAATGAATTGGCTCAGTGGCGTGACGAAATTCACTACGCTGAGCAGCAGGAAGCCATGGCTGCTAATCAAGCCATGAACCAAGAGAAAGTAATAGAAGAGATTGTTTAATCTTTTCTTTAGCTTTCCTGATGTCTGCACTTTGGGATTCCAGGCTTTGCTTGGTTCCCTTCCTGCAGACTTCTGTCTGCTTTGTACACCTATGACACTAACCATGTCTTCTTTCAACACTGGAACCATCATCGGTACCATCGTGTCCGAGATCAGCCGCAAGACTCCTACGGATTCCTTGTCGGTTACTGAGTTTCGCATCGCTCCTTCTAACGCCAAGGATGACGACTCCCCGATCCCTGTTGTTGCTTACAACGGTGTAGGAGAGCGCATCGCGCAGCGCATGAACAAGGGCGACACAGTTGGTGTGGAGTTCCGTCTCCGTTACAACACCTGGCAGGACCAGGAGGGCAATCCTCGTGGTCGTATGGAGGTTGTTGTCACCAGCTGTGATATGCTCCGCCTTGGCAAGATCTCAACCGCACAGCGTGCTGCAGAGGCCGCTGGCGTGATCGAAACCACAGGTGGTATCAAACCGAAAGCACAGGCTGCTGCTGCGTACAGCCAGGAGCCTACTGCTGAGGTAGTTCCTTTCTGAGGAACTCAATCCTACACTTAGCCATTTGAGTGATACGAATTCGTATCGCTCACTTGGTTTTCTGTAGGACTGACAATCCTACACATTCTTTGCACTCAAACCAATGGGCCTCGATCAGTACGCCTACATCAAGTTCCAACCTGAGTACGAAAACTGGCTGTTCCTTGCAGAGTGGCGCAAACATCCCAATCTCCAGGGGTGGATGGAACGCCTCTGGCGCAAGAAGACGAACAGCTCTGAAGCATATGAGAACGATACATTGATTACTGATGAGTTCAATGGAGTTGAAGTTGTTCTGACAATGGAAGATATTCTTCAACTTGAAATGGACATCAGAGATAACAATCTTGATGGCGGCCTTGGCACTACCACAGGATTTTTCTTTGGTGAAAACTCTGATGAAGAATACAAATGGAAAGACCTTATCTTCTGTGATAAGGCTAAGGTTGCACTCAGGAATAACCAAGCCGTTTACTACAACAGTTCTTGGTAACTATCACTACTAACATCCAATGGCTTTCCGTTTCTTCCTCATCACTCTAGGTTTTCTCTGTGGTTTTTTTGTATTTGGTTTGCCTTCACTTACTTCTTCTGATCATGGAGAAGTCACTAGAGAGAAAGACAAGTTCGAAATTGTAGATAAATATAAGAACTGTGACGTTGTTCGTTATAGTCCAGCATTTGCTGCTACTTACAAATACTTACTCCACTGTTCAACTCCGCAATGAAACCTCAACCCATTCAAGATCTCCACCCAGTTGAGATCATCCTTATCTGCATCATCTTCGTCGTTGCAACCATCTTCAACCTATGCACACCCTCACCTGCTGGCAACAAGAAACCCCAATCGAAAGAACCGAGCGGTTCAAAGATTGGTACAAACGCTACACCGAATACGAAGGTGAGCCGACCACGATCACGGTCCACGAAGTCTACGAAAACTACGGTGGGCCAGAAGAAGGAGGCTGGACCTTCCGTTCCGGCTACCCCATCGAAACCATCTGCATCTTCTCGCAAGCGCAAACCCTCAGGGTTCTCCACGAACTCCACGAGAAGTACGACACCGAAGACTATGACAACGGTACCTACGACATCTGCTTAGCCCAGGGCTATGCTGAGTTCTACCCCAGGGTACGTCCTCACTACGAATGATCTGCCTACCCAACCCAACAGTTACTCAACAAATGTTTCAAGTTATTTGCACACCCAAACACTTTGCTTTTAATGGAGGCGGTGATCTCTGGGCTTTTGATTACGACTTTGAAGGTGAATCAATTGTTGATGAACCTTTGATGCCAGAGGCAACGGAACTTGTGAACCGTCTCCTTAAATATAAGTATGAAGAACCAACTTCTAAGATCTCTATCATGTTCTGTGCCGCCAGCATCTTTAAGAACCCTGACATCACTCTTAAGTATGTAGGTCCTAAAGATGAGGGGAGTCTTTATGAAGTTATTGATCCAGCAACACCTGAACTAGCCATGACTATCTGGCTTTGTCCTGTCTTTGACAGCTTCTATAGTGAAAGGCCTAAAGAACTCTGTGCCTTTGTTGAGCGCCTGGATTAATCAACTAACCAAGAAGGAAGACCACCACCAAATAACTCGATGGGTTTGATTGTTCCACTAGGCAGCACAAGACTATGTTGTGAACCCAATGGATCAAGAGAACCCATCATGCCTGCTCTCTGATAAAGAGAAGCTCTCCTCAAAGAAGTAGGTTCATTTGCCAGGAGCATTGCTTGCCCTGGATTTAATTCCATTAACCGAGGGATCACTTGGTTCTGATAGATGTCTTTGACAGCTCTTAAGATTTTGCGACTCTCACCTGCTCCCATGCCCGCCGTCGGCGCTGCCATTGCTTTACCCGCTAAGGCGCCAGGCCATTCAAATGAAACGCTACCAATCCCACTAATCTTTGGTCCAGCTGCATACAGTTGCTGCAATGTTTGAGGGTTAGCAGTAAGAAGAGTTTGGCGATGAACTAAAGTCTTCATGCGATCTGCTAAGTCTGCTACACCACCTAGATCAGTAACAGTTACTTGCAGTGGACCAAAACCTGTCTCTACTAATTCCTTTACAGCACGACCGGCGCCAGGGAGATTCAGTTCTCCCATGCGACCAAAATGTTTCAGTACATTCTCAACGGTCTGCGCTTTAGTAACTGGAACCATCTTGGCGCCAGTTGCTAATGACTTAGAAGCAGCCATTCTTATGGGCTGACTAAGCATCTATTCTCTATAGCTAACTTTTACTAGTTTAAGTTTCCCTTACTTAGCACACACCATGACTGCACCTGAAAACATCTTTGACCTTCAGCCTGGTTCTATGCCCATGGAGAAAGACGCTGATCCATATGGTGACATCCTGTTCTTCTCCAAGAAGAGCGGATGGATCATCACCAAGGTAGAGGATGCACAGGAAATGATTGATGATTTCCAATGCACTCACTGGACATGGACTCCAGAGATTCCTTCAGCTGATGACTATGAACTGGACTCCACCAGGACTGAACAACTCAGGAACACAGGCTGGTTGAAAGATTAAAGAAGTAAGAACAAAGTATCAATTAAACTGAAGTAAAACAATTATCAACTATGTACTACGCAGGTATCGGTGCACGTGCTACACCGCCAGAAATGTTAAACCTTATGTCCCGCGTAGCTAATAAGCTAGAGGGCATGGGTTACATCCTTCGTTCTGGTGGAGCTGCGGGTGCCGATACTGCGTTTGAACGTGGCGTAGCTAACGCAGCCAACCGTCAAATTTATTTACCTGGACCACAGTTCAACTCCAGGATGGCTGGCGCTGGTGGTTACATCAATGCTGCTCAACTTCCTAGTTGGCAACAAGCATTAGAAACTGTCGCGCAGTTTCATCCAGCACCTGAACGCCTTTCTAATTTTGCAAAAGCTTTGATGGCACGCAATGCAATGCAAGTTCTTGGAGGCAATCTACAAGAACCTGCAAAGATGGTTGTTGCTTGGACACCAGGGGGACAGATCACTGGTGGAACAGGACAAGCTTTGCGTATGGCCCAAGCTTATGGAGTTCCTATCAGAAACCTAGGTAATCCTGAGACATTAGCTAATGTCAAAAGGTTCCTAAATATATAGTAACCCTAAAGAAACCACTTAAGGAAGTTGAAAGACTGATGAATACAATCAAAGAACAATCTGCTAACGTTGCTCAACACATCGAAGATTATTCTGAGAAAGTGTTGCGTTATGTCAGTGCTGTTGTTGCTCATCCGCATTCAACAATTACTGAACATGATAAGCACCGTGCTCTTGAGATTATCAGGTACCTCTATCCTGATGAGCAAATTATCGAACACTTATATTCTCAAATGAATCAAGAAGATTTTAAAAGTGTGAAGGCTATTCGTGATCATGCACGATCAGCCTTCTAATAAGCACTCACTTCTTGAGTACATATGAACTAGCGGGCGTTAGGTTTTCTTTCCTGGCGTCTGCTTCATCTTGTCGAATTGCATACCAAGTCTGCTTTCCGTTGCGCTCTGAAGTAGCCTTGACCTTAGCAAAATACGTGATCAGTGCTCCTTGCATGACTTCCTCCTGGGAACTGTATTAATTTATACAGTAGCAGGAGGTCCACGGTATGCGTAGTTCACCTCGCTACAGAATCATGAGCGACTCTCCTTTCGTTGGTTGGATCGTCCCCAATGCCTGGCAAGAACCAGAGTATGAGGACGACAGCATCAACCAAGAAGTAGAAGATGACAGTGATTATGACGATGAGGGTGAGTTCACTCTCCGCTAATCACGCCGCCGCCAGCTAGGCATCCTTTGGTGTAAGTCCTAGCTTCTTTCACAACCTTTGCACGCTCACCATGTCTTACAACATCACCGAGATCAAAGATTTTCACTCTCTCATCTACGCCATGGAGAAGAAGGTCAAGCAACTCCTGCTTGAAGACCAGCGTAAACATGAGATGGATGCAGAACCCTACTGGTCGATGGAGATCATCGAAGATGAAATCCTACCTGCACTAGAGAAGTTCCTTGCAGTCTGGGATGATGATCCGACTCCTCAGTATCTCTACGACAACACAGGTGGTGAGCCGCCTGTAACAGCTGCAGAGATGCACTCAGCTGTATGGAAGCAGCACCAGGAGATGCACTCCTGACCGTCCTCTCAGCACATGGGCATTAGTACACCTTTACTAGTGCCCTTTACCTTTGCACATCACTATGACCAAGAAGAAATCTAAGAAGAAGCAACAGCTTCCTATCTCTAACTACGATCTCAAAATTAAATATGTCCTCGATCACTTCAACTTTGAGAAGGTACACGATGTCATGACTGCCAGCAACTGGAAGTGGCAGCACATGGATGACCCAGAGGATACAACTCATCGCGTTCCTACTATCGAACGCATGAAGAAGGTAGCCACACATCTTCTCTACCAAGTCGCAACTCAGAAAGAGAAGATGTGGTCAACAGGTGGCTTCCAGGCTCGTCGTTTTCTATCCGGTCAAATCGAACTCTCTTTTGTTGTAGCTGAGACCGGTACCTACGACTGCGATCTTCCAACCATTCCCTAACTACATCATGAGATGCTCTAACTGTGATCATGAACGGCTACGTGTTGAGCGCACCTGTTCTGATACATCAGAATCAATCCTTAGACAAAGGTACTGTCCTGAATGTAACTACAAAGTATTCACAGTTGAAATTGAAGTACCTGATGGAACAGTTCAGCACCAGCGTGGTACAGCAAAGATGAAGCGTTTACCTGGTGCACTTAGAGTTCGCTTTTCATAATCAAATGTTTAAGATTATCCAAACCGTTCATCACGATGACGGTAGAGATCCTCACGAAAGTTGGTATACAACAGAGACCAACTTACGTACAGCCTTAGACCTAGTTGAAGAATACAATCAACGTAACTACAAAAGCAATCAAGATGAAAGCAAGATACCAATCACCTATCACATCAAGTACTGCCCTTACTTCAACCAAACCAATGAGCATTAGTACGGTTAAGGTTGCCTACTACTCAGATCGTGAGTGGCACACCGTGGAATACTCCACATCAAACCCACGCTGGAGGGAGGCATACCTAATCCTCCAGCAAACCTATGATCGTGTCCGTATTATTTACTGATGCTCCAATTCATCTGTCAAACAGTAAGCTGTTTACAAATGTATCTTGGCTCAGGTTACATTATGAATCAAACATTAAACGCAACTATCTATCACAACTTTGAGAAGACTTACTATTGCTCCCGTTTTTCTTACGTTTATAACTGTAGAGTTATAGCCGATAAAAGATTTAAGGACGCCACCAACCTTCATTTTTATCTTTATAACCTTTAAGAAACTCCTCTGCTTCTTCTCTTGCAGTTTTAACTGGGGGAGGAGAAGCATTAACAGCTGTAAAAGGTTCAACAGCTTGTTCTACTGCGGATTGTGCTTGCACTTCAGGCATTACTTCCATTGCTCTCGTTTCTTTTGGTTTACCTAATTCAACTCCAAGTTGTATCCACCCTTCTTTAGGACCAATGACAGGTTCTTTAGGGGTATATGACAAAACAGGAGCAATTCTATCGGGTGGAACATGTGGGTTTACAACTCCATATCCTGCATCAATTCTGATTGGACCTTTGCGAATAAATGCACTCTTTTCCATGCCATAAGTACCGCCAATTCCAAAGTCTCCTTTAGTAAAGGATGCACCTTCTGGGTTAACATCTAAACTCCAGGCTTTAGATCCATCTCTAACAGCAGGAGCATTTGTTACTTGAAATCCATAAGGCCCAACTGAAACGCTTCCTGTATCATCAGCCTTTGTTAACTGTCCTGTTGTTACCATGTCTAGCAATGGTATTGCAGGACCACGATGTGTTTCAGGCTGTCCCATAAAATCTTTGGGTATACGGTACTGCCAGTTAGATAGAACAAAAGATTTTGTTCTATTAAGCAAAGCCTGTGGTGTTAATCTTTCTAACACTATCTCTCGTGGCAACGTTTCAACGTCAGCTTCTTCATTAAAATATGTACCGCTAAGAGGTCGAGGCATTTTAAAAACTATTCTGCTTTCATTCTAAATGAAAGACTATCCACAATTTTTCATTCATCGCAACAAGAACAAATCTCTCATCATCAAAACCATGAACAACATTGAGTGGGAATCCAACGACAACACGAAAGATCTCAGCAAGACTGATGCACCTACCATGCGTCAGCTAGCTGGGATGCAGCTCGTCGCCAGGATGAAAGAAGCCGCAGACAAATGCGGCGCTGGTTTCGTCGGTGGTTTCATTGATGAACACGGCAATCGTTTCATGATGTCTAACCTTGAAGAAGGTGACATCCAAGAAGAGAAGATCAAAGAACAACTAGAAGAATATCGTCGTGAGATAAAAGGAGATGAAGGAGGATGGTGTTAGTCCACTTCTTAGTCCACTCATGTATAACATCTGGAATGCTGCAGCCTATGAAATAACAAACATCCTCATCGACTACAGCAGAAAACTAGAAATGAATCCATGGATTAAAGCAATCCGTCTTCACTGCTTTCCTGATTGGGTAGCATGGAAGACGGAACGCACCATGGAGAAAGTCGATCAGCAAATTGAGAAGATGCAAAAGGAATGGCAATTGGAAGATGAAAAGAAGTATGTCACTCCCGTCATCATCGAACACAAACCTGATAACTCCAAAGCACAACAGCTGCTTGGAGGAACCTTAGAGATCAAAGCTCCTTGGTACCAGCCAGAAAGCAAAGACTGACTCCGTGTACACTGCAATGAACTTACATACCGTTGCAATTAAAACCATGAAGATGCGTCAGTCCCCAGCTGATCAGAAGCAGGCAGAATTTGTAGAGAAACTATCGAACATCCACTATGAGATTGATAACCTTCTTGAGGATCCTTTGTTTATCGACTCTATCCATGGTGAGCAAGAGGCGGGTCTTGACCTTGCCCTTGAGCTGATTGATAACATCGTTGCTCGGATCACACCTCAAGACTCTTCCATCCTTGAAGAAGTCATGATGAACCTTGACCGCACAGCAGTTGACACTGAATGAACTAATGCTGAGTCTCATTAGACTCACTCACTTGTTGTCACAATAACAGCTCGCCCCTACCCTTGACATTAAACTACAGAAGCCGTGGTCCTCCCCTCGTGGTTGTTGGATCACGGCTCTTTACTTGCACACATCCAATGTTCTCACCAACCGAATACTTAACAGCACTCAACCAAATCAGCCTCCTCAATGGTTTGGTTCCTTCTGCACCTGGACTAAGTACTCCTGCTGTCCCTCTAGTAGCAGCTGTTCCTGCTTTCAATGGAGAGTGCAACGACATTCTCCGTGGCATTGCAGCCTCTCCATTGGCTCTTGGAGTAGCAGCAGCTGTCGCAGGTGCTGTCATCATCACACACCTCGTAAAGAAGCACGGACCTGCCATACTGACCTGGTTCCGTCAGCACATGCAACAGTTTGTCTCCAGCATCAAAGCAAAGCTTAAGAGACAACGCACCGTTGCATTGCTTCCTGCCTCGCAAACAGTGGTGATGGGCTGATGTACCGCACAAAAGCACATCATTTCTACAAGGCCAACCCAAAGTTCATGAGGATCAAAACCTTCTGGACTGTCTGGCGCCAGGTCAAGAGGATCGTTGGCATTACCTATGACATCTGCTCCGTCTTACTGGTTCTCATGAGTCTTGATCGCGTCTACAAATTCAAGAGTTGGCGCGTCCTTAAGCCCTGGCAAATAGCAAACCTAGTGGAGCGTGTGCCTAAACTGTTCCGTACATTGAGACACAGCTTTACATACGGTTTGTAATTAGCAAAGACACCTGTAGTCATTACCAAAACTTAAGGTTGACTACAGGTTTTCTTATGCCACCATTGCTACGCTAGTTTGCCAACATCCCAGTCGTACCAATGGATCTCGCCCCTACACAGACATGTACTTGGATAGGTTTGTGCCCTTCATAATTAATTACCGGATGGAATATATCACCCATGGAATCCAATATCAACAGCACTGGAAAACTGGCTTGGGCTGTCCTTGCTCAACGTCCTGATGGCAAGAGTGAAGTCATCAAAGTCACCAATCATATTGAAGCTGATCAAGCTGTAAAAGATAACCCCAGTCTTTACTACAAGGCTGGCCCGTTCATGTTAACCTGATCTTGCTAAAGGGTATCCTCGTCCCTATCCTTTAGTACACACATCTCCTTCAGATGAAACTTCCTGTGACTGCTTACATCGTCATGATGCACAATCCTGATGTAGGTACCTTTGCTCCAGCATTCCCAAACCTTGACGATGCAATCGAGTTCTCCAATGCTATGCGTTTGATCAGTGAGAACATCGCAGTAGCAGAACCTATTCCCTTGGTCGCTACGTCGTCTCCAGGAATCAATCTAAAGAAGGATTGGATTGAACACTGAACAATAACCAATTGAATAAAGACGGATCTGTGTTATCTTGTATCGAGGTAACACAGATTTTTTATGGCAGTCGTTCTATCCGTTAGTATTCCAGATGATATGCACGCCAGATGGAAAACCTCTGGTCTTGACATCGGCGCCAGTGCAATCTTTCAAAATGCTTTAGAGTCTCACCTCACAGAAACAAATCAACATCTCACCTACTGGAGTAGCCGTGCTCTTGCTGCTGAAAAGAAGTTGAAGACGATTGAGAAGTTACTCTGTGCTAACGATACACAAATCAAAAAGTTTCTTTACTTTGATGAGATGTGATCTTGCTAACAATCGTTGACAGTTCTGTTCGGTAGACTACAATATAGAGAACGTAGGTATTCCTATGGCTGATAAACAGTATTTGACTTTAACGGATGAGCAACGTTTAACAGTTGCCAGTCTGTTAACAACACTTCAAGGTGCTGGTATTGTCAAGGATGAAATTGATTTTCATCGTTTTGTAAGTGGTTGTTTCTTCCGTGGACTGTGGGAATACAAGAAAGATATAGTCCGTAACGACTGCTAATCCTTACTTATAAAAAACAATTCATTTTATTTGTAAAGGCTGACAGTAGTACTGATCAGTCTCATTTTATTTTGCAGAAAAATAATGAAACACTCGCCTTTCAAGAACAGACCGCCGCCACGTTTAAATATATTAGATATATACATATAAATATAACTATAGATAGATCAATATAGATAGAACTAATAACAATACCAATACATACACCAATATAAAAATTAAAAGGGGCTAGTACAGCTGTATTACTCCCCAAAAAAATAGGCCGGGAACCACCCCGACCTACTGCTTTGCTTTGCACACAGCCTGAGGAGTTCTTTCCTCTCAGACCGTTGCCAGCTTAGAGGCAAGTCGCTACCATGTGCAAGCAAACGGCCCAGTCACTTTGCACACCAACCATGACAACCTTTAATTTCAAGTCCGTCCAGTTACTTGAGCTTGCTGATTCTGATCAGCCCACCATTGATGTGCAGGATGGTCAGCTCATCCTCACAGCTGAACGTGATGGAGAATCCATCCGTATCACCGCTCCTTTAAAGCAGATGCTTCCCCAGGTGGCTGCTACCACAGTGCGGATGCCTCTACCCTCCGGTCGCAAAGGTAAGCCTATTGCTGGTGGTGAGAAGCGGCAAGGTGAGCTGAATGGGATGGCTAAACTTACCGATGCCAAGGTCCGTGAAATCCGTCTGATTCTTTCAGAGACACGGCCAGGCAGTGGTCGCGGAAGTCGCCACGCTTTGTTTGAAAAGCTAGCTCGTGCTTACAACGTACATGTAGCAACAATTCGTAGCATTGCATATAACGAAAGCTGGAAGCACGTAAAGATCTGATGGAAAAGACTTACAGCATTCTTATCCAGTTTGGAGATGGTAATCCTGTAGCCTCTACCATCAGAGCAAAGGATGGAATTGATGCTCAAGATCAAGCACTTGCTCTTAATCCTGGTGCACGTTCCATCCGTATCACTGGGGTGCTAGAGGTACATAAACCTAAGCCTCCTAAGTTTAAGTTACCTCCCCAGGTAAAGTTACCGACTCCAGAGGTTCATCCTCTCTTTACTGATGTTCCTCATCAAGAACTCAGTAACTATGTGTATCAAGCATCACAAGAAGAAAAGCTTGAGATGTGTCAGTACCTTAGAGATCAAGGTCTATCGAAGCGTGCCATTGCTAAACAGCTAGGGATGGCACCAACAACTGTTAGACGCTGGATCAAGTGAACATTTGCCTCCAGTTATGGGGGCTTTTCTTTGTGGGTCAGACTGTCTCTCCTTTTAATGCAAACCTAGAAACTGAGCAACGAAATGTTTATGAAAAGTGTTTACAGGAAGCATTAGGCGTTTGTAATTAGTAGTAGGCTGGGGTCAGATAACTGACCCTTATGGAATCCTCTACCGAGAACGGCCTCACCATTATCTATGATGATGAGGCCGGTCTCCTTACCTTTGAGTGGGATGAGAACACTCATCCTCAATACAATTGTCTCAAAGAGCTGACATCAAAAAAGTTTTTTGAGATGATGCTTGCAAGCCTTGAACAAACTGAAACCAATGACCAGCAAGAACAAGGAGAAGCGGGATGTAATTCCGTACCGTTTCAAGGAGGGTGATCGCGTTGCTGAGCGCCCAAAAGCCTGCTTGATCGGTGCAGTGCGCCAAGAAGTCAGGGGACGCATTGCTCAGTACATGACACAGCGTTATGGCACAGTGATCAGCTCCAGGGTGAAGCAGACAGTTTCACGCAGTAAGTATGTATCTAGGCATGTGTATGTGACTATCCTCTGGGACGGTATGAAGACACCATCGGAACATGCTCAAATGCGGATCTGTTTTGTAGAAGAACTGGAGCAGCTGAAAGAAGATTTCTTTTCAGTAACTGATTCGCTATTAATTTAAGAGAATGAAGTTGAGCTATCTGGAAATCCCGGATGGTTTCCAACTCATCAGCCCGGCTTACAAATCCACGCCACTAATCACAAGACAACTCAGCCTATCAGAGCTACACTTCACGAGAAGCGTGGCTCTTTTTAATGGCATCCAGTGTCAAACTGATCTCTGTTACTCCAGAAGCAGAATCAATCATCACCTACTGTGCACGGGTATCCTCCCCTAAAAATCAAGATAACTTAGAGACTGCTCCTAAGCTATTAAGTTACTGCATTAAGAATAAGCACTGGTCTATCTTTGAGATGGCTAACATGTGTGTTGAAATAAACACAACACGTTCTATTTCTGCACAGTTCATCCGTCATAAATCTATCTCTATCCAAGAGTTCTCTCAACGTTATGCAGATGCAATGCAATTGGGGGCACTTGCTATGCCACACTTGCGTCGCCAGGATGCAAAGAACAGGCAGAACTCTATTGATGATTTAAC
>Ga0208795_1000247_pt1 | contig 27543 bp, 33 predicted proteins | sample CB_VirMetaG_6_FD_184541 | JGI IMG/M metagenome (GOLD analysis project Ga0208795, IMG submission 184541) | Freshwater to marine saline gradient viral communities from Chesapeake Bay - CB_1508_2 Viral MetaG (SPAdes) (version 4) | ecosystem: Environmental > Aquatic > Marine > Coastal | place: USA... | reverse complement strand
CCTCCACAAGGCCCCAGCATTTCAAGAAACACATTGTTAGGAGTTCCTGAAGGCTTTGGTATTACTAAAACACAAAAACCGGGGGGAGCTCCTAACGAAACGTCTCCGGGAAGCACGGTAATTGATTGAGTATTTCCTGTCGCAACAAACGAAGTTCCGTCATAAAGATACTCAACTAATGATGGAAGAGTCGTAGTATTTCCTGACAATCCACAATCTCCGGCTACTTCTCCTGCAACTGTGAAATTTCCGGGAGTTGTACTTTGATGCAAGCCATCTATAGGAGATGATAATTTATTATATACAACTCCATCATAAGTTGCTCTAACACCATCAGGGAAATTAAAAGGGTCAAATCTAATTATTATAGCTCCTGTGTCAAGAGTTCCTGTATTTAAATTTACTTGATAAATGCCTTGACCTCCTGAGCCACTTACGGAAGCACCACAAGGAACACCGCAGGTTGCACAAGACTCAGCAGCCAAAAGTATTCCTGATGACTGCTCTCTTGTTATTGTTCCATCTCCATAGAATCCATCAGGAGCTACGAGTGTTAGTGCTAAATCTAAATATATTGATGTAGCTAAATCTAAGTCAGCGGCATCTAGAAAGTAAGGTGCATTTATTGCCATATTATTTAATTAAATTATGTTATACATTCGCATTTTATGTCGATAATAGATATACTTGTATCTGCAAAAGGAGTTCCAATAGAGCAATAAAATACTCCTATTGCAGAGGCTGATAATGGTAAACTTGTCAATATTCCATACGAGTCATAAAAATAAAGCGTTGTATCAAAGGCTTCATTATTTGTTACTTGATAAAGATTGTAAGGAGTTGTACATATTAAGTCACAACTGCAACATACGTCAATTGCACTTGTTCCAAAACACAAAGATACTTCAACTCCACAAGAACTACAAGGTTGCTGAGGTAATAACACACCGTCAACTAATTCTCTAACAATTCCACCTGTTGAATAAAATCCATTTGTTGCAGGAATAGATAAATTAACGTCATTAAATATAGAGGTTGCTGTAGGGAATGACGCGTTCAAATAGTAACTACCCGGAACACAATCACAACAAGAATCACTAATAGTTCCTCCAAAACATAATTCAGCAGGTATAGCATCTCTTAAATCCCAAATCAAGTAAAGGTATTCTCCAAATGAACTTGCAGGAACCGTAAAGTCAACATAGTACAAAGGGGCTGAGCCTGAATTAGGAGTAGCAACTGTGGAAACGCCTAATAAAGAATTAATATCAATATCGTTGTTGTTGTATAATACACCGCTTCTTAAATATCTAAATTTATCTTGAGCTATGTTAAACACATAATTGTCAGGAACTATTGCGTTTGAATACAATCTCATAGTACTTCCTTCAGGAGGGAAGCCGCCTGCCCCAACAAATCCTGATACTGTATTATATCTTGATACAAGAGGACTTGCTGTTCCGCTTGAGAATAAAACTAAGTTAGAAAGAAGAGGTCCAATAAATGCTCCGTCTATATATCTGTATTGAGTATGTATGGTTTGACCTGATTCTGAATCATTTGTTAAAACAACTTCAACTATAGTCATTGGTTCTGCATTACAACAGTCCGCAAGAACATTTACAACCATATCTAAGTTGTACTCAAGAGTAATTGTTGCAGTTTCTACAGATACATTGTTTTTATCAAAAAATAAATTCCCCGGAATATTTGTATACCCTGAAGTAGTTACAACTCCATTGTATTCTACAGATACATTTAACCCTCCTGTTCCTGATTCAATACTAACAAAATCCCAACTTATTTCAGTAATACCTACAAGAGGCCCTAAATCGACACAATATACTACTTCTTTAGATTTTTCATCTGCTATAGATAATGTAAATGTTTGATTAATACCGCATTTCAAACATTGAGGATTTAAAGGGAGTTCTTGGTCGTTCATAGACAACACATACTCATTCATATAAGGGTCAAAACCCCCGAGTTTTTGATAGTTAAATGATGAATTGAATTTATCTCTAAACCAAGTTCTCATATTTTGTTCAGATACTGCTATTAATTGTTCATTTTGAGAATCCCCACCTTTTAATTGAATAACAGCCCCGCGTTTTGCATCTGCAAAAAATCTATCAAATCCCCATTGAACGTAGCTCTCAGGGTTGAAACTAATACCGTACTTTTCAGTACGTGCTATTTGCGTTCCTAAGACCTCAGGAGTAGCTGTAATTATACCACCGGCACTTGCATCTGACAATAAGTTTTTCTCCGCTAAAACGTAAGATATTTTATCCTCTTGTAAACAAAGAATATCTGTATTTCTACCATCTAACAATTGTATTTCCCCAAACGAAGCTTCGCAACGCTTAAAGTTAGATAACCCCGAATTAAATTCGTTTAATTTGTTGATATTTGACTCCCCATTATAAACACCACTATAGGTAATATCAGAAAACCTATCAGCAACTTTATAGTCTTGAGCAGCAACGGTAGTTACTCTTTCTCCAAAACTAAAAGACCTTCCTAGAATAGAATCACGTATCTTGTAACTTTCTGCTCCATTTCCAAAAGAATAACAATTAAAAAACATAGTGTCAATTATACCGGCAGTACCTGCTACTATATTTTGATTTTGAATATTACCTGAATGATTACCATCAGAATCAATAGAAAATGATAGTTCGTTCTCAAAAAATACATCAGGCAAAGCATCAGAAGGTTCTGTTTCAAAAATTAATGTATTTTCTGCACGAAACACTTCAATGTTTGCTGTGATATAAATTCTACGCGAATATTTATAATTAATACCCGTGCAACTATTTGTACTACTCCAACTAATAGTAAGTTGATTTGTTGCAAGATTTCTATAAAACTGCCAATAATTTATACTGTCATTAACAGCAGTTAATTGAGAACCTACTCCCGGAACAAACTCATTAGTTTCGTCATCTCCTTTATCAATACCTGAATTGATTGTAAGTTGAATATTATCTCCAACAAACCATTCATACATATTATCATAGTCCTGAGTAGAGGTATATACTTTTTCTAATGTGTAACCCCTTGGTTCACAAGCTCCTCCAACACCTGCTCTATTCCAATCTACGTACCAATTGATTCTACTTCCGGCAGGGATATTGTAATCAATATACATTCCCGGATTTGCAGGGTCTTCAATATTCATATCGTAAGACATTATAGTGTGGTTTCCTCCACTTGCCCATTGTTGTTTTTGACCCGGAGCTATTATAGCATTTTCAGTCTGTACTAAATTAAAACTATTAGGATTTAACTTTATATATAAACCTGCCGGTACGTTAATAAATACGGTTGGGTCATCTTCAGTCGGTATTTCAAGAAATCCTGCTGCTTGAGCAGTTTTTTCAAGAACAGTAGTATAAGTACAATTAAGTGTAGGTCCTTGAGTGTCTGCTTTTACAATCAATCTATCCCCGTCTTCAACTTTCCTCATATTCTCTCCTTCAAGCAAAAGCCAAGCTTCATTTGTTTCGGGATTAATAAAAAATAAATTACTATAAATTGTTTCGTACCTTTCAGCGTCAGGTTTAATTACAAACTTATATCGTGTAGCCCACTTAGGCGCTCTTTGAGTAGTAGGTATTATAACTTGAATACTATTTTTATTTGGAGCATATCCACAAGGGACAAACTCTGCATTATTAGTACTAACTAACGCAGTTGTAGCTCTATTGAACTCATCCATATAAACCAATCCCACTTCGTACCCTCTATTACTATGTAAACTTCGAGGATTTGCAATCTCTTGAAAAGCCGCTCTTGCAAAAGTCACTTGGTAATACTCGTATGCTTTTTTTGTAGGAGTAGCTATATTATCAACATAAACCATAGATGGGAATTGCAAACCAATTACAGTACTTGCGGGAGTAGTTATTATTTTTATCGGTTGTAAAACAGTAGAGATAGTATTGATACCACTTGCATATTTTATAAACGTATTAGGAGCTAAACCTAAATTATTTGGCAATGCGCAATTAAAAGAATCAGTAAATGTAACCCCGTTACAGGACGTATCTTGACCTAAAATAGTAGTTGAAACAGGAAGTATATTTAAAGAAGTACCTATTGCATTTTTAAATTGAGAGCTTGTTGCTAATTGATATACAGAACTGTAGTTTTGAGTCAGCAAGAAGCTAAACTGAAGTGTAATTCCATCCGTTATTTCGTCAGGCTCAGGAACATATCCTGTCCATAATTTATGAGATATTGTAATATCTAAAGATATTGCAGCACCTTCAACCAATGGAGAAGCGCCTAAGTCAAAATTAATAATAGCATCTCCTACTGTTAATCCCGTAGACGCAGGGTCTATATTGTAAATTCCATCTCCTGTGCTATCAATTAAATCTGCATCTCCAATAACTTCAGTGATTAAATTTGTAGAGTATTCAATTTTAGTTGGCTGACCATTTTTATCAATTAAATCATATCCCTCAACGTAATTTCCAAACATCAATCTATTTCCCATAATAGTCTGAGCCTTAGCATAACGAGGAACATTATCGTAAAGTCTTAAAATTTCAGCTTCATTTAGTACTGTAAATATTTTACTGTTATTAAATGAATATTGATATACGGTATTATCCGCATATCCGGCATCTACCTTGTTAAATTGCTGAATAATTTTAATTACATTATTTTCTGACTGCTTAAATAATAAGTCAATTCCAACTACAAGAGGTCCTCCTGAATTGAAATTTATAATTGCTGTATTGCAAAAATTAGTCATACCTTCATTTAGCATACTATTAACGCTAAATTGGAATTGATTAGGAACAAATGCAGGTGCAGACCATTGAGATGTAGCAGAATACTCTCCATCTACGTATTTATATCTATAAGCAAAACAAATAAATCTTGTTTCTAAAAAATTTTGTTGTCCGCTTGTAGTAATTGGACTTACTTCAGGTGCCTCAATCGGCGGTTTTTTTATAACAAGAATTGATTCAGGGTTCAACGCATCAATATTTGCTATCGGATTAGGGTAGTTTCTATTTATGTTTATATTTCGTGGAGCATTATAATCATCTGTCCAAAATAAAAGGCTATCAATTAAGTTGATACCCGTAATAAGATAGGCAGGATTGAAATTTAATGTAGTGTTTACGTTTCCTCCGTCATTTATACTAATGATGTGATATGTTAATACATTAGTTAATACGTTAATAGATACAATTAAATCAAGTTTACCTGTAGGCGCGATAGGAAATGCAGGGTCGTGAACAAACCAATAAATAGTCTCGTTAGCGCTATCTTCCATAGCTCCAATTGTTCTTGCCTGAGTGCTTAACACTGTTCCGTCAATATATCTTAATGCAGGAGCAGCTAAATCATTACCCATTGTGTTGGTAATAACTCCTACTTCAGACATTTCTGTTGACCCCATTCTGATATTCATAGCATCAACATATTCGCCATCAGGAAGTACTCGTTGGTCAACGATTTTATTCATTCTTCCTGCTAAAAAATTTCTTGTGAAATTCGCCATACTATTTGATTATCTTATCCATACCTCTTAAATTCATTAAGAGTCTTCCCGGATGAATGTTACTAATTCTTATTCTTGCATTTCTTAATAATGCTGATTTGTCTTTTCTTGCTCTTGCCACTACATATTCTTGAACATTAAATTTAGAATTTAATATCTCATATTTTATAGCTGCGTAGACATATTGTTCAAATAATTTATTAACAGTAATTAAAGAATTATCTCCGCTCTCCATACCATCGGATATATACTCAAGAATACAAAGCTCTCCTGCCATACTTGAATCAAAATTTATAACTCCTGTTTTTTTATCAATCTTAAAAGTAGGGTTAAAATTTGCAGTTTCTGTATTTAATCCAAATGCTGTTCCTATTCCATAATCAAAATACCACATCCCATCATAATTCCAACCATATTGTCCATCAAATTGGCTTCCTTGATTTAGGTAGATACTTTTTTTTGTTCCTCTAAGTCTGTCAAAATCTATAGTAGAATTTTGAGGTTGAAGTATATTTCCGTTTTGGTCAAATAAAATATTTCCTTGATTATCTTGTAAATATGCATTAGAAGATAAAATTTGAATATTCTCAGTTAATGGCCTTAACCAACCGTCTTTATATAAAGAAATACGAACCCAATTTACATAGTCCGATGGAAGTACATATCTTAACGAATCAGTTACACTTAACTCTAATACCTTAATCTCCTTGAACGCGTCATAATTAAGCTCTTGTATAGCTCGTTTTGCGTGAAATATTATTTTGTATCTCTCTTCGTTATTTACTAATGAATGGTTTCCTGAGTACATCAATAAAAAATTATTGACTACATCATCTAAACTAACATATTGGTATGAACCCCAATTTGCGTCTTGAGGCGTATTCCCATTATTGTCATAATATTCATACTGTGATATATATGTCATTTTTTGTTATTTTTATTGTTGATTTATTTGTTGTTCTTGAGCTATGCCAAATTGAGCAACTTCAGTTTCGCGAATTGAAACGCCACAATATTGAAGTATCTTCATTGCTAATATATAATTATCTGAAAAAGGAAGTTCAAAATCCTGATAATCAAGTTGCGATTGGTCAAAAGCCGGCTCCCCACTTGTCAAGGTAACATAAGTCCATTTTGGAGTTTTAGGGTATCTAAAATAAACACATTCAACTTTTCCTTTAGAATTTATAGTATTTGGAAATAACTTAATTGTCTCTTCCTCAAGAGTATATGATGGGTAAAACTCAGTTGGACTTGTTAGGCTTGATGCGTTAAGCATTGTTATTTTTCCAACACTAACCTTATCAGCTTCTTTTAAGATAGATTCTTTTAATATTGAGTATTCATTTCCTATTACTGTAAATATATCAGCAGTCAAAGCTAATGAAGTATTTGTAGATAAAGTTAAAGACAATACATTAGCGATAAGACCTGTAGTTGTGTTGACGACTAAATCTCCAACAGATATTCCATCAGATAAAAACGTCGCTGTAGAATCTATTAAAAACGGAGTAGGAGCAGGAGCTGTAACTCCTGTATTTGAACCACTTGAAAGTTGATTTGTTCTACATAATACTTTAAGAATATAATAGTCGTCATCTCCTGTTGTAGTTAGAGATGGTGCTGAGTATCTATTTGAGCCTAAATGCGCTAAATAATTTGTAACTAAAAAACCTTCGAGAGTTTCGGCTATAGGGCCTTCAATTTCAGCGTAATCACTTCCGGCTGTGCGTGCATTTTCAGCATTTATAGCCTTGTTGTAATTTTTGAAATAGTCTTCAAATATCTCCATCTGTGCATTTTCAGCAAATAAATTGAAGTCTGATGGAGAAATATATCCATAATTATTTTTATTTAATACGGATAATACTGTATTTCTAACTTCGTTTATCATTTTTTAAATCTTTTTACAAATATACATAAAAAAAGCACAGAAATAAATCTGTGCTAATTTCAATAAAGGATATTTTAATCCAATTATATTATTGAGGTAAATTTGCCTCTAACATTTTAAGAGAGTCAATACCTTCATCGCTTGATAAGAAGCCACCTACCATATCATAAGGGTCTTCTCCGTATGGTACTGATAACATTTTCTTTTTGTTAGTAGGCGTATTAAACCAAACCTCTTTATCATTATTGCGTAGTGCTAATAATTTCTCTTCAAAGAATAATCTAACTTTAGCTTGAAACTGTAGTTCAGGGTCATTCAATGTAGCCAAGAATCCTCTTGGGTCATTTTTAGCAAACACTAATATATCTCGTTTTAATTCTGCTGTTGAGATTGTTGAAGGGTCTTTTCCGAACATTACTCTTGTAAGAGTTTCAATTTGTTCAAGAGAAAGTTTTCTCGCCTCAACTAATGCGTCAATCTCAAGGTCTAAATTCTCAACCTCGTAAGCTGCATCTTTTTCTTCATCTACTTCAACGAAAATCCTTCCGTTTAATGGATGGTAATGTAAGAACGCTTGAAGCGCGGGATTTGTTCTTGGAACGCTTAAAAAGCCATCTTCAAACATAATTGGCTCAAGTATTGCGTTTCCGTCTTGTTCATCCTCAAAGGGAGTCTTTTGATTTATCGCGTATCTAAGAGCACGATTTTCTTGTTTTTTTTCATCGAACCACATTAGTGGGAATCTCGGATGATTTCTTGCCGCTAAACTATATGAAAGCGGATTGCCTATTGTCAATTTATAGACTTTGTCTATTAAAACTACTGTTGCCATTTTTAATAATGATTTAATTTAATTTATTTTTTTTAAAACATAAAAGGAGAGTGCCTTTAAAAGCACTCTCCAATTTATTATATACTATCCGAAACGGAATAACACGAAGTTGTTTGCACCTAAAGTACATACACATCTTTCAGACAAGAAGTTAACCTCCATTGCATCTAAGTCAGATGTTTGAGCTCCACCGGCAGAACCCGTAATCCACGTTTTGTATCTACGGTCTTCAGCTTCTGAAGCACGGTATCTAACGTGTAAGAAAGGTCTCTTAGCGTTTTTACCCATAATTTGGTCGTACACAGATGTAGAACCTGCAGGAACCATAAGTCCTGTGATTGTACCTGTCGCAGTAGCTGCAACGTTAGATAAACCACCTCTCATAGTTGGGTCGTTTAGGTATTTCCAATCAGATTTGTAGAAATCGTAACCTCTACGGAATCCTGTGAATCCTAAGTTCAACGCCATATCAACATCGTTGTCGAATAAACCGAAAGATGCAGACTGAGCAACACCACCTGAAGTGTACCCGTTTAATGTTGCTAACATATTGTCGATGTCAAAAGACAATCCACGGTTAACAAACACAACGTTTTCTTCGATAGCTCCTTGTTTGTCCAAACGAGAAACGATAGAATCCCACTCAGATAAAGAAGTTGGAGAACCACCTCCCCATACGTTACCTCTATTGTTTACAACATAGAAGATACCTTCAGAACCACCTGCAACACCACCTAAAGCAGCTAAAGCTCCTGAACCTGCGGCAGCAGGAACTGCTTCAATCATTGCAGTCTCTAAATAATCTTCAAAACGTAAACGAGTTTCGTGCTCTGATTTCAAATACCACAAGTAACCTGTAGCACCATTTTCAGTAGTAACTTCAACCCATCCGATTTGAGCCATATCAGAACCGTTAACAGCATATTTATCTTTGATGATAATAGGCTTGTTAGAGTAGAACTCATCTTCTGCTTCCAAAGAACCAACCATTCCGTTAGTTCCTTTTTTGAACTCAGAACCATAAATAAATACAGTACATTGAGCAGCAGCAGTAATCGCTTGACCACCACCTTCGTAGTAAGCTACTGTAAAAGTAGTTGCTGTAGGAACGGCAGTAACGATTGCTTTGTTGAAAACTCCTGTTGAGTTTTGTTGAATCATAACAGTTTGTCCAACTCTAATTGCGATGTAAGTAACACCTGAATCAGCAACTGTAAAAGTAGCGGTAGAAGCCGTAGCAATCGCCGGTGTAGTACAGTTAGTGTATTTAATGTGAAGACGACCTTGTTCTGCCCATTTGATTTGGTCAGAGTTTGAAGGCATCTCAGCACCTACCATTCTCAAGAATGATGCGATGGTTCTATTACCGTAACGCTCAAATTCTTTTTCGTAAGTATCAGGAAGATACTGATTCAAGAAGTTGAAGTTAGTAATATAGTTTGTCTGCAATGCTACTTGCTCAGCACTTGGCTGTAATGCAAAAGTAGGATTTGATAATAATGTACCTGCCATTTTGATTAATTTTTAAAATTTATATTCGTTTTATGCTACGGATTTTTAGACTTTTACCGGAATCAGGGTTTACCGCTTTTACCTGCATTCCTTCCGTTGATTTTGTAATTTCAGGCGCTCTATTGGCAGACATTTGAATATTTTTAATATTCTTCATAGTGCCTTCAGTAGCATCTGCTTGCCCTTGTTCGTAAAAGAACTTTGCAAATCTCTCAGGATTCATAGCTACAGCTAACGACCTATGATAACCTGCCGCATCCTTAATTAACCCTTGCTCATCTAAAAACTTATTTATAAAGTTTGCAGGTGTAGCTTGTGCTTTTTTAAGTTCATTGGCATCTCCGGGATTGAAAGTGATTCGTTTGTCATTAACGTTGAAGTCAAAACCTTTGAACTCTCCGCTAAATACTTCATCAGATTTTTGGTTAAACCAATTTCTCTTTCTCTCATTCTCTTCTTCAAGTGTCTTCGCTTGCTTGGTATATTGCTTATAACCTTCGTAAACTTCTTTTTCCTCATCAGAAATTAGCGGAACACTTGACTCAAGTGGCACTTTATATTTTTCTTTTTGAGAATTAAAAAATTTCTTTGCTTCAGCAACAGCCTTTTTTCTTTCTAATTTTATTTTTCTAATAGTTGAATCATCGTCAATATCTTCATCATACCTATACGATTCCATCAATGTGTCAATATCTTCATCATCAAGCCCTTCTTGGGTTGCTGATAAATAAGTTTCAAGTAAATCTTCAGGGTCCATTGAGTCAAAGTCTTTTTTAAGACTCAAAAAATCCTCAAAACCTCTACCCGTTTCTTTTTTGTATTTCATATAAGCAGCAACATCTTCAGGTAAAGCCTCGACTTCTTCCCTTTGAGCTGTTAATTCATCTAATGAATTAATCTGCTTATTGTATCTTTTTCCAATATATGAAAGAACTTGTTCTTCGTTTAATTCAACTTCTTGCTGTTGCTCTTGCTCTTGCTCTTGTTGTTGCTCTTGTTGTTGTTCTTGTTGTTGTTCTTGTCCGGGTATATTAACATTCTGAAATTGTTGCTCGTGTTTTTCAAGTAATTCTTGTTCTACTTGAGCAGTTCCTTTTTCCTCCGTACCATCTAATAATCTTACTTTCATTTCCATTTGATTTGATTTAATTTTTTACAAAGCTATGCAATTTTTTTGACATTATTAACGCGGCTCAAATTCTGCGAAATCAAACCCATCTAAACTATCTTCGTTTGATTCAAAATTCAATGGAGGTAAATTGTTTTTACGTTGGTCTATCAGTTTAGATTGCTCTGTATTTTGTTGACTAATACGTTTAGCTTTAGCGTCTTCACGAGATTGTTCACGCCCATTTAATGTTTCCATTTCCATACCGTGAAGTTTCTGATTATACATAAATTCCTCTGCCATTAAATGAGATTTTAATTCAGCTTCAACTTGAACTTTTCTAATACTAAACTCAGCTTCCATCTGCATTAATTGACCTTTAGTCTGAACTTCCGTCTGCATTTTTTGTATAGCCATTTGACCTGCCATCTCTTGAGACTTCAATTGCTGCTGAGCCTGCATAGCTTGTTTTTGCATTGCCATTTGGTCCTCACGTTCTTGTTTCTTGATTCGCTTCATCTTTAATAATTGATTAGCAAGTTTAAGATTTTTAATCTCACGAATATCAATAGCATCTTCAAGATTAATATCTCCTTTAGATAATGCCATATTTACATTAGCTTCAAGCTGCGCTCTTTGCTCCTCATCAGGTGCGACCTCAATAAAAATACCAAAATCATAAATATAAAGGTCCGCTATGTCTCCTAAAATAGATACATTGTATCTACCAATTTGATTAATAAACTCATCTTTAAAATCAGAATACTCTAAAATATCTCCAATTCTATAAGTTAAGGCTTCCGCCATTGAGCGGTATATATACAATCCGCCTTCAAGTATATGTCGAGTAGCTGTATTTGAGTTTAAAGCAGCTAATTTTTGTAATCCAACTAATGAATTGGGGTCAGGAGTAGAGCCATCTCGTGCTTCATTAAGCCCAGTTACCGTTCTAATCATATCCATATAGTGATTATAATTAGTGATAAGCATTTGAGTTTTACCTACACCTGTGCTAGAACTTAATTGAGTAATAGGCACTTTAGCATTGTTGAAATCTCCATCTTGAGTAAAACTTCTACCAATTACCGACCCCGTTTGGAAGTAAAGCCTTAAAGCGTCTTCAGGATTATAAGCAGCTCCGTTTCCTAAATCAACTTCATTAAGACCGTCTGCGTCAATAAATACCCCGTCAGGTACGACACGGTTAATTACTTGCTGTAATTTTAAGTGAGTAATTTGAATAAGGTCAGCAAAAGGTATCATTCTACGTACCAAAGATTCTATAGCTCCTTTATACATTCTTGGCGCACAAGCTACGTAATTAGGTAGCGCGTGTTGCGATGCTGATTTAGGTCTTACCATATTCTCAGACAACTTCCATTGTAACAAAATATTAGTTCCCATTACCATAATACCCTCATACCACACGTCAATAGTTTTCTCTATTTTTTCAAAATTTCCTTCTTCCATCATTTCTTGTGGAGGATTGAAAGTATCATCTTTAGGTATAACTCGTGAACCACCATTCTCAAGGATTTTTTTCTTGAAAACTATTTTCTTTGTGGTTTTATAATTGAAGTACATTAATGTACAAGTATCTCTTGAGAATACACTATTCTCGTAGAATTGAGCTACATTAAAATAATCATACCAACCTTGGCTGTATTGAGTTATTTCTTGTAAATCTTCTTTGGTAAGACTTTGGTCAATTTTCATTAACTCGCTAATCGGAAGAGTTTTAATTTCTCCCCAATAAAAACAATCTTTAAAATGAGGGTCTTCAGTATAGCTATATACAACATTAGCAGGGTCAACGTAAGATATTTTAACTCCTGTTCCTTGAAGAAATTCGTGTTTAGCAATAGATATACCAAGTACTGTAGCATCGTAATCTAATCTCCAACGAATATCGTTATAATGATTTTCGTCAAATATGGTATTGATAGCTTCTTCTTCCGCAATCTCAATCGCAGGTTTGTAGTGAAGCTGCATAAATAAAGAAAGCTCTTCATCTGTTTCAGGAAGTTTTTCAGGGTCCATTGTAAATGCATCAAATCCTGTGCTTTCTTTTATTTGATTTAAAACAGGTTTGGCAATCATTTGCCCCTCAATCATATCTTGATACTTGCTTCTCTTAGATTGAGACATAGCATCTTGTGCATATACTTTTACCTTGAATAATCTATCAGACATTCCGTTAACAACGATGTCAACGAATTTAGGTATAACAGGAACAGGTGTCCAATCTAAGTTTAAATAAGATAAATCGCCATCAATGGCTAATTCATTTTTATATTTACTAATTGATTGTTCTCCTCTTGCGTATAACCTTAGTCTATGAAATTCTCTCCATTGACCATAATACCTGCAATTACTTCCATCCTTTCTGAACCATTCATACTGAATAGCTTGACCAACTTGCAGCCCAAATTGTTCGGATTTTTTTTCCGCATCAGTAGCTAACTGACTTGGAAAGGCTGACGATGTAATATCTATTGTTACGTTTTTCATTTGATTAATTGACTTGTTGAACCATCATTAGAATACCTTGCGAAGTTAATACTTATTTTTGAATCTTTTTTCTCCGGCACGTATAAATGCTTTTGATTAGCCATTACAGCTAATCCCGAACTTATAGACGCATCAAATTTGGTTCTATCGTTTATATCAAACTTTGCCCAATCCTCTAATGTCCGTGTAAAAGGCATAGTTCCCATATCTCCTCCATCTCTATACTCTCCTGTAAAATCTATCCCAACATACTTTTCTATGTAAGACTCAATTGCAGATGCGTGAGATTGCTTTACATCTTCAGATGAGTTGGGTATTCCACCGAGTTCACGTTCAGTTTTTGATAATTTATTATATTGCTTGTCAGGTCTATTTAAACAGTAATGTCTATATCCTCTATTTTTAAAATGATAAAGCAATCGGGGTTTATTGTTCTCGATTAGAATTGGCATACCATAAAACACACAAGCCATAAGAACTTCTTCAAAAAATATCTCAGCTGTTTGAGGTCTTGCTATATACTCTAAGAAAAACTCATTTGAAGGAGCGTCATCCATATTAAACTTCGTAAGTCCGTGCAAAGAACCATTAGACCCTCTGCCGCCAACTACTGCTGATATATCATAACTATCGCACCCAAATGAACCAATATATTCATTGCCGGGGTGTTTCATTCCGTGTATTGTATGCACATTGTTTTGAAGATGCTTTGCAGGAGTCCAACTAACTAAGAATCTACCTCTTGAGTCAGGAGTAAAAACAACTTTAGTGTCTTTCATACCATCTCTCCAATGTAACGAGCCGCGAGTAGTATAGTGCTCTTTTATTAAACTGTCGTTGTAATCAATTTGTTGGTATATTTTTGTAAGGTTAAATAAAGACTGTTTACTCTCATCTCTAAATGCGTGTGATTCTGTTCTTGGAAACTGTCTGTAATATTCATTTAATGCATCAGAATCATTTTTAAGAGAATCAACCTCATTTTCCCAATAATCAATAGCGCCCATACTAATAATACCACCGTCTACTCCTGTGATTGGAACTTCAGGAGTTCTAAATATAGGCATACCATACACATCTATAAATCCCTCCATATTCCATTCCATAGGAATAAATAAAGCGTACAATCCACTTTTTGTCTGACCGTTAGCGTTACGAGTTGTAACCGCTGAATCTTCAAACATATCTTTGTAGTTTTGACCACCTTTAGATAATGCATTTGAAGTTGAGCCCATCATACATTTTCCAATAATTTTAGAACCCAATCGAAGACAAGTTTTAGTTACGCGCCAATTCTCCTTAATGTTATTTGGCTTAGTCCATTTACCGGACTCATCGTGAGCCAAGAATAATAGCTTTTCTCCATCATAGGAGTTATCTTCTGTGTTCTTCCAATCTATTGACGTGTCTAACCCTTCTATGATTTCTGCTTCAGAATCATACATATTCTTCTTTGTAATCTTAGATGCCGGTACACGGAAAGCCAACTCTGTCTTTGGTTTATCCATACCATCCATAATAGGTTTGAAGAAAAATGGAAGTCTGCTATTTATTGGAACTACCTTATCAGTAAACATCTTCTTGGCATCAGAGCCGGTCTTAGATAATATACCTATTCGCGCGTCTTTTGCAAGTGTTCCAACATTGATACACTCAGATGACGACATAAAAGAAAATCCTGAACGTCTAATCTTTAAGTATATCATACCAAAACTTCTTTGGTCGGCTCTACACGCTTCCCAAAAAATCCAATAAATTCTATTTGCTTCACGAAAATCAGGATACCCAATATCAATACTTGCCCATTGAAGGTACATATAGTGAGAACCTGTTATGTATGTATGAACCCCATTATTCATAAACCACACCCCATTCTCTCTACAGTCAAATTCGTTTTCAATATAATCAACCCACCTATTCTTAAATTCAGATGGCATTTCATTCCATTGGAATATTGATTGTATTCTTGAGAGTTGTTTTGGAAGAGTTTGTCTTTCCCAATGTTGTTCAGATTTTGTAGTACTTCTTTTTATACAATCTTTTGGAGTAGGTGGAAGTGCAATATAAAGTCCTGCAATATTTACCACGTCTCCTATTTGACCTGTTTTAGATATTACTATAACATCATATTGGTCGTTATAACCATATATCCAAGATTTATTGCCATTTTTTTTAGTAATAGAATGGGATGGGATATAGCCTTTGACTATTGTATATAAACTATTTAGACCTTCTTTCTGCAAACCCTTGTTTTGTATCAGTTTTACTTCCTCCGTTTTCGGCAATATCAAGACTTTCTTTTTCAGCTTCTATTCTGCTAAGAATCTCGAATGCATCAAATATAGCCAATTTTTTTGTAGCCGCTGCATTTTTTAACTTGTCGGCAGCTAAGTCGTCTCCTTCCATATCAGGATTTAAGATAGATTCTTCTGCTACTTTTATAAGTTCCAATACTGCTTTATGACCGGCAGCAATAATCTTTAATTTTGTTTCTTTAGCTGTCATATCGTTATCTATAAAACATTACATATACCATACGTCCCTCTTTCCAACCTGTGTTTGGATATTTACTGTGAAAATAATTAGAAGGATACATAAGAGCACGATTTGGTCTATATCCCACTACAGAATGTAAATCCCAATTATCTAAGTTATTTGCTTCATCTAAAAGAAACCTATCAGCTTCTTCATTGGAAACATCTAAAGGCATCTCATAACCTACATCTTTATGTCTCCAAAAAGCAGTTCCGTGAAGACCTTCTTTTGTAGATGGAGATATATATAGCACGAGTGCTCTTTCGGGTCTAATATCGCCTACTTTTGAGTCTGCGTGGATTCTCCAATCAGTATCAAATTCTTCGGTTGCTACTCTAAAGAATCCTAATAGACATTCACGCTGTACTCCATCTATAGCAGATAGCTTTCCAACAATATATTCGTCAAAGTCTTTGTTGCTATATTGAACCCAAAATTTTTTATCTCCAACTTCAACTTCTTGAAATTCGTTATTTGACAAAAGTTTATAAACAGAATCATAAACTCCTTTCCCTAAAAAATCATCTACAATATTTATCATAGCTTTATTGTTATTTGATGGTCATACATACGGTACAACTTTTCTCCATCAACAGTAAACTCATATTCACTATCGGGAGTAAAACAAACAAAATCCCCTTTTTTGATTCCTTTGTTTAAAAGGTATTCGTTTGGATAAACCATCTGCCCTCTTAATGGCTCTTCGCTAAATGATTTTTTTATATAATAATCTGTAGCAAGGATTGGTCTAACAAAGCAATACTTGTCATAAGCATTCCAAGTAGAACCTTTCTTGTATAAAAAGAATTGGTCTGTTTCTATAAAGAATAAGTCATCTTTAAAAAAACTCTTGCCGCTTTTTTGACGACCTCTCATATCATTATAATACTTAAAAGCATTATGATGCACAAGAAGCGTGTCTCCTATTGAGATAGGTCCGGTGTAGCCTACGGGAAGCTCGATAACTTCTGCATATCTATTAGAGAACTTGTGGTCCTCTTCTGAGGTACTAACGATAAAGTCAATTCCTCCTATGTCTTTTGTATTATCGTATCGCTTTCCATTCATAGGCTTTACTATGAAGTAGAATGGAGATTTCATTAAAAGTCTATATTAAATTCGATTGAAATTGGAACTGTAAAGGTAAACTCTTTCCATAGAACTACCTCTTCTTTTTTATTAATAATGTAAATTAATACATTTCCCGTTTTCGCTTGCCGTTTAATACAATTAATTTCATTTGAATCTCCAAGTATTTTTTGACCTACTATGTAGTGCATTGCCCCACTCTTATAGTCAGGTCCGATTGATATTTTTCTAATATCCATTTAATTTAATTTAAACCAAAACTCTAATATACTTTTGTAAGCACAAAGTTTTGTGATTGAATTTTATTAGCTACTTTTGATGTGCCCCATTCAGCGGTAATTGATAAAGCGTTTAATACGGTCGTATCAAATACAGTATTAGATATTAAACCGAAATTACTTCCTTGTAATAAACCTGCGGTATCTTGATTGTAACTGTATTGACCATTAACAAACAATTCAGCAACTCCCGGTCCACCTATTTTTGTTACTGTAAAATCTACTACTAATTCAAAAAACTTATTCGTAGTGGTGTTCATTTGAAAAACTCCTAAATCGCCAATTACAATTCCATCAGATTTTATCCTTATGCGGATTGTTTCATTATTCGCGCAGGAAAGAGGACCACATAATTTTACTGTAAAGCTATCGCCCACACTAAAACCATTAGCAGGCACAATTAAACTACCTACACCTGCCCCTATTAAAGACGTTTCAACTATAGTATTTGTTATAAGTGTTCCTAGAGTTGTTTGTGCAAATAATCCTTTTGTACTAGTTAAAGATACGATGTCTGACAAAAGAAAATTCTTTGTTGCTAATCCATCGCTAGTGTCTGTTCCAATAACGTAGTCCGATAAACTTGGAGCCGTTGGCTGAGAGTATGTGCTAATTTTTGCCATTTGTTTTAGTCTGTTTTATGAGTTACTTCTCCTGTTTGAATGTTAATAACTGCATCTACACCATACTTATCAATTAATAATTGTTCGTGTGCTGAGAATTGAATCTTTAACTCTTCGATATGACGTAAGATTTGTTGTTTTTGTAATTCAACATCTCCAATAGCCATTTTTGCTTTATTAAACTCTGAGTTTAATTCTTGAATTTTTGTTAATTCTTCTTGTGTTACTTGTTCTTTTGACATTTTAATTTGATTTTAATTTGATTATTAATTATACAAAGATATAAATTTTAAAATAAAGTTCTGTTGATTCTTTTGTAAGTATAAAATCCCAAGGCAATAAGCAATAGAATTAAAAGCCACCAAAAATAAATTGAGTAGTTCGCTTCTTTATCAATTTCTTTTTTAAATGCTTTTACTTTAGCGTCTTTTTTTACCTCGACCTTAATAGAGGCTTTTTCAGACACTTTTATTTTAGTGCTATCTACTAAGACCTTTTTTACTTTTTTGTATCTCAGCTTTGCATTTTTGTACTTCTTACCATCAACCTCAATGACTTTTGCGGTATCAATTGGCGTTATCTCCAATTCATCAGTATCGGTTACAATACTAATATGATTATCTTGAGTCGCTACAGTTTCTTTTTTAGTTACAGAAGTACTATCTGTTTTTACCAAAGCATCGACTTTGTCTACGTTTACCTTTCTTGCAGCACAAGAAGTAAGTATTAAAAAACAAAGTATTAGTATCTTTTTCATTAACAGTTCCATTTTTTTAAGGATAATGCTTTCCTTGTTGGTTCTCCATTTGGTTTCTTCATAGCACCCGGCATCCCTCCCATACGAGCACAGAATGACTTTCGTCTATTAGCATCTTTACTACCTGCCTTTAACTTAGAAGGCTTTGTTGTTACAGCCATTTTTAATTTGCTTCCCGGATTAGCGGCTCTATAACTTGCTACTCCTTTAGCATTTAAACCTCCTGTTTCAGACTTTCCTTCTTTTCTTGTCCAAGCTGCTGTCTTTGCCATTACTCAATTATTAAAGTTATATCTTTTGCTAATTGCATTTTTTTAAATAGCTTCTGAAAAGCCACTCGAGAGTTTCCAATATAATCGAGAGTTCTTGTTGTTCCAACTAATATACAACCCTCTGTATCGTGATTTGAATTTCCGCTATGAATACGAACTCCTTCAAAGTTTGTAACATTAAGCAACAAAGGAAGAAGTCTTTTAAATCTATTTGACTGATTTATTATGACCTTATACTCTCCTTTAGGAATAGCTGTTTCTGATTTAATTTTTACATCGCGCTCTTTATCTTCAAGAGTATAACACTCAAACTTGCCATCAATAGATAATTCTCCTATTGTAGAGTGTTCTGTTCTATGCAATCTTTTAACTGTTATTTTCATTACGCAATATCGTTTACATTTGTTTTGATTTCTTTTGCTCTTAAGAATGCTTTTTTAAGTAGCTTCCAAATATCTACATTAAAAGTCTCTTCAATATTTTCTTTTATTGAAACCAATTCAATAAAGATTAAAAGTATAGCACATATTTTAGTAAACATAAAATCAAATCCAAACCATCTTACAATAAACTCATTTAAAACAAATTTGTCTATTACAAAAAGAAATAAAATGCATATTTCATATAGCGCCATCTTTGAAATTATATTTGATAGAATTCTACTTCTTACACTGCTCCAACCTCTAAGCTTTACGCTCTTGAAAATACCTGTGAATGTATCAAGGACTATTGCTGCTCCAACCGCTATTAGTAATCCGTAAATTGGTACGAATAAAAGTATCAATGATGCCGCTATGTAGTTTATATATTTCATTATCTTCCTTGTGATTTATACGATTTAACGTAGTTCTTACTTGTTTTTAAAGTGCTTGTTTTTGTTTTAGCAGCTACACCTGTTTTCTTAGGTTTTGCTTTGTATGTTCCTTCTTGTTGTTTAACTTTTGCCATTTTAATTTACTATATTTAATGATTCCGGTATGTATCCATCAGCATCTTGAGCATATCCCGCAAAGCTGTGTTTACAATCCACAGGGAATATCTCGCTTTCAAAATAAATCTCTTGCTCGCTCATAACATCATAAGCATAGCCATCGTAGTAGATTGGTTCTGTAATTACATTTCCTTCTGAGTCGTAAGTACCTTGTATTTCTACCACCTTTCCAATTTCAACAACTGCTTGAACGCCTTGCGCGTAAACAATTCCTTCTTCTGTTTCAATATAAACTCCTTTTGCTAATAAATCAGCTATTGCAGTTTCTTTGTCTGTGTAATTTAATTTGTATATGTTCATTTTATAAAGTTGTTAATGCGACGCATTCTGCATCTGTTAAAGCAGTTTTTGAAATTAAAAAAGTATTTATACCCACATTAGCATTTTCGCCCCCCGATGTACTAGAGCAACCTAAAAATAATCTGTTTATAATAGGAATTTCAGATAAACCTACATTCCCAACTAATACCCCATTTATAAACATTTTAGTTGCTCCTATTTTATAAGATACTGCTATTTTAAATCTACCAGTTGGTGTATCTACATTAATATTAGATACGGTTACATTATTTGAACGTATTGTTATATCCGTATAATTTCTTGTAGGTGTTCTAACTATTGCTTGTGAAAATCTGTTATTATTAGTTCCATCAGTTATACTATACAACATTCTAACAACTACTCCAGTTGTTATTTCATTAACTTTATTTTGAAAATCTATAAAGAAAGTTCCTTCTGTTTGTCCTATTAAATCAGCAATTCCTATTTTATAAATTGCATCAGCGTTTCTTGTAACTGTACTTGCTATTGTTGGAATATATGAAGTTGGATATGAACCTGCTTCGAGTTGAGCTCCGTAGATAGCAAAATCTCCATCAGACCCACCAAAACAAACTTGACCGTCTTGTATTATTGATGACAATTCTACTCTTTGCCAATCACTTGTTAATGTTACTATTTTTCTTGGAACAGCCCCAGTAATTCCATTTCTATTATTTATTGAAAATGTAGTTGCTCCAAGACTTTTAACAAAAACAGATGATGTATGAGTGGTTGTAAGTCCTATAAAAGTTCTTCTTATTGTATTTGTGGTTGAAGTTCCAGTTGCTCCCGAAACAGTATATGCTGTCAAAGTTCCGTTTGGGGATATAGTAGTATTAGCAGTCACAACTGCGGTTCCGTCTTTTGTCCAATAAGCATTATCAAACTCCTCACTATACAAAGCTAAATTAGTCCTCTGTGGCTCTACCAATATACTCGGACAAATACCGTTTGTGTAATCAATACGTGGGATGTTTAAACGTGTTGTAGTTGGATAATATTCTGTTGCTGTTGAGCCTTGGTCTAATTGAGCGCCCCAAAGGTAAACTTTATCGCCAATAATAGATGAAAAAACACCATTTGCATTAGTTATAAAAAATGCTGCTCTAATTAAAGAATCATCTGCTATTACAGAAGTACTTAACCTCAACCAACCATCTGCGTATTCTTCTACTAAAGTATTACTTATATTTAAACCTGACCCTACATTTGAAGTACTACTTATAGTTTTTGTATTTATATTAAACCAAATTCTAACTCCATTTGTAAAAGCACTATTAACAATATTAAACAAGAAAAAATCTACATTATTTCTTTTTACAAATAAAGAAATATTATATCTCGTTCCCGAAACTGAATTAATGTTTTGAGTTACAGAAGAACCTGAGCCATTTGCAGTTGTATCTAATAAATCAGCAGTAGTTGTACCATCGGGAGAAGTTGTTGCATTAGAAGTTATCGTGATTCTGTTTTTAACCCAATTTGCATTCTCAAACTGCTCTGAATAAGTCAATAAATTTCTCGGTACTACTTCAATCAATCCCTCTGCATTTACCCTCGTTGCTGTTGTAGCACGAACTACATCCATATCGCCAAGAGGTGTATTAGGAATTACATCATATAATATTCCCTCATTATATGCATTAGGCGTGATAATAAGCGATGCATTATCTAATAATCCAATTCCATTTAATTCCTCTAACGTAGCGTCTAAGCAAGCTTCTGCCTCGAATATGCTATTCGGGTATGAAAGTACACGAGCTTTGAAATTCCTTATTAGTCTCTTAACGTAAGAAATACCTGAATTGGCATTTCCTACTAATATTGATATGGATATTTGCATATTACCAAAGAGCTATGATGTTAGAAGCAGTAGTTCCTGTTGCAAAAACTTTTAATACATTGATTGGGAAAAAGGTTCCATCTTGAACATTTACAAATGTAACTATATCATTTCCACTTGTGGTTACTTTTATATTTCCTCCTGTTCCAATGTAAAGCACACATCCTTGATTTCCAATACCTGTTTGTGCAGATTGTTGATATATTTCAAAAGTTTTTAAAGTAGCTAAGAAAATATCAGCATTTAAAACTATTTGAGTTTGACTTACAATAGATTCTACAGTAGCAGCAGTTCCATCTGTTAAATTATAAACAATGTCTCCTGTTTTAACATTATCAGTTACAAATGTTGAACTTGACGAAACTAACGCAAAAGAGACAATACTTGTGTTTACTCCTGAATCAATTAAATTGACAAATGGAATAACTGCGTTGTCTGACTTTATTACTGTTAATGCTCTTGTCGGTTGTAATTTTTGAGTTGCCATTTTTAATTTGGATTTATTTTATAAAATGTTTTGTTAATCAATAGTTTCGGATTATTCATAGTAGCTTTTCTGCCGCTGCATCCACAATCTTTTCCTACCGCTTCCGCGATAGTCTCTACCACATACTTAATTCCTGTTGCAGCAGTTATTTTTTCAATCGTATCTCCCAATCCTTGTGATTTCATTTTGTAAAGATATTACTTTTTTTTATTTTTTTGGACAGGTAATTTACTAACATTTCCTTTTAGGAATTTCATCTTACCATCCAATGATTTTTTAGACTCGTATTGCTTTGCTTTTTCAATTATTTTTTCTTGCGCAAGCATTTTTGGAGTTGGTTTTTTTCCTGAACCTTTAGCAGCTCTAATATTGTCATAAAGACCTCTTTGAGATACAGAGCCATCTTTTCTTTTTATCATTTCTTTCATCAGTACTTTTTTTATTAAAAATCCCATTACTACCATTTTATTAGAAGTAATAGGATATTTAAATTATTATTGTCTAAATGCTCTTGTGTTATGCCCCGGGTCTTCTCTTTCAGGAGCAGGAACGTTCAATACAACTTCTACAGTAGGAGTTATTTCTTCTGTAACTACTGTCTCAGTAGCTACTTCAGGAGCTACTTCTTTTTTTCTCTTTGCCATTTCTTTGAAATTTAATAATTAACAATAAGGGTTTTTACCACCCATACCTTTTCCTGAGGCTGCTTTAGTAACTTTACTAGTTGCGCCATCACTATCGGCTTTGATTTTAAGCGGAGTATTATTTCCACTTGACATAGGCATCTGCATACGAGATGAACCCGGTAGGTTCGGAGTGTCTTTTTCTTTAGCCATTATTTCTTTTTAATTGCAGTTTTCACTGATTTCACTCCTGCCGCTTTAGAAGGTCCTTTAAGTGCGTTTTTAATAGCAGGTTTATTTGCTGCCATTGGCATTTGCATTTTTGACGATGCGGGTAAGTTTGGTGTTGATTTTGACTTTGCCATTTTAATTTAGTGTTTGTGTTAGTAATTATTATTTTAATTTTGTTCTATCCGCAAATGATGCCAATCCTTGAAGTCTTGAACCTTCTCCGGCAATAGATTTTTTTGCTCTGCTTCTTGCTATTCTATCAGCATCAAGTTTTGCTTGAGATTCGTCTTTAGATGCCTGTCTTGCTGCACTTCTTGTATTAATATCAGCCAATGCCGATTTTAAATTTGTAATAGGTGTAGTTGGGTCAGGAGTATCTCCTAAAGGAGTATCGCTTCTTTTTGATGCAGCCTCATAAGTCTTGGCAGATTCTGCCTTTCTTTCTTCTTTTGTTTTTTTTACAATTCCCATAATTTCTATTGTTGAGGTGCAGCAGGTATGGCAGGTGCAGCAGGTGCAGCAGGTGTCATTGCTTTAATTTTATTTATAGCGCTGTCAGCAGTTTGCTCAAATTTTGTAGCAACTCTTTGCTGAGGAATCATTCCCATCTGAGTTGAAGGTTGCAATCCTGAACTAACAGGTTGAGGCTCAGGGGTAGTTGCTAATGGAGTGTCGGGTCTTTGATTATTTAGTGCCATAATTATTTTTTATTTAATAACTTTGTACAAATGTATAAAAAAAAATTCAAATGAAATCAAATCAAGATGATTACCTAAAATATTGGAGAGTAATTCGCCAATTCGCAAAAATTAAATACGAACTTACTCAGGCTGACTTAGATATGTTGTTATTCCTATACTCTGAAAAGTATTTTGGAAAAGATAAGTTTGAAGAGTTTGATAATCTTTTGGGGTGGGATGTAACTCGTTTCTTCAGACTTCAAAAAGAAGGGTGGATAGTAAAGTTTAGAAATAGAGTTGGTAATAGAAAGGCTCTGTACCAATTGACAATTAAAGCCACTCGAATGATTCAGACGCTTTATAGAAAACTAAGCGGGGAAGAAATCCCCGTTAGTAATTCATATAATAAAATGTTTCATAAAAATGTATCATACTCAGATAAGGTTTATCGCGATATGATTATTGAAATGAACAAAGTTATAAAACAACAACGACATCGTTCTCCCGAATAATCGTGTATTGCTTATCGTCAATCAACATTGTAAATCCTTGCACTTTATCGTAATAGATTTCATCATCTTTTTTGATATGTGGAACATCTGTTCCCGAAGCAATAACTATACCGCGCTTATAACGCATTTGATTTACATCTTCTCCTGATAGAATCAATCCTGACTCTGTCTTTAACTCTTCATCAATAGTCTTGATGACAATATATTTTCCGATGGGCTTTAATGACATAATTTTTTTATTTTTAATTGTTTATTTTATTTTTTATAGTCCAAACTTTTTTACATCCTCTATGAATTTTCTCTTATCCCCATCTTTAGGGTATAATGCTACGTCCACATATCCGGTTCCCCTTCTATGATTCAATGCCTCAGCTCTGAAGTCCTTAAACCTTGGACTTTCATCCAACAATCCTTGGCACTCTTCTAAGTCTGCCATCCCTGATTGGTTTAATCCATAAACTTCTATCGTAACGTAGTCAATTCCTCTTATCATAATTTTTAGATTCGTCTTTCCAATTTAACCAAAAGCCAACAGCAACTATTATGTTCATTCCCATTGACGTTAATATCTCAGTCAAGTCCTCGTAGATGTTTACCGTTAGGTGTACGTGTCCTACCATCCAAAATGGTATTGATAGATTACACGCCACCCATATCACAGTAAACTTTATGAACTCTTTAGTCTTCAGCCTGCACATAAGTACGAGCTAACGTAATTATCGCATCGGTACTCAAGATTGTTACAGCTACACTCACAGCATTTTGTAATGCGCTTCGCGTTACTTTCAATGGGTCGATTACTCCCATCTTAATCAAGTCGCCATACTCTCTTGTCTTCAAGTTGTAACCTTGACCTTCAGCAGTTCCATCTTTGTAAATATCTTCAGCTTTCAATCCTGCGTTTGCAAGTATCTGTAAAAACGGAGCCATAAGAGCTGCCTTTAAAATTCTCAATGCCGCATCATATTCAGGACTCTTATCTGCATCTGTAAACAAAGCAGCTGATTCTTCAAGCAAAGCCTTTCCTGCACCCGGTAGAATCCCTTCTTCAAGTGCGGAACGCACCGCGCAAACAGCATCGTCAACCCTATCGAACAATTCTTTCTGCTCCAAGTCAGTCTGTCCACCCACAAAAATAACCCCAATTCCACCTGTTAATGATGCAATTCTCTCCAATAAATGGTCCTTTTCGTGCTTTTTTGTGGCGTTTTTATGCGAATCCCACAGCTGTTCAACTCTTGCGCCAATAGCTCTTTGGTCTGTTTTTGTGTTTGATTTGATGATAATGGTCTTGTCTTTGCTTACAATTACTTTGTATGCGTGTCCAAGGTCGCCATAGTTGATTATACTCAAGTCATCTCCTGTCTTTTCACTGAAATAAGTAGCCCCAACACTGATAGCGATGTCTTGCATCAGCTCGTGCTGCTTGTATCCAAATGCCGGAGGTGCAACCGCACATACTTTGATGTGTCCTTTGACAACATTCGCTGCCAAACTATTAATCAAGTTCTGATTACAAGGGGATATAATCAATAACTTCTTACCTTCTTGTACAATTGGTTTAAGTATGCTCTCAATCTGAAGGATATTAGTAATCTCCATATCAGCAACCATAACCATAGTGTCTTCAAATACGCACTCATCTTTTTTAGAATCATTTATAAACATCGGGCTTAAGTACCCTCTGTCGAATTTCAACCCCATTGTGGTCTCAGCATAGGTCTCATCGTTCTGACTTTTCTCTACTGTAACGATACCGTTTTTACCCACATCTTTGTACACCTCTGAGATAATCTTCCCAATCTCTCTATCGTTATTTGCAGAGATACTCGCTACATCTACTAACATCGCGCTTGTAACTCTTTTGCTACGTCTTCGTAACTTGTCCACCACCTTGTCGCTGATGTCCACCATACATCTCAATACCTCAGTTCGGTTTAAGTCTGCTGTTATGTGCTCAATACCACTCAATACCAATCCCTCAGTAAGGACAATAGCGGTTGTTGTACCATCTCCTGCTGAAGTAGCAGTCTTCTCAGCAGCTTCCTTCATCATCTTAACCGCAAGGTTCTCCGAAGGGTCAAGTAAGTCAATTGATTTTGCAACAGTTACACCGTCTTTGGTAACTGTGATACTGTGAGTGTGGTTTGGAGATTCAATTAACACAGGATTACCTCCCGGACCTAATGTAGCTTTCACAGCTTTGGACATTTTCACAACGCCACTAACTAATTTTTTCCTTCCTTCTGCTCCAAATTGTAAATCCTTAGGAGAATAACCTTGATTTTCTAACATTTGATTTGATTTTTAATTGTTATATGCAAATATAGTACAATTAATTCTAATTAAAGCCACTTTTGAAAAGAAAATGCGATAGCAAAACAATAATTATTATGCTCTTGTTTGTGGATGACGCAAGGGTCTGTGTCATTTTTTTTATGGTTTATGTTGATTTATGTCGAAAAATGTTGAAAAATGTTGATGCAATGTTGTGCTAAGCCCAATGAACATTGAAAATGTGTCAAAAAGCGATTTTGTTTTTCTATACTCTCTCTCTATAAAACACTACTCTCTTTCTTTTTTTTTGAAGCTATTCTCTTCTTTTTTTTAACATTATCGACATTAAAAGAATAAAGTATTAATAAAGAGATAGTTACAAAAAATGAGTCGTCGCAAAAACGACATAAAACATAACCGGTTATGTCGATTAATGATAAAAAAAGCGAGATTGATTAGAACCTCGCTGTTTTTACAAATGGATTTTACTAGTCGCAACCGCAACTTACATCTTCCATCATCTCAGACATAGCATTTCCTCTTGCAATAACAGAAACTTTTTCAGCCATTTTAATAGCTTTTTTCATCTGAGCAAGTTGTGCAATGCCGGTTTGTCCATCAGGTCTGTTGTTAATCAACA
>Ga0208795_1000243_pt1 | contig 28083 bp, 20 predicted proteins | sample CB_VirMetaG_6_FD_184541 | JGI IMG/M metagenome (GOLD analysis project Ga0208795, IMG submission 184541) | Freshwater to marine saline gradient viral communities from Chesapeake Bay - CB_1508_2 Viral MetaG (SPAdes) (version 4) | ecosystem: Environmental > Aquatic > Marine > Coastal | place: USA... | reverse complement strand
GCCAAGACGGCGGGAAAACCAAAGGCTGGCGAGTCTGCCAAGATGAAAGCTAAACGCAAGTCGTTTAAAGCCCGTCACGGCAAGAACATCGCTAAAGGAAAAATGTCTGCGGCCTATTGGGCCGATAAGGTGAAATGGTAATGAGCGCAAAAAAAGGACTCTATGCCAATATCCACGCCAAACGGAAACGTATTAAGGCGGGATCAGGCGAGACGATGAGGAAGCCGGGATCGAAGGGCGCACCGACGGCGAAGGCGTTTAAACAATCGGCCAAGACGGCCAAAAAGAAGGGGTAAGTTATGCCGGGTATGATGAAGAAGCCAATGGGATACAAGAAGGGCGGTGCAGCTAAGAAGGCATTCAAGCCGTGTGCCGCGTGCAAATCTCCAGCTAAATGCAAAGCCGCAGGCAAGTGCCTGATGAAGGCGAAGTAAATCAGGAGGCCCCCATGCCGCTGAAAAAGGGTAAATCCAAAAAAGTTATCTCGGAGAACATCAAGACCGAGATGAAAGCAGGCAAGCCGCAGAAGCAGGCGATTGCGATCGCGCTGTCCAAGGCGGGCAAGAGCCGTAAGAAAAAGAAGTGAAATCAGCTAAAGACATTGCTCAGGAGGCCGTGCTATGGGTCTTGGTGGCGATCGTTTTGGTGTGGGGGTTAACTGGCTGCAGCGACTTGCGGCGGTTGACGATGACCAAGGAGGAACTGAGGCTGTACGGGGATGTGACCTACCGCCAATGTTTGGACCCAACAGTGGTGTGCATAAAACCATGAAAATCAACGTGGATGTGGGTAGTTTGGTAGTAGGTGATAAGTTCTCACTGGATGGCGTGGAGTACGAAGTGATGCGAAATGGGGGCGGGCGGTATGTTCATGCCCACGGCACCAAAGTCCAAACCAATACGTACATCCCTTCCGAAGAGGAAGTTGAGGTAGAGCGCGATTCTGACTAAGATTTACGCAGCTTTTACCGGGGATCACCATGCCACTCAAGAAACTTGTCCTAAAGCCGGGGGTCAACCGGGAAAATACTCGCTACACGAGCGAGGGTGGATGGTACTCCTGCGATAAAATCCGCTTCCGTCAAGGAACTCCGGAAAAAATCGGTGGGTGGCAACGCATTTCTGCAGCTACCTTTCTCGGAGTGTGTCGTGCTTTGTGGAACTGGATCACCCTTGGCAGTCAAAATCTGGTCGGGGTCGGCACAAACTTAAAATATTACGTAGAACTGGGTGAAAGCTACAACGACATCACCCCTCTGCGGACTACGACAACTTCAACAACCACCCTCACAAACCCAATCGGCGTCACAAACGCCAGCACAACGGTCGTAGTGACCCATACCTCTCACGGTGCGCATACTGGGGATCTGGTTTATTTGGCAGGCTCTGCAGCGGTTGGGGGTATTCCTGCGGATGAAATCAACGGTCGGCATGAAATTACTGTAATCAATGCCAATTCTTATTCGTTTTCTTCTACATCCCCAGCTACATCTACCGTAGCTGCAGGTGGCGGCACGGTAACTGCGTACTACATTGAGTACCACACGGAACTGACTGATCCGTTCTCGACCACCTCTGGGTCTTCGATTGTCACCGTAACCGATGCAGTGGGCGGCTATATTGACGGGGACTTTGTGACCTTCAGTGGGGCTTCATCTGTTGGCGGTCTAAGTTTAAACAACGAGTACCAGCTTACGTATTTGGGTGGTAGCACATACACCATCGATGCCGGAACGAACGCTACGTCGACAGCCACGGGTGGCGGCACAGTTTTGGCCGAATATCAGATAAATGTCGGCCCTGCGGTTGTAGTTCCTTTGACTGGTTGGGGGGCTTCAGGCTGGAGTTCGGGCGCATGGGGAATCGGCACCACCTCTACGGACGCTTTGCGTCTATGGAGTCATGGTAATTTCGGTGAGGATTTGATCTTCGGACCGCGTGGTGGAGCCATCTACTACTGGGATGCGACCGGTGGCGTATCCACGAGAGCCGTAGAACTCTTTACCCGAGAGGGCGCTTCTGACGTGCCTATCCAGCAGAATTTCTTGCTGATCTCGGACATCAATCGGTTTGTCTTTGCGTTCGGTGCAAATGACTGGGGTACGGCCACGGTTGACCCGATGCTGATTCGCTGGTCAGACCAAGAAGACGCCACAAACTGGACCCCAGAATCCACCAATCAGGCAGGCAGCCTCCGGCTTTCTCACGGAACTGAGATTGTTACGGCGATTGCAGCTCGTCAGGAAATCCTCGTGTGGACCGATGCGGCACTGTATTCACTGCAGTACGTAGGCGCTCCGATTGTCTGGGGAGCCCAGACCGTAGGGGAGAATATATCAATCGCCAGCCAGAATTCTGTGGCCTATGCGAACGGCGTAGCTTATTGGATGGGTATTGATAAGTTCTACATGTATGACGGACGCACACAGACCCTCCCGTGCGACCTTCGTCAATATGTGTTTAAGAACATCAACTACCAGCAAATCGATCAAGTCTTTGCCGGAACCAATGAAGCTTTCCACGAGATCTGGTGGTTCTACTGCGCAGGCAGTGACATCGAGGTCGGAAACTACGTGGTCTTTAACTACAAAGAAAATGTCTGGTATTACGGCACAATGGCCCGCACCGCATGGTTCGACGCAGGGCTTCGGAATTACCCGCTCGCGGCAACGTATTCTAATAATCTGGTGAACCACGAGTTTGGCGTGGACGATAATGAGACGGCAACAACTCAGCCGATTTCAGCGTTTATCACGTCCGCTCAGTTCGACATCGAGGACGGGCATAACTTTGCATTCGTGTGGAGAGTCCTGCCAGACATTACCTTCCGTGGGTCCACTGCGACGAATCCGTCTGTGACAATGGGCCTCCTGCCGTTGGCAAACTCAGGGTCTGGGTTCAATAGCCCGCTCTCTGAAGGCGGGTCGAACGAGGGCACTGTAACCCGCACGTCATTCCATCCGGTCGAAGAATTCACGGGACAGATCAATACCCGAGTTAGAGGTCGTCAGATGGCGATACAGATTTCCTCCGATGGCGAGGGGGTTGCTTGGCAGCTAGGCTCTCCACGCATCGATATGCGTCCTGATGGCAGACGCTAATGGCCGGACAGATCCAGAAAATTCAGCCTCCAGCCCTCCCTTGGGCTCGGGATAAGTACGAGCGCAGCGCAGAGGACCAGTACAGTAATGTGCTCCGGTTGTTCTTCAACCGGCTGGTAAACATCGTCAATTCCCTCCTCGGAACGCAAGGGGCGCAGTACATTGATTCCCCGAACGGCCTGTTTTACTGCACAAGTAATCAACCCATTGCGGTGGTTGATACGGCCCAGCATATTTGCTTTGAGAACACATACCTAAGCAATGGCGTCCGCAATCCTGACGGGGACACGATCATCATCGACATCGATGGGGTCTACAATTTCCAGTTTTCCGGACAGGTAGAAAGCACAAATTCCAGTGCCAAATTGGTCCGCGCATGGATTCGCAAGAACGATGTGGATATTACGTATTCCTCCCATGCCTACACAATTTCAGGGGTCAACCACAAGCTTGCCATCACGTGGAACTTCATCATCGATATGCAGGCTGGGGACACCCTGCAGATGATGTGGGCGTCGGACAACATAAATGCCACCCTTACTGCGATCACCCCTGTAGCCCCGTACCCCGGAACCTCTTCTGCGGTTATGGCAATCACTTACGTATCTGCACTTCCTGACGTCCTGCCGACTCCACCGTAACAACACACCACATCCGGTTGCGTACCTTGATTTCCACTGTCTATACTGGGAATCCCTTTAACCAACAAGGTGCACAACAATGAACGAAACTGAATTTCTCGAACTGTGGAATGCTTGTGTTGAATCAGCAAAGCCGATTCTTGACGATTACGTCCCTCCAACTGACCTAACCGCAACTGTACAAGGTATGGGGTTGGATAGTCTTGATACCGCGCTTACGCTTGCGATAGTGGCAGAGGTGTACGGAATTTCTAATGAGGACGGGGCTTCAATGCCAAAGTCCAGTTTGCAGGAAATGTATGAATGGATTCAAAAGCATAAGACCCGTGATTACGATAGCGTAGCAGAAGCCATGAAGGTGGTCGCATGATATACATGACTCAATGCGCCACGCTATCAACTGAAAACTTAATTGATGTTGAGGATATTACTTACCCACAAAAGGCTTACGTAGTACCTGAAACGTATGCAAGGGCCAAAACAGGACTTGCTTATCCCCCACACAAAGCGTTTGACCGGGTAATTAAAAAGGAAATTGTAGACTATGTAGTAAACAACCCAGTCAAAGGTAAGACTGGGTTCATATTTGCTGCAGGAAGTCAGGGATGGGGATCAAATTCTGGGGGTAAATACGACGGCAATCCAGATGCTAAGTTGCATCACACATGCAAAATCCCGTTCATCACGCTGACCAATATCTACGCAGGGCGGATTGCCGGTATTTTTCGAGTATCAGATCACGTCTCTACCGATGGAAGTGCTTGCGCATCAAGCCTGAAATCCATGATGGACATGCAGCATCTGTTCAATTTATACGGATTTGATCGGGTCATAATGCTTGCAGGTGAGGACTCGACTAACATCCAAACGCTTGAATTTTTTGGGGAAGCAAACGGGCATATACCATTGGATTCTGGACGACTACCTTCCGCATTCGACAGTGAGAATTACGGGTTTCACTGCGGCCAAGGTGCTGCCCTTGCAGTATTCGAGCGGGAGCACAGCGGGATGGCTGAACCGCTCTGCCAATTTTTGGGCGCATATGCCGCATCAGAAGTCAGTACAAATCCACTTGGGCAGCGCGAAGATGGGCAGGGGTACAAAAAGGCAATTTCTGGAGCATTAGAAATTGCTAAAATAGATCCGAAAGCGGTGAAAGTCGTAAAGACCCACGGCACAGGGACAAAAATGAACAACGCATCAGAGCGATCGGCACTGTGCTCTATTTTCCCAGAATTCATAGCAACTTCCTATAAACCAAGGATTGGGCATACGTTAAGCGCCAGCGGACTAATGGAAACCGGTTTATTGCTCAATGATCTGAAAAGCGGTATCGTACCCAAAATTGTTAACAGAACGGAGCGTGACGACGTGTTCCTCTCTTACGATGCACCAGCCCCATCAAAGGGCCCGTTCTTAAGCCTTGCTGCAGGTATGGGTAACACCTACGCTGCAGCTTTGTTTAGTACGGATTTCTAGTGATGGATACGGTCGATAGCAAAGAGGAGGTGTTGCCGTTCCCTGTCGTAGTGACGAGAAGCGCTCAGCGGCTTATTGATGCGGGGGGTATTAACTTACCCTTACAAGTTATACTTATTGCCCTTGCCAAAGAAGCTACATTAGAGACAGCTAATGTGTATCAGGCTGGAAACACAGTATTTATTGGGCATATAAGCCCAGATAAAAAACGCATGTGGGGGCGGGCGCTTAATATGGACACCCCCAGAAATTTGATAAACAACGCTTTGCAGTACCTTCGTTACATAAATAAAATTGGGGTTAGGGATTACTATACAAATTTTAATAACCCGTCATTCGCATCTGCCTTTAAATTTATGGAAAAATCTTCTATTGCTAAATACATAGATTTAGATGTATATCAGAGTAAAAAACGCCCAAACGAAACTATTGTGCATATCCATATGAATGGGAAGATTGAATTTTAATGAGCGTTATAGTCGACATTGGTGAAGATCTTATAGACGCCGTAGACGATTTCGTCGGTGACGTTATTGATTTTACTGTCGACGTTGTTGAAGGCGCCCTTGACGATCCGATCGGCACGATTGCAACTGTAGCCGCAGTAGCCACTGGTAATGCGTGGGCAGTCCCGCTGATACAAGGGGCAAACGTAGCTATCCAAGGCGGTGATCTTGGGGATATTGTAAAGACAGTAGCTATCTCCTACGCCGCAGGTAAATTAGGTCAGGCCGTAGGGCAATCAGTAGGCCAATATGCTAGTGAAGCCGCCGCTGCAGGGCAGTATGGAACTCAGTTCGGTTCAGCGCAGACTGCAATGCTTGCAGCGCAAGAAGCGGGGATGCTCACTGCTTCAGATATTGCAGCTTCAGTTATTGGGGCCGGGACGGGTAGTGCGACTGTTGCGGTCGTTACGGGACGGGATCCAGTCCAAGCGTTTTTTACTGGGGGTATATCCGCTGCGGTACCAGCCGCTTTGGGTAATATTGAAGGATTCGATAAACTTTCAGTAACTTCGCAAAAGGTAATCAACTCTGCCGTTACCAGCGCAATGCTTGGGCAGGATGTAACTGGGGCGACAGTAGCGGCCATCATATCGTCTAGCAATTTCACCACTAAAATGGTGAATAGCATTAGTGACTATACTGGCGGCGGTACGATGACTGATGGGCAGCAAGCCCTAATCACTAATGTAATCTCCCAGACCGCTGCCGCTGCATTTGCTGGCGGGGACCCATCTACTGCATTCCAAAATGCGCTTCTCAGAGAAGGTACACAGCAGCTTGGCGACATGCTGCTATCGGATGAATTTATCTCATCTACGAAAGAATTTTTTGGTCTAGGCACGCAGGTTACTGAAACCGCCGAACTTATTGAAGATAACGAAAAATCCCAGCAAGCCGTTATTGATAAATATAATGGTGTTGCTAACACTATTACTACCCGCCAAGAGAATCAGCAGAAACTATACGATGCGATGATGAAGGCTCGTGATAAGTACGAGTCTGATAAGAACCAAACAACATTCGATGCTGCTAACAATGCAACAAAGGCATATAACGACTACACCACTAAACTAAATAATGACTATACGAATACGTATAAAAAGCAGTTAGACGATTACAGTGCTCAGCTAGACATGCTCAAAGAAGAGCACGTCATTATGGTTGAAGATTGGGGCACTTACCAAGAAAAATTCATGGCCGAAGCCGATTCTATCGATTTGGTAGTACGGCCTCTATACGATTCGGCATCTGAGTTCTTCGTACAAGAAATGGATCCGGGTTTTAATGCTGACGAATACGTGATGATGAATGGCCTTGGGCCGGAAGTAAATCCGTATCAGCATTGGCTTGAAGTTGGTCAGTATCAGGGGCTTCCAACAAACTACGACCGTGGCTTCTCTGTTGCAGAAGGGGAAAGAACTCTCCTTATCGATAATATTTTGCGTGATAACGGGTTAAGCCTAAGTAACGCCAGCAGTGACACTCTTGCTAATCTTTACGGCCTCGTTTTTGACGAGTACAGAACTCCTACTGGCGCAATGGATTATGCGGGATTATCACAAGATTCTAAGGGTCTACGTGAAAGATTGGCAAACGACCAATCCTTTAAGGATGCTATAGCCGAAACTCAAGTACGGGAAGGTGTTGTCATCAACCGCCCATATACGGCGGAAACTTTACCTGCTAACGGTTTAGCAAGCTGGGAACCAGCTCCGGGTTGGACGTATGCTACGCAGGATCAAGTCCTTAAAGGTGAAGCACGTCTCATTACCAATCGTTTCGGCGATCTGGTTTATGTAACTCCGGGCACCGATGCGGGGCGTATTTGGATTCCTTCTGTAGGTGATCTGGTTGATTACGATTCAGTACTAATTCGTCCGACTGAGGATGGGGGGGTTCCGGTTCTCCCACCAGTATTAGTCACAGCACCAAGTCTCGATGATTTGTGGGACATGGACCCAGAAGCCTATCTGGTCACAATGTCTTCAATGCCTGTTGAGACAGCGGTTGAAAATGGCATCGACGAGTTCTTTATTCGTATGGCTCAGTCCGCCGTTGAGGCTGCAGAGGCCAGCGGCAATGAGACCTTAATTAACACTACGGCAAATATCATCAGGGCAACTGGCGGTATATCTCAAGCGTTTGGTGCGACGATTGGCCTTCTTTCTGGCGACACCCCGGTTGACTCAAACCTCTATAAGTTCGGCGATGCGCTGGCGAAATTGGGTGAGGCATCAAATACTCAAGAATATAAAGACCGCATTGCGTTCATTAAAGAATCAATCGGTGAGGCTGATGGGTTCTGGGAAACCACACAAGCTATTTTTGACCAAGCCATCCAAGACCCCGCAGTATTCGCTGCCGAGTTTATTGGGGTTGAAGCAACTCAAGAACTGATTCCGCTGGCGATCGGTGGTGTTGCAGGTGCGGGTGTTAAAGGTGTTGCCCTTGCTCGTGGAGTTGCCACGGAAATCGCAGAAACAATGGGTAGACGTGCTGCAATTAGCGCAGCCCTAGCATCAGATGTAGCCGAATCCGTAGGCGCAACAGCAGAGGAAACTTATAACACTAGCTACGTTATTGCTATTAGAGAGGGGCTAAGTGAAGCCGATGCCGAAGCATGGGCACTACAGAACGCCCAGAAATCTGCGGTTGTAGCAGGTGTGGTAACAATGGCCGCTGGCGGTATGGGTAATGCGGCTCTTGAAAAAGCTATCTTTGGCTCTCGCGTCGCTACCGCAGGGTCAGATGAGGCGCTAAATGCGATCATCAATACGATTAAAAATTCCACCGAAATTGCCATCAAGGAAGGCGTTTCAGAGTACGGAGAAGAAGCAATCATTACCGCTTCGCAAGAAGCAATGTACTCCGTATTAGATCCAAACCGAGATGTATCTGGGAATATCGCTACTGCCGGTACTCTCGGCATGATCGCTTCTGGTTCTATTGCTGGCGGTGTATCTCTCGCAGATGGCGTCGGTAGCACCACTGGAGACATGGTGCGTAACATGATCCTGAGTAGTTCTGGTGTTGAGAATATCCGCCAGACTGCTACATCGGTAGATGAAGCTTACACAGCACTACAAGAACTTGGCATTGCAGACGACCCCTACATCACGGCAGCGGTATATCACGATGTCGCACCTAGTGAATATGCTTCCGTTGGGCAGATTAACGCCGACATTACTAAAGCAATTCAGGCGGAAACTGGATCTGATGTTGGCAACTACACCTTCGGTGCAAATGACTTTGCAAACTTTGTAGGGGTCAAAACCCCGGATCTTGGGTCTGCGATCCAAGAGTATGTCGACAATCGGTATACCAATTTTGCAGAAGCTAAGTCTTATTTAGTAAGCCAAGGTTACACAAACCCTACCGCTGCTGAAGTAAACAATTTCGTCAAACAGGGCATGGAAAGCGAAACCGAACTTCTGATTCGGGAATTCGCAGATCCGCTAGTTACCGACTATAACGAAGCGCGGCAGATGCTGCTTGACCTTGGGTACACAGATCCAAGAGACGCAGAGATCAATCGTTTCGTAGGTAAATACGCCGAAACATTGTCCAAAGACAAAGTAAGCGCCTATGTTGATCCGCGCCAAGTAACAGAAGCGGAAGCCCGTGAATACTTCGATGCTCTTGGATATAACCCAACTCAGGCTGAAGTAGATCAGTTTGTTAGACATGGTTGGACCGTAAACCAAGATAGGGTTGGGACCGAGCTTGGTGAATATGTAGACCCTCGTTATGTAGATATTGATGAGGTTCGTGAAGCCTATGAAACTCTTGGCCTGAGCAGACCGACGGAAGATGACCTAAGCAAATTTGTTGGTCAGTACGCGGAAGCAGACTTGGCGGGCAAGGCAGAAGAGTACCTGCCGACAGCACGCTATAACTCGATCGTTCAACTGATCGACAATCTTGCAGCTCAACAAGGTACGACCCCTGAAGTTCTAGACGCTCTCAACACCGTCAAGCAGGACTTGGCTGCTCAGATTGAGGATCTTGGCTTTGTAATCGATGAAGCCACCGGAATGGTGCTTACGGAGATGCAGGCCACTGAGAATCGCCTGACTGACCTCATTACTGAAAATGAAGCCGCAGGCATGGAGCGTGATGAAGCGATCCAGTCTGCGATTGATGCTCTAGCGACCGATCTCGGCACTACCGAAGAGAATATTCTTGACCTTCTTGAATCGAATCAGAGTGACCTGCTGACAGAAATTGAAGGGTTAGGAACTCAGATTTCTGACCTTGAACAAACTCTGCTTGATGAAATTGCGGCCAATGAAGAGGCCGGAATGGACCGTGACGAGGCTTTGAATGCTGCAATCGAAGCCGTAGCTACGGATCTCGGCACGACTCGTGATGACCTTTTAGACCAGCTCGGCACCACAGAAGAAAATCTACTGACCGAGATTAGCGCTCTTGAAGAAAGAGTTGGAACCCAGATCGGTGCAGTTGAGCAGTCATTGCTTGACCAGATTGCAGAAAACGAAGCCGCTGGTATGGCTCGTGATGAAGCAATTCAGGCCGCAATTAACGATGTAGCCATCGACCTTGGCACCACAAGAGACGCCCTACTCGACCAATTAGGATTTACGGAAGAGAACTTAGTCGCAGAAATGGGGGCTCTTGAGGAGCGCGTAGGCACCCAGATCGGTGCGGTCGAACAGTCCTTGCTGGATCAAATGGCTCTATATGAAGCTGCTGGCATCGACAGGGATATAGCTTTAAACACCGCGATTGGAGATGTTTCTGCAGAACTAGGGATCACTCGTGACGCATTGCTTGACCAGCTAGGTGTAACAGAAGAAAACTTATTAACCCGTCTTGGCGAAACAGAAACCGCCCTTAGCGAACAGATCACCGGGGTAGAAACTGCGCTCAGCACGGAAATTCAGAACGTCGCTGACATTCTGGGCAAACCTTACACGGACGTTACACAGGCAGACATTGACTTTGTTACTGACGTCATCGCTCAGCAGGAAGGCACATCAGAGTTTACTTATACACCTGAGCAACTTGCCTACGATTACAACGGCGATGGGGTTATCGACGCTGCCGATTTGACTGCAATCCAGACCCAGTACGGGATTACCCAAGGGACAATTTCTCCGGAAACCCAGCCAGAGTTCCAGTTTGATCCAACGACTGACACTGTATGGGGCAAGCCGACCGGGGTGTTTGCAGACATCGCTACTGCGCAGGAAGAACTCGGGCAGCAGATGTTGGAGGGGCAGCGCAGGCAGGACGTCAACGCGTTCCGAAACCTGCTTTTGGGGCAAGCAGACTTGTTTGGTAGGCAAGCTACCGTAAAAGCCCCGGATCCTGCTAGAATTGGTCCTGCTTACGACTGGAGCAGCATTTTCGCCACTCCTCAGCAGCAGCAGTTCTATTCTGGCTTTTCTCCGTATGGAGCGTACGCTGAAGGAGGCACCGTAGAAGATTTACTACGGTTACTGGAGGGTAAATAATGGCATTGCAATACGACTACGTTAATGACACCTACTGGGATGACGGCACCGGTGGTAGTGACTACCTATTTGAAGGTGAAGGCACGAACACTACTGGGTTTTGGGACGACATCAGCGGGATGATCGGAAGTGGTTGGGATGCAATTTCTGGCGCATTTACCAATGATTCCGGGGATATTAACTGGGGTAATGTTGCTGGCGTAGGTGGTGCACTTCTGGGTTTGTCTGGGCTGGGTTCATCCAGTCAACCTAAAGTTGGCTACCAAGGCGGTATTCCTTCCTACTCTGCGGTACGTGAAAAAGTACCTCGTACCTACGACCCAACACGTCGTCCGGGCAGTGCAGGTCAACAGTATTTCAGTGACACCCGCTTTGTTGCTCCGGAGAATGTAGCGACGACCCGTACTGAAGCGCAGTCAGAAGCAGAGCAACGCGCGAAATCTAATGAAGCCAACCCTGCAATTCAACGTAAAGCACAGGGCGGGCTGGCCTCTCTAGCCAATACCAAAGGCTACTATCTGGGTGGCCCGACCGACGGTATGGCAGACAAAGTTCCCGCTACAATCGGCGGAAAACAACCGGCGGCTTTGAGTGATGGGGAATTTGTTGTCCCTGCAGATGTAGTTAGTCACCTCGGCAATGGCAATTCCAATGCGGGTGCTGACCAGCTTTACAGTATGATGGACCGAGTACGTCAAGCACGTACCGGCACTAAGAAACAGGGTAAGCAAATTAACCCTCAAAAAATGATGCCAAAGTGAGGTAGATCATGGCGGATAGCGCGGGCACTACAACTACTACCACTGGGTTCGACAATGCCGGACAAGTGGCGGGTACCGAATCCTCCCTGTCTAACTGGGTTGGTCCTTACGTAACTGAGATGCTTGGTCGCGGCCAAGCCCTCGCCAGTCAACCATACCAGACATATACCGGGCCGCTTACAGCGGGTCCGTCCACTGCGCAAACTGCGGCATTCGGTGGTATTGCGGGATTAGCGATTCCTACCCAACAGATGGGCGCATTTACTCCTCAGTCTTTTACTGCGCAGGGCGTTGCCCAGCAGTACATGAGTCCATATATCCAGCAGGCGCTTGACCCTCAGATCGCTGAAGCTCGCCGTCAGGCACAGATTAGTCGCTTAGCCGACGTATCCCGTCTATCTAAGGCCGGGGCATACGGTGGCACCCGTCAGGCCCTTATGGAGTCTGAGGGGCAGCGCAATCTACTTCAGAATCTGGCCGGTATTACTGGCACTGGATACCAAAAAGCCTATGAGCAGGCTGCTCAACAGTTCAACACTGAAGAACAGGCTCGCCGTGCAGCACAGGAACTTGCTAACACCTATGGCTTGACGGCACTTAGTAAGCAAGCCGAATTGGGTGGACAGCAGCGCGCAATCGAGGCTGAAGGTGTTGCTGCGGATAAGGCTCAGTTTGAAGAAGAACGTGATTATCCGTACAAGCAGGTTCAGTACATGCAGTCGCTCCTCCAAGGGCTTCCTTTGGCTGCGCAGACCACCACCTACACTGAGCCGAGTGCTCTCTCCACCATGCTGTCTACTTCAGGCGGATTGATGGATTTGTATGATCGTATCTTCGGGGGCTAAGCCATGATCGGTAACCAAGGCATTGACGCAGATGTATCAGCACGTATGGACGCCTATCGGGGTAACCCACAGGCGCTAATGCAGCGGTATCAGCAGAATCAACAACTAATTGATTTGCTCGCTCTTCAGAAACTGAAGTCTGAGAAGGAAGCCGCCGCCCGTGAAATGCAGATGCAGATGGCCCAGCAGCAACAGGCTCAGGGTGGGTTACCAACAATCGCCCAGCAGCGCGAGCAGGAAGTCATGCAAATGACTAAAGACGAACTCGCTAAGCAGACTGGCGCTACTCTCGGCCAGAAACAAGCAACGGCCCAGCGTAATATGCAGGGTATCGCTCAGGCTGCAAGTCGTCCCGGCGCACGTCCTATGCCGAATCCAGCGCAAAGCGGTATCGCTGCCGCTCCGTCTGCAGGTATGACTAAGATGGCTGGTGGTGGGATTGTGGCTTTTGCAAATGGTGGTTTAACTGATACGGACGAAGAAACTCGCAAACGCGTAGAAGCCGCTATGCAGCGTTATCAGGGTAGCGGTGCGTCGCAATATCTGACTGGGGCGAAGAGACTTCAGGATCAGGCAGATCAGTTACAAGAGATTGCTCCAGAGCGTGCAGCCAATATGCGTAGGCAGGCTGAAGGCTTAATCAAAATGGCCCAACAGCTACCAGAAATGCAGCAGATTGAACGGGCTGCGCCAGCCACGCGAGCGCGTAACCTAATGGCGGAAGCAGAAAACGAGCCTTTGTTCCCCGGTACTAGCATTTTTGGTTCGTCCCCAGAAGAAGCTATCGGCTACCAACAAGAGGCAAAAGATTTGTTTGCGTCTATGCAGGCGTCCCCAAGCCCGCAGGCTAAAGCTGAAGCAGTAAAATTAGCGAGTGAGCGTCCCGGTTTATTTGGGGAAGCGCCTTCACGTTCAGAAGTAGATATTGGCTTACCTGTACCAGAAGGTGGTGATCGCCCTGCCCTAGAACAACCAAAAGCACCTGCCGCACCGGAAGGTGGTATTCCGCAGGCGTTGCCGCAACAGGCGCCGGATGAACTCGCTGACCTGCGTAGGGCTACACGAGAAGGCATCATGGGGCAGATTAAAGGCGATCCAGAGAAGGAACGTCGCGAAGCCCTCAAGCAATTCCTCATTGGTGCTGGTGGTAAGACCAGCCTAGCAGGTGCGCTCGCTGGCGGTTCTCAGGCGGCCCGTCGTTATGAAACCGGACAAGAAGCCCAACGTGCTAAGGGTCTGGAATTGGGTCAATCTGAACTCGGCACTGCGTCTAAGGAAAGGATCGCGGATCTTGACCGTGAGGCGTACATCAATATCAACAAGGAATCTAGCCTGAATAAGAAGATCGAAATGGCTAACGATCTTCAGAAATCTCGCGAAAAAGCGATCTTTGATTTCTACGAAGAAATGTACAATCTCAGTGCAATGTCTGCCGCCCAAGGCGATGCTGAAGCTCAGAATGCCGTAGATCAAGTTAAGGCACAGCGTGATTCTGAAATCCAAGCCGCTAGAGATAAATTCAAGAAGGAAGTGGATTTACTCCGTGCAGGTGCTCCTCTGACCGCGCCGTCCGCACCGGGTAATTGGGGTGGGGTTACAGTTAAAACTAAGTAAGGGCACCGTCCATGCCACTCTATGAGATCACTAGCCCAGAAGGTATTACCTACGAAATCGAAGGGCCAGAAGGTGCCAGTCGAGAAGAAGTAATTGCTGCGATTCAGTATCGGTTAGCCGAGCAAGAAGAAGCCGCTGCGCCTGCCCCCACTATGATGCGGGCACCAGAAATAGATACTACTTTTCTGGGTGAAACCTCTGAGTTTATTAAAGGTGTACCTTATGGCGCACTGGGTTTGCTCGAATCGGCAGCGTTGGGTGCGTCTTCTATTCTGCCTGATAGCATTGAGGCTGGTGCTCGTGAGGGCATTAAGGACATAGCCGAAACGCTCAAATCTCCGTTTGAGGCGGAGCGTGGCTACGAAGAAACCACTTCCCGTAAGTTTGCTGAGGCTCTCGGCTCTACCGCTCCATTCTTTGCCCTTGGCCCGCTCGGTGTAGCTGGGCGTATAGGCGCTGGCGGTCTCGGTGCTGCTGCAGGTGCTGGGGAAGCTAGTGAGCGTGCGATTGCTGCTGGCGCTACTCCGGGGGAACAGACTGCTGCCACGGGTATTGGTACCTTAGTAGGCGTTACTGAAATCCTGCCAGTATTCAAATTCATTGATAACCTTGGCAAGCCACTCACAGATGGCATTGTCTCTCGTCTCCGCCGTGTAGCTGCTACAGGTGGCGCAGAAGGCTTACAGGAAGCATCAGCCCAGATTGCCCAGAACCTCATCGCTAAAGGCATCTACGACCCAGAACAGGGCGTATTTACCGATTCTGGCGAAGCACTCGGCTATGGCGCTGGTGTAGGTGGTCTGATTCAGGCGCTGACAGACATGGCCTTGGGGCGTCGTGCCAAGAGGGCCGCTACTGCTGAGGAAGAAGCCCAGCGAGCCGCTGAGGAGGAAGCCCGTAGAGCACCGGTCCTACCAGAGGAAGAGGGTGCACAGGGTGAATTGTTCCCAGTAGAACTTGCTGATGCTGAAGAGGCTGCGTATGGCTTTGTAGGGCCAGAACCTGCGCCGGCTGTAGAACCCGCCCCGGCTGAGGAAGAAGCCCCCCGCCAGCCAGACATGATCGATATGGCCGAGGAGCAGCAGCTAGAAGAATTGTTCGCTGTGGATCGCCAACGTGCTGATGAAGAAGAGACCCGTCAGATTGAAGCGATGCTGGCAGAGGATGAGCAGCGTGCCGCAGAATCAGAAGCAGAGCGTCAGCGTCTGCAGATGGAATCCGACATTGCCGAATTGACTGGTAGGCAGGAATCGGCGCAGGCTAAAGAGACGCAACAGAAGCGTCTGGACATCTTGCTCCCGATCATCGAAGACGTCGAGATCGCCAATATCCCCCGTAAGTTCACGCAAGAACTCAAGAAACAGGGACTACGTGAAACCGACATCAACGAGGACGAGAAGCGTCTAATCAACCGCGCGTACGATGTGCGTAAGGCTGAGGAAGTTGACACCACGCTACCCGCAGCACCAGACGAGACTCCGATTGAAGAGTTAGTGCCTGAAAGAGCGGCTACTCGTGAGCCTGAACAAATGGGCTTCCCCGGTATGGGACAGAAGCGCCTGTTGGAACGTGGGATTCTTGCCGAACGTGCAGCACCTACCCCCGAAGCCCCGACCACGCTGGACGAGGGTTGGTTTGACTCATTCGACATTAAGAAGCAGGCTCCGATTCGTAAGCGCCTTCAGGGTAAGACGTTTGACGATAACCGGGTTGAGATCCGTGGGGAGCTACTCGAATACGCAGCGAATCCTAACGTCGCACCAGAAACGAGCCAGCGAATCCAAGACTACGCTAATTCTCCGTTATTCATGGAACAGGCTGAAATGATCGGCCCCCGTGGAGGAATTACCAAAGATGCTACACGTGCACGACCTAAACCAGCACCAGCTAGAGTTAGCCCTGAAGGTGGTGTGGGAGTTGTTGGAGCAGGACGAGCCGGTGAGGGTGCCGGACGAGTTGGAGCACCTGAACGACGCGGATTGGTGGGTGCTAGAGGACCTGCTGCTGAACCTGTGGGCCGAGCAGAGCGAGCACCTGCTGCACTAGAGGAAAAGAAAGTTGAAGAACCTAAAGCAGAAGTTAAGGAAGCTAAGCCTAAGACCGTTCGAGCTAAGCGCAAAGCTGCTAAGAAAGCTGCTCCACATCGTAAAGAACGTGCTGCTGCAGTCGCTGCTAAGCCTGTTAGTAGAGTGGCTAAACCAACTCGTGAAGAGCCTGCTGCTGTTCAGCCTAAAGCTGCCCCTGCCAAAGAAGCTAAAAAACCGGTTGCTCCTAGAGTTGCTAAAAAGGTAAAAGACACCCCGAATCAGGTGCTCGAAGAGACCCTGACTGAAGAGGCTAAATTTGCTGAGGGTTGGGTCAAATCGACCGATGCCAAGGGTAATGTGAAGTGGGAGCCGCCTAAGAAGTCGACTACCACCAAGAAGGCAAAGGCAGCACCGAAAGAAACTAAGGAAGAAGATGGTAATGCAGCATGGCAAGAACTCGCTGCGCCGCCGCTTCAGAAATTCCACAAGGGTATTGCGCACATGTATCTGCTGCACGCCCCGAAGGAAGTCCGTACCCAAGAGGATGCCAATAAAGTACAGGCACTTCTAAGGGGCAACCCTAAGAAAATGGACGCCGCTACCCGTGCGGTCTATAACTATTTCATCAAGATGCCACGGCAGGTGGACAACCTGCTCAACATCGCGTTCGACTACGTATACAACACCCCGCAATTCCGTCGTACTACTGAGACCGAAGAAGAAGCTAAATTCTTCGAGGGTATGAATGGTAAGAGTGCTAAGTCAGCGTACGATTGGGTTAAGGAAAACCTAAGCCCTGAAGCTAACCGCACACTGGACAAGTTTATACGTGCTTATGAGACTCAGGAACGTCAGACTCGTGAAGAGGTACTGAACGCCGTACTGCTCGATAAAGAGGCAATGGCCGTCGACGAGACCATTCAGGAATATCTGGACGCACAGACTAAGGAAAGCACCCTCAAATTGCGTGCCGGTGAGATCGTCGAGATGGCGATGCCGCCACACCCAGCCATCGCTGCCCAGCTTGCCAATGGAGAACTCCGCAAGGCGCTCGCTGGAATCGGCGTTATGAACCCGGACACGGTGTTCGGTAGAGCCGCTACTAAGCTGATGAACGCTGTTGAGAAGACCAAAGTTGAGGTTGTGGATAACCTGACGGACGCTGCAGGTAACCGCATTGCGGGGCTGTACGATCCAAAGACTGACACGATCCAGCTAGATTCTAGGCTGGGCATCAATACGCACACTATCCTCCACGAAGCCACCCACGCGGCTACTTCCCACATTCTATCTAAGCCTTCTCACCCTGCTACCAAGCAGTTGAAGAAGCTATATGAAGACGTTAAGGACTCCCTAGATACTGCGTACGGTGCCCAGTCACTGGATGAATTTGTTGCGGAATCGTTCTCTAACCCAGAATTCCAAGCCAAGCTGCAGGCGATCAATCCAAAGGGCGAGCCAATTACTGCATGGAAACGCTTTACCCATGCGGTAGGCAATATGCTCCGTAGCTTGATCGGTATGCCGACCCGTGGATTGGAAACTGCATTAGATAAAGCTGATGTAACTATCACTTCAATCCTGTCTCCGGCACCGGATAGCCGTAATGCTGGTCAGTTGTATGCAGCTTCTATGCTGGGTAAGGGTGGAGAAATCTTCGATACGATCGGCGAGCGGTACAACAATCTGAGCCCGCTGAACCAAGAGCGTGTCGCTAAATTCCATGAGTTCTTTACAGGCACCATCCCGAACGCTGTGAAGAATGTGGTTCGCATGTCCCTGCCGTTGAACGCATTGACCGACATCGCCGCTAAATACATTCCTATGGCTCCCCGTGTGGATGCACTGGTGCAGGAAAAGACTGGTTCTGAAAATCGCCGTAATCAGAAGATCGAGCCGATCATTAAGCGTGTAGAGGATTGGTACAAGAACAACCCAACCAAACTCGACACCCTGAATACTGTCATTTACACCAGTACGCTTGAGCAGGTTGACCCATCCAAACCACGTAATGCCTACGCCGAATCGGACGAAAAGCTACAGGCATGGGACGCCATGCAGAAGGACTGGAAATCACTCGGTTCGGCTGGGCAGAGCGTCTATAAGCAGATGCGGGATACCTACAAAGCACTCTACGAAGAAGTCGGTAAGGTGCTGGAAACCCGTCTGGAAGAAAGTTCTGGGGACAAAGCCGTAGCCCAGAAAGTCAAGAAAGACATTTGGAGCCGAATCTTCGATAACGGTGCGATCGAGCCATACTTCCCGTTGACTCGTTCTGGTAAATACTGGCTGTCCTATAACGCCTTTGACTCCCGTACTGGCACCACTGAGATGTTCGTAGAAGCCTACGAAACGAGCCTGCAGCGGGATGTAGCGATTAAGGAAATCAAGGCCGATGCCACCATGAAGGCTACGGACTTCCAGAAATTTGCCAATATCAGCCAAGTAAATTACAAGCGTGCTCCGTCTACTTCGTTTATGAACTCGGTCCTCAAGACCCTTGATACGAATAAAGTGGACCCGAAGGTGAAAGAAGAAGTAATGACCTTCTTCATCAACATGCTACCGGAAACATCATTTGCACAGAGTTTCCGCAGACGTAAGGGCACTGCGGGCTTCAAGCGCGACGCAGTAGCTGCACTTCGCAGCAAGTCCTATAACTTGTCACGGCAGCTTTCCAATATCGAATACGGTGCGAAGCTAGAAAATCTCCGTTCCGAGATCGATGAGCACGTACGTGCGCAGGGTAATGAGGAAGTGACCGTAGGGTATGCAAACGAGCTGTCTAAGCGTATCGATTTCGCGATCAACCCGACTGTGCCGATGTGGTCAAAAATGGCTACGTCCTTCGGTTTCGGCATGACTCTCGGCTTCAACGTCTCCTCTGCGATCGTCAACTTGACCCAGATCCCGCTAGTGGTAATGCCTTACCTCGGTGGTAAGTATGGCTACGGCGAGACAACCAAAGCAATCGGCACGGCTACCCGTGTGTTCACCAACAGTGGATTCGACCGTGAGTTGGAGATGCTGGTACCGACGGATACTGGGGAAGTTAAGCGTAAGGTCCGGGCATTCCCGTCGCTGGACAACTACGATTTTGATGCCAAGGACACTCCGGCAGACATCCGCCGCCTGAAGACCCTCTCAGAAGTGGCTCTGGAGCGTGGGCAGCTTAATCGATCCCTGACTTACGACATTCTGGATGTGGACGATAGTGCTTCTACGATGACTAAGGTCAACGCTGCATCCGGCTTTGTGTTCCACCACGGCGAACGTATGAACCGTCAGGTAGCAATGGTTGCTGCATACAACCTCGAACTGGACGCTATGGCGAAAAAGGGACGGGCTATCGATGAGGCAGCCATGCGGGAAGCCGCAGAATACGCAGTGTACGTAACTGAACTGACCAACGGTGGCACCGTCGCCGCTGCAGCCCCACGTATTGCACAGGGTCCGCTAGGTAAAGTCTTGTTCATGTTCAAACGCTACGGCGTGTCTATGTATTACATGATGTTCAAGACTGCGCGTGATGCACTGAAGGACGCCGATCCAGAAGTACGCAAGATGGCAAAACGCCAGATCGCAGGTATCTACGCATCCTCCGCATTACTGGCTGGTGTTCAGGGTGTGCCGCTCTACGGCATTGCAGCGATGGCTTACAACATTCTGTCTGACGATGACGAGGATGATTTCGACACCGCTGCTCGTAAATGGATGGGCGAAGTGCCGTACAGTGGGCTTGTGAATAACCTACTCGGCGTCGAAGTTGCCTCCCGTGTGGGTCTGAGTGACTTGGTATTCCGTGACAACAAGGTACGAGATCAGCAAAGTGTGATGCTCTCCTTGATGGAAACAATGGGTGGTCCGGTACTCGGTGTCACCAGTCGTATGGAGCGTGGTTTATCCCTGATAAACGAAGGTAATGTCGCACGGGGTATTGAGCAGATGCTACCTTCTGCGCTCGGCAACGCCTTGAAATCCGTTCGATTCGGCACCGAAGGCCCTCGCACACTGCGTGGTGATCCGATTACAGGTGAACTGGGGCCGTGGAACACGTTTGCACAATTCTTTGGTTTTGCTCCGGCGGAATACACCCGTCAGCTTGAGATCAACAGCAACACTAAGAAGATAGAGCGTAATGTGCTAGAGAAACGGACTAAGCTCTTAAGAAACTATTACATCGCAACACGTAATGGTGACACTGCCGAAGCACGTAAGACGATGACCGAGATGGCTAAATTTAGCCGCGAGCATCCGGGGTTGGCGATCACTGCAGACACAGTGCTGCGGTCCATGCGTCGCCACATGCAGACCAGCGCAGGTATGTACCACGGCATCACGATCAACAAGAGCCTGCGCCCTGAGTTGATGGCAAATATCCGTGAGTATGATGGGGACTAGCGAAAAAAATCCCCGGTGAGGTACCGGGGATAAGTCACCATCGGAGGATGATAAGAGAACGAAACGACAGAAAACTGTCCAGCGCATGCTATCACAGGGTTCTCCAGAATCGTACTCCTAGTTTTCCATCCTCTACCCTTAGTCTGTAATCTATTTCCCATTTATTATTGGATGCTAATAAACGCATCTCTTCGATAAGTTCTACCACATCGATTGCAGGGATAAATACGGACGCCCCCACTACAAAATCCTTCCACTCTACAATGATCCTTACCCCGTCAGGGGATAACTCGTCAATCTTTAATCGGACATCCTTTTGGTACGACGGCTTAGGTTTCGCCGAGCGTCTTTTCAACTTCATCATCCATAAACCCTGAGCAGTCTATGACCAGTACGTTTGCTGGTGGCAGCGTTGCACGGGTGCCTTTACTCAGACGGAATTTATCCCGCTGCAGTTTCGTACGCCCGTTCCTCAACCCTTCAATGAACCCACCATAATTAAGCTGCTGTTTAACACACCACGCTTTCAACGGTTTTGGCAGAAGGTAGAGACGTTTGATGTCGTATTCATACCGACCAACCAGTGCCACTCGTGGGGTTGCATCGGGCTGCACCAGATGGTCAAGCCCCGTGTCGATTTCATTCTTCCGGCTATCAGCAGTGCTGACAATGCGTAGGATGTTGTTGTAGTTCTCGGCGATGTAGTCCGTCAGGATCTCCTCGACGTTTCCACCCATGCCAGATACACCGTTCTTATTATGCTCGATCACGTCTACGATAAAATTGACCACCCCTTTGATTTCGTAGTTGACCAGCTTCAGGTGGCGAGCGATCGTCAAGCCAGCAATAGAGCATGCTGCATGCACTGACCAGAATCGGTTTTGTTGCGTCAATCCTGCCTTCTGGTCAATACGTCTCTGGATTCCGAATACCAAATCACGCACTGCTTCTAGGTTATTCATCACGTACTGGACGAAAATCACCCCTGCGTGGCCGTAGGTTTTCTTGACCTCGAAGCTGAACGTGTCGGTCTCTTCCTTGGAGTCGAACATTTTCAGCCGATTCGGCATTCTGTATTCCAGAATACGTTGGGCTTCGGCCTTCGGTGCGGCTTTAAATGATGCGATCTTCTCGATCATGCTGGAGTTGCCTGTCGATACGCACAGGAATTTCCACGGTTCCCCACGGTGCCGTTCCGTATTCGCCTTGCCGGACATACGGTTCCTCTGCCGCCCATTCGGTAGCTGGTAGGCAAAGTCACTCAAATCCTTCGGTGCCGTGTTTGTCATTTCGTCCAGTAGGAACGGTAGATTCTTGTAGACTTCGGCACGGTTCATCTTCGAGTTGTGGGTGTCCTCCTTCTGCAGTACCAACTTATCAGGATCACCCCATATTGACGCTGCCGAAAACAACGCGGTGGTCTTGCCGTGACCTGAATCATCACTGTGGAGGTGCAGTGCTACGCCGTTAATCGGCATCATTTCCATCAGAATCGACCCAAATCCGGAGCCGATTACATACTGGTGCGCCTCTAGTCCGGGGCGGTTGTACATCTCCATTAGGTCTTTCCAGCGATCCAGTGAGCCTTTCGGTTCAAACGCTGACATCATCCCAATAGTCGCCGAGGAAGCTGGGTTTGTACGAATTTCGTCTTTCGTAATCTCCATCTTCCCAAGAATAAATGATGAGAATTTATCGTCCGTCCAACCAAACTGGCGGCGAGCCTCATCCGCTGCGGACTGCAACTGTAGTTCGTTCACCCATTTATTTATGTATTGCATAAGCGGTTCCGGTTTTAATACTGCGACACCGTATGTCGCCATTGTTTTACGGAATTCTTCACGTGACCCGACAGCGTGTAGCGGCATCGTGAACTCTCGCACCCCATCTTTTGGTAGGTGTAGTCGGAGTACCAGCGATTCCCCTATATCAGGATCGTTCAGTCGACTTACAACATATAAGTCGTTGTGGTAGACGAGTTTGTCAGTAAACTGCGTATTCCCCTGATCGTCCTCCACTTCCTCACGTACGTAGATCCCACCGTTCTTCCCACGAGTATATGGGGCCGGGTATTTCGGAATTACATACGTGTGTACCGGAGCATTCGGCAAATCCACCGCTGGTTCCTGCACAACGTAGTCTTCCTCGGTCGCCTCTGCTAATTCTTTGCCGAGAACAATCGGGGACTTGACCTTGCCATACGACGGGCATCCTGCACATACGCCGGGATTCATCTCGTCGAACTTAGCGCAGGTATACGGCCCTTTGATCTGGTTTGCTTTACGTTCGGTGTCCTCTGGATCGTACTCCGGATGAAACGCAGATATTTTGTGGATAGCTTTATCCCGATCACAGCAATGCGCTGCAATCGACAACGCTGCACGCCACAATGGTTCCGGTGCGTTCTCTTGTTCCTCAATAGCAATCTTGAGTTGTGAGCATCCCTCACCCTTCATTGTTTTGGTAAGGATGGTTTTGAACCTACTGACGTAGTTACCCGCGAGCAAATCAGTCAGCGGATCACGCTCCCTCTTCTGCCAAACAGCGGGAACTGGTATCGCTGTGTCATCGCCGAGCAGTGTATTGAACTGCTCCAGCGACATTGGCTTAACGAGGTAGTCACCAATAATCTCAACGGGTACTGGTGTGCCACGCTTATGGTTGTGCGTACCCGGAACACGTAGTACACGCGCAGGATCTGCAGGAATAGCAGGGTCAGACCCACGTAGATTATGCCTCTCCGTGAGTGCCTTAAATTTATATGCTACTGGCTGCCATTCCGCACGAGATACTGGCTCAGTCAAATGCCAATACGCATGAATACCGTAACCGGAGTTGACGGTCGTTGGTTTCGGCAGATTAAGTTCTTTACAGAAGCGGCGTAAGTCAACTAACGCCTCGCTCTGGTTGGCGTACTCCTTGGATGGTCCACAGTCTAAGTCAAGGAAAAATGCCCTGAGTTCTTTTACATTGTCGGCTCTGCGACTGTCGTCAGTATTAAAGCGTGCCAGTGCAAAGAATGCGTTTCGTCCTTCGTTATCAAACTTGTGTGCCGTTTGTATTGCGTCTTCTAAGGTTTCAAAGAATTCTTGTTTTACATACCCTTCGTGGCTTATGCCTGTGATGCAAACATATCCTTCGTTCCCTAGTGTCAGCCGCAGAAATTCGTTCGTTGTAATTGTCATAGCTGCACTTCTAGTAATGGAGACTAGGGGAAAAAGGGGGCTGGGTCGTGTTACCGACGCCAGCCCCAACGACACAATTAGTCGTCCCAGTCTTCCAATACAGAAGAGAGTTCAGCCTTTTCCTCTACGGGTACTGCGGATTTCTTAACAACCTTCTTAGGCTCTTCGATTTCCTCAGCCTCTTCCAGAACCACCGTCTGCTTAGCTGGTGTTGCGAGAGATTCCGCAAACAACTCAGGCTGCTTCTCGGTGTCCGGTTGGTAGACGGAAAGAGTAACAACACGCTGTGCCTCTTCGCTACCCCTTACCTGCATAACAGTCTTTAATTCAGCTTCTTCTAATGCACGAATAGGCTTGAATATCAGGCGTGGGGTTGCACTGTTTGGATCAAAGCTAATAGCGGTGATGACCGCCGCTGCTGGGGTGTTGTGCGCCTTCAGGTAACGTGCATAGCCCTGCAGTCCCATACCACTCTTGTCATCCTTAAATACGCTCTGCCCCGGAAGATCAATTTGGTACAACTCACCCTTGGCAATACGGCCTTCCGGAATTACTGCGATCTTCTGGCGACGCTTACATGCTGCGGAACCACCACTACCATCAGAACCTTTGATGTTCTGCGGGCAGTCCATACAACGCTCGGCCTGACGATTTTCTGCAGGTACGTCAGCATCTGGCATTCCAGAGTTTGTGTCCGATGACCAGCAGGTTGGGGCGACTTTCTTGTCTGCCGAATAGGCTTCAGCGTAGAACATCCGGTAAATTGGTGCTGCCTGCGCGATCACTACGTTGATGGAGGAACCATCGAACGCATCGCCTTCCTTACCGTTGATTACTGGACGGAACCGATTGCCACGGATGCTAATGCGGCGGCTAGTAGCCCCACTTGATACGGTCTCAGTCAGGTCGCCCTTGCTGAGTTCGGCCAACATTGCACTGTTCTGGCCTTCAAACAATGTCATTTCGCTCATTTTCATACTCCTTAGAAGTCTTCGTCACTATTAAAATCAAATTCCATCTGCTCCATTTCTGGGGTTTCTTCGATGGATGTAGTCTGCTCTACGTCACCTTCCTTACCTACGGTCGTTGCAGTCAATGCAGCGATCACGGCAGGGACGTCGAATCGGTATGTGTTCCCAATCTTGAGGTAGGTGTTCTTGGGGATGTACCCCTTGCGCAGCCACGCTCTAACGGTTGAGACAGATACCGTCACCTTCTTTGCCAATTCTTCAATCGGCACCAGTGTGTCGGTCATCACTTTCTCCTTACGGTTATTGCATACTCAGAATCCACATTTAGCCCCGGTGGAATCAGGTCGGGGTTTTCCTCCAGAAACTGCTTCATGTTGCTCTGGTTAATACGCTTGGCGTACAGATCAGGTACTTCATGCTCAAGAACAAATTTGTTGAATGAGTCCCAATCGTTAGTCCAGTAGTTGCTTTTAACCGTGCGGAAAAACAGTCCTTCGGACGTGCGAACACTCTCAACGTCATGCTCTTTGCAGTAGTCGAGAAGTTCACCCTTCACCAGTGCCATCTGGTCTTTCAGCTTGGCACGCTTTTCTTTGTATTCGGCGTACAGTTCGGCGTCTTTAGCCGCCATCTTGAGGTAGACGCGGACAAGTTTGTCCACGCCAGTCTTGGCTTCATCAGTCATTTCGTTCTCCTTTTATTTATCGGAGGTTGTATTATAGTGGCACTTAGTGCCTTACGCAAGTAGTTCAGTGTAAAGATCGACAATCTTTGTGTGAACGTCCTTTTTATTATCTAACATGTTGTAAATGTGTCTTTCAACGCCAGATCCTTGTAGCTGTACGACAGTTGAAGGATGGCGCTGCCCCGAACGATGGACACGCGCATTGGCCTGTTCATACGTCTCTAATGATGAGGTCGGCCCCCACCACACCACGGTGTTCGCAGCGGTCAGAGTTACCCCGTGCGCTGCTGACTGAGGCTGGATCACCAGCACTCGTGGATCATGCTGCTCCTGAAACCGCTTGAAGATGTCCGTACGGTCAGTCGCCTTTACGTCACCTCGGATGATTTCAGTAGTGATTCCGTCCGAACGTAACTTATCCGTCAGGATGTCGATCACGTGCTTGAACGGTACGAAGACCAGAACCTTCTGGCTACTCTCATCAATAACTTCTTTCAATGCGGCATAACGATGCTTGATGTCGAATTCCAGTGTCTGGCCGGAATCGGAGTACACCGCACCGCAGGAAATCTGCAGTAGCTTGTTCATGTTCACCGCCGCATTTGCCGCCGTGATTTCCTCGCCCGATGCCTGCATCAGCATTTGGCTCTTGAGGATGTTGTAGTACTTCTCCTGCTGCTTGGTCATGGCCGCTGTACGCTTAACGTAGGTCATTTCTGGCAGGTCGAGGCATTCGTCCTTGGTGTAGCGGATGGCTGGCTGGAGCGCCCTGAACACGACGTCCGTGGCTTCCGGCTTGGGACGCCATTTGAATTGCGTCACCTTGTACATCACCATGTCGCGGAACGACGAGAAGAACTGAGGCACGGCACGGGGATTGACAAGTTTTGCCAGCCCGTAGGCGTCCAACGGGGACTGCGCTGCTGGGGTGCCGGTCAGCATCCACAGCCATGTGTCAGGAGTTATCAGGGAATTTAGGGTCTTCCAGCGTTTGGTCTGGGCGTTCTTGTAGGCATTCGCCTCGTCCACCACGATCAGGTCAAATCGGCCTTGTGCGATCTCGTCAGCCACGATCTCCACACCATCGTAGTTGATGATGACAAATTCAGAGGTACCACGAATGACCGCCCTGCGCTTGTCCTTGGCCCCGTGGGCTACGTCCACCGTGCGGTGCATTGCGAATTTGAACAGGTCGGCCCGCCATGCGGAATCCATGATGGACAGGGGGCAAATCACCAGCACGCGGCGGATTCGGCGTGCCTTCATCAGGTAGTCCGCTGCCCAAATCACTGAGCCTGTTTTACCTGTACCCTGCTCGTTCAGGCACAGGGCTTTGCGGTTCATGGTCAGGAACGCAGCCGTAATCTTTTGGTGGTCGAATGGTTTGTACTGTCCCGGCCAGTCGTACTGCCCCAGAATCGGCGACGGTACGTTTTTAATCTTTAGGTTGCGCAGCACCTGCGCTTCATCCAGTCCCCAATTAACAAGTACTTTGTTATTGTCCAGTTCCTTGCTCTTCGGTATCACCGTGGTCACCTTGTTCGGGTTCCGCAGGGTCAGTAAAAGAGCCTTGTTCTCTACGATTTCCATTCGTTCTCCAATGAGTTATAGACCGAAAGCGGTCTTCGCAATCGGTCACTTATATCGGCACCCTTATTGTGGGTACCGTTTGAATCTAGCGGACGCGCACAGGGCGCGTCAACCCCTTTATTTCTTTTTCTTCGGGGGCTTACTCATCGCACCGCCTGCGGCACGATTTTTCTTCTGGCTTTGTACGGTGTATCCGTCTTTGTTACTGCCACCACGAGCCAATGGCTTCTTGTGGGCGATGTACTTATATCGGCACCCTTCTTGTGGGTACCGTTTGAATCTAGCGGACGCGCACAGGGCGCGTCAACCCCTTTATTTCTTTTTCTTCGGGGGCTTGCTCATCGCACCGCCTGCGGCACGATTTTTCTTCTGGCTTTGTACGGTGTATCCGTCTTTGTTACTGCCACCACGAGACAACGGCTTCTTGTGGGCGATGTCTTTACCTTCCCGCTTGTCGGCCTTACCGTTACCGTTTGCGTCTTTACCCGTCTTGTCTACGGCTCGGCGGGCACGCTGGCGCTCCATCCGATCACCGTGCTCACCACGGGCTTTCTGCTGCTGGTATTCCTTCTTGTAAGGGCGTGGCTTGTTCTTATAAGGCATATCCGTTTCTCCCGTTGTGTGGGCACTCCATCACAACGCAGTGGGCTTTACACAATCCAGACGTACGGGGGTTCCAAACATCCTGCTCATACGCCGATTTAAGCCGATTGTAATCGGTCAGCCATTTTTCCCATAGCCTCGGCTCGTCGTCCTTGCTGTACTCCGCCTTGACAAAATCCTGCGAGATTACGAACGCCA
>Ga0208795_1000237_pt1 | contig 28539 bp, 29 predicted proteins | sample CB_VirMetaG_6_FD_184541 | JGI IMG/M metagenome (GOLD analysis project Ga0208795, IMG submission 184541) | Freshwater to marine saline gradient viral communities from Chesapeake Bay - CB_1508_2 Viral MetaG (SPAdes) (version 4) | ecosystem: Environmental > Aquatic > Marine > Coastal | place: USA... | reverse complement strand
AAGACTCTCCTATATATACTTACTGTAATTTTATTAAGTATTGCGATGATGAAAAAGAGAAAATTGGATTTGATACATGGTCCGATGCAATTAATATTTTAAACGCTTCAGGTAATAGACAACATTGTCATGATATAAGTAAAGGGCATTCAGGCTATGATTTTGATACAACTGAAACTAAGATTAATTCATTTACTGGTTATACTGGTATGTCTTGTAATAAAGTTAGTCAGAAAAACCCTACTGTTTGTAATGGGTGTAAATTCTTACGAGTACCTCAAATGTCAGCATCAACTATTACAGGCTCAAGGACAACTATCTCTTTACATAGAGGACATTTCCAACTAGCAAAAAATGATGAAGGGTATAACATAGACTACTCTAAGTTAGATGTTGATTCATTACTTAATCACTTCCTTAATATTAACGAAGGTAAGATATGTGCAACTCAAGAATGGATCTATAAACTAGATGAAACAGACGTTACTTGGAAACCATACTTCACTACAAACTTAAAGACTTATGGATCATTAACTAAAGATCTTGAAGCATTAACTCAACATGAGATTAAACCTACAATGCTTAAGAGAGTATTAGATTATTTAAAAGTATTGTTACCAGACTTTAAACATTTACCTGAGACACCATCGAACTTAGTTGTGTTCAAGTCTAATGTTTTTGATACAGATACAAGAAAGTTTAGAGAAAGACACCCTGAAGATTATATAACTGGAGTAGCGCATACAGATATTTCACAAACTAAACCTGTAAAATGGTTAAGATTCCTTAATGAAAGTTTAAGTGATGAACGTGATATAGGGATCGTACAGGAGTTTTTTGGTTTAGCTTTATCTCGTCTACCTACTTATGATAACCAATATATTTGTTGGTTACATGGTTTATCGGGTACAGGTAAATCACTAATACAAACTGTGCTAGGAGATATTATAGGTGATGAATGTTCAGTATATTTCACTAAGGACGAGTTACTAGATAATGCGTTTAATATATCAAATGCAAGGGCTAAGACTTTTCTAGCGGTATCAGAATTATCTACAGGTAAATCTGATAAGGTAGCTAACTTACTAGAGAAGAAAATGAATGTCTTAACTGATGCAAGCTTAGTTATTAAAAAGCTTTACATGGATAAGGAAACTATTACAAATAGACTTACAACTATAGTTACTTCTAATGATGCCCCACCAACAAGGTCAATGGATCAAGGAGGAGCAAGAAGAATTAGGGCAGTAGAGTTTTGTAAAGCACCTAAAGAAGTTAATACTCACCTTAGAACTGAGTTATTAGAAGAACTTCCATCAATAGCTAATTGGGCCATAGAAGGTTTGTTTAAAGTATTAGAGCATGGAGTGACTGAAATATCCGATGCTGAACGTGAATCGTTAGCTTCACACGTACAAGAAAACTCTAGTGTAGTAGACTTTATATCTAATACAATGGAGATTACTGGAGATAAAGAAGATAAGTTACCTACTGGAGTCATATCAGCTAAGTATGAAGCGTATTGTGATGCACATAAAATTAGTGAGAGATTAGATACAAGGCAGTTAAGTGTTGAACTAGTAACACAGATTCAACGTGAACTTGGTGTAAAATCTATGAACATAAGAACACGTGATTCAGCTAAAAGATATTTAAGGTATATAAAATGGATATAAAATTAACACCTGTAACAACTCACAGGGAAAATTATATTCGTACTAAAGTAGTTACGTATCTTAAGAAAAGAAATATAATGTATGCAACGTTTGCTACGGCACACTACCCAGACATTATAGTTTTCTTTGAAGGTACTTGCATATTGATTGAATTTAAGGCATATAAGAATGGAGCTTATAAACTTACAAGTGGACAGCTTCAAATCATAAAGAAATTAAAGAAACAAAGTTTACACGTTTTAGTTATGGATAATGACTCTGACTACGAAACTATATTAAACATGCGTTTAGCATAAAGGACAAACAACATGGAAAGGCTTACAGATTACAAACTAACTCAAGCAGGAATTATTTCACTCCAAGCTTCAAAATTAACTTTCAGTGATGCTCAAGAAACTATACTTGGTATGATGCCTGAAGGACGCGAGAAAGCAATTGTACGTACAAAACTTCAAGAAGCTTCATTCTATATGACTAGAGGAATTGCTTCCGCAGAACAAAACCATTCAGAAATTATAACTCACTAAGGAAAATAAACATGGATTTAAGACCACTAGGAAAAAAGAAAGTAGCTAAAAAGGTTACTAAGAAATTAAGTACAGTACCTAAGAAAATTGAGTTTGAAATGAATAAACTTACAAATATTCCTGATGGAATTTATCATGGCGGAAAAGAAACTGCTAAGTATTATTCATCAACTCAAGTTAAAGGGATTCTTAAGAAAGAGTTAGGACGTGAATCAACTGGAGCATTAGCATTTGGAGTTAAGCTTCATGGTGATATTGAATGTAAACTATTAGATATTGCTGCCGTACATGGAGCTGATTTAAAAGGTGCAGATGCTAAGAAGTATGCTTCATGTATTGCTGCATTTGAGAGTGTTCAAGCTAGATATATGGACTTTACACACTTAGAACATGCACTTCTTATGGATATTGATACAATTAAAAACGCTAAAGTTCCTAAATGGATCGAGCCTTTTAGAGCATGGGTAGTTAAACATAATATTGCACTTAAAATTAAACCAGACTGGGTAAAGTTAGATGAAGAAAAGAAAACATTTAAAATCGTTGATTGGAAGAGTACTTCAGCAGGTGATCTTAATACCATTGTTAAAGATACTACGAACTATGGTTATATTTTCAGCGCTTATTTTTACTCTTTACCACTGCTTTGTTTAGGTTATGAACTAGAAGCTTATGAGTTAGTCTTTCTAGTTAAGAAATATACTCAAATGTCAGCAGTAATTATGAACCTAGACTTAGCAGGAAACAATTGTAAAGCTTCAATGGATTACTATTTAAAACTAGACTTCACTGACTATGAGAAAGAAATTACAGGTCCAAGTAAGTTATTAAAACCAATTGAGTTTACAGTATAAATACAAAGTAAAGGAGTAGATATGAGTGGATACTGTAGAGGCTGTGGCAATACATTGTGTATATGCAAGCTAATTAATTCTAATGTTTCAATAGAAGAACATCATAAAACTTATGAGCAATTATATTTTGAATCGTTAAAGATCATTAGTGAGGCTCAAAAACAACTTAAAGAAGCTAATGATGTTATTGAATATTATTTACCTATTTTAGAAGAAAGGCTTTCTTGTGGTGCTTACGCTAGAAACTATCTAACTAAATACAAAGTAAAGGAGTAGATTATGGCAGGTGAAGTATATGTTAAGACACAAGAGCAGTTTGATAAGGCAAAAGAAATATCTCTAGAGATAATGCCTATCTTACAAGAGAAGTCAGAAGGAGAGTTCTTAGTGACTCTCCAAGCATTAGATCTAATGCAAGATGCAGTGATTAAACAAGCAATGGAAATGAAAGCTGAGCTTGATCAAAAGAGGGATCAGCTAGGAATTAAAGGGAGTAGTAATGATTATAACTAAGTCTATGGATCAAAGAGTTATTGATGGAGTTGCAGCAGCAAATAAAGTTTTATCTGATAAAAAGTTCATTGAGTCAGTAGCATTAAGATACAATTTTGATATGTGTAATATGCAGCCTTCAGCATTAATAGCTTTCACTCAAAGACATTTAAAATTAAATAGTGTTGAAGTAGTACTTTTTAAACCATTTTTCAGATGGTCTAAAGCAATGGCCATGTTTTCTAGTGATCAACCTAATAAAGTATCTCTATCTAGTCGTAAACTTAATAGAAGTTCTGATAAATTAGAACAAGATGCTTCTATAGCAGGATCAATTGTACACGAGTTAATGCATTTAATTGACAACCAGTTACCTATGTTTAGTTGTGGCCATGGCGATAACAATCCTAAAGGAAAAGAGTGGACTGTACCATACGCTGTAGGTAGATTAGCTAAAACGCATATAATATTACATTATTAATTAGATACCCTAGAGAAATTAATCTCTAGGGTAAATTGATTTATTTAGACTTATTAGATTTTAAACTTGTTAGAATTGATTTTTTAGCCGCAGGTAATTCTATTCTAGATTCAATATTTTTAGAAATACTGTTTACAGCTTTATTTAAAGGCTCAAGTACTACAGGAATAACTACAACTACAATATCGTCGTATGGATTATCAGAAATTAATGCTGAATCTTTTACCCAACCTAAGCATATTTCAATTGTACGTACAATTGATGTTTCAGCGATAACTAAACCATTAAGTTCAAGCTGCTTAAGTAATTCGTCAATATCCCATGCTTTTTTTAGTTCAAAATCACCTACAAATTCTTTTAAATCAATTTTTGTTGAAATAAATTTTACTAATGCAGGGTAAAGAGCAAGGATTACATCATCAACTTTACTTTTACTTAATACAATTGACTTTTCAACCCATTTTAAAAGAACACTTATTGTATTTGAAGCAGCGTGTGCGGTCATTGGACGACCCACTTCAACTTCTAATTGCTTAATTAATAACTTAACATCATACTCTTTTTGTTTAATAGTCATGTTTTCTCCTATTTAATTATTTTAGCTTTGAAATTTTTCATAGCTAGTTCTTTCATTTTTTCTGTATCACTAAATAAATACTCATCATGTATAGTCTCACATTTACTAAAAATAACAAGTTTAGGTTTACATACTCTTTGAGTATAATCTAGCCCTGTACCATCTTTTTTAAAGTTTAACGTCCTTCTTTCCAGTGTTCGATATTGATAGAGTGATAGCGCACAACTCGTCGTTGATATTATCAATAACATTGTTAAAAGGATTATCTTTATTAAGTTCGGCATTTAATTTCCTCTCTAGATCTAATACTCTACGTTCATATTTAGTTTTAAGTAATGTATCACCTATTGAGAGAGCATACTTTAAACTCATTATCAAGGCGGAAGATACAGTCATTTTTTACCTAGTTTAGCTGATGCAACCCAGTCTAGTATGTAAATAAAACCTTTATAAACTTTACTGCCCTCAATTTTAGCTAATAGTAAGTTATCTTTTTCAGTCCAGTGAGTAAAGGATACAATAGCATTTAGTAGTGAGAATAGTGGTTTATTAATTAATCTTAATGATCCTACAAAGCTAATTACTTGCATGGCAATACCAAAATCTCCACCATATGCTAAGAGTAATGGTTTAATTAATTCTAATATTTCTTCCATACTATCTCCTATAAAGCTGCTGGAATGAGCTTAGTGTTCTTCTTAATTTCTACTAACTCAGCCTGTGTCACATTGTGTTCGTCAATAAGTGCTACTTGTCTTGCGTCAGCTTGAAGTTTGGTCTCTATTGCCGATAATTTTGCATCTTGAGCAGCCGATAAACCTGAACCAATAGCATAAGAAATAACTATATCTGGGTTTGAGAATATAGGGCCTCCAGTAAAATCAATCAATCCTGACGTGGTATCAGTTACAGAATCTCTACCCCAACCGCCTGTTATCATCAATGCAACCTCTGGAGAAGTTATGTTTTTAATTTTGAAATCGTAAAGTATATAGTTTGCACTATCAATAGCAGTTATAAACCTTCCTTCGTCTCTAATACCTATTTCAGTATAAAGCCAATAAGTTTCATAGGCATAAATCTGTGCCCAAGTAATTGAACCAGTATCAACATTAACTAATAATCCAAGATCATCAATCACAATAGTAGTTATAGTAGCACCATCAACAGCATTGTTAGCATACACTACATCTGGCTCTTGATTGATTAAAAAACTTATTGCAGGTTCTGCGTTTGTTGAAGTTCCAATTATTTGATCTATAAATAAACTGGCAGTTGTGTTGTTAAACTCCATGACTCTCAATCTTATTTGTCTGTCTGCTACATAATCAAGGGTATCTTCCCAGCCATAAGGGAAAGATACGACAACTTCATTAGCAAGCTCAGTGTCACTCGTAAGGTCGTATATTTGAACTCTTGAATTTGCAAGACCACCAGTTAAAGTGACTTTTTGTTTTGCACTTATAACTGAAATAACAGTTGAAGCTCCTACGCCGTTTCTTACTGTCGGAGACGAACTTCCTGCTGGCAAGTTAAGAGTAATTAATCCACCAGAGTTATTATATATTTCTGCATCTGTTGTTCCATCAGCACCATAACCAGTGAAAGTATTTCCGCTAAAATTAAAACTACCTATTGCTGTAAGCTCTATTGCATGTCCCGAACCGCCAGACTCAAAAACATTATTTGTTACATTAGTTGGATTACTTGTTATTAATGCGGAAGATTCTATGGAATTAGAGATTGTACTGTTATTTAAAATACCACCATTTAAAGTAATGGTATAACATGAATCAAAGAAAGATGATGTGAAGTTTACAAAGCTTCTTGATGTCACTCTATAATTTCTAAATAAAGCACCGCCGAAGCTATAATCTGCACTTGCACTTGAAGATGCATCAATTATAAATATTTGTTCTTGGTTTGCTGCTAAAACTGTTTTACCAAAGTCAATAATATCATCTGCACTTGCATTAATTCTTATCGAAGCTGATAATGCACCTGCTAACCATCTTTGATTTGTAGGGTCGGTCAAGTAAACTGTAAATGGCTCTGGGTCAAGTGGTGTTTCTAAAGAAGAAAACCCACCTTTAAATACTGTCTTAGTCGAACCGTCACCAATTTGTATTGGTATTTGAAAAATTGACTGCCCTACACCTGAGATTCTTGGATAACCTGCAACTCCCGTAATATTGAATAACTCTCTCACATCAGAAACAATAAATGGGTCACTTATAGTGCCACCTGTAAAAGTTGGTGTTTTCACTAATGATAAAGCTATCCTCGAGAAAACTACAGAGCTAGAACTCCTAGGTAATAAGTGTGCCATCCAAGCTATTCTAGTTATATCTGTCAAGTCAGGTGATGTAGCACTCTCGTCTACTGGTGTTAATATAGCTAAATCCATAAACACAGTGTAATAATCTTCATATTGAGCTTCGTTATTTGTATGCTGATAAGCTGCCCAGTTACCTAGTGAATCTTCAAGATAAATCATTCCAGAAAGACGATCAAGCCTCGTAGGTACTGTTGAGTTCTCAGAAGTAAAGGATAAAAGACCAGATGTAAAATCAGTTGGAGCATCTAACAGATAAGTTAATCCTGAGATCCATGAAGGCCCACCATTCGTTGCAGTAAGGTGTGTAATACTTGTTTTAGTTCCTATAGATACTGTGTTACTAAATAACCCAGTGACAATCGTTGTCGGTGTTCCAGTGTTAACTATTTCACCATCAATCGTTGTTGGTACTATATCTGCTAAACTTGTAAATCCTGATACTGGATATTGTAAATCGCCTATTTTACCTTCTGGGTTAATATATTCTGCAATATTTGTAATTGATTTAGGTAAGTTTTTTGTTCCTACATCATTTATTACTATTGCCTGAATAACTCCTGAAATAACGGTGTTTGTTCTAAATGATACTTCTGGTATGTCTGTTTTTCCTTTAGAGTGTGCGTATATATAAGAGTTTCTACTTGCGAGCAAACTAAAAGCGCCTACTAATTGCGCGCCACCTACAGGAACTATAATTGCTTCTTCCGAAGCTGATTCTTGCCCAAAGCAATATAGAGCTAAATTATCTTCATTTGTAAGACCAGTTATAGTTGGTGATGACATCGAACTTGCTGCATCAAATATTGTTGAAACTGTTGTTTCTATAGGATTTAAAGTATCAAATTCTTTTATAGTATAACCACCAAGTGAACCGACAAGAGTGCTGTTATATGTAATTGAAAATGTTTCGTTTGCTGATGTAGCTACCTTCCACCAGGTACTAGATTTCTGTAAATTTGTTGGAGGAGTTACAATACCATCTGGATTAGTCCAACCTGCTGTAGCACTTACAAAAACTCTACTTCTTGTAGCAGTTTGCTGAACAACTAAAAGATCACCTATTATATTTTCAAAAGTAATTGTATGTGTCGCAGTTGTGTTTTCTGTAATTTTAAAACTGTCTATAATTGCCATTTAGAACCCCTCATGAATATGTTACTCCTGTTAATTCACCTGACGTGTATATCAAAGTCTTAGTTAAACTGATCCCTGACGGAGTATCACCACTTAAAACAATTGATGTTAAATCAGAACCAGTGTAGTTGAAAGTTTTATTGATAGTCGAAATACCATTTGAGTATATTATAGAAACTAAATTTCCAAGCGAGTAGTTGAAGTCAGCATCCCATGAATTTAAATTCTTTGATACTGTTTCGTATGTTTCTTGAATTATATTTGGTTTATTTTGAATATCACTCCAATCTCTAGTATTGTCTCCTGCATATTCCCAAGTGACTCCATTACTTCTATAGAGTCCACGTTTTTTACGTGTACCTAGTAGAAATGTACCTGTTTGTGTTGTTACATATATAATATCATCTGTGTTACTTAAACTTGCGGTGGGTAATAATGCATAGGTATCAACAGTTACATTAGGTCTAGTTGTAGGACCTGCAAGACTATCCACAATACTACCAAGTGTAATTTTCTTGTTTAACCCATCAACTGAATCAACGATAACTGTAAAGTCACTATCTAAAGGTATAGCTTTTTCTAAAAGTGCACTTATCTTTGTATTAGACATTAGGCTGCTCCTCTAGTAAAATTTTATCTCCTGTTTCAAGTAGAAAAGTAAATCCGCTTTCTGTGCCTAAGAAATTCTCCAAAGGTTCTAAATCCCCTGTAACTGTACGTGCAACACGTCTTGTAACTTCACGTGTAACTTTTCGTACAGGATTTCTTGACACTATATTGGTCATACCCTAACTCCAAGCGATGTTGATCCTGCAATCTTAACAACCGAAGTTCCGCCTCCATTAACTGAACGTCTTGCTCTAAAGTATGGTGAAAAGTATATATCAATAGGTTCAGGGTTAGTAGCATCAAAAATATATAACGTTTGGTAAGTATCATCTACACTAATTTTACCTTCAATAATTATAGTGTCACCTGCACCTAAGTAACAATGTACACGTACAGCACTATCTGAATCTATAAGCGTTTGACGAGATACATTTTCAGTACCTATTTCACTAATCGTCGTATCTAATATTTTCATATGTTCTCCTGTCTGTAAAGTATATCAGGGATAGGTTTTAAAGTGTAGTATTTTTACAGTTTACCATGCTGTTCAAGATGGTAAAGAAGCTGAGTCTGACCACCCTCTAAAGTATTTAATCTCTGCCTTACGTTGTCCAGATCATCCGAGTTCTTCTTTGCAACATACTCAGTATTGTCATGCTTAGTGATAACTGTTGATAACTTTATGTTCATGTCAGTCATACTTGTGCTCATTGTTTTAACATCAGTCTTTATCTCTCTAAAGTACATCATTAGAACAACACCAAAAGCAGTAACTACAATTTCAAACCAATTTATATCCATTTAGTTCTCCAAACATGCTTCGTGAATAAAAATAATAGAAGTAATCTCATATATAATATCCTAAAATGTAGTTACCATGTCTTTAGTTTAAGTCTACCCGATATAGAGCAGCTACCTGTTGATTGTTGCTTAGTTTGCAGACTTACAGTGTACGTCCCTGCAGGATACGTCCCATACATAGGTAAAGAACTGTATTCTTTAGTGGCTGAATTTCCTTGATCCCATAACCATACAACTGTCCCATCCACAACTAATCGTCTGGCACATGCTGCACCGTTATCAGTTATAAGGAGAAGTCCCGATGCACTAGGGACAACATCAGCCTCTATTTCTCCGCTAGGTCCAACTACAAAACTAGCTACTGAGACAACATCACTAAAAACAAACTCAGCTGAACCCGAACTTGTTGCAAAACTACTAGAAAAAGTTGTTATTGGTCCTGAAAAGGCTACTGGCTTAGCTTCACATTTAAATCCGTTCACTTCAGCAGAATCAAAAACAATTATCTGATCATTAGCACAAGCAAGTGCTTCAACCTGATCTCTACCATCGCTCGTTAGTAATCCACCTTTAGTTACTAAACTGTCTGGAGCTACTGGGCTAGGTGGAAATGGAGTAAACGTTGCATAAGCATTTACTGTAAATAATAAAGCTAATATTAATTTCATATGTTCTCCTTAATTGAATTGAGTATTAAATGTTACAGATGGAATCTCACATAGAGTTAAAAATGTCTGCTGCTTTGTACCATTCCCATTAATAGTTTGACCAAAGGAATCATTTATGGATTCTATGTTTGTTGTAGCTGCAACAAATTCACCTGTTGATACTGGACTTATTGAAAAGATACTGCCACCAAAAAAATTAGTTGCTAAAATTGTTCCTAGCCCGTCTCTTATCGCAAAAGTTACATTTGCTGTTTGTCTCAATTGACCTGTAATCCTGTAAGTTTTTCCGACTGTTAAGCCATTAAAGCTTAATTCAGATATAACACCAAAAGCATCTGTATTTGCTGAGAGTGTTTTTGTCTGGCAAATTGTAGAACCTGTTGTAGGCTTGGCTTCACATTTAAACCCATTCACTTCTAATGAATCGTAAACAATGATCTCATTGTCAGCACAGGCAGCAAACTCACCATTGGTAACACCGTCACTCGTAAGTAATGATCCTTTACCAAGGAGAGGTATTCCTGATCCACCAGATGGATCTTCCCATGATGCTGTAGTTCCATTTGAAGTTAATACTTGATTAGCCGTACCAATTGGTAATCTTTCATCTTCAGCTAGTCCACGTAAAATTAAATCACCTTGAGTAGTTGTAGGTGAAGGTTCTATAGGTGGCTTTATTTTAATACTTAGTAAATCAAGTCCATAAACAGGAATAGTACCAAATGCTGAGTTAACAAACGATACACCGACTGATGTAGCTCCAAAAATAAAGTTAAACGTGTATTTTTTCCACACTATTCCGTCTATAGGATCATAAGGTAAAATACTGAATCTATCAGTTCCCAATGTAGTTCCTTCTACACCGTCTAGCACAAGAGAAATCCTACTATTTACATCGCCTACTTCTTCAGTATTATTTATCCATATACTTAGTTCGCCTTCTAGCCCTTCTAAGTTAGAATCAGTTGCTACAGTCTCAGTGTATCCAAATGGCCCACCACCTGCTCTAGAAATAGATAAGCTAGAATTGTTATTCGGAAAACCTATTCCAGTATTTATTCTTTCAGCAGTACATGCAACACATGCCCCAACTAAAGTTTCATCTGCTTCGTAACTCATACTGTGTACTAAATCTGTTTCTGAAGGACTAAATGGAACTGTTACTGGATCTTTCCAAACAGGAAAACCAGTCTCAACAGTTAAAATTTGTCCTTCTGTTCCAATACCTAGTCTAGTATCAACAGTATTTCTATATATTAAATCTCCGTCTGTAGTTGTGACTGTATCTGCTTTATTAGCTGTATTTGAATTTATACTTATCCACTGAGCATCGACTGAATCATTAAGAATCCAATGGTTAGTGTAGTTCTCCTCAATAGCTGTTTTTACAGTTGTTGCTGTCATACCACTTATAGCATTATCAAAAGGAATATCTTGTGAATTTAGTACAACATCACCAACCTGTGTGTTAACTGAGAAAACTAAGTTTGCTGAAAGCTCAGTCCAATTAGCTAGATCATCGTCAAATACAAGGGATGAAGAATGCAATGTATTTGCTCGGTATATCTTTTCATTCACAAATATAGTATCGTCTATATCGTAAGCAAATCCACCACTTTCCCAAGCTTTGAATCCACCATCAACAATTGATACTCCTGATCGGTTTACAGGATACTGAGCATTGCTATTAAAATTAATTAGCATACTTCCTAATAAAATAAATATTAAGACTAAAAGTTTCTTCATATTATTTAACTCCTACTATATCGACTCTTAAGTCTGTCCAGTTACTTGTTGTAAATAGTGTAAACCCATTTGGGTTGTTATCGTCAATTCTAATTTCAATTGCATCAAACACTCTTACCCTAGTCGAATCATAAACTTGAATACTATAGATAAGAGATAGAGTTGTAGTAAACATTGTAGGCGTTGATGATTGTAATGTAGGAATTAGAATTTGATCTACTCCAGTTACATCAGTTACAACACTCTTTTCGTTTGCTCGCCAACCAAGCATAGTAAAGTAATTTTCATTCTCTACTTGAATTAATGGATTACTATATGTCTTTGCCTCTATAATACTTAATACTCCACTAGTGTTTCCAAGGAAGTAATAAGCACCTACGTTTAATCCATGTGTAGGGTAATATATTCGTCCGTTATAGGCTAAAGTAAACTCAGTAGCACTTACAACATCTAAAATTAAATGTGTTGCTAATGTGGTTACATTATTTGCATTTGCAGCAACCCACGCTGAACCGTTCCAATAAACAGGAATTAATTTAGCACCTACTGTAAATGTATGTGATACAACCCTAATTCTAGCTATGTTCTCAGTGTCTTTGTTAGTGTTATTTTCTAGTGTAATTAATTTATCATTAGTTAATGGAGCTAAAGATCCACCTAATTCCTGTACAGTTACGTAACCTAAACCTAAATCTTTGTTCTCACTTCGTTCAGGAAATACTTGATTCCCTAGTATTGGAGCTTGTTGTCCACCTACAATACTTAAAACTAATGGAGTCTTCCCGACTGAGTTTACAGGTTGAAACTTAGCTTCAATTAAATACGTTACGTATTGGTTAGCAGAAGGAATAGGTAAATCGTATGTGTTTGTACCGATTAAAGTCCCTACTAAGTCATATGTATTACCTGTAACTAAATCAATTTCAAGGCCATCAAATTTAATTAATGAAGAACCTGTACTCACACTAATATTGCTTGAATCATTTAATGCTATCTCAGCACTTTCAATCCTTACTCTAGTATTTGAAACACTAGAAACGGAGAGTTTAAAAGGTATGTTCTGATCAAATCTATCTAACACATCTTGAGCTAGTTTAGCTGAAGTAATGATACTGTTATCTAATTTAGCTTCAGTTATTGATGCATCTTGAAGTTTAACTGTAGATATTGAGTTATCTTGAATTTTAGCTATAGAAACAGCATTGTTTTGTATTTTAGTTTCTGTAACTGCGTTTGCACCTAGTTTAGTATTAGTTACTGCACCAACACCTAACTTAGATTCTACTACCGATCCATCAGCTAATTTAACTTCTGTTACTGCTGCAGTATTTATTTTGTCCGTAGTAACTGCTGAATCAACTAAAGATGCTGTGTCAATTAAAGGATTAATATTATCACCAATATTCTCTATAGCTGAATCAAGTTCATCTAATTTTTCATTAGTATCTTGCTGAGATCTAGTTAATCGATCCACTTCTTGCGCTGTCTCTACAGATAAATCAGCTCTAAATTCAAACACTGTTTGTTGTATTTCAGATGTTTTTCTAAAGAGAGTTAGTGTATTTGTAGCAGGGATCACTCCTGCTCCAACCCAAGTTATCTCTATTGTACTAGTATCAAAAAGCAATGAACCCATTGACTTACTAATAAGTAGTTCATATGTAATGTCAGCTAGTAAATCAACTCCATTTTCATCAACAAACTCAACTATTATTTCTGGCTCTGAAGCTACAGGTACATTGAAGTTATAAAGTGTTGCTTCAGTTACATTATTGTATGTTACTTTTGGAGTTACTGCAGGAGTAGTCATAAAACCTCGATTGTATTAATTTGGGTCAACCATCCTAGTTGCATATCTATAATCTAGTTTAACCACAAATTAGTAAAAACTAAAGGTTTATCTTGCTTGTAATCCCTCAATACGTTTAATTTCAGTTGAAATTGCTTCGGCAGAATTTTGCATAAACTGCATACCAGTTTGTTTCATATAGTTATAGAAAAGCACTGTATCTTTTGTACGGTGTACTTGAGTAAAGAACTTACGTTGTTTACTTTCATTTCCACCAAACAGACTAGGATTAAACTTCATTAAGTTATCTATAGAATGACTTTTTTCATCGAAACTTTCAGTAACATTAGGTGCATCTTTACTAAGCATTGAGATTAATACTTCAGGTAAAGGTTTATTTACACCATCTTGCTCTAGTTTTTGCATAGAGTCTGATATATTTGCCTTTAAGCTACGTAAACTTCTAATAGCTGTGTTTCTAAGGAATTGACCTTCTTTTGATATAGGGTCTAAATAACTTAAATTAGTTAGCTCCTGATCTAGAATATTTGTCATTGTCTCTTTACGTAGACTCATTACTCCTAAAGCTTTATTCTTAGTGGCCATAGAAATAGCAAATGGTTTACTTCCACCAATTTTAACTGAACCTTGTAATGGAGTCATACGTAATTCTAGTGGCGTATAGTTCCCATCAACCATAATTCTGCTATGTGGGACAGTCCCATACTCAGTTTTAAATGAAGCTAATGGACCTTGTTGATAAACCCCTGAATGAATTAACATTCTATTTAATTTAATCTCAGGAGAGTTTTCACCTTTTCTATTTAGTAACCAAACTGGTCCTCTATCTAGTTCTTGATTTTCACCTTCTGATATTGGTGTACCAAATGCAGTTCTACGTTTAGCATTTCCATATTCAGTATCCATTTCACTAAATACTTGCATTAAATAAGGGTCTGCAGCAAGTGATCCATGCCCAACATCAGATACACCTTTTAAAATGTATCCTGCAGGAGCGAACTTCTCAATCATTTTACTTACTTCAACTTTAGATAGACCTTCTCGAATGCTTAAAATTTCTTGTGAAATTTGTTTAAAATTCTCTACAGCTCCAGTTACAGAAACTACTTCTATTAAACCACCTAAAATATTTCCTATTTTTGAAGCATCTACTCCTTCGAGAGTCATAGAGTCTATTGTCTCAACTAAAATATTATACCTTTCAATAATCTCTCCATAAATATTTAGTCTAGCTAGTGGAAATTGATGCCCACCTACTTGCATACCTGATCTAAATCCAAACGCACCTGCAGTTTTTTCTGAACCTTTAGGTACATGTGTGATTCTATCACTTAAACCATAAGCTGCGGCCATTGCTCCGACTGTACCGTTTATCTGTCTAGCAGTTAGTGAAGCAAACTTTTCATTAGCACCTACCTTTCTAAACATACCTATAGCTGAGTTTTCAGCAATACTATCGAGTACTGACGCTGCTGTTTTAGAATATGGATTAACAAATTGAAGGGCCATATCAAGAGAGGGATACCCTGACTTTTTATTAAGCAACCCATCAACGGCCCAAAGAGGTTTAGATATTGTAAACCCTGCAGGGTGATTAGTTTTCAACATCATTTTATCAGTTGCTAAACCTATCTCAGCCTTTTGAATAACTTCACTGTAAAACTCTGTATTTCTTGAAAGAGCTTCAGGGTTATCAATTATTTCATTTAATTCTTTAACTAAATCATCACTAGTACGACCTGCTTTTTGTTGTTTCTTAGCGTAGTCATACCACATTTCAGTGACTCGTGAAGTTCGATTGAATCTATCCATCACAAAGTCTACTGTACCTAAACCAAGTTGAATCGGTGCTGCGACTATGTTGACACCTTTAGCTCCTGTCTTTATAGCTTTACGGCCAATGTTGTCTGTTTCTTTTATAGTTACATCAGCTACATTTTTAGCACTAAGTCTAGAGTTAACTTTTCCTTGAACCGCATCAGATCTAAGTTGTTTAAAATCAAATTTCCTAAAGTCATTCTGTAATCTACCAAGGTTATAAGCTTGCATTTTAAATATTTGACTAACGTTTAAACCTTTTTGTAACAAAAGCGTACTATTAGTTACAGTCGATATCATACCACCTATAGCTGCATTTATTACGGCATGTTGACCTAACATATTTGAGTGTATTGTGTTAGCTACAGCCATAGTCACTAACTCAGAACTTGTAGCATCAGTTAAAGCTGTCTGCATCCTAGCAAGATCTTTTTCGATTCTTTGTTGTCTCTCATCTAATCTTTTACGTTCTCTAGCTACTAAACCATTTTGTTTCATATCACTTGCATTTAAAGCATATTCATCTTGTAGAGCTTTCATATCTCTACGTAGAGGCATTGAACGATTAATCTCCTGCATTTTTGTAGCATTTTGAGTTAATTCAATTTGAATCCTATGTCCAATATCTTCTTGGAGTGTAGATAAACGTAAATTTAATTGCGTATCTCCACGATCAATTGCAGTTTTTCTTAAAGCTCCAAGTTGATCATACTTTTCAACAAACTTCATGATAGTTGTACCACCACCTTCGTCACCTTTACCGTAAGTCTGACTTGATGGTTTAGCCTTTAACTGAGCTTCAGCAGCATCTTTTGGTAACTCATTTACTAGTTTAGTATTCAACTGATAGTTTGACCCACGAACATTATTAATTCTGAAATCTTCAACTGCCTTTAAATCGTTCCCACCACTTCTAATTACTTTATCGATAGCTTCACCTGCGAGAGCATTAAAATCTACAATTGCATTTTCTGCAGTAGGTAATGGTGGTGGAATATGGGCATATTGAGCATCAACGTCTGCAAATACTGTCTTAGCAATTTTAACTCTTTTATTATCAGCTTTAATTGCTTTTTGTACTTCAATCAGTTCAGCGAGCTTGTTCATTGCATCTACATCAGGAGATATTTTTTCTGATACAGCTTTAGCGACTGCTTTTCCGCCTTTATTAGCTGCCTTAACTCCAAACCCAAATAACTTTCCAATCCCTGCACCACTTGCTGAATCAAGCATCATTTGACTAAATTCTTTAACGTACTTTTCTGCGTCATTATCTTGTAGATCACGCTCAGTCATTTCATTAATAAACTCACGTACTCTAGGAGTAAACCCATATTCTTCAGCCTTTTCTAATGCAGGTATTATATATGGTTTATTTTCTTTAGTTTTCTTCATTGCTTCAAGTTCTTCAGGTGAATCTCTCTGCGCACGATCAATAGCATTAGCTATTTCTGCACCTGTGTACAATGCGAGTATTGCAGTTCCTGCTCCTGCGGCCATTGCTGTAGCTGTAGCTGCTGCCCCAACTGCTGCAGGAACGGCCACTAATGCTGTCGCTGCACCTAGAGCTACGGTTGCTGTAAATCTTTCGTTTGCCATAACCATGTATTTATTAAGAACAAGCTCGTCACCACCTTTAACTGTGGCCATAGTTTTTCTTTCTTCAGGAGTTAAATTAGCTACTGCACGCCCTATATCTTGTTTTAAAGTTTCAATCTTCTCTTCAGCTTCTTTAGGGTAATACTCAAATGTATTGTAATCTATTTCTTCAACGTAACTTTGTTGACCTAGATATTTATCATTAATTAATTGTGTAGAAAATTCTTCATCAGGTACATCGCTAGTGAATAACTCTTTAGTGAAAATCTCTAAATCGTTATCACGCATGACTTTAACAAAGTCTATTTTTTCTTCAGGTTTTTCTTCTGGTTTAGGCTCAGGTGCTTTAGGCTTCGCTTCAGGTTTAGGAGCTTCTAACTCTTCTTCAGGTTTACCGACTAAAGGCTTGTCTTCACCTTTACCACCTTCAAATACACTCTCAGGAGCTAAAGTAACTTCAGCTTGATCAGGAGCATCTTCAGGTGGAGTATATGTTATCTCAGTCGTTGTCCCTGAAAACTCATCAATAGGTAACTGGTCTTTCGGATTTTGCTCTTGGTTGTTTATCATTATTATCCTCTGAAGGTAGTGGTATTCTAACCCTTAAATTGTTCTTTGCAGCTCTACGTCTTAGCTTTTCTCGTCCAGAAGATGTGCTTAGTAAATTTACATATTCTGCTCTGTTTAAGCCTATCTTAGTATAACTTCTAAATGTATCTTTTAACAACTTTTGGTCGTCAGTCGGTTTTTCTCCACCAGAATACAATTCATCTTTAGCTTCGTCCAATGTGTAGTCAGGATTTGTCTTCTTTTTCTCGTTATAGTAATTATACAGTATCTCTACAGTCATTTCCTTATCTACTGGAATTGTTTCTACTGGACGTAATAAGAATGAGTTAGACTCTTTTGCCGCAACTGCAGCAATTGTTTTGTACTCTGCTTTTACAAAGTTATCTCGTTTAGCTACAAATGTATTCTTAGCTCGTTCACCTTGAGGAGGCTGCATAAACTTTCTAAAAGACATTTGATTAGTCTGTAGAGCTTGTTGATTCTTAACAAACATTGCGTTCCCTACGCTCTTAGCACCTGAGTCATTTAAAGCTGCATAATTATCAATATTTGATACATTACCTGCTAAATAATCACTTTCTATTTGATCAGATTGACGATTAAACGCCTTAAGTTTAGCATCTTTAAACTTAGAGATTTTAGTAGCTAAAACTCCGTTTAACATTACATTTTGTTTATCAGGTAAGTTAGATTCTTTTATTCTATCTGCTAATTGCTTAGTTACCTTCCCTACATTAGCATCAGTTATTGGCGTACTAATTATAAAGTCTTTAGCTTTTAAAGTATATTTCCCTACATGCATAGCTTTAATCTCTGCTTCAGTGTCTAGAAACTTGCTAGGGTCAATATTCCGCTCACTTAGAAATTTCTCACTGTATTTATCAGCAGGAATTGAAGCAATAAACTTATTGAAATTTGCTTTCTTATCAACTATTGGTTGATTCTTGTAACTAACTCCAATGTAGTTTTGATATGCATCTTCACCATAAGTATCAATTATATGTTGTTTGTTTATCTCTGCCATCATAACTTTGTCACCAGAAATCGCAACATTTAAGGCTTCACTTAACTCAGGATTAGCTTTTTCACCTGTAGCTGATAAACTCTGTACTTTTGATGCTTGATCTTTGTTATATTGATCAATGGCATTGTAATTGTCACCACGTTTGATAGGTTCTTCTTCACCTTCATCTGCCCAGATAGCTTTTAAACCTGTTAACTGAGTATTAAGTAACTGCATATCTAGATCACTAGTATCTCGGTTTACTCTTGCAGGTTCTTTACCTTGAGCTACGCTTCTTTGGTATCTTTGTTTTCTCATTAACTATTCCCCATACTAGCACCTGAAACTGCACCACCAATAATTGAATTGACAATTGTTTTTTCAGCTCTTTCTCTACCAACTTTACGTGTAGTATTTGCTCTATCTCTATATAACTTATTCATACGTTCACCTTCGTCAATAATACTTTGAGATTCACGCATTGCTGCCTGTCTATTTGCAGCTAACATTTGATTGGCCATAGAAAACTCAGATAGTCCTGAAGATATATTATTTGACGTTTCTGAAACTTGATCAGATCCACTAGCTAGAGTTTCGTCCATGCGAATATCTCTACCTTCTTTCTTAGCATTTATAAGGTTACGTTCGCCTTCAAGCTCTAAATCTTGTGCTTGTAAATCAGCTTCATCTACAATAGAGTCCCCTGCCATTGTACCTTGTACTGCACCGATTATTGTCATTGCTGCTGCAATTTCCCACATACTAAACTCCTAGGCTTCCACGTAGATAGATAATTCTATTCTGTCCACCTTCAAACGATATTTCAATAGAATCATATATATCATTATAGTTTTTATTGTGTACATCGATTATATCACCTTGATCAGAAGCAGAAAGCTCTCTAGCATCTGACCCTGACTGTAATGGTGAAGAGAACGACCCTACAACTACAACATCAAGTAATCGCATCCCACTCGTATTTATATTAGTTTTTGGTACACTAACTAAGTTTGCTAGTGCTGTAGGTGCAAGCATCTTCATTGAAGCAAATACACCATCTTCTAGATCACTATTAACATCAAACTGTAGTCTATAAAAGTCTATAGCTGAAGAAATATAAAGTGAATCAGGAGTTGTTGAAGCAGTAAGTATATTGAAATTAAATGTTAATCTTGACCAAGCAATTTGATTAGCTTGCATAATTGTACCAATATATAGTCCTTGCTCAGTTAAAACTACTACTCGATAGGCTTCATCTATAGCTAAAAGAGAAAGTATCTTAGTTTCATCATCTATATTAAGTTCACTAAAAACTGAGTAATATTCAAATCTCTGAGTCTTATCACTAAATACGGCCAGTAAAATATCTCGTCTATCTCCTGAAATGAAGTATGAGAAGTTGTTTATAGTGATTGGCGCTTGTCCTGCAGTAACTATATCTGATGGATCAGAAGCTACAACGTCTGCACCTTGTACACTAATTGAAAAGATACGTCTGTCTGTCATAACTTTTAGTGCATTATTTGCTTCATGTAAAGCAGTAACCCCTTCATTAACTAATGGAAATTCTGCACCTCTAACGACTACTGGATCATCCCCTGCATTTACCAAAGCCCTTACTTGAGAGAACTCAAGAAAGTCTGTAGAAGAGGAATATTTAATTAAATTAGGCTTAGATACTGAAGCTAAATATAACCTCCCAGAAAATTCACTTACTGCTGAAAAGTATCCATCAGCATTGAATCCGAAGGCTTTAGATATTTGATTAGTCTCTGTACCTAAAACTGAATAAATACTACCACCATTTTCAGTACGTATTTTAAAACTATACTGAGTAGATGATGTCGCAGAATTAGCTCCAAACCATCCTGAAGATGAAGAGTTAGATGATCCTGAATATGTTGTAGTGAAGGTTTTAAAATCGTTTATAATATTAAAAACTTCTGTTAAACCACTTCCTGTATAGTAACCTAATTTTGCAGGATAAAGGTTATCATTTGCAATAAAATCTAACACCAATGAAACATTAAATTTGTATATACCAAACACTTGAGCATATACAACTGCAGGGTAATATGGTGCATCTTGAATTGTTGCGTTTGCTTGATCAACTAAATCTACAACTTGTATAGGTCTATATGTTGCGCTTGCATCATTAAACTTTCCAATGCTCCCACCTGCATATTTAGTTATTGATGTTAACCCAAATGTAACTGCACTACTTGCATTAGGTACTAATGTAAGTATAGGTGAAGTAAAAGCCTCGTACGTAAATGTGGGTGGTATTACATCATTACCTAGACTATAGATCATTAAGTTAGGCATAAATATAAATGGTAACACAGAAGCTAAATCTGTATTTTGCCAAACGGGGCTAGTGTCATGTGGAAATACAAAGTCTCTATCGAAGTTAGCTAGAGAAGGACTTGCAAATCTAACTTGCCCATCAGGAGAGTCTAATCGAATATTATCAATAGATACACAAGGACTTGCATCCGAAGTTAAAGGTAAAAATGCTTTAAGAACATCAGACACATTTATTACTTCATCATATTCTTCCGTTCTAGTAGTTACAATTGTATCAGACACATTATAGCTGACCTGAACTCTAGGATTGTTAGCTACATCTTTTGACGCATTTACTTCATAGTAGTTGTTTAAATTTGTTACTACATCATTATAATTAGCCGTTCCACCAAAAGGGCCTGCATTTGTAGGTGTAACCCATGCAGATACAATATACTCCATTTCAATCATTAGACCTACTCTATCAAAAAGATCTTGAATCGCGTACTGAGCTAGAGTAAAATAAGGTGCTGTTTTAAATATTCCATTAGGTACTTCATCTAAATAAAGTGTTCTAAAGTCACGTAAAATCCCATCAGTTTGACCTTGATCGTTTAACTGCATAAACATATTAGGTAATTTACCTTCACGATTATAAAACATAACCCCTTGGTTCATTACTTCTACTTCGTACTCTAAATCTGATCCACCATATCTTGATTCACGTATAGTTTGTAACTCAACGTGGGTCGCATTACGCACATCTATATCCATGATATTGATTGTTGTTAAAGGCGCATGTCCTGAATCATAAGTTACAAAATTAGCTATATCAACTTCTGTAGTGATTACATTAAAATCTTCATCTAGAATAAACATTCGATTCCACCAGAAAGTATTTTCAACTACTGGATGTGCTACTTGAGCTTGATTTAGTATGCGTGCATCTAATGTTGGTTTGTTTTGTTCACTAAATACAAATATTGGCGCTGACTCCATTGTAAGTTTTCTTAAATACAAATGCATATCGAGTTCAGTCGTTCCATTAGTTACGTAATCTTTGAAGAAATCCCATTTAGTTACATCATTTTGAGGGGCGTTTAGTGACCCACCAAAAGGCTCTAGGTAAGTTATACTGCCATTACCTTGAACTAAATCATCAGTGTTACGTCTTTCTTTTTGAAGATACTTAAACGGTGATAACGAACTATTATGTTTAGAAAACATATCTATGTGACGTTGACCACCTGCTGAGTATGCAAATGATGTCCCTGATACAAGCTCTTTATATTTATTAATTAGTAATGGATCGTAAACAAAGTAATACTTTCTACCATTCGATACAAAGGGCAATACTTTGTCATTTTCTAGGAGAGTAATTGGCAGGGACTCAACTCCATTCCTAGATTTTAAAGTATTATTACGTTCAACTAACATATTGTTTAAGTCTTGGACGTGTTTAATGTCTGCTGAGTTTAATTGTCCCTTCTTACCTTTCATACCACCTGAGAAATCTGTTAATGTAAAAGGGATTTTCATTAGTACTTCCCTGTCACACTTTTAACAAGTATTGATGGTGAAACTGTATGGGCCTTTCTATTTTGTCGAGCTGATCGAGTTAAGTTTCTACGCTTATCATTAGCATAAAGATTTTCTTTTAATTGAAGTTCATCAGCACTAGTGTCTTTTTGACGAATCAACATTATTTCAATTTCCTTAATCATTTGATCACGAAACATAGCTGAAAAAAGTGTTGGGTCAAAATCTGCATTTGATGTATAGAAACAACTTAATTCTGATTGATTAGATAATACTCTATTGCCTGAAACTTCACCAATACCATAAAGTATTGAAGCTCCTTGAGCTAGAGGAAGTGAGTGGTATCGATCTGCATATGAAGCAACATCTTGACCAGTAACAATCTCACCAAAATCACCTGAGTAAATATCCCATAGATATTCTACATCTGCAGGAAACTGATACTCATAATTAAATGGGCTATCATCAGGGTCTAAAGAGATTCGAGTTAACTTAGCTCTCTTAGTTGCAAACTGCCAAGGAGCTACACAAAGGAGGAGCGCATAAACATGTTTGTAGTAAAGTCTACATTTGTTTGATATCTCTGATGTATCCGAATCAAAGTTAGTGATAGTATTGTACCCTGCTTGGATAAGGGCTAAATTAAGTATTTCGGTTTTTGTAAAAGCTGTCATATAAAAAGTATAGCACGAAAAAAAGGGACTTCAATAAAGAAGTCCCTAATATATAACATAAACCTTAAATCAACATGGGAAACCTAAGGAGCTATACTTATGTTGTAATAACTGCGTCGTCATCACCTGAGAAGTATATATCATATACTTGATCGTGGTAACATCTAACACCTTGAGTTTCATCAATTGCATGAATCGCTTCTTCAAAAGAGTGATCCTTGTCTTTGTAACTATGAGGTAATACTTGTTTTTGCTTAGGAATGTAGTATTTAAAAGCTCCTCTGTTAATAAGAACTGCTCTGTAAAGACCATCAACCTTAGTATGGTTAGCATTTTCATAAACACCTACTGCTGTAGCTTCAGGCATTTGGTTAACATTCTTAGTTAAGTTAGCTGGTAAAGCAAATGCAATATCACCAGAAGCATCAACATTTACTGTTGCACCTGTAGTTCCTGTAGCAAAAAATGCTTCATCGTTAACTTCAACTACCATTGTAGAACCCATTCTATGAACTTTACCGTAACCAGTAGTAAATAAATCTCTACCAAAATAATCTTTGTTATGTAAGAACTCAATGTTTGATAATTGCATTTGAGCTAAACCTTTAGTTGAGATAATTAACACTGTGTTAATCCCATTTAAAGTGTACCCTGCTAATGCACCATCTTTTTGAGTAACACCTGCATCACTATTGATTCTTGACTCAAGCTCAATAAGTGTTTTGATGTTGAAAGGGATTGAAAATAATCCACCACCTAAAGCAACTGCCTTAGAAACAACTCTTTGTGCAGGAGCTAAATGTACTAATCTAGCAGGTCCACCTAAAGAAGCTCCACCAGAAGAGATAATATCATCTTCCCAATAAGACTTAACCATTAAGTTTAACATTCTCTTAGTTTCTGCTCTTTTCATTGCATACATAGAGTTTTTCATTACGTACTCTTTGTACTCAGAAACACTCATGTTCAGTCTTTGAGCGTGAACTCTAGCGACTGATTGGTGAATCTCAAAAGCTTCAACTTCTGTTCTTACTGATCTAATGTCTGAAGTTTCTAGATCAACTGTGTCTCTGAACGCTTCATTAACGTCTACAACTTGATCAGCTTCAAATTTATCTTGTATTTTAAATCTTTGCTCGATAGCTAAAGTTTCTGCACTTTCAAATAAATCCTCAAGAGGGTTTTTTGTAGCTTGAAGCTCAAGCATAAGTTTTCTAAATTCTGGTGAGTAACCTTTTAACGTCGCATTGTAATTTGGCGATGATGCTACTGATGATGATGATGCCATATATGTCCTCCCGAACGGTTTTTATTCATAGTCTCTTTAATAATCTTAAATACATTTAGCGTTAAAAGCAAACAATTTCTATCGATTAGCAAGTAAATTATCTAAATAACTTATTTTTGCAGTTACTTTATTGTATTTAATTCTCTCGTTTCTATCTCTAGAGTTTTTATATTTTGTATCATTCCACTTACTCTTAACTAGTTTTTCATTCATAGCTTCAAGTTTTGGAGTAGGTAATTTAGAAAGTGAACGTGTAATTCCTCTATTACTTGAGCCTTTACCTTGAATATTACTATCCATTTTTTCTAATAATACTTCCATGAAGTTCCCACTAGATAAGAATTTTTCACCTTCAAACTCTTTTAGAAGTCTTACACCTGCAGGAGTTCTAAGTAATTTGTTAGCTTGTTGTCTATTGTACTCAAAATTTTCACCATAAGCTGCTTTAAGAGACTCTGCTTGTTCACGTCTATAAGAAGCTAACTGAGCTTTTGATTCAGTTTGGTTAATTTCTTTTTGACGGTCAAACTCTTTAGCTAAAACTTCTAATTGAAAAGTCTTTAAACCAATATCATCTGCAAATCTTTTTAAGTAATCTTTCTTATCATCATCTTCAGCAAATGAAGTATCATCAAATAAATCATCACCATAACCATCAATGTTTTTTGGTATTTGAAAGTGTTGCTCCATAACATCAGCGTACTCTTCACTTTCAATATCTTCTGGTATATACAACGCATCTGGACGAGTTTTAGTTTCTACATCTACAATATGTTCTTCAAACCCTTTAAGGTCAAAAATATTTCTACTCATTAAGAATGAAGCTGAGATACCATTTTTAGCTATGTCGATTGCAAATTTCTCGTCAATTGGTCTACCTAATTCTTCTCTAGCTGCATCTATCCATTGTCTATAATTAGGATGTTCATTCATTTCTAAAAATACTTCTGTATCGTTATCAATGTCGTCTAGTACAATAGGTTCATCATCTACATGGCCATCTAAAAGATCACCATCTTCTTCTTCTTCCTCTTCATCACCTAATAAATCATCAATATCATCATCATCAAGTTCTTCATTTTCTAGTGGATCGTCTGAAACATCTTCTTCTTCGATATCACTGTCAATATCCATAAACTCGTCTAGCTCGTCTTCATCGTACGTTCCGTCTAATCCAAGTCCATCATCTAAATTTTCGTCTAAGTTTTCATCGGCAGGTATGCCTTCTTCTTTAATCATGTTTCAACTCCCAGTTGTTTTATTCTGTACCTGAAGCCTTTATCGCTTCAGAGTTCATTTTTAATGCTTCAGCATTTTGTTGTTTTAGTGCAGTTTGTTTTTGACTATCACGCATATTCTTCATGTAATCAATTTCTTCTTCTGATCTAATCGCACTTGTTTCACCAACTCTAATTAAAGCTTCAGTCAAATACTCAGGAATGTCAATAACATCTGATACTTCTGAATTAAGGGCAGCAATGTCTGAACCTTCTTTAATGAATCTAAATATTTGTTGTGCCTTAGTAAACACTGACTCTCTAGCACTAAATGCTAAAGGTGAAGTATATGTAGCTTGTAAAGATTTAATTGCAACTCGATCAGCTTTTTTAGATGATTCATTTATATGATCAAGAATAATTCTAACTACTGGATTTAAAAATCCATTTTCATCTTCACTTATAAATGGCCCAAGATTTCTATATGCATCTTGACGACGAACATCTACTTCATCAGTAGTCATACGAGACTTATTGAGAAGTTGAAATGCATCTAAATAAAGTATTCTATCAAATAGAGCTTGCTTATAGTTTTTAAATTCAACCATTGCTCTAACATCACTATTTAAAGAAAGTGGTTGAGGAGCTTTAGAGTCAGCATCAATGAAATTAATGTGATCTCTTGTAAGATCAAAACTGAGTGCATTGGGTTCATCACTTACCGCCCATGAAGGCATGAAAGTTCTTTCATACCCACTAAGATTGATAACTTCAAGTTCAGTTAATATTCTAAAGATAGGTAAAGCTAATTCACCTTGGCCACGTCCAACACCTAAAGTATCGTTTGCAGCTTGCATGAATGAAGTTATAATTACTCTATTTCTTATTTCTGTAGCTGATAAAATTCCACGTCTACTAAACCATACATCTAAAAAGTCACCCTTTTCATTTTTCTTAAGGAACTTCTTACCAAATACTTTCTCAATATACTGGAAGTATTCACGATCTTGCTTCTTGTCTTTATATGCCGTTAAATATTTAAACAACACATTTTTTGGAATATTTAATCTATAATACCAATCACCTGTATTATCACTGATTCTATCTGATTGATTTTCAAATTTTAACTCAGGAAATCTAATTGATGCTTGGAACTGATTTAAGTTTTCTCTAATAAATGTGATATCGTGAACTGATCCATTTGAACTAAGGAATCCACAGTTTTCAGGCATATGGTTAGTTAATTGTGAAACTACTTCAGGATGCTTTTCTACAACTACACAGCCAACACCTAACACTAACTTGTCTCTCATAAATGAAAAGATTTTTGAGAAGTTACTTGGTTGTTGTAATATAGAATGTACTTTTTCAGCTCTACTATTAAGTTTTTGATTTAAAACTAGATCAGGATCTTGTGAATCCTCTAGTGGTACAGTGAACTTGAAGAAAGTATCTTGAGGCATATAATGCGAAGACATGAATCCTGCTAAAGCTCTTTGACAACTGTTTATAGGCGTTGGATCAAATATTTCGTATTGATAACTTGATGTATTAACATACTTTTCTGAATTAGAAGGCATTAACGAAGCTCTAAGCTCCTGAAATAGCTCTTTGTAGAAAGGTTTGTCACCTAAAAACTCAGTTTCAACTAAAGACATTAGTTTACTATTAACATCTTGTTTTACTTCATCTGAAAAGATCATTAGTAAATCCCGAGATTGACTGCTTTCTTTTTATTCTTACGTTTTGCTTCTTGTCCTGAATCTTCAGCAGATAAACTAGATTGTGTCTTTTCAACACCATCATTTTTCTGTGCGCCTTCCTCAGAATAATTAGCTCCATCGTCAGGAGGAGAGTAAATACCTAAATTTGTTTTTTCTTTTCTTTTCTTCATATTCAAAAGTATAATTGATTTTTATGATTTTTCCAACTATACTTTTAAATATGAAAGATAATAACGATAAAAAACCAAATTCAATAGTAAAAAGAGCCGCAAGAGAGCAATTTTACTCAAAATTAGCTTCTCAACGTAAAATGTTGGCTCAAGACATTAAAGATCTACGTACACTCGATGCGTTAAAAGGTGGTTTCACAAATGACTTAGATTTTGAGTTATCTGAAACTGATCGTTTGGCCTTAGATAAGCATAACTCTTACATGGAAAGTGAAAGTTCTAATAAAATCAATAGCATACAAAGCGATATTCGTTTAAATGCTGCTATATCTAGAGGTAAATAATGAAAAAAGATAAGAAAAAGAAACTAAAGGCTATTTCTGCTGAATTGAAAGGTTCACTTAAAGGCGCTAAGTCTGCTGCAAGTTCATTAAGAGCTAATTTAAAGACTACTTCTGCTGCTGCAAAAGAGTTTAAAGGTGCTAAATCAACTAAGTTAAACCAACCTTTCATTGGAACTAAATCGGCTTCTCTTAATAAACCTTTTATTAGCGCAAAATCTGCTAAATCTAAAGATGCTGCAATTAAGAAAGAGTTAAATAAGAAAAAGAAGAAGAAATGATTAATCGTCGTAAGAAAAAATACAGAAACACTGATAAAGATGTTTTTGATACTAACTACGCATCTAGTTCTAAACGTAATAATGTTTTTGATGAAGAAGTTGAAAATACGTCGAGTTCAATACAAGGTTTTGATCCAAGAACTTTAGGTGGTACATTGAAACCTTTAGCGGATAGTCAACTTGATGCTATTCAAACTGCTTCAAATGAAAGACAAGATGCTGAAGAGTCTAACTTAGACATTTTAGATCGTGGATCAAGGTATAAACGTAAAAGTGATAAACTGAAAAAGTTTAAGGGATAGTCATGGCCAAGAAA
>Ga0208795_1000225_pt1 | contig 29099 bp, 30 predicted proteins | sample CB_VirMetaG_6_FD_184541 | JGI IMG/M metagenome (GOLD analysis project Ga0208795, IMG submission 184541) | Freshwater to marine saline gradient viral communities from Chesapeake Bay - CB_1508_2 Viral MetaG (SPAdes) (version 4) | ecosystem: Environmental > Aquatic > Marine > Coastal | place: USA... | reverse complement strand
ACAACAAATGGTCAAAGCCCGCATCTCCACCACCTCCTCTCTTTCTGGGAGAGAAGGAGCGAAATCTTGTTAAACAAGTCAATGATGAGATCATCGAAAGGGTCATCGGCCAACAGGTCCTTTACTTTCCAATTGATATGTCTCGCACCAACTTCCATCCGGTATATGGCGAGGCCATTGAAAAAACTTTTCTTCATCCAATCAGAGTCTATGCTTTAGTTGAGTATGGTGGAGTTGAAACCTCTTTCCTTGAAGGTATTGGCTTGGATAAGTCAACAAATATCACAGTGAACTTTCATAAACGAAGATTAACCGAAGATCAAGATCTTTTCGTTAGAGAAGGTGATTTCGTACGATATGGAAGTATTTACTATGAGATAGTAAAACTTAATGAACCTAAACAACTTTTTGGACAAATCGAGCATAGATTCGAGGTGACTGCAACCTGTATTAGAGCAAGAGACGGAGTATTCAACGGTGAGTGAAGTAGAAGAGATACCATTTTTACCATCAACAATTGAAACAATTGATGTTGGCTTTTACAACTGGGTAAATGAAAGTTTGGATCTTCATACTAACACCAACTCTGGGTGGAAAAAAGTACCTTGCTTATGGCTCTCGGCAGAAAGAGTTTTTCAAATTAAGAACGATAAAGATTTAAGAGATTCTTCTGGTAAGCTTAAGCTGCCCTTGATTACGGTTACTAGAGAATCAATGACAAAGGACCCGTCTTTCAGAGGCACACACTATGCTCACTTACCAGAGAACAGTGATTATAAAGGTGGCGCTACAATAGTTTCTAGAAGAATAGTACAAGAAAAAACAAGAAATTTTGCAAACGCGGATAAAGCTAGAGAATTAAGCAGTGGAGACGAGACAGGTAAATCAAATAACAAAAAAGTTGTTTATGAAACCATTGAGATGCCCGTTCCGACCTATGTCACATGCAATTATAAAATCACAATTAGAACTGAATATTTACAACAAATGAATGAACTTGTCACACCTCTTATTACAAGAACCGGAGGCGTAAATCATTTTCTTTTTTCAAACGACGGCCATCGCTTCGAGGCATTCATTCAGCAAGATTTTAATCCGGACTCAAATATAACCAATTTGGGCGAAGATGAGCGTTATTTTCAAACCCAAATATCTATTAAAGTTCTCGGATATTTAATGGGTGAAGCCGGCAACAGACAAAAACCAAAAGTTGTCGTCAGAGAGAACTATGTTGAAGTAAAAATGAGTAGAGAAAGAGTAATGATTGGAGACCAATTACCTTGGAATACTGTAAATAAACAGAAATACCGACAATAATTACTATTGATCTTCATCGATACTATTTAATATGATTATAAGTTTATAAGGAGTATATTAATGCCTAGAAAATTTGACTTTATTTCACCCGGCATCCAATTAACCGAGGTTGACCAAAGTACAGTTCCTGCGCAATTGCAAGACGATGGACCTCTTTTGATTGGACGTGCTCTCCGTGGCCCCTCGATGAAGCCAATCAAAATTAATTCATTTGACGATTTTGTTACCGTTTTTGGTAATCCTGTTTATGGTCCACAACCGGGCCCAATGGATGTTTGGAGACAAGGAAATACCATTGCTCCTACATATGCTGCTATTGCAGCCGAAGCATGGCTTGCAGCAAACGATTCACCAGTTACTTTTATTCGCCTTTTGGGTGAAGATTCTGATAGTGCAACTCATGGTATCGGTACTGCCGGATGGAATACAGCTAAAGATTTAGATACGGCTTATTCTGCTTCTGGTGGCGCTTTTGGTCTTTTTGTCGCTCCTTCAAGTTCAAATCCTCAAGCAAATGCAACAGGATCTTTGGCTGCTATATTTTATGTGAATGAAGGTTCTATTGAGCTTTCTGGAACAATTGCTGATAATGCCGGAACTACTCAGGGTACAGGTTCTGCTACAATGTTTGCTTCTTTAGGCAGCGGTAATGCTGCGACTTTTAGAGCGATTATTAAAAATTCAAGTGGTACTGTTGTTGATAATGTCGTATTTGACTTCAATCCCGGAAGCAAGAACTATATTAGAACTGTTTTCAATACAACTCCACATAAAGTTACTACTGCAATCAATGAAACATCTGATCTCAAGACATACTGGTTAGGTGAAACTTTTGAAGAAATGCTTAATAGAGATGGCTCTTCTACCGGAACTGCCGGACAGCAATTGGGTATCGTCCTTGGTCTTGCTTCCGGATCTACTGGTGTTGTTCCCGGCGCTGCTCGCCCAACATTGACAGAATATTCAGATCATCAATTTGGTGCTATTGCTGCTAAATCTGGTTGGATTATTAATCGCGATCCTTCTGAGGACAATACAAGCTATACTCCAGAAAATGCTGAAAAGCTATTCAGAATTATTGCTCTCCATGAAGGCAAGGCTTTCCAAGACCAATATTACTGTGCTATTGAAGGACTTAAACTTGGAACACAAGTTAATAAGAATTCAACCTTCACTCTCAGCGTTTATGAGTGGGGAACCAATCGTCTTATAGAGCAATTCTCAAATCTTTCTATGAATCCAGTGTCAGATAACTACATTCTTAAAAGAATTGGTGATATGAACATGGTTTGGGATGCCGCCGATAAAAAATTCAATATGGTCGGAAAATATAATAATCAATCTGATTATATTCGAATTGAAATGGCCGATGCTCTCAAAAACGATCAACAACCACAAGACGAATATGCTCTTCCATTCGGTTTTTATGGTCCGCAAAAATTCAAGAGCTTCTGTCTTTCCGGAAGTAATGCACGACCTGTTGATCCAAATGACTATAGTTCAAATCTTTTGACCGCCATGGTTGTTGGCTCTGGTAATCTTCCCGGTGTTCCAGAAGAGATTGCTGATGCTGATCAAAGTGGTTTCGCTCTTGTTGGCTCAAAAGATGGAGCAGATGAAAGAATTGTTACTTTTAACTTTCCATCTTTGAGATTGACAACTGTTAATTCCAAGGGTGTTCAAGATTCGAATTATAAAGTAACTGATTTCTTTGGTATTAATCAGCAACTTTCAGCATCCAGTGTGTTGGATCAATCTTATAGAGATTTAATCCGTGCAATGCCTTATAATTGGGATGCTCATACAACATCTGATGAAACCGTGACCTCTTTCATTTTTTCTTTGGATGATGTCGTATATGATTCGACAAATGTTGAGGGTTATTATCTTTCTGGTTCTCGTTTAGCTGGTACTTCTTATACAGCGACTAATGGCGACCAAGCACTCCTTGATGCAAAGATTAAGCGCTTTATTGTTCCTTTATTTGGTGGCTTTGATGGTCTAAATATTAAAGAACTTGAGCCTTTTAATAACAGAAGTGGTGTCATTGGAAGTACAGAATCTACAAGTTATACTTTCTATTCTTTGAACAAAGCATTAGACATTGCCAGTGACCCAGAGAATGTTGAAATGGATCTTCTTTTGATGCCCGGTATTAATAATCGAGATATTACTAACAGAATGATCGATATCTGCAATGATAGACAAGATTCTCTTGCTATTATTGATCTTCAAGACGCATATTCATCTTCAGCGGAAACCACACCCTCTCAAGAAGGCAAAGGTTCATTAGCAAGTGTTATTTCTGCTGTTCGTTCAAGAAACTTTGATTCATCATACGCTGCTGCTTATCATCCTTGGGTTAGAGTTCAGCAGAAAGGTGATACAGTTGTAACACCTGTTCCTCCTTCAGTTGCTGCTTGTGGTGCTCTTGCAAGATCTCAAGCATTGAGTGCTCCTTGGTTTGCTCCTGCCGGATTCAATCGTGGTGGACTTACAAACCTCGGCGGAAATGCTGGGCCAAGCGTTCTCTCTGTTGTTGAGACAATGAACAAAGCAAATCGTGATGATCTTTACGAACTTGATATTAACCCAATTGCTCGTCTTCAAGGAGAGTTTGTAATCTTCGGACAAAAGACGCTTCAGCAAACTCCATCAGCTCTTGACAGAATCAACGTTCGTCGTATGATGATTTATCTTAAGAAGAGAATCGGCAGAATTGCTAATACTATCCTGTTCGACCAGAACATCCAAGTTACTTGGAACAAGTTCAAGAGCAGAGCAGAGCGAGTGCTTAATAGAATTAAAGCACGAGGCGGAATCACAGAGTTCAAAGTTATTCTTGATTCAAGCACAACCACTCCAGATCTTCAGGACAGAAACATCCTCTATGCCAAAATCTATGTGAAGCCAGCCAAAGCAATCGAGTTTATCGCAGTTGACTTTGTAATCACGAGATCCGGAGTTCAATTCTAATGATCTATACTAATTACAATAAAGGGAGATTAATATAATGGCTTTTTGGACTTCAGCAGGTGTAGAACCTAAAAGAAACTTTAGATTTAGAGTACAATTTTTATCTGAGAATAGCGGAGATGGAAACACTGTTATTGATGGAATTCTTTGGTGGGCTAAAACCGTTACAACTCCATCTTTTGATGTTGGCGAACAAGAGCATCACTACCTAGGAGGTAAATATTACTTTCCCGGAAAAGTATCTTGGTCTGAGGTGTCGATGACGCTAGTGGATCCTATTTCTCCTGATGCCGTTGGTGTAATGAATCAGATTTTGATTAATTCTGGTTATATGGTCCCTCAATCAATAGAAGATAGTCAATTTCATACTATCTCAAAAAACAGATCTATTGCAGCTGGGCTTCAACTTATTGTTATTGAGATTTTAAAAGCAGACGGTGCGGTTGTTGAAAAATGGACTCTTAATCAGCCATTTATTAAATCAGCAAAGTTTGGAGATCTAGATTATTCAAATGAAGACTTGAGAACCGTTGACTTAACAATTAGATATGATTGGGCTACTTGTACATTCCCTGATACTCATCCGGATTTCGCCCAAGAAACAACTTATTTTGAGGTCGGGAAAAACCCCGGTTCTGGCCCCAATTATAGTCCCGATAATAATGGTAAAGAGATTCCAAACAATCCAAAGTACGGATCACCCCAATAGAGGTTAAATGGCTTTTTGGACCAACAACGCTGCACCTAAAAGACAATATCGCTTCTCCATTCTTGATGCCAACGATGGTGTTGAAGATGGAGAAGCCATTTGGTATTGGGCCAAGTCGGTTACAAAGCCATCATACGAGATCTCAACAAACGAATATCAACTTATAAATCATAAATTTAAGTATCCGGGCATCCTGACTTGGAACGATGTCACAATCTCTATTGTCGACACATCAGATAAGACGCAATTGCTGCTGAATAAGGCCTTTAATTTCGGTTATATTTACCCTAACTACCCAAACATAACCGAGTATATAGATGGCATCTCGAAGTCACAAACTGAGGCTTATTTTGATGCTATTTCAATAAACCAGTTGGATGATAAAGGCAATGTTCTTGAGGAATGGAAACTTCGAGGAGCAATTTTAAAATCTGTAAACTTTGGAAGCCTTGATTATTCTTCTGAAGATTTAGTGACAATTGAATTAACAATAACATATGACTGGGCTGAAATTGATGGACTTTCTGTTAATCCTGTTTTTGTCCCCGTCGCTGTTGATAATGTTCAAGGTGGACAAACGGTAACACAAGATGGTGTAAGCAATACTGTTGGACCCAACCCTGTAGTATAACGAGGTGAAATTTGACTACAAGAAACAATGAGGATAGAATCGGACCTCAAACAATCGATTCGGAGCCAACAGCGGCCCTAAATCCGCTTGAGTTTGTTGCTCCTACGGAATTGGTGGATATTCCATCAAAAGGACAATTGTATCCGCCCGATCATCCGCTTCATGGCAAGGAAGAAGTCGAGATCAGATATATGACAGCTAAAGAAGAAGATATTCTTACATCGAAAACACTTCTTAAGAAAGGTGTCGCAATTGATCGCTTCCTCCAGAATATTATTGTTGATAAAAATATTAAAGTTAATGATCTTTTGATTGGAGATAAGAATGCAATTTTAATTGCTGCTCGTGCAACAGGTTATGGAAGTGATTATGAGACCCAAGTTATGTGTCCTAACTGTGAGACAAAATCTCACGAGTCATTTGATCTTGCAAATCCGCATATAAATGAGTCAAAAGTCGATGAATCCCTAGGAATCCGAAAGGCCGAAAATAATAATTTCCTTTTAACAATGCCTTTTAGCAAATTTGAGGTTGAAATCAGAGTTTTAACCGGAAATGATGAAAAACAAATCACAAACCTTGCAGAATCTCGCAAAAAAGGTATGATGCAAGAGACAGGAATGACTGATCAGTACAAAATGATGATTGTATCAGTTCAAAACAATACTCAAAGAAACGTTATCAATCATTATGTTGATAATATGCCTTTACGTGATGCAAGATTTTTAAGAAATGCTTATAAAATGGTCAATCCTGATGTTAAAGTCCAAAAGCATTTTCAGTGTTCTAATTGTGGCTTTGATCAGGAAATGGAGGTGCCCTTTGGGGCCGACTTTCTTTGGCCTGACCGATAAATACTCAGAAGCAGTATACGAACAGTTCTTTTTGCTTAAACATTTTGGCGGATGGTCTCTTATTGAAGCTTATAATTTGCCTGTAGGTCTTCGAAATTGGTTTGTTAAGCGTTTGCAGAAACAATTCGAGGACGAAAAGAAAGAAATGGAAAAAGCACGCAAGAAATCATAATAATGCCCGCAAGGGCATTTTTTTTATAAAACTAATTATTGTATTGGAGACCGTTGTCATGAAGATTGATTTAACAAGAAATCCTAGACTTCTAACCGAGGCTTGGATTAATGCATTTGGGCTGTGGAGTAAGGCTTTGCTTAAGTATATGTACGGCAAAGATGTTAATATTGTTGCAAATCTTAATGAAGAAGAGCAATCATTGAAATTTATCATTCGAGGAGAACAAAAAGATGTCAAAGCTTATGCAACCGCTCTTTTTGCTGAAAAAGATTACCTTGAGGCTTACGCACAATTTGGTAAAGACCACCCAATGACTAATAAACAACGTATTGTATTAGATCAGGCCGTTGGTGATTTTGAAAATAAAACCGGCATAACATGGCCTTTTAAAGACGAGGATTAATAAGTGGGTTTTCCAATTAATAATAAAGACGATTTAATTAAAGCTTTAGCGGATCTTAATCAGTCGGAACTTGAAAAGGCGGGTCTTCAAAAGAAGACTTCGGCTAAAGTTGATATTGATAAAGCATCGATACAAGATTTGAAGGCTCTTAACGATGAAAAATTAAGACAGGTACAAATTGAGATCGATCTGGCCAATGCTGTTCAAGATGGAACCCAAAGAATTATAGCCGAGAAAAAAGCACGAGCCGCTCAGATAGAAACATTAATGCAATATCTGGAAAAGCAAAAACTAATGGGTCCCTACACAGAGGAAAACGCAGAACAATTTCAAGCACTTGAAGAGCAAATCACAAGTTTGACAACTGCATTAGGTGCTCAAGGTAAAACAGTTGAAGATTTACAAAAAGATCTAGACGAAACCAATAGATCAACAAAAGAATCTGAAAAAACAGCAAATAAATATGAGAGATCTATAGACTCTCTTGGCAGAAAAATGGTTATTTTTGGAAAAGGCCCTCTTGTTAAACAAGTGTTAGGTTTTCGTGAACTCGGCAAAGAACTTGCAAATAGCGAAGAGGCTCAACAAAACTTTCGTCAAGCAATTATAGACACAGTTAATGCCACAAATGTTGCTGGTAATCTGCTAAATGTTGTCACAGATTCAACCTTTACTCTTGTTATGGCTTTGGACGCTGCATCCACAGCGTTTGCTTCAGCAACAGGCTTCGGGAATCAGTTTAATCAAACAATGCGTGATGCACAACAACAAGGCAACTATCTTGGCGTCACAATGGAAGGCGCAGGAAAAGCAACACAAAGTCTCGCAGCAGGTTTTACCAACTTTGTCAATATTTCATCTGAATCACAAGGAGCATTAGTTTCAAATGTGGCTCAACTTGAAAGAATCGGTGTGTCCGCTGATACATCTGCTGGTCTTATTAACTTCTTCAACCAGAACTTGGGAATGTCAGCAGAAGAGGGCGCTCGTGTTACAAAAGAGTTGGCTATGATGGGCCGAGAGTTGGGAATGACCTCTGCTCAGATAACAAAAGATTTTCAAGCAGCCCTGCCAACTCTTGCAGTGTATGGTGATCGCTCTCAAGAAGTATTCAAGGGTCTTGCTGCGGCTGCCAAGGTTGCTGGTGTTGAGATGAATAAACTTCTTGGATTGGCCGGAAAGTTCGACACATTTGCTTCGGCAGCAGAGACAACAGGTAAGTTAAACGCAATTCTGGGAACTCAAATGTCTGCTGTTGATCTTCTTCGACAATCGGAAGAACAAAGAATCGAGACTCTTATTTCTAGTATGCAAGCTCAAGGGCGATCGTTTAAGGACATGGATCGTTTCACACAGAAAGCAATCGCCGCCGCTGCTGGTATTGATGATTTGTCAGAAGCACAACGTATTTTTGGCATGGATATGAGTCAATATAAAAATTACCAAGATGCTATGAACAAATCAGCCGAGGTTCAAAAGAAATTTGAAGAGGCTGTTAAAGCAACAATTCCAATTCAAGAAAAGTTCAAATTAATTGCAGCAGAGTTTGCTGTTGGTGTTGTTCCAATCCTTGAAAGTATTCATGGCATTTTGGATGGTGTTTTAGACTTTTTTGGATCTCTTGACAAAGATACACAAGAATTTTTAACAGGTATTGCAGCCAGTCTTTTAACTCTTTTCTTGGCATTTAAGGCATTTGCTGCTGTCAAGGCAGTGATTATGACAATTCTAGGTCCGTTTCAAGCACTTGGAGGAATGCTAGGCTTAACAGCAGGTAAAACAGCTGCTGCTGCCACTGAAATGAACGCAGCAGCCCCTAGTATAAGTAGCGCCATGAAGCAGATTGCAACAGGTATTGGCAGAGGAATGGAAATATTGGCCAAATCTGTCATAAAGGCTGGACCCGCTATTGCAATCTTGACTGGTGCATTGATTGGTATTGGTTTGGCTGCAATTGCTCTTGGATATGGATTGTCACAACTTGAGGGCGGAATGCTGATGGAGTTTTTAAAGTTTATTGGCGGACTTACACTAATCGTAACTGGCCTAGCGCTAGCATTTGCTTTTACTGGTGGGGTCGCAGCATTAGCCTTTGGTGGGGCAATTGGTATTCTAGCCGCTGGAATCGCAGCGTTAGGTATAGCAATGATGACAATTCCGGCCGACAGAATGACTTCAATAGCAAGCGGACTACAAGCCATATCTAACTTATCACTTGAAAATGTTGCGGCACTCGGTGAGGTTTTCTCGACCATGGCTGTTGGAATGGTACAACTTTCAAACGCTGTCAACGCCCTTGACGGAAAGAAAGTAAAGGTTTCATCCGTATTGGAAAATCTTGCTCTTTTAAGCACAGGAACAGCCAAAGATTCTATGACTGGGGCAAAAATATCAGCATCAAATGCTAATGTTGTAAGCAACCTAAAAAATGTATTTAACCTCGATGGATTAAAGGCTGAGATTTCAATCGGAGGTCAAGAGTTTAAAGATGCCGTGCTTAAGGTAACACAAGAATGATCCCAAACTATTATTTTAATTCCTCGGACAAATCTTCCGAATACGCAACAAGAACCCGTGCTCTGCTTGAATTTAAAAGCATGATCTCTGGTGTTAGTGTAATTTTTAAGGCATTCTTGACTGATTTCTCTCAAAACTTTGCATCAACATGGAACGCAGAAAATGTATTTGGGCGCATGGACCCAATCCCAACATTTGATAATACAAAGAGAACAATCTCGGTTGGTTGGGATATTCCATCATATGATATTACCGATGCAAAAAACAATCTTCACAAATGCTCAGTATTGGTTCAAATGCTTTATCCAAATTATTCTGCAACCCAAAACTACACACCTCAAGGGCAAGATGAAGGTAGTTTTTCCGCAACCTTGGCAAACTCTTTAACAAAGCCGCCCTTATTGAAACTTAAATTTGCAAATCTAATATCAACATCAACACCCGGCACTGACGACGGTCTTTTGGGCTGGGTCGATGGGATCAATTGGCAACCGAAACTTGATGAAGGAATGTTTGCTCACAATGGCAAGTTTTATCCAAAAGTGATTTCGCTGTCTTGCACCTTTAATGTTCTTCATCAAGAAAATCTGGTTCTCAATAATCAATCAAAACTGCCCGGATTTCCATTTAACTCCGACGCTTTACCGGTTGTTGACGATGGTTCGACCGTCACCGCCAATGACCTTGGCCTCTTGGCAAATCCAAACAGCACCGTTAAAACAACGATGGGAGACTAATCATGTCTAGAAATTCAAACAGAAAGAAAGCAACCAATAAACATCCGCAATACGAAGAATTGTTTGAGAACAGAAATATAAAACAAATTCAACAATATCGAACAAAAAAATTAACTTATCCCTCAAAAGAGCAGATTGACAATCTTGAATTAACAAAGTACTATTGGCAAGCAAATGATAATTTCTATAAGGTCTCCGAGAAATTCTACGGTGATCCAAAATATTGGTATATTATAGCTCAATTTAATAAAATCCCTTTCGAGGGGGATATCAAAGTCGGAGACACATTAATGATTCCTCGCCCTTTGGCTAGAGTCGTGCAGGTGATGAAGTAATGAATTTTGATGAAAAACAAAAACAATTACTTACAAAAATATTTGATGAATCAACCCTCTCTTTACAAGATGCGAGAGACATTGTTGCAAGTAAAAGCCTTTTTACAACATTAACAAAGTCAGACATAGAGAACGATAGCACCTCTGATTTGTTATACGCTGCTGGGTTGTTTATTCCTGCATTTACTGTTGCTTTAAATGTTTATACGGCATATGATGTGGTTTATCAAAACGCTTATGAAGTATTCTTAAATAAATATTCAAAACAAATAGCTAAAAATATTGAAGGTGGTTCATTAAGCAATGAAGAATTAAAATTAATTCTAGACAATAGGCTAGATTTTGTAGATAAAAACCCTTTTACTCAAGGTGATGATTACGTTGAAGAAATAATAAAAGCTATAATAAAAAATCCTAATTCTTTGTCGTCTGAACTTTCTGCTTTCATACAAAGTGGCAATGCTTTTGATATTGAAGCTGCAAAAAAAGTAAGAGAAATACTAGACACAACTGGAATTCAATTAAAAGATTTGCACTATGTAGCACTTGCTAATGCGACCGAATACGGACTAAAAGAAAGCCCAACCAGCCAAGCGACTGTTACTAATGATAGAATACCAATTGCAACTTTTGATACTGTTGCCGAAGGCAATGAAGAAATCGCAGAATTAAAGCAATCTTCCATAACTTTCACAAGTAATCTTGGAGGAGGATCGACCTTAAATACTACAAATGTAAGTTCTATTGATAATGATTTATTTGTTAAATATTATACAAATTATATTACAGATGTCATCAGAAAAGGCACTCAACCACTTCAGGTATTTCAAGATCAGTCAAAAGAACTGGCAAATAAAATTGCAGAAATATCTTTTAAAGAATTTGAAAATAATAGAAGAAAAGAACTTTTTAATCGACTTGCAGAAGCAAATGCCGATGGTGAACTAACGCCCGAAGAGGCTGCTAATGCACTGAACGAAGCAAACGCAGCGGCAATAGAAGAAGCAAGTGATTCAGGTCTTGCTGGTCGAATCAATGATTCCTCTTCTCTTTCCGAAGCAGAAATTGAAAAAAGGCAAAGGTTTTTCCAACAATGTGTTCTATTGGTTCACATGAATAATCTTAAAGATTTTTATTCTCGAGATATAACCAACGATAAAGAATCTACATGGCATGAGAATGGTGTTTATAATGATCGTTTTTATATGATTACTGACGGTCAAGACAATTCGACCTTTGTGAACACTTTGATCGCCCCAAAAGGCGACACAATAAAAGATTTTTTAAATATAACGCCTGATATTCAAGCGTTTCTTGTTCCAAAAATTAAATTATTTAAAGTTTTTGGCAATGGTGATAATCTTAGGCAAGTTGAGTTTGTTTTTCGGAATAATACTTACAACAATAATTACATGTCTAATTTGTTCTCTGATAGTTCAAATGTTACACGAGGCTCTGGTTATGGCATTAAAGAAGTTTCTTTCAGTTTTGAAGGTGCATCACCAGCGACAGCGAAAAACGATATTAAGTTTGGAATTAAATTATTTTTTCAAGATTTTAAAGATTTTGTCACTCCATTTGATACGGTTGATTCAAAAGGAAAAGCAGCAAAGGCAAGATTTGTTGATTTAATTCTTTTCGACCAAAAAGACAACCCACAAGTTACGAATAATCAGCTACGACAGCAATACGATCCACAATATTATCGCATTAGAGCCGATGTTGGTTGGCAGGTTCCAAATGAAAAAGACCAGCAATTTATTTCTGCATGCAATAAGCGAGGGCTTAGTGCTGCTGACATTAAAAATGCAATTGTAAAGATGAATAAATCATTCTATCTTACCATGGTAGAGCATGATCTGGATTTTGATAAAACAGGGACTGTTACTGTTACTGGCGAATATAGAGCTTATATTGAGTCTGAATTAAAAACAACTAAATTTGATGCTCTATCTGACCCAAAAATTGCTGCCGCAAGACACACAAGGGAAAGAAAATTAGCAACTGCAAAAAAAACATGTACTCCCGGCGAAATAGCACAACTGAAATCAATTTTTAACGGACAAGAAAAAGCCGAGGTCAGAACTGTGCAAAAAAGAATTATAAATAAATTGTATGAAAAAAACAAAATATTTAATTTAACAGTCTTAGATGATGGTGGCTTTAGAGAGACAGGTACATTTACAAAAATGCCCGAATATAATACGGGTAATAATTCTACCACTCCAAATTCATTTGAAGATGTACAATCAAGAGACGCTAAAGCGTTCAATCCTGAAGATCCTGAAAATAATATACAATTTTTCTATCTTGGTGATTTGTTTTATATCATTCTTGATTCAATGTATGGCGAGTCAGGAGAACCCAAAATTGATAAAACAAAATTTATTTTACCCAGCATTGAAATCGAAGCTTATTTAAGCGGAGAGACCGGCTATACTATCAATGTTGCAGAAATTCCAATTTCTATTGATTATTTTAAAGAGTGGTATACACAAACAGTTGTAAAACCAGAACGTAAATCTTATGCAATAATGTATTTTATTCGAGATTTATTAAATAATCTAGTAGTTGATGCTTTGATCGATACATGCTTAAATCGTGATTATAATAAGTCTTTTAGATTTAACTCAACCACGATTTCAACTAAAGGAGATGTTCTTTCTGGTAAAGCATCAAGTACAAATTCCGGAGCAACACAGGGTAACTATATCATAAATATTGCAGACCCAAACAACGCAGATTTATTTCCTCTAACGGTCGAGACAGAAACAGGGGAACCAGCAGATATTACAGATCTTGTTACATACGTTTTTATTATGCCGGTTTACAACACAATAACCAATAAAGGTCTCGGAAATTATTTCGATGATGTAAAGCGAGGAGTTTATCATTTTGAAATTGGCACAGATAGAGGTATATTAAACGAAATCAAGTTCAGCAAGATTGACATGGAATATATCCGCGAGGCTCGATTTGAGCAATCACGAGGAGTTGACGATCTTTTGCAACTTGCGGCTGTTTATAAAGCATCGTTAAAATTATTTGGCAATACTTTGTTTTATCCCGGAATGACTTTATTTATTAATCCCTTTGGTATTGGTGGGCTTGATTTTATTCCCTCCGATCCTAACTCTATAGCTAATAAGCTAGGTCTTGGTGGGTATCATCTCGTTACAAGAGTCAGCTCAATTATATCAAATGGTTCTTTTAAAACAGATGTTGAGGCCATGTTTGTGTATCCGGGCGATGGAATAACCAGAGCCCTAGTCCAAGGCAATAACCAACCAAAAGATGGAACTGAAGATAATATTGAAACTCCATCAACTGATAGTGAATCCGGTTTCTGTGATAATTTATTAACAAGAGAGGCCGACTATTTGAGGGAATTGGCTTTTGATTCTCAAATTCAAGGCGACAGCATTACACAAAGCGTTGCTGAAACACCTGATGTAACAATTAATAATCCACCCGCTCAACAAACAACAACTCTCACGCTACAAGAGCCCGGAACAGTTCAGACAGTAACACTAGATGATGGATCAACTGTTACATATGCCTCTACAAGGGATGATGGTAATTTTACTATTTATATAGACCAGCAAGGAAATGAAGTTGCTGCGGTTGAGACAAATTCTGGTGCTCCTCCATTTGGATTATAATTATGGCTAGATTTAACGGAAAAAACGATACAGACCAAACTAAAAACCTTATGGCACAAAGGAACAGGTACAATTATGGTGCTTATGCCAAGGATGAGGATGGTCTTGATATAAAACCAATAACAGATTTTAATTTTGCAGAACGAGCTTATTATGGACGTGTGGATTCTAGATTAAATCCAGTTTATCCGGATAATCAATTTGTTAAATCGATTCCTTATGTTAGGCAACCCGAAACTACTCCATTTTTAATGGATTTTGTCGCAGATATGTTTGGAACTTTATCAGAAAAGTTTTTTAGATCTTGCAAATTAGGCCAAATACCACAAAACGATCCTTATTTTACCGATCTTGTCGCTTATAATTCTTATGTTGATCCTGCTTTTGATTATAAACAATATATTACAGCAATATTGGACAATTTTAACAACGATTATCTATTTGGGGGTAATAGAGAAAAAGATGTTAAAACTGTAGAACAATATGTGATGCATTTGAAAAAATATAGCAAAGAATTAGGAGCAACTTTTCCCTTGACATTTTCTGGATTCATGTTAAGTAATCAAAGTAGCATTTTTAGTTCTGGTCTCGCAGTAACAATAGCAGACCTTCCAATGGATGTTGATGAAACCAAGGATGATCTTTTTATTAGAAACAGGAGTTTTCCGCTATTTCTTAATTTTGCAAAAGAAACAGGCTTTTCTGTAAACAAGAATGTGCCATATATGTTGGTTGCTGATTTGGAATCACCAATAACCAAAAAGTATATGGCTAAATATCTTCTTGGTTCCACCGATAGTGTTTTTGGAACAAGATATAAACAAACTTACACCTCCGATTTTGATAAGCTTTTAGATAACATTATAACATCTTATAGGGTGTTTGTCAATAAAAAACCTTACATAAAAACTCTGAAACCTTGCGATGGTAAGACTATATCGGAAATATCTTATAAAGAAAATATTAATAATAATGTTATTAGTAGATTAATTAATAATAATATATTATTTATAGATTTATATATTAATATAAGAAATATAGAAGAAGATAATCCTTTAAATGAAAATGAATTAATGACATTTAGTAGAGATATGACAACATATTTACAAAGATATGATAGATTAAAAGTAATGGAATTAATTAATAACAAGTTCACATCTGTCAGAAAATTCAAGGACGGAGGGACATTCTCAAAAATAAATAAAAGAAATTTAAAAAAGGCCTTGACAAAAAAGATGGAGGGTGTTACAATATATTAAATCGGAGGCAAGATGACATTTCAAACATTAGACGATAAACGAGACTGTAAAGGAGTTTTCTACAACGGAGATTTTTATTTTGATAAGTTGCCTCGCAATCTAGATCTTACATGGTCTTGGTCAGAACATTTGGAGGATTATAATGTCGACTTCGCAGAACTTTGGGTTAATGGACAGAGCATTGATGATTGCGCTCCTGATCATCTTGTTGATCGTTATGTATTTCGAAAGCGACGGTTGGAAGCACACGTTAAGGCGATTGTTGGATCAAAGATCAACTTGGATGATAATTGCATTTATGACTTGGTGCCTCGGCATATTCTGCGGCATTATTATCAGTTGAGAAACGAAATCACCGAATGGGTCGTTGCAAACAACCCAAGACCAAAGAATTACTCTTTCCTCGTCGAAACACAGTCGACCATCAATAAAATAAGACAGCAGGAATTGCGAATAGATTGGGATAATCACAATCTTTTGTTCCTCCAAGACCCAAAGGCAAGATCACTCTACAAACGATTTTCAAAGCAAAAATCTGCTGTTATTTACAATCTTTTTGGTACAATCACGGGTCGTTTGACCACAACCCAAGACTCGTTTCCAATTATGAATCTGAAAGCAGAACATCGCAAAATCGTTGTTCCACAAAACGATCTCTTCATCGAACTTGACTTCAATGCCGCCGAGATCCGCACGCTGTTGGCTCTTGCCGGAATCGACCAACCTTCCGAGGACATTCATCAATTTAATATCGAAAATGTCTTTAAAACTCCAATGAGCCGAGACAATGCGAAGCGACGATTCTTTGCTTGGCTTTATAATCCCGACTCAAAGGACGAGGAACTAAAAAATTATTATAATAAAGAAAAAATACTTGACAAGTATTATAAAACAGGTTATATTAATACTATCTTTGGAAGACAAATAGAGTGTGATTCATTTCATGCTTTAAATTATCTTCTTCAAAGCACCTCATCGGATAATTGCATGGATAGAGCAAACAAAATAATGAAAATGCTGTCTGGTCGTAAGTCAACAATTGCTTTCTGTCTTCACGATTGCGTTGTTCTCGACTTCTCGAATCAAGACGCTCATTTGTTGCCTCAAATCAAGCAGATATTCGAGCAAACTCGTCTTGGTAAGTTCAAAATCAACCTAAAAGCAGGTAAAACTTATGGATTATTGGAGGATTTCTCATGGTAGTGATTGGTCTTGGTAAAGCAGGCTGCTCAATAGCCGAAATGTTTAAATCTTATGATAATTACAAAGTTTTGACCTATGATGGAGGAAAGAATGTACCCCTTAATGAATCTTCAGAAGGATACGAAAATGAATTCCCAAATAAAAAAGAACTTGCAAAGATCAAAGGAGAAACTATCTGGTTTTTTGTTTGCGGTGCAGGAAAGATTGCTGGGGCGACTCTACGATTACTTGAACAAATCAAAGAAAACAAAATAAACATTGTTTATATCGTGCCTGATGTCTCAATTTCATCAGATTCAGCAAAAAAGCGTAATAAAGTAAGCATGGGGGTGCTTCAAGAATACGCTAGATCTGGTTTATTCGAGGCGATTTATCTTGTTTCTAATAATTCTCTTCAAGAAATCGTTGGAGAAGCCCCATTGGCCTCTTATTATTCAAAAATGAACGAATTAATCTTTAATTGTGTTCATTCAATGAATGTTTTCGCTCATACCGACCCTGTCTTCGGACAATTGCATGAGCCAAAGGAAATCTCAAGAATCAGAACCTTCTCATTCTCCGAGACCAATAAAAAAGAAAAAAAGTTATTTTTTCCACTTGACAATGTAACCGAAACATGTTATATTAATAATATCAAAAAGAGCGAGATTGAAAATAATTCAAATCTTATCTCTGAGATAAAAAACAGATTAGATGATGATATTATTTCTTCATTTACTGTTTACCAATCCCCATATGAGCATTCTTATGCTTACGGGATTCACTACACTCATTTCATTCAGGAGGTATAATGAATAATTATGTAGTTTACACTGGTACTTACACCAAGCAAGACGGAACCAACCGTACAATGCAATTTGTCCGCACTCAGGACCTTCCAACAGATCTATTTGCTCCTTATGAGCGAAATCCTAAACGAAAAATGCAAGAAGGCTATGAATTAGTCTATGATGTTCAACGAATGGGTTTCCGAGCATTTAATTGGAATACAATTCAAGGCGAAGTTGTCTCGAAAGAACAGAACATCGACTTCCCAGAATAAGTCTGTGGGGTGTGTTAACCCCCGAGTTAGGGAGATCTCGTAAAAAATCTCCCCTGTTTTTAAAAAAAGACTTGACAAATGAGTCAAAATATGTTATAATTATATATGTTGAAAGTGATATTTGACTTTCAGCGTTAGGGTAGATCCCCACAATGATTAACTAATAAGGAGATAAAATCATGGCTATTGATCTAGACGCAATGCGAGCAAAACTCGAGCAATCTAAAACCGGAGGTAAAAAGAAAGCAACCGACACAATGTGGCGCCCACAACAAGGCGATCAAACTATTCGTATCCTACCAACATCAGACGGTGATCCGTTCAAGGAATACTTCTTCCATTACAATGTTGGCAAAAACCCCGGACTTCTATGTCCAAAAAAGAATCATGGCGGCGACTGTCCTATTTGTGACTTTGCTTCCAAGTTGTGGCGTGAAGGCGTTGACAACAATGATGAAGTAGCGAAGAAAGAAGCAAAGCAACTCTTTGCCCGAAATCGTTACTATTCTCCAATTATGGTCCGAGGTCAAGAAGAAGAAGGTGTTAAAATATGGTCTTATGGTAAGCAAGCATACCAAACTCTTCTTGGATATGTTCTTGACCCAGATTATGGTGATATTACAGATCCAGATAAAGGCACAGATATTGTCTTGAATTATGATGTTCCCGGAACTCCCGGCACATTTCCAAAGACAACTCTTAAGCCTCGTCGCCGTCCCTCCGTTTTATGTGACGATGCTGTAGCAGACTGTGCCGAACTTCTTGACTCGGTCCCTGATTTCTCTTCTCTTTTCGATGAAAAATCAAGCCAAGAATTGGAAACTATTTTGAGCGATTATCTCGCTGGCAATTCGAGTGCCTCCGATGATGATAGTGCTGGAGTTGAAAAGTATGCGTCTTCTGGCGACGCAGTTCTAGAAGCAATGCAACGACTTCAGGGTAAATAACAAAGTCCAGTGAGCAATCGCTCCCCGCAGGGAAGGCATGGGGTTACAGATGTCTTTTCGTTTCCAATAACCGTAAGGAGGTAAATATGGGAAGATCACATAGTAGTAATTCTGGCAATTCTAGCCGAGGACAAGGTAATGGTGGCGGATGGCCATCAACAACAGGAAATCCGTCAGGCGGCAGTAGAAGTAATAACTCATCAGGTAATTCATCTGGTGGCTCTAGACGAAGTTAAAAACTAGATTCCCTTGGGCGGAGGGATAAATCCGCCCCACTTTATTTAATCGGAGGAAAAATGAGTAATTTAAATCAAGAAGTTGAAGAAACCCAAGAAGGGTTTTACGACAAACTTAATGGCACACACTATTCGTCTTTTGAGCAGTACTATGCTAAAATAAAGAATGATGTTGGACAAGAATCTGACGAAGATAAGAAGTTCACAGTTTGGTTTTTAAATGATGAGGCAAACTATAGTTATTCATCGCCCAAAGGACTTTATTTGGAACATTCTGAATTAGAAGAAACATTCGAAGAATGGATTGAAAAACAGAATTATGATACCTATGAAAGCATTGAGTCTTATCTTTCAACTTTATCAGAAGACGACTTTGTTAATAGACACATAGGCGAAGAAGAACCGATCGGCTTTGTAACTTGTGTTGACGAAAAAATGACCGATGCTTATGCTGACTACAAGAGAGGCTATGAAGAATGGCTTTATGTCTTCGAAGAAGATTATTCAGAAACCGGTCGTAAAAGACCTCGTAAGGCTTCTGATCGTAAATATTTTGGTGTTTCAATTTGCAAATATAATTGGGGCGACACTGGACAATATACAGGATTCCAGCCCTATAAACTGGAAATTCGACGTGTAACTACTGAAGAATGGAAGCTAATCAACTAACGGAGGCCCCTAATGGGAAAAGTATTAAAAATGGCTAAAGCAGGTAAATTGGATCTTAAATCTTTATTCAACAAAACAGCAGGAATGGATGTTGCTCACAACCTCACAGAAGCAAACCCTACCGCTGTTGTTGATTGGATCCCAACGGGTTCTCGTTGGCTTGATTCAATTCTTTGTAAAGGCAAAATGGCGGGTATTCCCGTCGGCAAAACCACTGAGATTGCTGGACTTTCAGCATCAGGTAAATCATTTATGGCAGCACAGATTGCTGTAAATGCACAGAACAAAGGCATACAAGTGGTCTATTTTGATTCTGAATCAGCGATTGATCCTGACTTCTTGGTCCGAGCCGGCATCGACTTGGAAGATCTAGTATATGTTCAGGCAGTCTCTGTTGAGAAAACCTTCGAACAAATCGAAGCAGCAATGACCACTTATCCAGACACAAGATTCTTGTTTGTCTGGGACTCTATCGCTGCTACTCCCGCTGAAAAGGACATTGAAGGCGATTTTAACCCTCAATCGTCTATGGCTGTTAAGCCGAGAATTATGAGCAAGGCTCTTTCTAAACTCACAATTCCTCTAGCGAATACACAGTCAACCTTGTTGATGATCAATCAACTTAAAACCAATCTAACTTCAAATGTAGCAGAAGCAATGACTACACCTTATTTTGCTCCCGGTGGTAAAGCAATTGAGTATTATGCTTCGCTTCGGATTTGGTTGACTCGTCGTAAATCAAAGGCTTCCTTTGTTGAAAACGAGAAAGGTGTTCGAATTGGTTCCGAGACCAAAGTAAAAATTGAGAAATCTCGATTTGGATCTTATGGTCGAACTTGTACCTTTAAAATCTTGTGGGGAGATGATATTGGAATCCAAGATGAAGAGTCGTGGCTAGAAGCAATCAAATTATCCGGAACCGAACGACTTAAGCGAGCCGGTGCTTGGTATACGATTGTGGATTCTGATGGTAAAGAGTTCAAATTCCAAGCCGCAAAGTGGATCGAACAACTCCAAGACGATGAATTTCGCAAAGTTGTTTATGATATTATGGACAAAGAGATCATTGAGAAATATGATTCCGATGGATGTGATATCAACATAGATGAGTAGTTTTTTCATCTTTATTCTCCTGTGTGCCGCTCCCTTCGGGGGGCGGTTTTTTATTTATGAGGCAAAAAAATGAGATTAGATCACATAGCTTATCGTGTCGAAAACAAACAAGATGCGATTGATTTTATTACAATGTCGCTAGGGTATATCATTGATCCTGATTTACCGGATGGTTTCGACATTCAATTCGAGGATAATAGCAAGGCTCAATGTAGTGTACTTATACATGCATCAGATGCAACAGAACCAGAAATTTTTATATCAGAAGGCACCAATAATTCGATTGTCGATAAATGGGTAAAAGAGAATGGAAGCGGAATTCATCATCTTGCTTATCAAGTTGATTCAGTCGAAGATACAATGCGAGACTGGAAAGACCGTGGAATTGAATTTACAACAGATAAGCCTCTAGTATGCGAAGGCTTAATCCAAGTGTTTACCAAGCCAAGTCCTTTAACGGGAATTATATACGAATTAATTGAGCGAGAAGGTAAAGGATTTTGTAAGGACAATGTAAAGGATCTAATGACAAGCACTGTTGATTGATGTCCTAAGAACTATTTAGTATAGGAGCTATTATGGCGAAAACACTATGGCCGCTTGGATCGATTGTATGCTTTGAGGGTTTCGAAGACATCCCTTATCGCCTTCTTGATCGAGTAACCGAGAACCATACTAAAATGATTCCAATTATTGATATTTTGACATTAGAAATAGAATGGACAAAATTTAATGAATTAGTGTATTTAGATAAACCTGAAACTTATAAGGAGTATTATTATGCAATCCGCAGAGAAAATTCAAAAACAATACGAAGACCTAAAAGAACTATTATTATCGATAGAGTGGGATCTTCAAAAGAGCTTGGAGAAGGGGAACAAAGCAGCAGGGACGAGAGCCCGAAAAGCACTTCGTGAAGTAAAGAAAGAAGCCGCTGCTATTGTTAAAGCAATGATCGATCTTGAAAAACAAGAATAAATTAAACAAAAATCCTAAAAAATAATGCATGCCCCTTGACAAATGTCAAGGGGCATGTTACATTATATATATCAAAAGTCATTAGGAGGTAAAAATGGAATTTGATAAATATTGTGACTGGCAATCATATTTCGGGTTGTCAGAAAGTTACTTTTATTGTTTAGCACTGAAGCATAAAGATGATATTGACTGTTTCAGAGCCAAACTAAAGAAGGAAGCACGCAGAAAATATGCTGAATATGGAGAGAGAACTATTAAAGTCCCTTATATTTCTGAATTAGAAGATATGAGATGTGAAAATAAGAGATTCATTTGCATTGAGTATAAAGAAGAAACGCTCTCTCCAAACCAAATATTTCGAAAAACCGACAAAGCTTCTCTCTGGCGTGGTAGCCTTGAAGATGATTTAGAATATATTTCTATTAGTTCGCCTTGCAGCCCGCCTCATGACATTGATGTCGATAATTTTGGTCGTTGGCAATTTGATAAGTGGGTTCGTGAAGCTGAGTCTAAAATGAATCACTTACAGAAATTAAAAGAATTTGAATTAATGTATAATTCTTTGTAGATAATGTCTCATGCCCCTTGACAAATGTCTTGGGGCATGTTATATTATAAGCATCATTAATAATGGAGGAAAAATGATAAATAATAAATTTCAATCTTTTATGTTGGCTACGATAGCATTGGCTTTGTGTATCTTGGCCGGAGATAAAATATATGATGCCTTTGTACCAGAGGCAAGAGCAGGTTCTTATAGTTGGGCTTGTGGTCGCATTGATCACACAGGCGATACTCTACAGCGAATATTAAATCAAGAAAACATTATTCAAGTTTCTTTGGTACAAGATCCAAGTCCCGGATCTGCTGGTATCTTCATGTGTGCCGCTTCATAGCAAGCAGTTCTTTACAAATTTCAAATATCAATATCATTCGGAGGTAAAAATGATAAATAATAAATTTCAATCTTTCACAATGGCCATTGTTGCTTTGGCCTTTATATTCATAGCAGCAGAGAGAGCATATAGTCTCTTTGTCCCCAAAGCAAATGCTTATTCGACATCTTGGATCTGTGCAACCTACAACGGAACAAAAGAATTGACATCACATTTGCAGAGGAATAGTGTCATAGAAGTCGCTTTAGGTTCAGCAGCAGGTCAGGATATGGTCTGCATGAAATTCTAATAAATTCAAAATAAAATCCTAAAAAATAACGCATGCCCCTTGACAACCGTCTTGGGGCATGTTATATTATATACATCATGGAGGCACAATGAAACATGATATAATGCTAATCGATGGACTAAACATGTTCATCAGGAGTTACATCGTAAACCCAACGATTGACTCAAAAGGGCGACCGCTCGGAGGATGTATGGGATTTCTCAAATCTCTCCAAAAGGTTGTCCGAATGTTTGGTCCCGACGAAATTGTAATCTGTTGGGACGGACAAGGCGGAAGCCAGCGGCGCAAAGCCCAAAACAAAAACTACAAAGAAGGACGCTCTCCGGTCCGCTTTAACCGAAGAATGTACGAACTATCCGACGAGGAACAAGAAAAAAATAAAGCATATCAATTTTATAGGTTAGTTGAATATCTTAATGAAATGCCGGTTATACAAATTATGGTTGATGGAATTGAAGCAGATGATGTGGTCGGCGTTCTCGCAGGATCAGATCATTACAGAGGACGTAGTAAAATCATTGTGTCTTCTGATAAAGACTTCCTCCAACTCTGCAACGAGGAAACCACTCTTTACCGACCGATTCAAGACACAATTGTTACCCAAGATAGCGTTATTTCTGAATTTGGTATTCATCCCAATAATTTTGCCCTTGCTCGAGCAATCGCAGGGGATGCATCGGACAACATTGAAGGCGTTCCTCGTGTTGGGCTTGGCACAGTTAAAAAGCATTTTCCTTTCATGGCTGAGTCAAAAAGTTACAGCAGTCAGGATCTTATTGAACATTGTCGACAAGTGGGAAAGGCTCTCAACTGTCATAAGAAGATTATCGACAATTCTTCTTTGATCCAATCTAATTATGGTATAATGCAACTATATAATCCAAATATGTCGCATCAAACACTTCAGCGAATTATGTATAATGTCTCTGAATTTGAGCCAAAAATGAATTTAACCGAGATAAAAAAGATGACCCTTCAGGACGGTTTCGTGGCTTATAAATTTGATGATCTCTATGCGGCGTTTAGAAGAATTGCAGCATAATTATACAGCGGAGGACACAACCATGCATTCTTATTTTATTTCTATTCTCACGGCTTGCGTAAGCCCTGTTATTACTTACGGCGAAGGCGACAAGTGGGATTACAACTATCAATGGACTTGCGAGGAACCATCATCGCCTTACGATTTACAAATCAAAGCATATCAGCGACTTCCCGAGACCAAAACCGAAACAGTTGATCTTTTTAATAGATTTGCTGCAAGCGAGGTGACTGTTGAACAGTAATCTATTAATTGCTGTTGCTTTATTTCTTGTTGGTCACATATTCTCTTGGTATGGAGCAAATCTTCAGTTTGTTTCTCCTTGGTGGAAAGCCCGTGCTGTTTTATTAACTTGTGTAATAGCGATTCCAACTGGACTTATGTGGCTGTTTGGAACTCGATACATAATGCAATGGACTCCTGAGCTTTGGACTTCACGATTTATTGCTTTTTCATTATCTTACTTTACATTTCCGTTAATGACTTGGTATTATCTCGGCGAATCGCCTTTCACGGCAAAAACCATAATCTGCACTCTTCTTGCTTTTACAATAGTTATGGTTCAATTGTTTATGAAATAGTAAGTCATCAAAATAAAATTTAATAACGAGTTAGTAATCGTCGATATAATTCAAAAATTACAAAAATGCCCCGTAAAAAAGGGCATTTTCTTTTTTCGAGACTAAAAAAAGAAAAAAAACAACTTGACATTCCTTTTAAAATATGTTATAATAATTATATACAACGGAGCAATCATGCAAACACAAACAGACAACTTTTCCAAGTTCGGTAAGACTTTTCAAGAAAAGCTATGCCAACTTATTCTCGAGGACAGACCCTTCTGCGATCAAATCACGGAGGTCCTCGATATTAATTTTCTCGAGGTCAAATATCTTCAAGTCTTTATTCAAGAAATCCTTGATTATCGTATAAAATATAAAGTTCACCCTACTTATGAAATCCTCGCAACTATCTTTCGATCTGGTATTTCACAGCACGATGATGCAGTCCAGAAGCAAGTGCGAGATTTCTATGCAAGAGTAGTCTCCACAAAGGTCGAAGGTGCTCAATTTGTTAAAGATACAGCAATGGATTTTTGTCGCAAGCAAGTTCTAAAGCAAGCGATGATGAAATCAGTTGGACTTCTAAAAACATCGTCATTTGACGAAATTTCAAAGGTAATTAATGATGCTCTTAAACTTGGTTCTGATAATAACTTCGGCCATGATTGGCTGGCTGATTTTGAACGTAGATTCGAGATCAAAGCAAGAAACCCAATCTCAACAGGATGGGAACGAATGGACACCCTCTGTAAGGGTGGTCTTGGCCGTAGCGAACTTGGAGTGGTTATTGCTCCTACTGGCGCTGGTAAATCAATGGTCCTTGTCCATTTAGGAACCCAAGCACTCAAAGAAGGCAAAACTGTCGTTCATTACACATTAGAATTAGCAGACACCGTTGTCGGTTCTCGCTATGACTCTTGTATTACCGGTATTCCGCTTAACGACTTGATGCATAACAAGGCGGAGATTTTCGATCGAATCTCTGATGTTGAAGGCTCATTGATTGTTAAAGAATATCCTACCAAGTCAGCAACAACACAATCAATTAGAAACCATTTAGAAAAGCTTAAAAAGCGCGGAATACATCCCGATATGGTTATTGTTGATTATGCTGACTTGCTTAGGCCGGTCAAGGGTCAATCCGAAAAACGCCACGAGTTGGAATCTCTTTATGAAGAACTTCGTGGTATTTCAAATGAAATGAATTGTCCGATTTGGACCGCTTCTCAAACCAATAGATCCGGTCTTAATGCGGAGGTCATTACAATGGAAGCAATCTCCGAGGCATTTAACAAATGCTTTGTCGCAGATTTTATTTTTACTGTGTCTCGAACAATCGAGGATAAAAAAGCAAATATGGGTCGTATCTTTATTGCGAAGAACAGAAATGGGCCTGATGGTCTTGTTCTTCCAATCTTTATGGACACAGCCAATGTTTGTATAAAAATCCTTGAAGATCAAGACGAAATGGAAGAGCAAAGAGCCAACCCTGTGGCTAATGCCCAAGAGCATATAAAGAACAAATATGCTCATTTATTAAATAAATAATAGGAGAAACAATATGTTTAAAATAAGCGAAGTCAATGTTCGCAAGTTTAAGCTTTCCGATAATTTCATCGGACAGTATGCGGAGAAAGAAGTCCCGTGGGGACCTGTGGGTTATATTACATTCAAACGTACGTATGCTCGTCGCCTTTCTGAATTCACAGAAGGTGCAGAAGGTTCTGAAGAGTGGTATCAAACCTGTCGTCGTGTTATTGAAGGAATGTTCGATATTCAGAAGCGACACGTCCACGCTCTTGGTTTAGAATGGAATGACCAGAAAGCTCAAAGAACCGCCAAAGAAGCATACGACCGCCTTTTCAATCTTAAATGGACACCACCCGGCCGAGGTCTTTGGATGATGGGAACCAAGTTCATTTATGAACGAACAGGAGCGGGTCTTTTCAATTGTGCTTTCCGATCAACTCGCGAGATCTCATCAAAAGGCGGTTACATCTTTGCTTGGATGATGGATGCTCTTATGGTTGGTATTGGCGTTGGTTTCGACACTCTTGGAGCAGGAACTTGCACAATCCGAGAACCAGAATATGTTGAAGAAAATTATACTATTTCAGATTCTCGTGAAGGTTGGGTGAAATCAGTCCAGATTCTTCTCGACGGATTTTTCTTCGGCAAAAAACTTCCCCAATTCGATTATTCCGTCATCCGCCCACCCGGAGAGGAAATCAAAGGATTTGGAGGAACAGCATCGGGCTATGGTCCCTTAAAGGAATTACATGATTCACTTAAAGAACTTTACACGCCGCTTATCGGTAAAGAAATTGATTCGGTTACAATTGTTGACACTGAAAACCTTATTGGTCGTTGTGTCGTTGCAGGCAATGTACGTCGTTCTGCTGCTCTTGCTTTGGGCCAGCACGATGACATGCAATATCTTACAATGAAGAACGACCAAGAGAAGCTATATAGCCATCGCTGGGGATCGAACAATTCTTTTGAAGCAAAGGTCGGACAAGATTATACTTGGCACGCCGAGCAATCTCAAAAGAACGGAGAGCCCGGCTATATCTGGCTTGATAATGCTAGAACTCGTGGCCGTATGAAAGATGGTTATCGTGATGATGATTTAAAGGTTATGGGCTTCAATCCTTGCGTTGAACAGCAATTGGAAGACGGCGAGCTATGCTGTCTTGTTGAGACTTATCCCGCAAAGCACGATTCTTATGAAGATTATCTGAGAACACTTAAAATCGCATACCTTTACGGAAAGACCGTAACACTTGCGAATACCCATTGGCCCGAGACCAATGCTCTTATGTTAAAAAATCGTCGAATCGGCCTTTCACAGACCGGTGTGGTTCAAGCATTCAATAAGTTCGGTCGCCGTGAAATGTATAAATGGTCCGATAAAGCATACGAGCATCTTAAAATGCTTGACGAGCAATATTCAGATTGGCTTTGTATTCCAAGATCAGTTCGAATGACTTCAATCAAACCATCAGGCACCGTGTCTTTGCTTAACGGCTCAACTCCCGGTATTCACTTCCCAGAAGACGAGTATTATATCCGTCGAATTCGCTTCGCAAAAGACTCAAAGTTAATTCAACCGCTTCGCGAAGCAGGTTATAGAATTGAAGAGGACAAGTACTCGCCAAACACTCTTTGTGTTGAATTTCCTGTAAAAGAGCCACACTTTTTCAAAGGAAAGCGAGATGTAAGTATGTGGGAGCAGTTGGAGATTGCCGCTCAATATCAGCACTATTGGGCCGATAATTCAGTATCAATCACCGTTACTTTTAAGCCCGAGGAAGCATCACAAATCAAAGATGCTTTGGAAATGTACGAGACTCGTCTCAAAGCCGTGTCTTTCCTTCGCTATGAGGAAACCGGATACGAGCAGGCTCCATACGAGCCAATCACCAAAGAACAATACGAGGACATGATAAAAAATGTTATTCCAATCCAACGAATTGAAAACGATGAAGGCGGAGTAGGAACCAAGTTTTGTTCAAATGACACTTGCGAAGTATAGGAGGAATAATGTCATTAATACCAGAAAACCGTCATCTATTGGTTGTTCCCGTTGAGGAATCACAAGAATCAAATTACGACAGAGTTCAGTTATTAATGCCCGACGACTTCAAGCCACCTCAATCACTCCATGTAGTGTGCGAGGTGGTGGCCATCGCCAAGGACTCAAAGTTCTATGGCGAGGCCATCGATCGGATTGTAACTGAAAGAAGAATGCTTCAAGAATTGAAAATTGAGGGCGAAACATACTATTTAGTGTTAGAGAATTATGTTTTTGGGAGAATTACGTGAAACTAACAAAGCAATTGCTTGAGAAAATGATTCGAGAAGCTGTCAAACAATATGCTGTTGATCCTGATCAATGGATGACTCAAAGTCCTTCAGAGCCCGGCTATGCAGGTTTAAAAAACTTAGCACAATCTGGTGATGTTCAAAACATCAATATGGCTAAAGAGCTAGGTTATACACCTGAAATCACGGGCGATGAAAGGACCTTTGGTTCAGCCGGCGATCCTATTATGCGGTTTATTATTGATCGCACCGAGGACCTTGAATCAGAACCAGATGAATTCGATCTACAAATGAAGTTTATGATGGGTTTAAGAGAATTATCTGACAAAATGAAAGAATTGTTGAGAACTGGCAACGACAAGGATTCTAGAGATTTTTATGTTTTTGCCGATAATCTTTATAACAAATTAAACGAGTTAGTTTATGAGGGATATGATGATGGTGTCATCGCCTCAATGAAAGATGTGATTCGTAAAAGATCACCAAAGATCATCGAAATATTTAGAAAAAAGCATCCAATGGTATATTCCAAAGTTGTTGCTGCTATTAAGGAGATAAAATAAAATGAAATTAACAAAAGAAACCCTAAAACAAATGATTAATGAGGTTTTAAGAGAAGAAAGCATGATTCTCTCTGAAGCAACCTTCGGATCGGTTCAAAGAAGAATTGACCCCGAAGCGGACCCCGAAAGAACAGCAAAAGAATTTGTTGTTATGTCTT
>Ga0208795_1000223_pt1 | contig 29170 bp, 36 predicted proteins | sample CB_VirMetaG_6_FD_184541 | JGI IMG/M metagenome (GOLD analysis project Ga0208795, IMG submission 184541) | Freshwater to marine saline gradient viral communities from Chesapeake Bay - CB_1508_2 Viral MetaG (SPAdes) (version 4) | ecosystem: Environmental > Aquatic > Marine > Coastal | place: USA... | reverse complement strand
CTTAGGACTGCGCAGGCGATCGCGGCTTTGGTCTCGCCTGACTCTGTTGCAGCCATTACCCCCGCAGCAACCGTTAATGTTGACCTATCCACGGCCACGATTTTCACACTGACGCCCAATGCAAACACGACTTTCACCCTATCCAATACCACGGCGGTTGACAGCTTTACGCTGACTTTGACGGGGGTTTCTTTTGCCGTGGGGTATCAACTTGCATCGGCAGCTTACGATAGCGTTAATCTTAGTGTAGCGTCTCAAGATTCCATCCCCCGCGGCCTAACCTTTAGTACTGACGGTACGAAGATGTATATGCTGGGGAGCAGTACAGACAAAGTCTATCAGTATACTCTCTCAACTGGTTTTGATCTAAGTACTGCCTCATACGATAGCGTTAATCTTAGTATAACGTCTCAAGATAACAACCCCTACGGCCTAACCTTTAGTACTGACGGTACGAAGATGTATATGCTGGGGAGCAGTACAGACAAAGTCTATCAGTATACTCTCTCAACTGGTTTTGATCTAAGTACTGCTTCATACGATAGCGTTAGTTTTAGTGTATTGTCTCAAGATACCGAACCTCTCGGTATAACCTTTAGTGCTGACGGCACGAAGATGTATATGCTGGGGATTGTTAGTGACAGCGTCTATCAGTATACCCTTTCAACTGGTTTTGATCTAAGTACTGCTTCATACGATAGCATTAGTTTTAGTATAACGTCTCAAGATAACAACCCCTACGGCCTAACCTTTAGTACTGACGGTACGAAGATGTATATGGTGGGGAACAGTACAGACAGCGTCTATCAGTATACCCTTTCAACTGGTTTTGATCTAAGTACTGCTTCATACGATAGCATTAGTTTTAGTATAACGTCTCAAGATGCCACCCCCTACGATCTAGCTTTTAGTACTGACGGCACTAAGATGTATATGGTGGGGAGCAGTACAGACAAAGTCTATCAGTATTCAACCTCCATACAAGTACCCCTAACTTTCACCTACCCCGCAGCGTTCAAATGGGCCGGAGGTACAGCACCAGACGCCCCTGCTAACGGCGAGGTTGACGTACTGAGGTTCTTCACAACGGACACAGGCACGACTTGGTATGGGTTCCAAGATGGGAATGCGATGTCATGATTGACCTACATATTTTCACAATAATCAGAGCGGAGGGCGTCTAGTGGACCTTATCAAAGTTACAGGCGGAACACCTGAAAAATACACTTACAGGCAGTTCAAAAAAGACAACCCCCACACCTCCTTCCCCAAGGAGCCAAACGCAAGTATCCTGTCATCCTATGGGGTGTTCCCAACCTCTGACACCGAGCAGCCTGCACACAACGCAGACACACAGGTTTGCATAAAGAACATCGTCCCTCACTATGAGGGTAACCGTTGGGTCTATGGCTGGACAATCCGCGATAAGACAGCAGAAGAGCTGGCTGCTGACCGTGAGAGCCTTATCCGCGACATCAAACAAGAACGTGACCGCAGGCTTCCTCTGGACTTCGATTTCCAAGGGGTAATGTATCAACGTGATCCTGAGAGTATCGCTCGCATCTCTGGAGCAGGTACTTTGGCTCTGGGGGCAATGGTTAATGGTGCTCAGGTAGGTGATCTGTTCTGGCATGGACGAGAGACCCCATTTGCATGGATCGCTTCTGATGACAGCATTGTGACAATGGACGCACAGACATGCTTTGCTTTTGGACAAGCTGCTGCTGCACGAGAGACTGAGATTGTCTTTGCAGCTAAAGCACTGAGAGAGATGGGCCCTATCCCCTCAGACTTCACAGAGGATACATATTGGCCATGATGAAACGCCCCTTATACATCTTCTACCGCGTATTGGAGATGCTGGTTAGCCTAGTTAGTCGTTTCCTTAATGCTACGTTCTTTGGTGGTTCAACACATCAAACTTTGTCTGCACGTTCTTATATTGAACCCCTACCTCGCACTGGTGAGTTTATTAACGCTATATTCTTCTGGCAAGCTAATCACATTAAGTGGGCATGGGAGCGGGAAGTATCTGAAGCGGAGAGGACACTTAAACGAGCAAAACGGTTACAGTGAATAACGAAAACGAGGGGGGATGCAGGAGTAAGCTTCCGCACCCCCTGCTTTTTTTTTAAACCCCACCTTATCTCAAGGAAAACTTAATGTCAAAACGCAAACTTCGTAACTCCTATCAAAAGCCAGCCTACGAGCGCGAGCAGGAGCGTAACTACTTTGACAAGTCGGAGCGTACGCCTTTGTTTAACATTATCCCAAAGAACGAGAAACAAGACATTCTCATTGAGTCCATTAAATGCTCCTCCGTTGTAATTGCAATGGGCTGCGCAGGTACTGGTAAGACGTTCTGTTCAGCGGGGACTGTAGCACAACTTTTCATGAAGGGCAGATACAAGAAGATTGTTCTAACAAGGGCAAACGTACCAACCGGGAAGTCTCTTGGGCACTTCCCCGGGGATATCAAGGAAAAGATGACACCTTGGCTCTTGCCGATGCTAGAAGTTCTACGCAAGGCATTTGGCGCAGGCAAGTACGAGTACATGCTTAATAAAGAACAAATCGAAATTCAACCCATCGAGACTATCCGCGGACGCTCTTATGAGAACGCCTTAGTGCTCGTAGACGAAGCTCAGAACCTAAACATGGACGAACTTAAAGCAATCTCAACCCGTATTGGTGAGAACTCTAAGCTTATCCTAATGGGGGACCCAGCGCAGTCAGATGTCAAAGAAGGTAAAGATCTAAAGCGTTTTGGGTATCTTTGCCAAAAGCATGGTTTGAATGTGCCTGTTATTGAGTTTACAGTAGACGATATTGTACGAAGCGATATTGTAGCAGACTTAGTTAGAATGTTTATCGAAGAGAGACTATAACAGAGTAGCACAGAGTGCAGCAAGTTGTTATCTAGAGGGGGTCCCCCATCTAAGGTGGCAACCTGCTGCACAATGTAGCAGAGTGTAACAGAGAGGATACTTGAAGTGTATTTCAGTGAAGACGAGGTTAACCTTGCCCTAAGTAGGGCCAAGAGGGTTATGCAGAAACGCGTTGCAGAGAAGCGTGAAAGAGAATGGGGTTACACTGATTGTTGGTCCTTGGTTGTGCTTTACGACAAATTCCTAAGAGGTAGTAGTACGCCCTTGGAAGATCTAAAATTAGATTATAACGACTACAAAGAATTTTTAAATGGGGTATACGCAAATGGCTACCCTGATTTCGGTGCTTTCGCTAAAAGCTTTAATTACGAAAAGATAACTAATAAGAGACCAAAACACGGTGACATCGCTTACACCCTGACCCACGATGGGAGTGGCACTGCTCTTATTGCAGACTGTAACTGGTGGGTAACCTCTACAGGGAATACGGGGGTAATCGAAGGGCGACGCATAAGACCCGTTGAAACTACTCTACACTTTCTCGCTAGACCAATAATTCAAGGACAATGACATGTCAACATATTACTACAAAGGTAGCAAGATCCTTGCCCCTTTACAAATTACAACAAACGAACCTGTTTTTGCGACTGACTCCGTTTCCCTAAAGCAACTCCGGGCGTCACAAGGTGCACAACGCTGGGAAATGACCTTTTCGGTTTTGACGAACGACGGTGCTGCTGATATCCTCTTAGGGTCTATTGATGAGATAGCCACAGCCAATACCATGGTCATGCCGCAACTTAAAGAAGTAGATGACCGTGCAACACAAACTTCTTCGACCGCCCCTGTTAGTGTAGCCGCAGCGGGAGGAGACACCTCAGTGAGTGTAAGCGTGGCATCTACTTCAGGAACTCTCCCGCGGGGTAGTTTTGTTAAGTTTAGCAACCATGATAAAGTATATATTGTTAAGCAAGACGTTAATTTTAGTGGTACGGGCTCTGCTGTTGTTGAAGTATACCCTCCGCTTAATACAGCATTAACTACTTCAGACCAGCTTGCAATGGGAAGTTCTGTAAACTTCACCTACTTCAGATCTGTAGACAACATCAGCGGTATCACCTACCAAGACGGTATTCTGGCAGAAGCTGGGGCAATCACCTTAATCGAGGCGGTGTAACTATGAGAACATTCTCCCCTACTATTAGCGCTCTATTTGAGAGTCTCGATAAGCTTGATTTCTTCTTTCTAATCACCTTAGAGCTTAATTCCACATATCGGCTGTCAAGCTTGAGCTTCGACGCAGTTCACGATGGCAATACCTTCGTGGCGAGTGGTGCTATTCTTAGCGTTGCCAGCCCAAGGATCTCCTCGATTATTGACAGAGAAAGCTATGACATTGTTGTAGCAGACCCCGACAACCAACTACTTGCGGAAGCTCGTACAGGCATTGTTGGTAAGAATATCTCAGTTCAAGTTGGCTTCTTTGATTCTCAAGGAACCCCATTGCTCGGCGTGGGTGAGGTGATCCCTATTTATAAGGGTTACGTGGACACACCTATAATCAGTAATGATTTCGAATCCAAAACCTTGACAATCCAAGGTACTTCCCCTATGTCCGATCTAGACCTTGTCAGATCCTTTTATACAACAAGGGCGGGCATGGACCAGCTTAGCGTAACCGACACCAGTTTCGATAGAATCCACGAGGGTTATGACCTTCAAGTAAGATGGGGTAAAGTATAATGGCTATTCTAAAGATTATTCAGGCAATCATATTTGTGGCGTCTACCGCCTATCAGATATCTCAACAGAATAAGATGAAACGTGCGGCCGAGAAGCGAAAGGGTTCTGTCTTCCAAGTCAGAAACGAAGCGCTATCTTTACCAATGATTTACGGGAGGCAGAGGGCATTCGGCACCCAGTATGACCACAGGGTTTCCAGTGATTATTTTGCTAGCCCGGATGAGTTTGGTGTTCAGTCTTTTTCGCATACCCTAAATAACGCCGACAATGTAGATGGCGACAAAAACGAGTTTCTTTTCTGTTACCAAGTCTATGGTCAGGGTGGCGTTAATGGGGTTAAACATGTCGATGTAAACGGGAAGGCGTGGAACCATCAGGACTACAAACACGGTTTGATGATTCGATCCCACAACGAAGGCGGCGTAGACCCCATGATGACCTTAAACGGTTATCCCGACACCAACGTCTTTAGTAATTTCACATCTTATGCAGGTATGGTGTTTCGTCTCAACCGTGATGAAAACAACTACGGGGGTGCTCCTGATGTGAGTTTCTTTGTAGAGGGCCGAAAAGTCCGCTCTATCACCGAGTCTTTCGAGCTAAGCCCGTCCTCTGCCTACTCAAATAACCCTGCGTATGTTCTGTTGGACTACCTTATGGACGACATCAGCGGACGGGGTTTACCTGCGACCGCCATCGACCTACAATCCTTTAAAAGAGCCGCAGATATTTGTGATACTATTGTGTTGCCGGGGCAGGAGATTGCCGGACACATCAACGGGATGCTCCCAATTAGCGCATACCCAAGTCTCGCAAACTTCCCTAACCCGGACGACAAGGGCCTCTCCGACACTATCTTTAAAGCAGACGATACGGGTCTCTACTATCTGTGGAATAAAACCGGGGGTAGCGACGAGGAGCCCACGGGCGCTTATGTTCTCACAACAGTACCTACAAGGGACATTCCCCTCTATGAATGCAACTTGACTATCGATACCGCTCGGACTATCCGGGATAACATCGAGAGTATTCTAGGCACAATGCACTACGCAGAGCTTACATGGTCTGAGCAGGGTCAGTATAGGCTTCACCTAGACTACCCCTCTAGCCAAGCGGCACTGGAGGCACTTGTTGACCCTTCACACCATTTCACGGAAGACGAAATCCTAAGAAGGAACTTCGACATCTCCTTCCCCGCTGCTACTGAAAGATTTAACCAAGCAACGGTTACTTTCGAGAACGAGCATGAGGACTTTGCGACAGACTCGGTTACTTGGCCTGAAACGGGCTCCTCTGTACACCTAGACTACTTGTCAGAAGACAACCAGCAACCCTTGAGGTTCGAGGGTAGTGCAGAGGGTATTACAGACCCATACCACGCCTTAGCTCGTGCAGAGCAAATAGTGCGGTCTTCCCGCACCCTCATGACTGTAAAGTTTACAGTATCAAGGAAAGCTCTGACGGTAGAGCCCGGGGATATGATCAAGGTCACACTGCCCCAGTCAGGTATTGACGGTGACATCTTCCGAGTACAAGAAATCAAAGTTCTCGAAGACTTAAGCTTAGAAATCACCGCTTATTTCTTTGATGTAAACGCTCTTGCTTGGAATGTTTCCGACGACATCCCTTACAAGGACCGCCCCATCTATAACTACGGCATCCCCGCTCCCACTAACGTAGTGGTCACCCCGGGGGTTAATATCGGTAGTGACGGAACTTCTTTCAGTCGGCTTGCTGTTACTTGGGACGAAATCCTGCAGGCAAACGTAGAAGGCTACGAGGTACAGTGGAAACTTTCAGCTGCACCCACCTACAGCAATAGTGCAACTACTCGGACCACTTCATACGACATCCTTAACCCAGCAGCTGCAGCAGAATACTCGGTTCGAGTGAGAGGCTACTCTGCCTTGGGTTCTTACGGGCCTTGGAGTACAGACGCAGTAGCCACACCTGCACCCGATACAACTCCGCCTGCGGACCCTACGGGGCTAACCGCACAAGGGGACTTAGGCTCCATTGAGCTAGCTTGGGTTAACCCTATTGATCTTGACTTTAGGGACACGGAAATATGGGAGGGTGCCACCGCAACCCTCGGCTCGGCAATTAAACTTACAAACGCGGCGGGTAGCACCTTTAATAGGATTAACCTCGCCCCTTTGACCACAAGATACTACTGGATTAGGTCTGTAGACCACTCGGGCAACACCTCTAACTACGTTGGCCCTGTTTCAGGGTCTACGCGCCAAGTAACTGCTGCGGACATTGCCCCTGCGGTAATCCCTTGGGATGCCCTAGACCCTTCTGGTGATGCAGTTATCGCAGCAGCAGTGGACTCTCTTAGGTCAGAGGTTGCCGGGGAATACGCCACGATTACAACTACTAGCCTGATTGAAAATGACATCAATGGCCTAGAGGGTAAATACGGTGTGACAGTAGACTTAAACGGAAACATTTCAGGTTTCCAACTTTTGTCCGGTGTCGGAGGGTCCGCTTTCAACGTAAGGGCTGACCAGTTTGCAGTATTTAACTCCACTGGTACTGCCGGAGACCAACCCTTTACAATCTTCACCGCACCAAGAACGGTAAATGGTGTTACCTTCCCTGCGGGAACATACATCAAAAATGCCTATATTGACTACGCTTCTTTCGTAGAGGCTTCTATCGACACTCTCCAGATCAAAGGGGAAGCGGTAATTGTACCAGCATCAACAACTGACACTATCAATAAAGCGGGTGGTGCTGCTGATGGTGCGGTGCAATCTGTGTCCTTAACACTAGATGCAGCTGGTCAAGTACTAGTAACGTGGTCAGGGGCACAAGGTTACTCAGGGCTTTCATACCATGAAACTAAACTTTTAGTCAACGGAGGGGTTGTAATGTCAAGAGGTGGTGATGCAACTAATGATATGCCCAACTTGGCTTGGAGCGGCTCTTTGTCTGCGGGCACTCACTCGATAGCCATATGGTGGTATGGAGCCAACAGCGGTGTCACCCTAGCTAATGGTACACTGTCAGTTTTTGGAGCTAAGAGATGAATATTGTTGTTTATAGAAAATCGGATGGTCGAGTAAAAAGCTTAAAGACGCTACAAAGAGACCAAAATCCACAAGATTACGAGGACGATGATTATGCAGCCCTAGAAGTCGAGACCCTGCCTGATTTGAACTCCAAGGTAGTAAGTGGAGAGGTTCTACCAGTAGTGGCAGGGGACTTCCCAGAAGAAGATCTACAGGAAGCTTGGAGTAAGTTGAGGCAAGAGAGGTTCAGCAAGCTAAGCAGTAGTGACTGGACTCAGGTATCTGATAATCCAAGAAAAAGTTCACCTAGCTGGGTAAAATACAGAAAAGATCTAAGAGATATAACAGATCAACCGGGAGCGCCTTTCAATGTAGTTTGGCCGGAGACTCCAGCTATGTAATTTGTGGGTTATTACCCCCCATATTAGGAAAAATAAATGACTTCAATTATCGCGCTATTTGCGCCTATTATCGGGGATGTCCTAAAAAAGATTATCCCTGACTCAGACAAACGCTCGGAGATTGAACGCGAAGTAAAACTCTCGCTATTAGAACATTCCGACAGTATAGAAAAGATCCGTGGAGAGATCATCCTCTCTGAATCAAAGTCAAGTAGCTGGTTAACGGCTTCTTGGAGGCCCCTTTTAATGATGGTAGTAGTGATAATTATTGCTTGTAATTACCTACTATTCCCCATTATTAGAATCTTCTACCCAGAGATGATTGTCCTAGAATTGCCAGTTGAATTATGGAATCTACTGACGATCGGCGTTGGGGGTTATGTAGTGGGAAGGTCGGGTGAGAAAATGATTGACAGCTGGTCTAATAAAAAGTAAGGTATAATGGCAGACTATGAGGATAAATGTTATGTCTACTGGATACGTAGAAAAGAACATAAAAATATTTCCAAAGAAGGTTATGTTGGTGTAAGTATTCATCCTGAGAAACGTTTTAAAGAACACAGAAGAAAATCATCAAGGTGCCAACTAGTTAATAGAAAACTAGTAAGACACGATGATTGCGACATGTTCTTGATTTTTGAAGGGAACCGAGATGATTGCCTAAAAATTGAAGCCTTGCTTCGTCCGGAGCCCAACATTGGTTGGAATCTAGCCGAAGGGGGTGTAAACGCCCCTTTAAAAAGCAATGGCAAAGGGGTAACGACACCTTTCGGGGGGTTCTGGGGTATTAAAGAAGCCGCTCGTTGCATAGGTATTCCGGAGAGCACAATAAGGAAGCGATTGGTTTCGTCTAATTTCCCTGATTGGAACTACGACGGTGTAACAATAAAAGAAGATAAAAGCGGAGTCTCTGCTAGGGATATGTGGATAGGGGGTTTTGTGTTTACATATGAAACCGCCATGTCAAAATATGGAATTAGCAAGGCTACGGTTTATCGACGAATAAGCTCTAAAAACTTCCCAGATTGGAGATATGTAGATGATTAAATTTGCAAAAATAAAACTAAGTAAAATGTTTAAAACAAAAAGTAAACAAACCAAGGCATATGAGCTAGCACGTAGCCACCTTGGCCTCCGTGAGAAGAAGGGTAAAGCACAACATGAGGCTCGGATTTTGCAGTTCTTTAAGGATGTGGGTCATGGCTGGGTCAAGGAAGACGAAGTAGCATGGTGTTCTGCATTTGCCGGCGCTATGCTTGAGTATGTCGGCCTAGAAAGCACCAGAAAGCTCGACGCTCGCTCTTACCTTAAGTGGGGGCAGGAAGTGCAGAAGCAAGACGCCAAAGAGGGCGATATTGTGGTATTCTGGCGAGGCACCCCAAATGGTTGGCAAGGGCATGTTGCCTTCTTTGTACGTTGGACCGAAAGCGGCGATATCGTCTGTCTTGGTGGCAACCAAAGCGACCAAGTCAGCGAGCAGGTGTACTCTAAAGAGCGACTTTTGGGGTTCCGAAGGGCCGCCGAATAAATACTCGTGACTAATGATAAGAGGACAGGGGGGTTGAAAAACCTCTCTGCTTGTCCTTTTTGTGGGGGAGATTCAATTCTCCTCCACTGCCTTATTTTTAAGGAAGAAAAATACTCGTGACTAATGAGGGGTTCCCCCTTTATATATACCCTTAATAATACTACTAAATATACTTTAAAGTACCCTTAAAGGGTTACTATGTTTTGTTGTATTATTAATAAACATTAACAGAAAGGTAAGCTATGTCAAAGCTACGTAAACCTTCCAAGGCTGTGAAGCGTTCCGTCGCGGATCCAAGTGACTCTTATAACTCGCTTAAGCCTCTCTGGAAACGAGCTAGATCCGTCCTTAACGGACAAAGCCATGCTAAAGCTCACGATGATGTTCTTGATAAGTATTCATTTAGCAATCTGCTACTACCGTTTTCCCCTTCCATGACGCAACCCCAGTATGAGTTCTTTCGTGCAGAAGCAGAACTACCCGGCCTAACAGCGCAGTACTGTAAGGTCCTCATTAGTGCGCTTCTACGCAAGAAATCACACCTAGCGTTTCCAGAAGAAATGCCAGAAGAAGTATACGACTGGATTGAGAAAGACTTTACACTAGATGGTCAGTCTCTTTTTAACTTTCTCGATGCTGCTATCTGGGAAGAACTACAGACTTCTCGTGCTTGGGTGTATGTTGACATGCCCTCTCTTTCAGACGAACAGTTGGAAGAGATGTCCCCTGAGGAACGTGCAACTATTGCACCTTACCCTGTCATTCTTAAAGCTGAGAATGTAATCAACGTACAAACAAGTGTACACCCGATTACCCGTGTTAAAAGCACTACAAGGCTGGTAACGCGGTATATATCTGAGCGTTACAAGCCAGATAACCCTTGGCACCCTGATTATGTTGATACTGTTGTAGATCACTATGTTGATGAAACGGGTTACTTGGTTATTGACTACTACGAGAAGACAGATCTAACAGGTGAAGTTGAGGTGGTCAATGGTGATGTGACCCAAGACTATCGTGATATGCTGAGTGAACAAGACTTTGTCAAAACAAATACAGTATACCCTAAGAAGTTTGGTGTTCGCCTAAACCGGATCCCGGCTTGGCCCTTGAATGGGCAGATCGAGCCCGTAGAACCCGTGCTTATGCCTCTCATCGACAGAGAGATAGCTCTCTACAACAAGATCTCCCGTCGTAACCACCTACTATACGGAGCTGCAACTTATACACCTGTGGTACAGTCTGACATGGCTGACGAAGAGTTTGAAGATCTAGTTAACTCTGGCCTAGGCTCTTGGCTACGCGTCCGTAAAGACGAGTCTATCAGTGTCCTAGAAACCCCGACAGGTGCTTTGGCGGATATGGACCGTGCTATTGAGGCTACTGTTTCCGAGATGGCTAAGATGGGTATTCGGATGCTATCCCCTGAGCAAGCCGCCTCGGGTGTAGCTTTGGAGATTCGTAACGCTTCTCAAACAGCGCAGCTGGGCACTCTTAACGCCAAGATCTCCGGCACACTACAAGAGGTTATCGCCTTCATGGTCAACTGGCGTTATGATACCGACTACACAGGTAACGATATTGTCTTCCAGTTGTCCTCCGACTTCTCACCCATGGTGGGCGGCGAAGGTTCCATGAGGTTGATCAGTGAATGGTACTCTTCTGGGATTATCTCTCGGGATACTTTCATTAGTGTTGCTAAGTACAACGACTTCCTGCCCATGGACTATGATGATGAAGAGGCGGTTCAGCAAATCCAGACTGACCCTCTAGTCAACCAAACACCCGACAACGAAGTCGAGGTAGAGTAAACTTTTAGGAGGCTCCTTCGGGGGTCTCCGCTCACCTAACCACTCAAAGGAGTGCTAGATGGCCACTATTAATGATAAGATTTATGATCGAATCGTCGAGCATATGACAGATGTAAGACTCTACGAGGAAGGTCAACAGATACAACAGCGTCGGATTATGCGGCGGCACCGTGAAAAACTACAGAAAGCACTCAAGAAGAATATTCGTGCTAATGTTGCTCCCGAAGTTAATCGCTTCGCTAAAGAATTAAATAGTTCCATAACCAACAGTGTTAAGGAATTCTCTACTTCTCAGTTGGATTTCCATAGTGATAATCTCTACAAAGAAGTTAGAAAGTTTTATGAAGTACGTCGCCCACGGACACGGGAACTCCTAGCAGAGATCGCGGGGCCCGGCATGAAAGGTGAACGTTCTTTATCAGGAAACATCCGGAATATTTCTGCGGGTGAGCTTGTTAGGATCCAGTCTAAAGTCAAGGCGGGACTAGCTAACAATAAAAGCCCCAATGAAATCATTTCAGATGTCATGAAAACTACTAAACTGACTGAGCATCAAGCCTCAACAGTTACTCGTACTGCGATTACCTCGACACAAAGTGCTGCTTTGGACCGAGTAATGCAGAACAACAAAGACATTATTAAGGGCTATATGTTTACAGCTATCCTCGATAGTCGTACCAGCCCGATTTGTTCACACCACAATGGTAAGGTTTATGATGCTGATGATAATCGGTATAGGCCCCCGCTACATTGGCGTTGTCGCTCTAGTATGATCCCTGTTCTGAAGAGCAAGGAAGAGCTAGCCTCTGCGGATTCTGCCAGACTCAAGAAGCGTGAAGTTGCCAAGCTAGACCCGTCTAAGGCGTCAGGGCTGCCACCCAAGCGTGAGGCTTTTGGTGATTGGCTTCGTCGTCAGAAAATGGATATACAATCTAAGCTACTAGGTGGCGAGGATCAGGCAAACCTGTTCCGAGAGGGCAAGTTAAAGGCTGATCAATATGTCACCCCAAAGGGCAAGGTTCTCTCCATCCAAGCCCTGCGTAGTCGTGCCTCCAAGGTTAACGAGATCTACCGCCCGCGGCAGGTTGTGAGGGATACTAAAATCCAGATACAGGCTAAGAACCCAAACTCTTTGCTCAGCAACCCAAAGCACCAAGATGAACTGCTACAATCAATCATCCTAGATGCTGACAACTACAACTCTACTTATGCTCTTACAGATTACAAGGGTACAAGCTTGGTAGGTAAACAGGCTTCTCGCCGTAGGATGGGCAACGAGTTTGACGAGCGTAACTTTGTTACAGACTCCTTCACCGGTGAGGTAAGGAGTAATCTTGTCTACAGCCCTGATTACACGCTGTATCAGGAACGCTTAGACTTTATGCGCAATGCCAAAGACCTTACCCGTGAGCAAAAAGACTTTATCTCCGGGTTTGTTACGAAGCTAGATGACAAGGTCTCTGTGAATCAACAAACAGTTATGGTAGAGAACCTTCGGGTTAACTTCCAACGTTTTAACAAGAACAAAGAGCCTTGGGCTGACTTGGCGGCAGTAGTAAACGCAGAAAACCGTTTCGCTGTACAGAACGTTTCTAGACTACTCGATGTTCGTTCCCGAGATCGTGCTAAGCTATTCGGGGGGTTTTCCTCTGCAGGAGATGCCCCAAGAGTGCAGATTATGGGTAGATACTATGGTGTTGATGATATTATCAAGAGCCAACTAGAAGACTCCCGTTTCGTTCGGAACTGGAGAGCAACTACAGGGGCTAAGCTTTCTAAGAAAATCTATTATAGGGGCAGGGCACCTATCAGCGCTTACACCCGAAAGATTATTGAAAAGTACCCTGACAAAGATAAGCTAATTGAACGTATGCTTGATAAGGTTATCCCTTTCAGAAAGCAATACAAGGACTTTGTTAAGTGGTACAACAGGCCGCCTAGTGATGACTGGATTGTTAAACAGATCGCTAGGATGCGAGAAGGCACCCGTCAGATACTTGATCTTGAGTTTTTCAATGCCAGAAAGAGACCAACGTCAAAGGTTATTGATGACAAGGTTCTGAGCGCTACTACTAAGGCTATGGAGCTTGTAGCGTCAGGTCGGTCTACTGACTACGACTCTCTTGCAATTAACATCGGTAAGACCTTTCAGAAAGAGTTGGGTGAGTTGAACCCTTTCTCCACACATACACTAAAAGACTACCACAAGGAAGGTTCGAGTATCCTAGAGTTTATGCGTGCACAAGGGTTAATTCGTGTATCCTTCAGGGGTAAGACCCGTCGTGGTGTATGGGATGTCGATACCGGTCGAGCAGCAGGTGGATGGGGCGAAACAATCTCCCGTGAGGTTCAGATACTTGATAAAGACCTTTTGAAGCTTCAGGAAGCCAACAACCGCCTTATTGTAGCTCGTCGCTTTGGGATCATTGATCCTCGTGATAGGTTATATGTGAAAGCAGGTAACAAAGAGTTCTTTGATGCCCGCGGTAATAAAACTAACACCCCAATCATCTCTGCCGATAAGTACCCGGATTATGACCCTAAACAGATCGACTCTGAGATGGCGAATATGATGAACCATGTGATGAACGTGGAGTATGGTGTTGATGACGAGTTCTTTGACTTTATGGACGGGCTTGTCCGTTTCCGTGACCCCCGGGGTAATGTGGCTAAGTATGATGCTATTAATGAGTTCAGACATGAGATCATTAACCGCGGAGAAGCAGGATACGGATTAATGTCTTCTGGTAAGTTCCATCGTATGAGGGGCAGACCCTTCCGCACTGATGCCTTCATCGACTCTCGTGGTCGTGTTTATCATCGTGGATACTTAACCCCTACTGGTGGTGAGCTTGTGAGACCTTTCCTAAACTCGGCTAAAGCAGTTAACATCGACCTAGATACCGTTAAAGAGCTTAAAGTACAGCTTGGGGCGCTTCTTGGTCCTGCCACAGAGGCTTTGACTCAGAATGGTCGTATTGATATCTTCAATAGGAACCAGTCCAAGTTACTAGAGATAGGTCGTCTACTACAAGCAAAGACCCAGAAAGATCGTCGTATACGGGAGTTCCTAGAACACCCTCTTATTCGAGAACTAGAAGGTCCAGAGGTAGGTAAGATGGCTCGGCTTGCGCTAGAGTATACTCGCATCTATGACCATGTTGGTGGTGACTTCAACAATACTAAGCTGTTGAAGACCTACAAGACAAAGCTTATGATTGAAAATGACGCATCCTCTAGTGGTGCCCAGATCATTAGTTTGTCAACAGGTGATAGGTCTATTGCTGAAGCTTCTAATGTGGTTGCGACTACTAAGAAGAATCGCCTTTATGACCTTGTTGCTCAGGATACAGTAAACGACCCTGAGTTCCTAAAGATACCTGCTCTACGTAACGCTGGCCTGACTTGGTCAGATCTTGCTAAAGGCGCTAAAGCACAGAACATAAATGTATTGTGTTCTTTAAACTCTGTGAATTCGGTGAAACTCTGACCGCGTAATGGCGAAGACAATACCGAGCGAAGCCCCGAGAGGGGAACGTGTAACGACTATCCGAAAGGAGTACATCTAAATGTCAGATGGAAGCGCAGAGCACTTGTACTATGAAATTGGAGATCCATTTAACGTGAAAACGCTTAAACAATGGAAACGCTTTTACTCCAACCCATAATACGCTGTTATGATGGGTAAGTTAAAACAAGTGGTGATATAGTCTGATCTATACAGAAATGTATAGCAGTTAATATAAAGCATATTAACGGGTAAGGGTTGACTACCTTACTGAACATTATTGGGTAACATTTTACGGTAGTTTCCCCAAAACGTGCCGTAGTAAAACCTCGTGAATTCGGTGGAACTCTCTCTGAGACAATACCGAGCGAAGCCCCGCAAGGGGAACGTGTAACGACTATCCGCAAGGAGTACGCCTAAATGTCAGGTGGAAGCGCGAGGGTACACTTTCGAGTGTATATGATATAGTCTGAGCTGCATGGCGACATGCAGATACTTATATAAGGAATAAAAATGAACTACAAACACCATTATGATGAGCTCATAAAGAAATATGGTAGAACAGAAAACCTGAAGGTATTTATACTGAAGGGCATCATGTTACACCTAGGTCTATGGGCGGCTCTGATGAGAACGAGAATATCGTTTATCTTACTGCGAAGGAACACTACATTGCACATTTCTTACTATGGAAACTCTATAGAAATACAGAGATGACATACGCATTCCGCCTTATGAATGCGAATAGGGGTATTCTTGGGTCTTCTGCTTTTGAACGGCTACGAGAAGAATACTCTAAGAGATCTAGTGATCTGCTTTTAGGCAGGAAGAATACAGATGAACAAATGGAAAAGCAAACAGCTGCTGTTAGGGCATACTACAAACGCATAGGGGCCAAAGGGCGACCTAAGCTTAAAGGTGTATGGTCCACAGACTCAAGAGAAGCACAATCAGAGAGAATGATGAAAGACCACCACCTATCAAAAACTGTGGTAGTGGATGGTGTGGAATATCATTCCCTGAGAGAAGCAGGGCGGCAGATTGACGTATCCCATAGAACTATCAAGCGATGGTTCTCATCTGGTAGAGCTTATTATAAGTAGGCAGGTTTGACTAACCTGTTTAACAAAAACTTGGCGGGGGAAGCCACAAAGACAGCTAACGTTGCGGGAAAGCTCGCGGGAATCCTTGAGAAAAAGGGTTACGCAACAATTACAAAAGATAACCTCAATAACATTCTGAGGACTGTTGATACTAAGATCAAAGTCGCAGATAAGCTTAACGCCACATCTGTTGTATCTGAGTTGAAAGCATTCCGTGCAGAACTTATTGAAATGGTGAATAACAATGCCCCTGTTGGGCGCAGTATTCTTACTCAGGCGAGGGATCTCCACCCCGATGTAGAAGACTTCGTAATGAAGCTGACTAATACCCGTGTTGGTCTGGTTGGCCCAAAGGACTTTGAAGAAATATCAAGGATCATGTCAAAACACCTCTCTGCTCGCGCCCCTGTTACAGATCAGTTTATTAACTTCTGGAAGCAAGCAGCAAAGACGTATGTCAAAGAGACAAGCGAGGTAGACATTCCTTGGGTAACGTTTGATGGCAAAACCATGATGCAAAGATATCGTGGCAAGTCTCAAGAACGTATAGATTTTACTGACCCTGTTACAGGGCGTAAAATTGCAAACATCTATGAAGGTACTGTTGAAGACGGAAAACTCCGTGGTAAACATGCTTATGCCGATGCTTCTATCGGGTTAGGTGTTAACGGAAACCACAGTAATGACGCTGTGATTGTAAGGAGGTTCCACTTGTGGGGCCGTAAGAATGGTATCGGTACTGGTACTATCCACGATTGAATAAAAGTAGTCGTGGTTAAATCCCGTGAATTGTCTGGGAACTCTCTATGTTATGATAGAGACAATCAGCAGCCAAGCCTTGAGTGGGAACTCTTGGAAGGTTCAACGACTAGGATAAACGCTCTAGAACAGAGTATGAAATCCGTAGGGGCTAAGTAGCTTCGAAGCGCGGGACGATCCTTTTGGGTCGATGATATAGTCTGATCTGTATGGTGACATACAGCAATGGAGGTTTTATGGATTACAAGAAACACTACGATAAACTAATAGAGAAACATGGCATTGAAGAAAAGCCCTGTTATTACTCTGAGAGGCATCATGTTGTACCAAAGTGTATGGGTGGTTCTGATGAATTGTCCAATCTTGTTTACCTAAAACCAAAAGCACACTTTACTGCACACTTTCTCCTTTGGAAGATCTATAGGTCTCCTAAACTTGGCCATGCCTTTAATATGATGTGTAATAACACAAGTCAGGGTTCCCAAAGAGGATCTCGAAACTACAGTATTGCACGAAAGGCACATTCAGAGGCAATGTCTGAATCAAATCCCATGTTTGATCCAGTTATAGTCGCCAAAATAAGTGGAGACAATCACTATATGAAACAAGATAAGTGGAAAGATTATTTTTCAGAGCAGAGATTAGGCCGCAATAACCCAATGTTCGGGCGTAAAAACCCTTCAAGATACCGCAAGGTCATGACGCCAACAGGTGAGTATGGGTCTCTGGTAGCTGCTGCGGAGGGGAATAACCTAAGTAGGTCTTCTGTAATGAGATACTTAAAGGATGCAAGAAAAGAAGAGTGGTGTTACATTGATCAAGCCTAACGAGCTTGACTAACAAAACTGGCTTTCTTCACAAACATTGCCTATGCTAAACGTTCAAAAGACGCCATTAGAACCATCTATGCAGATGCTCTAGAAGGTGACACTATTAGAAAAACGTTAGAAGCATGGCGAAAGCGGGGCTTACCCACTAAAGCTTATGATGAGCTTATAGCCGATGCTAAAAGGCGTGGTCTTATTGACCCACCCAACAAACTAACCCGTGCCGACATACTCGCCCCCATTAAGGAGGGTTATGACTTCTACGGGATTGGGCCATAAGGTATTTGTAATAGCCTATTGGACTAAACTATTAATCAGGTCTGTGACCTAAATGTATATATAATTATCATAACTTCAGTCTGTGACTGAGAAGGAAAATCCATGAGTGAAAATCTAGAGAATCAAGTCGAAGAGTCCACCGAAACAGATGAGGCAGAAGCCCAAATTGTAGAGGAAGCTGCAAATGAAAAAGAGGCAGCGGGCTCAACCGAGGGAGATATCGAATCTATTATTGAAGAGCGTCTTGCTAAGATGAAGGCCAATATGGATCGTATGTCCAAGGAGCGTGATGACGCCCTGAAAGCTAAAGTTGAAATTGAAAAAGCCAAGAAAGAATCAGAGATTGCCCGAATGAAAGAAGACGGCAAGATTCAGGAAGCTTTGGAGATGGAACTTGCTGAGGCTCGGACAAAACTTGAACTATACCAAAGTGACATCACGTCTCTACGCCGCGACGGTGTGGTGAATGATGTCCTCGCGGGTCTAGACTTCCGCAGCGATAAGTCCCGTGAAATGGCCCGCCGTGAGATTGTAGACAGCTTGGTACAAGGTGAAGATGGGTCTTGGGTTCATAGCTCCGGCACCTCTATTAAAGAATTCGTGGACGCTTACTCAAAAAGTGACGATAACTCCTTCCTGTTCCGTGTTAAATCTAACACAGGCGCAGGGACAAGCACCCCCGCTGGTGCTTCAACCACCGATACTAAGAAAAGTATTGGTGAAATGTCAACACAGGAAATCCTAGCACTTGCCGCAAAAGGGCAGCTAGGTAAATTCAACGTATAAAACCTGAATAGGAATTAAGAAAATGGCTATTACAAACACCGACTTCCAGAACATTGCTCTTGCAATCTCCGCTTACTCTGATGAAGCTTACACAACCGCCAAGAAGCTAAACGGCACTGGCATTGTTTCTGCTAACCAGAACATCGACGCTACTGGTGAATCATTCATCGGCCAGTTCCGCTGGTACAAGCCGCTCTCCGCAAACGTAAACGTTGCCTCACTAGCTACTCCTACTGATGGTACTTACACACCAGTAACCACAGACTACGCCAACTTCATCAAGACCCTCCGTACCTTCGGTGCTGAGCAGGTTAACATGCAGGAGGTTGTCTCCAAGCAGGACGGTCTAGCTAAGATCGCCCGTGACTTCGCCGAAGTACGCGCACAAGACGAGCATGATGCTCTGCTTTCCGTTCTTAAAGGTGTTGCACACTACGAAGTTGCCCTTGGCGACCTTGGCGGCGCTGGCAACGGTGGCATCATCGACTTTGATACTGATGCAGATGCTGCTGCAACTGGTTTCTTTGTAGACGTTAACGCTCTCGGCCTCCACGGCGCTGCTGCAACTGGTGCTGGCGATGCACGTAAGCTTTTCGACTCCACCGCTATTGGTGCTGCTCGTGGCGAACGTTTGTTCCGCTCCATCGGTGCTGCTTTCAAGGACCATGAGCCTGACTTCATGTACATGGTTACTTCCCCAGAAGTTCTCGCAGAAATGCGTGCTGCTAACTTGGTTGACGATACATCTGTAACAGATGGTAACCTTGAGTTTGCAACAATCTTCGGTGGTAAGTTCCGCATCGTTCTCTCCCGTGCAAACCAGATGATCGCTGGTGCTGCTCTTAATGACCTGAACGCTCAGTCCACAAAGAGCACTTTCGTAATCAAGCCGGGCTCCGTAGCTGCTGCTTCTCTCGGCCTACCAACTCCTGTTGAAGTTGACCGTAACGCTGCTTCCTACACAGGTGGCGGTTCCACTAACGTTTGGTATCGTTGGGGCTACGTCATGCACCCAATGGGTTACGACTGGGCAGGCTCTACTTCTGCTTTCGCAACAAACACCAACTTTGGCACAGGTGCTTCTTGGGCTCGTAAGATGGACTCTCTGAACCTTGGCATTCTGCCTATCTTCCACGCTTAATTGATTAGGAGGGACTAATGGCACTAGTTCTTAATACAAACAGCTATGTGACTGCTGTAGAAGCTGATACATACTTTGATACTCGTATTGATAGTGCTAATTGGTTTGCCGCTGCTATCGAAATCCAGGAACAAGCATTGGTTACGGCTACACAGTTAGTTGATGACCATGCTTGGATTGGTTCTGCTATTAGTTCCACCCAAGCTTTAGCATGGCCTCGTTCTTCTGCAATCTATTTTGATGACCGTCTAGGTATTCAGATCTCGGTTGCAGAAGACGAGATTCCTTCCCGAGTCAAGGTTTCGGTTTACGAACAAGCACTTCATCTCATTAATAATGAAGACTTGCTGGCAGGTACAACTCAAACCTTCGAGAGTATTTCTGTAGGCTCTATTAGCTTAACAGACTCCAACGGCGATGTTAACCGCACCTCTATTAAGCCTTCTGTTGTTATGAAATCTATTCGTCCGCTAATCCGTAAGGGTTCCGGAGGGGTTGGGGCAACTTGGTGGAGGGCTAATTAATGTCACTCAGAACCAGAGTCAAGGCCGCTGTAAATAAAGCATTTGCAGCGGTTGATGATTTGGTGGTGGTTGCAACACTCTCAACCAAGAGCGTCTCTAGTTACGACTTCGCTACTCGCGGGGTCGTAGCAACAACAGGGACACAGCAGGTTGAGGTTATCATAATCTCTACCCAACGCCCTTCAGGCGAGGGCTTCTCTACTACCGCAATTATGAAACAGGGCCCCGATCTTAGTGTTTACGACACTCTGACCGTGGGTGCAACTATCTACAATATCGTTGATTATACTGATGACGAGTTTACGATCTCTGCAAGTATTGTGAGGGAGAAATAAATGTTTGACTCAGTACTAGCAGACGTTGATGGTGTATTCGCGGGGGATAGTTGGACGGCGAATAGTATCCTTACTGTTCCTGACAACTACCAAGGTACTCTCGGGGCCAACATTCGAGAATATCTTATTGTTTCGACATTGCCCACTAGCGGTAGTCCTTACGACTATGATAAAAAGAAACTACTATCAGGTTTGATTGCTATTAAAATCTTCTCAGCAGCGGGCGAAGGCCAAGGTCGAGTTATGGCCATTGCGGATTTGCTTAACGTAGAGCTAGAAGATAAAACCTTAACAAATAAAACTCAACTTGGGAAGTCCTATCTACAGATAGAGGGGTTAGACCCGGCGAATAAGTCACTATACAGTGCATCTTATTTCATACCATTTACATCATACGGAGAATAACAAATGGCTCATATTTCATCACTAGGTTCAGGTATCTATTCCTACCTAGACATTTACACAGGTACGCTTGGTACTTACACAAACGCGACAGAGTGCGCGGCAGAGTTTGTTGGTGCCGTTCCCGGTACTGCGGACGCAGACCATATTCGAATGCCGTCTGTTCGGGAATTCCCAGCAGTCGGTACCCCCGCAAACATTGTTAACGTTCCAGTGTACGGCCAAGCAACCTCTTCACAGGTTCAAGGTCAGGCCGACGCGCCAAGCCTAGAAATTACAGTTAACTATGTTGCAGAAGACATGCAAGCAATCCACGCGCTAGTTGACGGTCAAGAGAAGCTTTTCCGTTTCATGATGGCTGGTGCTGCGGTAACTCAAGATCAGGGTGCAGCTGCAACGCTCGCAACTGAAAACACAGAGTTTTACTTCGTTGGTAAGGTTGAAGCTGTTTTGGTGACACCATCACTTTCAGACTCAATCTCAGCAACTGTTACTCTTTCTGCTCAGTCAGACTTCTTTGGTCCGGCTACTCTCGCTGCGGCGTAACAAAATGGAGGGGCTCTTCTTGGGCTCCTCCACCCAACAACAGGTATAGTATTATATGATGGATAAACCCTTCAGTAAGGCGTTTGTTATGCGCACTACCCTTCGGCATATGCGCCGTAGTGTGGATATTAGTATTGGCAAGTCATTCGAGCGTTTTAAGGATTTTGATCAAGACTCAGAAACAGGCCGAGAGATTATGGAGACACTTTCTGTCTTACATACTCTGCGCAAGATGCTAGATGACTTCCAATTAAACAACCCAGATCTATTCTCAGAAAAAGATAAACTCAATTAAGGAACAGACTATGAAACATCTCGTAGGTAAATCACAAACTAAAAAAGTCCCATTCTTGGGCGATGAAGTAGAAATCCGTAAACTTTCCATCGATGAAGTCTTCAAAATGCAGGATATGATTCAGGCAGGCGCTGAAGCAGATGACCAGTTGGAAGTGCTTTACGGTGTCCTTCGTCTCGCTGTTATCGGTGCAGAAGAAATGACCGAAGATGATTTTAGATCCTTCCCACCCGCAGACCTAAATGGGCTATCAGAAGAAATTCTAAGCTATTGTGGTATTGGTGCGAAGGCCAAAGACTCGGGAAACTAACAAGCCAAGAAGAAACTCTATATGAGATTGCTTTTCGTCTTGGCATACCCGTTTACAAAATGCTAGAAGAGATGCCTTACGAAGAACTCTTAGGTTGGACGGCTTACTTCCAGTCAAGACCTCCGGGCTGGCAGGAAGACCAAAGAACCTACCTGCTTATGAAAGCCGCCGGGTTTAAAGGAAAGGGAAGTGACATCTTCCCGACACTCCGTTTGATGGAGCAAACCCGTAGTGCTAAAGCAGACGCGGGCCACGCACTCCCCAAGGGTAAATTCCTTAACAAGATGTTAGAGGCTGTTGGGGGTGATGAATCTGGTTGGAAACCTAGCTGGAGTTAGAGTATGGCTAAAATAAATGTTAGATTGGATGTGATAAACTTCCAAGAAGAAATGAGACGAGTAGAGGAAGAACTCCTAGAACTCGCAGACGACGAGATTGAGACCTTAGCAGAGTTTGCCACTAAGACCTTGAGAATAGTCACCCCTGTAGATACGGGGGAGGCTCGCTCAGGCTGGTATCTTAAGAAGGGTCTGGATGGTCTATTTATTATTAACGATGTTGAACACATCATCCACCTCAACAACGGCCATAGTAAACAAGCACCCAGATACTTTATAGAACAGGTGTTGTCTACTGTCGGTATCCTTACCCCAAACTAAAATACTTATAGCCCTCTGATGGCACTCCATTATTCGGAGTTGTGCTGTTAGGGGGCTTTTTTATTATTCAGGAGGTAAAATGCGTAAAGGTGTAGAGATTAGGGTCCGCGCAGATGCGACCCAAGCTAAAAGAGAATTACAGTCTTTAGAAAAAGGTGTAGCAGGTATTGAGAAAACCGCTAACCGAGTATCTAAGGCTTTCCGAAACCTTGCTATCGGCATTACTGGAACTTTCGCAGCTACAGGTGCTACGGGTTCTATTGTTCGTGCCACAGATAGCTTAACAAACTTAGAGAACCAAGTTGCACTTGTGACTGGGCGTGGGAAAGAGTTACAGGGTACGTTAAAAGACCTATATGGTATTGCTGCCCGTTCCCGTATGCCAGTGTCTTCCACAGCAACCACTTATAACCGATTTGGCCTTGCGCTAGAGGGTACAGGTAAATCAGCTGCACAACTACTAATTGCTACGGAAGCAGTATCACAAGCAGCAGTTATCTCAGGTGCCACTGCTGAGAGCGCCAATGCAGCAATCATCCAGTTGGGTCAAGGTCTTGCCTCGGGTGAACTTCGTGGTGAAGAACTAAACTCAGTACTAGAGCAGACACCTCGACTCGCTCGGGCGATTGCTGCTGGCATGGGGGTTCCTTTTGGTGAGCTACGTGCCCTTGCAAAAGATGGCCAGCTAGACGCAGAGACTGTTTTTGCAGCGATTATTGATCAGGCTGATGCGCTAAATGAAGAATTCAAAACCATTGAGGCTACAACCTCTGGGCTAACATCAGTAATGAAAGACGAGCTTACCCGGGCCTTAGGTGCTATTGATAACGAACTCGGGTTTAGTGATGCACTTAGGGAAAGAATTATTTCAGCAACAGGAGCTCTTCGGGGTTTCGCAGACAATCTTGGTATTGTTGTTGGGCAGGCAAAGGGTAAACTAAGACTATTCCTAAACGACCTTGCGTTCTTCCGTTACGAAGTCAAGCAAGTATTACTTGATATGTTTACAGAGGGCTTTGACGCAAGTACGCTTACTGACCCCCTTGTTAATGGTCTAAAGGGTGCTTACTCGGCCATCGAGGGTATCTTCGAGAAAAGTATTCAACCCAAGATCGAGGCGATTGATTTAGACTCAGTAATTACAAACCTTACAAGCGCCTTAGATACTCTTAGCGTATTCGCGGGTAGTGTTATTGCGATATTCAAACACATATGGAAACGAATTGTTGGGGAGTCTCTGTGGACAGGTATTTTTGACCCAGGGCACGAAGAAGGCGGAGCTACAGCTATTGGCAACACCGGGGCTCTGAGCAAGTATCTAAATGCTGCAACCAAGACTATTAAGGATTGGGCTGCCGACGTTGTTGCAGCCTTTAATGCACTACATACAAAAGCTACTGCCGAGTGGGACAGGTTCAAGAACTATCTTTCCTCGAATGACCTAACCGTTTCTACTATCTCCTTTGATAGTGTCTCAAATGCGTGGTCGGATGCTGTGGATACTATGTCTACGAAATGGCAGGAATTCCGAGATTCAACGACACTCGATGAATCGGCTATTAATAAGTTTGATTCTGTCGGCGGTAATCGTGCGGTTACCGCTATTAAAAGCGGTGCTAACGAGATCTTCATTAGAGTTGATAGTGCCTCCGAGGCGGTCATAAACACCCTATCAAGCACTCTTGAAGCTCTCGGCCAGACCCCTGCTGTTGTTACGGGCCGTATTGTTATTACCTCACTTATTGAAACCGCGAAAGGTGAGAACGAAGCCCTTAATACCTTTATAACGGGCTTAGATGAGAACAAGGAAAAGATTGGGGTTCTTATTGCCGCCGCTCTTGCAACTGGCGTAAAGATTGGTTTCGGCAAGCTGCTTATTGGCGGCCTTGTATTGCTAAATGTTAAAGAAATCTTAGCCAGCAAAGCCTTCCAAGCTTCTGTTTTTGATTTTGCCGAAGGTGTTGGCGGGTTGATCGCAGATGCGTTTTCTGGATCAGACCCGGGCGCGGAACTTCTTGATGGGGCGGTTGCTACCTTTTCATCCATTGGCGCAGGTTTAGCGAAAGGTCTTTTCGGGAAAGAATTCGAAACCGAAGCTTTCAACAAGTTAACAGGTGCACTTGCTGTTGCGGCGGGCCTCGCTGCGGTTAGTGCGAAAGCGAGGGAAGCGTTCAAATATCTCGGCCTGAAGCTGGCTGCTTGGATCGCGGGTACTCAATTCGCCGCTGCACTAGGTGCAGAGATCAGCGCCGCAATGGCCACTAGCACATTGGTGGCTTCAGTAAGGGCTTCTGGTGTCACTTTGGGTACGGTTATCCAAGGCGGCCTTGTTTTAGGGATTACCGTTGGGCTGGCTGTTCTCGTAAGAAACCTTATCGATTCTGCTCTGCAAGGAGTTTATAACGTCGCAGATCGTACATTCAGAGGGGAGACCGCAGAGGAACAAGCCCAAAGACGATCACAGAGAATTCTGGACTTGGTAAACCAAGGAGCCGATGGGGTTCGGAGGGCTGCGTTACTAATCGAAAGCGGGAAGGCAACCTCAGAGGGACTCGCGACTCTCGGTGCGGAAAACCTCTCAAAGATAAAGGATGCCATAGAAACCACAGAGGATAGTTATTACGATGCCGCGAAGGCCGTCCTCGGACTTAAGACATCTCTACAGTTTGCTGCGGGAGAAATCGACCAAGCCATGCGGAGGGTTAATAACTCGAAGCTGAACGAAGACCCAACAGCGGTTATTAAGAAGGCATCCGGCGGGTATATCAGTGGCTCTGGCGGCCCAACCGACGACCTTATCCCAGCCATGTTGTCTAATGGTGAGTATGTTATCAAAGCGTCCTCCGTTAGCAAGTTTGGCAAGGGGTTCCTTGACCAGTTGAACGGCGGAATGTTGCCCCAGTTCTTTAGTGGCGGGGGTATGGTAACGCCGTATGATGACGAAATTGCTGCACTAGAGTCTGATGTAAGAAAGTTTGAGAGACTTAATGATCCGGGGCTAACAAGTTCGATCATTGCTTCAAACCTCCTTTTGGAGGACCTCAAATCTCGACGTCGCAAATTCATATCCACACAATCCGAAGTATCACTTGATGGGGGTGTGGGTGACGCCCTCTCGGATACTCTTGGTGGCGGCAGCGGTAAGGTTGGAAAAGAGGGGGAGAAGTCAGATGCAGTAAAATCCGCTGAAGGATTTGCACTTTCTTTCAAGGAAGACTTTGCGAACTCCCTAGGTGATGCATTGAAAACAGGCGATGTTAAGGGGTTCTTTACCTCTATTCTAGATAGCTTTTCCGGTAAAGTCATTGATTCTTTCGCGCAGGGTCTCACTGATAAACTATTTGATGGGCTAATCGGTGAAGACGGTGAAGGCATATTTGCCGACATCTTTGGCGGCATGGCTGACTTCGGGGGTAACCTCGGAACCAACATCCAAGATGGTCTCGGGGAAGGCCTCTCGAAACTCGGCCAAGGTGCGGGAGGTGGCGGCGGTTTCCTTAGTGGCATCATGGGGCTGTTCTCAGGCGGCGGCGGTTTCCTAAGCGGGCTATTCAGTGGTATTGGGTCTATCTTCGGTTTCTCTTCCGGGGGTATTGTCCCCAACACACCACTATCAAGCACGGGCAGGGACAGTGTACCTGCACTACTAACCCCCGGCGAGCTTGTTGTACCCGAAAGGAACATTGATGATTTCATGAATTCCGGCTCCGGCTCAAAGGGCTCAACAGTTGTTAACCTATCTATCACCGGGGATATCTCCCGTCAGACAAAGCAGGAAATCGTCAGAATGCTACCTGAGATTTCTGCTGGGGTTAACAGAACAAACAAAGAGAACAATTACAGAGGTCGTTAAGACTCCAAGTAAAAATAAAAGTGAACTTCGGCTCACCCCTTCGGGGGTGGGCTTTTTTTATCAAAATCGTAAGTATTTTTGTATGAAAATTAGCCCAAAAAAGTGAGAAAAACAAGGCATCTATAATGATAGAATAAAATCTAACAATGACAGCCAAACTGAAAGGAAATACTATGCTTAAGTTTTACAGAGGTACTTGCCAGCGTGAAGCAGCTGAACTTGCCAACGACACCCAAACCCGTGAGGTGACTCACTGGACTGACTCTAAGGAGAAGGCCGCTATGTATAGCAAAGGTGCTATTATCGAGGTCACGCTCGACGAGCAATCGCCGGGGCTTCAGCATTACTTTGGTATTGCACACGGCGACGCTACCCATGGCAACATCCATGAGTGGAAACTTCCACGGGAATACTTTCAAGACGTATTTAGCTGCTACGTTGAAGAAGTAGCCATCCACAACCACTGAGGGGATACCTGATGTTTTTACTAGCTATACTAGCGGAACTAGCCACGGGGTTCATTCTCCGTGGTATAATCATGGCTCTGTTTAAAATGGCAACCAAGATTAACTTGCCAATTCTTAGCTACCACATGGGGCTCGCTGTTGTCCTATTCCACTCTGTGGTTGGGGTCGGCGCGCTCGAGAGCCTTAGCGTTGCCCTTGTCTCAGGCTTAGTTCTCCCTGAACTTATCAAGACACCAGTTTCAGAATGGTTTACTAAGTTCAAGAACTCAAGACCCGAAACGATCAACGATAAGAATGTTGAAGAACTCAACAAAACCCTAAAGACAATGTTGTCTAAATAAAGGAAGAATCCCAATGACCAACAAAGTTGAAATGAAGCCTATCACTTTCTTTGCCACCCCAGACTCTATGAAAGACTTAGAGGATTGGATTTCCGCTGCACGAGACCCCATGGTCACGATATCCGCAATGATGATGTATAACTATCTTGTGACCAATTATGACCTACATGAGAAAGGAGAACAGTAATGACAACTATCTCAGAACAAGCACTGTACGAGTTATGGATGTACGGACAAGCAGACTACTATAAAGGCTTGACAGCCGTAAACCCTTTCTTCGTCATTGACGGGGAATATCAGATCAACGGAATGGAGATTGAACAATGATGACAGCTGCGATGTGCCTAGCCTTGAACATATTCTTTGAGGCACGAAATGAAACAATAGCAGGCCGGATTATGGTCGCAGAAGTTACCCTAAACAGGGTTGCCGCTGCCAGATACCCCGACACGGTTTGCGAAGTTGTTTGGCAACGTAAACAATTCTCGTGGACTCATGACGGAAAACACGACGACCCTACTCGAATGTCTTACCTTGATCGCAAGGCCTGGGGGGACATAAAACAACTAGCGGAGGATATACTCAATGAAGAAATCGACCTGCTTGGAAGTGGGGCTACCATGTACCACGCTACTTATGTGGAGCCATACTGGGCCAATTCCTATCAACTTATCGGTAAAATTGGCGAACATCTCTTCTATGCCGAGAAATAAACCCCATATCATAAAGGAGGAATAACATGTACTCTCTATATCAGGGCGAAAGCCTGTGTGTCGAAAAAGTAACACTCGAAGAAGCAGTAGCTCTGATTAGGTGTTTACACCCCACCCAGTCTACAATTATAGCCGTTGAGATGGCTATGTTTCTAGAGTGGTCGCCCGCTCTGGGGGAAAAATTCTCTCTTAAAAATTGAGAAAACAAACGCATCTATAATGATAAACCTAAAGGAGATTCCAATGGAACTTTTTATCGTAATCGCTGTTTATATCGCTTTCGGTTTCCTTATCAACGAAATGTCGAAAACCCGTAATCGTAATCAAGTAGCTTGGGTGGTCCTGAGTTTGCTACTATCCCCTCTTCTCGGGGCCATCGCCCTCCTTATAGTGGGGAAAGCAAAGGAAGAGACAGTTGAACAATAAAGATAAAAGAGTGTATATCATTATTAACGGCATCGAGCTGGAGTGCGACATGGATCTAGAAAATGATCTTGGGCACGTACCTTGCTTGATACTCGAAGGGGACTTGAAGGGGTATGAGCTGTTGTTAGACGCGGAATACATCAGAACCAATGGCTGGGAAGATTAACATGACTAACGAACAGATCAAAGAAAACCTTGCCGACATGGCAGCACTCCTCCGATCACCAACCCCGAGGGCGGCACTTAACAGGATAGAGGAGTTAGAAAATGTTCTACACCGGATCGCGTATTGGTTTGATACAGACCAAGAGATACTGGATAACATGACGGCGGCGGAACGTGATGATCACATCCGCCAACACAAGATTATATTGCGCACCCTGTTTTAAGGAGAAGACTAATGATTGAGTACACAGTAAGAGTTTACGATAATGGGGATAAGCATTGGTACCTTAATGGTGAGCGTCATCGTGAAGATGGACCAGCAGTTGAGTGGGCTTCTGGGGGT
>Ga0208795_1000222_pt1 | contig 29175 bp, 18 predicted proteins | sample CB_VirMetaG_6_FD_184541 | JGI IMG/M metagenome (GOLD analysis project Ga0208795, IMG submission 184541) | Freshwater to marine saline gradient viral communities from Chesapeake Bay - CB_1508_2 Viral MetaG (SPAdes) (version 4) | ecosystem: Environmental > Aquatic > Marine > Coastal | place: USA... | reverse complement strand
GTTAATGACATTAATATAGATTATACTTGGAACCCAACATTTAGATTTTTAAGAGACGATTTATTATCTGTATCTGCTGAAAATCCTAATGGAGCTAATGTAGTTCCTGAAGTAGGTGATATTATTATGTTCCAAGAAGCTTATTATGAAGTAGACACTATAGACCAAAGCAACTTCTTCGTAGGTAAAGATCCAGATTACCCATTTACTGATGATAATGGTAATAATCCTTTAGAAACTGATTTAGATAGATTTGGATATAATGTTGGAATTATTTGTTCTACTCACTATGTACCTGCTGATAAAGTTGGTATAACTAAAGAAAGAATGTAATGGCTACTACTGGAAGAAAACCTATACCAAAAACCCAAAAAGAAATATCTATTGGGAAACATACTGCAATTGATAAAGAACAAGGTAACCCTAATTTTTCAGGTCGTTCTAATAGAGGTACTCAAAAATCAGCACAAGGAGAAACTACTAAACCTTTAACTATTGGCATTCAAGATATTGATGAAGCAGTATTTTATTATTTTCAAAACATTATTCGTCCTTCTGTAGTACAAAACGGAAATAAAATTGAAGTTCCTGTATTATATGGTGCTCCTGAAAAATGGAAAGCTATTCAAAAGGATGGATATTATCGAGATAAAAATGGAGCTATTATGCTTCCTGTTATTGTAATTAAAAGAGATACTATTGAAAAAAATAGAACTATAGCTAATAAATTAGACGCTAATAACCCTAATAATTTTGCAGTTGTAAGTACAACTTGGAATAAAGATAATTATTATTCTAAATTTAATGTATTAAACAATAGAATCCCTACTAAAACTTATTTTACTACTGTAGTCCCAGATTATGTAACTTTAGACTATAGTTGTTTAATTCAAACCTATTATATAGATCAACTTAATAAAATAGTTGAGGCTATAAATTATGCTTCTGATGCATATTGGGGAGACCCACAACGTTTTCAATTTAGAGCAATGATTGATTCTTTTGCTACTCCTACCGAACTTGTTCAGGATAATAATAGAGTAGTTAGAGCTAATTTTAATATAAGACTTAATGGGTATTTAATTCCTGATGTAATCCAAAAAAATGGAGTAAATTTTCCACAGTTTTCTGAGCGTTCTAAAATTTTATTTTCAATGGAAACTGTAAGTGATCCTGGTATATTCATTGGAAACCAAAATTCAGATGGTAGAATAGAAACTCCAACACCTCAAGAATTAGAAGCACAAAAAAGAGTTAATAAAAGTACTTTAGTACCTTAATTTTTATTGTTTAAATCTATATTTATTAGATATACCTGAGATCAAATGGCAAATATAAGATATCTAGACCAAGTAACAGTTGGCCCTTCCGTAACTTCTATTAGTGGTGAATCCACTACTTCTGGCACATCTGGAACCGCAGGTTCTTCAGGCACAACTGGCTCATCTGGAACATCAGGATATTCAGGTTCTGCAGGTACTTCAGGTATTACTGGATCTTCAGGTCAATCAGGTTCTACTTCAGGAACATCAGGCTCTGGTGGTTCTTCAGGTACTTCAGGTGCCGTAGGTTCTTCAGGCGAATCTAGTACATCCGGCTCTTCAGGCGAATCAGGCACTTCAGGCACTTCAGGCTCTTCAGGCGAATCAGGTACTTCAGGCTCTTCAGGCGAATTTGGAACATCAGGTTCATCAGGAAGTTCAGGTTCATCAGGTAGTTTAGGTTCTTCAGGTAGTTCAGGTTCATCAGGTTCAAGTGGTTCTTCAGGTTCATCAGGTTCAAGCGGAACATCAGGTTTAAGCGGTTTTTCAGGTAGTTCAGGTTCATCAGGTAGTTCAGGTTCTTCAGGTAGTTCAGGTTCAAGTGGTTCATCAGGAAGTTCAGGTTCATCAGGTAGTTCAGGTTCATCAGGTAGTTCAGGTTCATCAGGTTCAAGTGGAGCTGATGGCTCTTCAGGTGAATCTGGTACTTCAGGTTCATCAGGAGTTGCTGGCTCATCCGGTACTTCAGGTTCATCAGGTTCAAATGGTTCATCTGGCACTTCAGGCGAATCTGGCACTTCAGGTTTAAGTGGATCTACAGGTTCAAACGGTACCTCAGGTAACACTGGTACCTCAGGTCAATCCGCTCAATCTTCAACATCAGGCTCTTCCGGCTCTTCAGGTACTACTGGCTCAACAGGAGCTGCAGGTACATCAGGCGAAGCTGCAACTTCAGGTTCAGCAGGTTCATCTGGTACAAATGGTACAAGTGGAAATTTAGGCTCATCAGGAGCCTCAGCTCAATCAGGCACTTCAGGCTCATCAGGTACAGTAGGTTCAACCGGAGCTGCGGGTACATCAGGTTTATCTGGTTCATCTGGTTCATCTGGTTCAACAGGAGAATCAGGTACTAGTGGAATTTCAGGTACTTCAGGCGAATCTAATTCTTCAGGAACTAATGGTTCTTCAGGCAATAGTGGTACATCTGGTGAATCCGGTACATCAGGTTCAGCTGGCTCTTCAGGTACTATAGGCTCAAGTGGTACAGGTGCAGGCTCAGGTTCATCAGGTACTTCAGGTTCTTCAGGTGAATCTGCAACTTCAGGTTCATCAGGCTCTTCAGGTTTAGCTGGCACATCAGGAGCTTTAGGTTCAAGCGGAGAATCAGCCCAATCAGGTACCTCAGGCTCTACAGGTTCAAACGGTACTTCAGGTAACACAGGAACATCTGGTCAATCAGCTCAATCTTCAACATCAGGCTCTTCAGGTTCTTCAGGTACTACTGGTTCAACTGGAGCTTCAGGTACATCAGGTGAATCTGGCACTTCAGGTTTATCAGGCTCTACAGGTTCAAACGGTACTTCAGGTAACACAGGTACTTCAGGTCAATCTGCTCAATCTTCAACATCAGGTTCTTCAGGTTCTTCAGGTACTACTGGCTCATCTGGTGAGTCTGGCACATCAGGTGAATCTGGCACTTCAGGTTTATCAGGTTCAACTGGTTCAAATGGTACCTCAGGTAACACAGGAACATCTGGTCAATCAGCTCAATCTTCAACTTCAGGTTCATCTGGTTCTTCAGGCACAACTGGCTCATCTGGTGAGTCTGGCACATCAGGTGAATCTGGATCTTCTGGTACTTCAGGTTCAACAGGTGAATCTGGTACCTCAGGTAATAATGCTACTTCAGGTTTATCAGGTTCATCAGGTACAGTAGGTTCAACAGGAGAATCAGGTACTTCAGGTGAATCAGGTACATCAGGTTCAGCTGGATCTTCAGGTACTATAGGTTCAAGTGGTACAGGAGCTGGTGCTGGTACTTCAGGTGAATCTGGTTCATCAGGTGAATCTGCAACTTCAGGCTCAGCAGGCTCTTCAGGCTCAGCTGGTACATCAGGAGATTTAGGATCATCAGGAGCATCAGCTCAATCAGGAACTTCAGGCTCTACAGGCTCAAATGGTACCTCAGGTAACACAGGAACATCTGGTCAATCAGCTCAATCTTCAACTTCAGGTTCTTCTGGTACTTCAGGTACTACAGGTTCAACTGGCATAGCAAGTACTTCAGGTGAAGCTGGATCTTCAGGTTCATCAGGTTCTTCTGGTACCCAAGGTTCTACAGGAGCCGCAGGTACTTCAGGCGAATCTACTACATCTGGTACTTCAGGCTCTTCAGGTACAGTAGGTTCAACCGGAGCTGCTGGTACTTCAGGAGAAGCAGCCACATCTGGTACTTCAGGTTCTTCAGGTACTATAGGTTCAAGTGGTACAGGAGCTGGTGCTGGTACTTCAGGTGAATCTGGTTCATCAGGTGAATCTGCAACTTCAGGCTCTTCAGGTTCATCTGGTACAAACGGTACCTCAGGTAATATAGGATCATCAGGAGCATCAGCTCAATCAGGAACTTCAGGTTCTACTGGTTCAAACGGTACTTCAGGTAATACAGGCACTTCAGGCCAATCTGCCCAATCAGGCACATCAGGTAGCTCAGGCTCATCTGGAACTACAGGTTCAACAGGAGCTGCAGGTACTTCAGGCGAAGCTGCTACATCAGGCTCATCAGGCTCTTCTGGTACTCAAGGCTCAACAGGAGCCGCAGGTACTTCAGGCGAATCTACTACATCAGGCACTTCAGGTTCTTCGGGCACAGTAGGTTCAACTGGAGCTGCTGGTACTTCAGGAGAAGCAGCTACATCAGGCTCTTCAGGATCTTCAGGTACTATAGGTTCAAGTGGTACAGGTGCAGGCTCAGGTACATCAGGTATTTCAGGTTCTTCAGGTGAATCTGCAACTTCAGGTTCATCAGGTTCCACTGGTACAAATGGTACAAGTGGAAATGTAGGTTCATCAGGAGCTTCAGCTCAATCAGGTACTTCAGGCTCTACAGGCTCAAATGGTACCTCAGGCAATACAGGCACCTCAGGTCAATCTGCTCAATCTTCAACATCAGGCTCTTCAGGTTCTTCAGGTACTACAGGTTCAACTGGTGCTGCGGGCACATCAGGAGATAGTGCTACTTCAGGTTCTAGTGGTTCATCAGGTACTCAAGGTTCAACCGGAGCTGCTGGTACTTCAGGTGAAGCCTCTACATCTGGTACTTCAGGTTCATCAGGTACTCAAGGTTCAACCGGAGCTGCTGGTACTTCAGGAGAAGCAGCTACATCAGGCTCTTCAGGATCTTCTGGTACTCAAGGCTCAACAGGAGCCGCAGGTACTTCAGGTGATAGTTTAACTTCTGGTACTTCAGGCTCTTCCGGTACAGTAGGCTCAACAGGAGCTGCAGGCACTTCCGGTGACAGCTCTACTTCAGGTTCATCAGGTACTACAGGTTCAACTGGTACTAGTGGTGTAGGTTCAGGTTCAGGATCTTCAGGCGAATCAGGAACAAGTGGTTCTTCTGGTTTAGCAGGAACTTCAGGTTCTACAGGCTCAAATGGTACTTCAGGTAATAATGGTACTTCAGGATTATCTAATACTTCAGGTTCGTCTGGTTCTACAGGTTCAAACGGTACTTCAGGTAATAACGGTACATCAGGTGCATCAGCTACTAGCGGATCTTCAGGTTCCACTGGTACAAATGGTACAAGTGGAAATGTAGGTTCATCAGGAGCTTCAGCTCAATCAGGTACCTCAGGCTCTACAGGTTCAAATGGTACTTCAGGTAACACGGGTACTTCAGGTCAATCTGCTCAATCATCAACTTCAGGTTCATCAGGTACGTCTGGTACCACTGGTTCAACTGGAGCCGCAGGTACTTCAGGCGAATCTACTACATCTGGATCTTCAGGCTCTTCAGGTACTCAAGGTTCTACAGGAGCTGCAGGCACATCAGGCGCTTCAGCTACTAGTGGATCCTCAGGTTCAACTGGTACAAATGGTACTTCAGGAAACGTTGGTACTTCAGGAGCATCTGCACTTTCAGGTTCATCAGGTTCAACTGGTTCGAATGGTACCTCAGGTAATACGGGTACTTCTGGTCAATCTGCTCAATCTTCAACATCAGGCTCTTCAGGTTCATCTGGTACTACAGGCTCAACTGGAGCTGCAGGTACATCAGGCGCATCAGCTACTAGCGGATCTTCAGGTTCTACTGGTACAAATGGTACTACAGGTAACGCCGGAACTGCAGGTCAATCAGGCTTAAGCAAATCTTCAGGAACAAGTGGTTCATCTGGTACTACAGGTTCAACCGGAGCAGCTGGTAGTAGTAATTTAAGTGCCACGTCAGGTACTTCAGGCTCATCAGGTACTCAAGGTTCAACAGGAAACGCCGGTACTTCAGGCGAAGCTGCTACATCAGGTTCATCAGGTTCAACTGGTACAAATGGTACTTCAGGAAACGCTGGTACTTCAGGATTATCAGCACTTTCAGGTTCATCAGGTTCAACAGGTACAAACGGTACTACTGGTAATGCAGGTACTGCAGGTCAATCAGGTTTAAGTAAATCTTCAGGTACCTCAGGTTCATCTGGTACTACAGGTTCTGCTGGTGCTGCTGGTCAATCTAATTTAAGTGCAACTTCAGGTACTTCAGGCTCATCAGGTACTCAAGGTTCAACAGGAAACGCCGGTACTTCAGGCGAAGCTGCTACATCAGGTTCAAGTGGTTCCACAGGTTCAAACGGTACCTCAGGCAATAATGGCACATCAGGTGCATCAGCTACTAGCGGATCTTCAGGTTCAACAGGTACAAACGGTACTACTGGTAATGCAGGTACTGCTGGACAATCAGGTTTAAGTAAATCTTCAGGAACAAGTGGTTCATCTGGTACTACTGGTTCAGCTGGAGCAGCTGGCGGTAGTAATTTAAGTGCTACATCAGGTACTTCAGGTTCATCAGGTACTCAAGGCTCAACAGGAGCAGCTGGTACTTCAGGTGCGGCTACTACATCAGGTTCAAGTGGTTCTACTGGTTCAAACGGTACTTCAGGTAATAATAGCACATCAGGCGCATCAGCTACTAGCGGATCTTCAGGTTCTACTGGTACAAATGGTACTACAGGTAACGCCGGAACTGCAGGTCAATCAGGCTTAAGCAAATCTTCAGGCACCTCAGGTTCATCTGGTACTACTGGTTCAATAGGAGCGGCAGGTCAATCTAACTTAAGTGCTTCTTCAGGCACTTCAGGCTCATCAGGCACAACTGGTTCAGCAGGTAATGCTGGTGGTAGCAATTTAAGTGCTACATCAGGTACTTCAGGTTCATCTGGTACTACAGGTTCTGCTGGTGCTGCTGGTCAATCTAATTTAAGTGCAACTTCAGGTACAAGTGGCTCAACAGGTACAAATGGTACTTCAGGCAATGCTGGTAACTCAGGTAACTCAGGCACTTCAGGCACTTCAGGCACTACAGGTTCAAATGGTAACTCAGGTAATGCTGGTAACTCTGGTAATTCTGGTACTTCAGGTACCTCAGGAACTAATGGTTCAAATGGTAACGCCGGTAATTCAGGTAATTCTGCTACATCAGGTACAAGCGGTTCTACTGGTACTAATGGCTCAAATGGTAATAATGGAGGTTCAGGTTTAAGCAGGACATCAGGTTCATCAGGCTCATCAGGTACAAATGGTACTTCAGGTAATAATGGTACTGCAGGTGCTAGTGCTAATTCAGGCACAAGTGGATCAACCGGTACAAACGGTACTACTGGTAACGCAGGCACAGCTGGACAATCAGGCTTAAGTAAATCTTCCGGTACTTCAGGTTCATCTGGTACTACTGGTTCAGCAGGAGCTGCTGGTGGTAGTAATTTAAGTGCTACTTCAGGCACTTCAGGTTCATCTGGTACTACAGGCTCAAACGGTAATAATGGTGGTTCAGGAATAAGCCGGACATCAGGTTCATCAGGTTCAACTGGTACAAATGGTACTTCAGGTAATAATGGTACTGCAGGTTCAAGTAGAACTTCAGGAAGTTCTGGTACAACTGGTTCCAATGGTACTTCAGGTAACAATGGTAACGCCGGCAATTCAGGTAATTCAGCTACTTCAGGCACTTCAGGCACTTCAGGTTCAAATGGTAATGCTGGAGCAGCAGGATCTTCTAACGTAAGTGCCACTTCAGGAACTTCTGGTACAAATGGTTCAAACGGTGCTGCTGGTAATGCTGGTTCATCTAACGTAAGTAATACATCAGGTACTTCAGGATCGAATGGCACATCAGGTAACTCAGGCAATGCAGGTAATTCAGGATTAAGCCGGACTTCTGGTACAAGTGGTTCAACAGGTACAAACGGTACTTCAGGAGCTAATGGAAACTCTGGTAATAGTGGTAACTCAGGTACTTCAGGTACAAATGGTTCAAGTGGTAACAATGGTAATGCTGGTAACTCAGGCAACTCAGGTACTTCAGGTACTTCAGGTACAAATGGTTCTAGTGGTAATGCCGGAGCAGCTGGCTCATCTAACATAAGTGCTACTTCAGGAACTTCAGGTACAAATGGTTCAACCGGAGCTGCCGGTAATGCTGGTTCATCCAACGTAAGTGCTACTTCAGGAACCTCAGGCTCAAATGGTACTTCAGGTAACTCAGGAAACGCTGGTAACTCAGGATTAAGCCGTACTTCAGGAACCTCAGGTTCAACTGGTACTAATGGTACCTCAGGTAACAACGGTAACGCAGGCAATTCAGGTAACTCAGGTACTTCAGGTACAAATGGTTCAAGTGGTAACAATGGTAATGCTGGTAACTCAGGTAACTCAGGTACTTCAGGTACAAATGGTTCAAGTGGTAACTCAGGTAACTCAGGTAATTCTGGTAATTCAGGTACATCTGGTACTAATGGTTCAAACGGAGCTAATGGTAACGCAGGCAATTCAGGTTTAAGCAGAACCTCAGGTACCACAGGTTCAAATGGTACCTCAGGTAACAATGGAGTCAATGGTAACTCAGGCAACTCAGGCAACTCAGGAACTTCTGGTACTAATGGTTCAACTGGTAACTCAGGCAACTCAGGCAACTCTGGTAATTCAGGTACATCTGGTACAAACGGTACTTCAGGTAATAATGGAGCTAGTGGCAACTCAGGCAACTCAGGCGTATCAGGAACAAATGGCACAACTGGCTCAAATGGTACCTCAGGTAATAATGGAGCTAACGGAAATTCAGGTAATTCAGGAGTTTCAGGTACAAATGGTACTAATGGTTCAAACGGTAACTCAGGTAACTCAGGCAACTCCGGTAATTCAGGTACATCTGGTACTAACGGTACCTCAGGTAATAATGGCGCTAATGGTAACTCAGGATTAAGCCGGACCTCAGGTACAAGTGGTTCAACAGGTACAAACGGTACTTCTGGTAACAATGGTAACTCAGGCAACTCAGGCGTATCAGGAACAAATGGCACAACTGGTTCAAACGGTACCTCAGGTAATAATGGAGCTAACGGAAACTCAGGTAATTCAGGAGTTTCAGGTACAAATGGTACTAATGGTTCAAACGGTGCTAATGGTAATAACGGTAACTCAGGATTAAGCCGGACTTCAGGTACTTCAGGTTCATCTGGTACAAATGGTAATAGTGGTAACACTGGAGCTTCTGGCATAAGCCGTACTTCAGGTACTAATGGCTCAAACGGTACCTCAGGTAACAATGGTAACTCAGGCAACTCAGGTAACTCAGGTACTTCAGGCACAACAGGTTCATCAGGCAACTCAGGTAACTCAGGTAACTCAGGTAACTCAGGTAACTCTGGAACTAATGGTACTTCTGGAACCTCAGGTGCTTCTTCAGGTTCTTCAGGTACTAGCCGGACTTCAGGTACAAGTGGTACAAATGGTACTTCAGGTGCTTCAGCTACTACTTCAGGTACTAGTGGTAACTCAACAGGCAAAACTTCAGGAACTTCAGGTACAAATGGTACCTCTGGTAACAATGGTAATGCAGGTAACTCAGGTAACTCAGCAGTTTCAGGAAATTCAGGCACATCTGGTAGTAATGGTACTAATGGCAACAACGGTAACTCAGGCAACTCTGGTAATTCAGGTACATCTGGTACAACTGGTTCAAGTGGTACTTCAGGTGCTAATGGTAACGCAGGTGGTTCAGGCAGTTCACGCTCATCAGGTACTTCAGGTACAAATGGTACAAGTGGTATCTCAGGTAATGTAGGTACAGCAGGTACTTATGTATCAATTACAGCCGGTTCTGGTCTATCAGGTGGTGGTTCATTGATTACTGACCGGACTATATCACTCCAAGATGACTTAAGAGGTGAAGCTTGGTATATTGGTAGAGATACTAATGATTATATCCACGTTAACACTACTCAAATTGAATTCTACTTAGATGGTAACTTAGATGCCTTAATTCAAAATGATGGTGATTTCCACGCTGACGGTGACGTAATTGCTTACTCTACTACAACTTCAGATAGAAGATTAAAAGACAATATCACAACTATTGAAAACGCTTTAGATAAAGTTACTAAACTTAGAGGTGTTGAATATGATTGGAATGCGGGTGGTAGAAAAGGACAACATGACTTAGGTGTAATAGCCCAAGAAGTTGAAGAAATTATCCCTCACATTGTAAGAGAAAAAGAACTTAAAGTAGGAGAGTATAAAAACAACCCTCAAATAGTTAAAACTGTTGATTATGAAAAATTAACTGCAGTATTAATAGAAGCAGTTAAAGAACTTAAAACACAGCTTGATGAATTAAAAAATAGTAAATAAATTAAAATTCATCTTATATAGTTAAAGGGGTGTATGCCCCTTTTTCTATTCATAGACCCTAAAATATTTATTACAAAACACGGGAATTCCTCTATATAATGGGTGAAAATAAAAGATATACTGTCCAGAAAAAACAAGACTCAGGTCAAGATAATAAGGTTATAAATGACCTATTTTTACTATCAGTTCCCACTGGTTCTGTTGAAGACTATGCTTTAGTAATTAATCCTAATTCAAAGCAAGTTAGATACGTTATAGGAGGAGTAAGTGGTGGTGGAGGTGGAAGCAGTAGTGGTAGCTCAGGAGGTTCCACATCAGGTAGTGCAGGCACCTCAGGCTCATCTGGTAGATCATCAGGTACTTCAGGTTCATCTGGCTCTACAGGTAAAACAGGTAGTTCTGGTATAACAGGTACTTCAGGTAGTTCAGGAGCATCAAGTGGCTCTTCAGGTTCTTCTGGTTCATCGGGTTCAACAGGTTCATCGGGTTCTTCAGGCTCAACAGGTTCATCAGGCAACTCAGGTAACTCCGGTTTAAGCCGCTCTGCAGGCTCATCTGGTTCTTCGGGTTCATCAGGTACTTCTGGTGTAGGTGGCTTATCAGGCACTTCAGGCTCATCTGGCTCTTCAGGCTCAGCCGGTTCTACTGGTTCTTCTGGTAACTCAGGTAACTCCGGTTTAAGTCGTTCATCAGGTAGTTCAGGCTCCTCAGGCTCATCAGGTACTTCTGGTGTAGGTGGCTTATCAAGCACTTCAGGCTCATCTGGTTCTTCAGGTTCCTCAGGTTCTTCAGGTAATACAGGTACATCAGGTTTAAGTCGCTCTTCTGGTTCATCAGGTTCAAGTGGTTCTTCAGGTACTTCAGGTGTAGGAGGATTATCTAGTACCTCAGGCTCATCTGGTTCTTCAGGTTCCTCAGGTTCTTCAGGTAATACAGGTACATCAGGTTTAAGTCGCTCTTCTGGTTCATCAGGTTCAAGTGGTTCTTCAGGTACTTCAGGTGTAGGTGGGCTATCAAGCACTTCAGGCTCCTCAGGCTCATCTGGTTCAGCAGGTTCTTCAGGTAATACAGGTACATCAGGTTTAAGCCGCTCTTCTGGTTCATCAGGTTCAAGTGGATCATCAGGTACTTCTGGTGTAGGTGGGCTATCAAGCACTTCAGGCTCCTCAGGCTCATCTGGTTCAGCAGGTTCTTCAGGTAATACAGGTACATCAGGTTTAAGCCGCTCTTCTGGTTCATCAGGTTCAAGTGGATCATCAGGTACTTCTGGTGTAGGTGGGCTATCAAGCACTTCAGGCTCCTCAGGCTCATCTGGTTCAGCAGGTTCTTCAGGTAATACAGGTACATCAGGTTTAAGCCGCTCTTCTGGTTCATCAGGTTCAAGTGGATCATCAGGTACTTCTGGTGTAAATGGTTTATCAAGTACTTCAGGCTCATCAGGCTCAGCAGGTTCAACAGGCTCATCAGGTAACTCAGGTAACTCAGGTTTAAGCCGCTCTTCTGGTTCATCAGGTTCAAGTGGATCATCAGGTACTTCTGGTGTAGGTGGTTTATCTGGTACTTCTGGCTCATCAGGTTCGTCTGGTTCAGCAGGTTCTACTGGTTCTTCTGGTAACTCAGGTAACTCAGGTTTAAGCCGTTCAGCAGGTAGTTCAGGCTCCTCAGGCTCATCAGGTACTTCTGGTGTAGGTGGGCTATCAGGTACCTCAGGCTCATCAGGCTCAGCAGGTTCAACAGGCTCATCAGGTAACTCAGGTAACTCAGGTTTAAGTCGTTCAGCAGGTTCATCTGGTTCTTCGGGCTCATCAGGTACTTCTGGTGTAGGTGGTTTATCTGGTACTTCTGGCTTATCAGGTTCGTCTGGTTCAGCAGGTTCTACTGGTTCTTCTGGTAACTCAGGTAACTCAGGTTTAAGCCGTTCATCAGGAACATCTGGTTCTTCAGGTTCTTCAGGTACTTCAGGCGTAGGAGGATTATCAGGTACTACAGGCTCAAATGGTTCAAGTGGTAATTCAGGTGAGTCTGGTAATTCGGGTACAACTGGTTCAAATGGATCTAGTGGCAATGCTGGTAACTCAGGTAAAGCAGGTTCTTCAGGTTCATCAGGTAGTTCAGGTTCTTCAGGTACTTCAGGTGTTGGTGGACTATCAAGCACTTCAGGCTCTTCAGGTTCTTCAGGATCATCTGGTTCATCAGGTAATACTGGTACTTCTGGTATAAGTCGCTCTTCAGGCTCATCAGGTTCTTCGGGTTCATCAGGTAATACAGGTACATCAGGTTTAAGCCAGAGCTCAGGTTCTTCAGGTAGTTCAGGTTCATCAGGTAATACAGGTAACTCCGGTTTAAGTCGTTCAGCAGGTTCATCTGGTTCTTCGGGCTCATCAGGTACTTCTGGTGTAGGTGGTTTATCTGGTACTTCTGGCTCATCAGGTTCGTCTGGTTCAGCAGGTTCTACTGGCTCCTCTGGTAACTCAGGTAAAGCAGGTTTAAGCCGTTCATCAGGAACATCTGGTTCTTCAGGTTCAGCAGGTAATACAGGTACATCAGGTTTAAGCCAGAGCTCAGGTTCTTCAGGTAGTTCAGGTTCATCAGGTAATACAGGTACATCAGGTTTAAGCCAGAGCTCAGGTTCTTCAGGTAGTTCAGGTTCATCAGGTACTTCAGGCGTAGGAGGATTATCAGGTACTACTGGCTCAAATGGATCTAGTGGCAACTCAGGCAACTCAGGCAATTCAGGTACTACTGGCTCAAATGGATCTAGTGGTAACTCAGGTAACTCAGGTAAGTCTGGATCATCAGGTTCATCTGGTACAAGTGGATCAAGTGGTACTTCAGGTGTAAGTGGTCTTTCAGCGGTTTCAGGTACTACAGGTTCTTCTGGCTCAGCAGGTGCTACAGGTAACTCAGGAAAATCAGGTCAATCTGGTACAACAGGTTCTAATGGTTCAAGTGGTAATTCCGGTAACTCAGGTAACTCAGGTAATTCAGGTACTACTGGTTCAAATGGTTCAAGCGGTAACTCAGGTAACTCAGGTAACTCAGGTACAACAGGTTCCAATGGCTCAAGTGGCAACTCAGGTAACTCAGGTAATTCAGGTACTACTGGTTCAAACGGCTCAAATGGTAATTCTGGTAATTCCGGCAACTCAGGCAAGTCTGGATCATCAGGTTCATCAGGAACTTCAGGTTCATCAGGAACATCAGGTGTAAGTGGCCTTTCAGCTGTTTCAGGTACTACAGGTTCTTCTGGCTCAGCAGGTGCTACAGGTAACTCAGGAAAATCTGGTAATTCAGGCACAACAGGTTCAAACGGCTCAAATGGTAATGCCGGTAACTCAGGTAACTCAGGCAACTCAGGTACTACAGGCTCTAATGGTTCAAGCGGTAACAATGGTAACTCAGGTAACTCAGGCAACTCAGGTACTACAGGCTCTAATGGTTCAAGCGGTAACAATGGTAACTCAGGTAAATCAGGCAATTCAGGAACTACAGGTTCAAATGGATCTAGTGGTAACGCTGGTAATTCTGGCCCTAGTGGTTCTTCAGGTAGTTCAGGTACAGCAGGTAAAGCTGGATCATCAGGTAGTTCTGGCACTTCAGGTGTATCTGGTATTTCAGGTAATATAGGTACAGCAGGTACTTACGTATCTATAGTAGCAGGTACGGGTTTAAATGGAGGAGGATCATTAAGTACTGATAGAACTGTAAACGTAAACTGGGCAGGTTCTACTGTAGGTGGTATTACAACTTATGGTAAATCTGGAGATCCTACGGTTTATTCTAATTTTTATTATGATACTACTAATGGTAATGTTGTATTAACTGGTAGCACTTTCTTAGCAGTTAATTACACAGCAGCCCCACTTCACCATGTAACAGTTTCAGGTTCAATATCTATTACAGGATCTAACGTACCCGCAGCTTCTTTAAGATTCCAAGATACAGGAGGAACTTCTCGTAATGCTTTATATGTTAATAGTACAAACTATTTAGAAGTAGGTAACCAATTTTATACAGGTTTAAAGTTAATTCATAGTGGATCTTATGGTAGTGCTTATACTCCTGGTGGTAGAAATGGAGTTAGTGATATTATTGGAGCAACAGCTGATGATAATGTATTAGGTACCCCAGATAGCTGGTTAGCCGTTAGAGTAGGAGCAACAGACTATGTAATTCCAATGTATACAGCATGATACCTTTAACCCCTGAATTAGAAAATAAAATAAAAGCTAGTGGAGGTAATATTCATTATGTTACTTTAGAAGAATTTCAACAAATATTATCTAAGGGAACACTTTTATCTAAAGAAGAAGGATTAAAACAACTTGGCAAATCAAAATAAAGTTATTAAATTAGTTATAAACTAAAACAAGTCTATGAAGAAATTATTGTATATAGCTCCCCATTTATCTACTGGGGGCCTTCCTCAATATCTATGTAAAAAAATTGAGCTATTAAAAGATACATATGAAATTTATTTAGTTGAATGGGTAGATTGTACTGGGGGAGTTTTAGTAGTTACAAGAAATAAAATTGTAGATTTAATAGATTCTAGTAGATTTTTTACTTTAGGAGATAATAAAATGGAACTTATTGATATAATCAATCAAGTTCAACCTGATATTGTTCATTTAGAAGAAATTCCTGAATTTTTTATGGACAGATCTGTAGCAGAACAAATATACTCTACTAAACGTAAATATAGAATTGTAGAAACATCCCATGATTCATCTTATAATACCCAAGAAAAATCATTCTTCCCAGACAAATTTATGTTTGTATCTGAGTGGCAAATTCAACAATATAAAGATATAGACATTCCTAAAACTGTAGTATACTACCCAATTGAATACGTTGAACGTCCTAATAGAGAAGAAGCATTAAAAGAATTAGGATTAGATCCAAACAAAAAACATGTTTTACACGTTGGGTTATACACTCCTAGAAAAAATCAAAAAGAATTTTTTGAATATGCTCAACAATTTCCTGATGTTGAATTCCATAGTTTAGGTAATAGAGCTGATAATTTTAAATGGTACTGGGAAGATTTAGCTAATAATCAACCTTCAAACTTAACTTGGTGGAACGAACGCACTGATGTAGATAAATTCTATCAAGCAATGGATTTGTTTTTGTTTACTTCTCGCGGAACAAATAATGATAAAGAAACAATGCCACTAGTAATTCGTGAAGCAGTTTCATATCAAATCCCAATTTTAATATATAACCTCCCAGTATACTTAAATTATTGGGATAATTTTGAAGGAGTAAATTATTTAGAATTTGATAATTTTGAAAAAAATTGTGAGTTAATAGCTGGAAAACTAGGAGTTCAAATTTATAATCCTGAAAATGAGGCTATTATTATTTCTACTTATCCTATTACTGATAGCATTGTTAATACAACTAAAGAATGTATTGTAAAAGCTAAACAAACTGGAAGAAAAATTATCCTTGTATCCCATGCTCCTATCCCAGAAGAATTACAATCATTAGTAGATTATTGTATTTACGATAAAAATAATATTTTAACTAAACATACATTCTTTAACAAATCATTCTATTACTCCCCAGATTTTGATGTATACGTTAATTTAAATGGTGAAAATAATGACATATATCATGGTCCTACAGTTTATACTAATTACTACAATGGATGTATTTTAGCAAAAAAGTTAGGTATTAAAAAAGTATTCTTTTTAAATTTTGACTATATTTTAAATCATAAAACATATTTAGATGAAATTTCATCTATTTTAGATACACAAGATGCTTTTTATGAATTTAGACAAGAACAAGAAGGCCCATGTTTAACTACATTCTTTGCTGCAGCTAAACCTGAATTTTATACTAAAAATTTCCCTTTAATAACAGATTCTAAACAGTATGATGATTTACAGCATAAATGGGGATCAGAGACTAATAGTTTAGAAAACTTAATGTATAATGGAGTTAAAAATCTCCCCAAAGTTCATTATGAAAATACTGAAATTTTTAGAGAAAAGTTAAATAGAGATATTACTCATAAAGATTTTTCAAGAGTAGAATATTTTACAGCACTCCCAGTAGAAGAACACCCAGAGATATTTTGTCCTTATATCCAAGTATTAAATAGTAAAGATAGTAGACTTTTCAAACTCTCAGTATTTAAAAATTCAAATTTAGTTAATACCCAAGATTTAGAAATTATAGACAAAACTTTTTATTATTTACCCATAAATTGTGAATCATTTAATAAAAATGATTTGTATGAAATTAAATTAGAAATTTTTGATTTAAATACTAATAAATTTATAGAAAGTAAACAAATAAACATTGATTATAATTACTATAATGATATCTTACCTCAAAATGGGTTTATAAAAATTAAAAATTTAGTAACCTCTAAAAAAATCAAATTAATGCACTTAGTTACTGAGCCGGAAACCAATCCAAAAGAAATACGCTCAGTAAACAATATTAAAGATTTTTGTGAAAAAACAGGTATTAAATATGAACAACGTATAAATAAAATATGGACTGAATTACCTCCTAAAGATACTTGTAATCGCCCAGATGACGTTCAAGATAAACCTGGTTACTATAAACTTGCTCCTGGCCACTATGGTTGTTATATTGCCCATACTACAGCTATAAATGATGAAGATAATTATAACTATGATTATATTTTAATATTTGAAGGAGATGTAATTGTTGACTCAGACTATCAAGAGTTATATGATTCATTAATTCGTTTTAGTAGATTATCAAAAGAAACTAACCAAGATATTATTGGATTTGGAAATCCATGGCAAAACCGTAATTTAAATGGACCTAAAATTGAAGATGTTTATACAAACGTTACACCATTTATTCCAGCCCAATCATATTTAATTAATAATGATAAACTATCTTATATTCAAGATAAAATTAGTACAACACCATGGGATGCTTTTGATATGTGGGTATGTAATGTAGCTGAATTAAAAGTAGGAACAGCAGAAAAAATCTATACTAAACACCTCCCAGGATTTAGTATTATTGAACAAACCGATAAATCAACAGACGAAAATAGTCCATTAATATTTGCTAAAGAATGAGAGTAGCCCATATCGACCCCGCTTGCGGATTAACTATTCCTCCTAAAGGTTGGGGTGCTATAGAAAAAATTATTTGGGAATTTAAGTGTAATCTTGAAAAACAAGAACATGTAGCTGATGTTAAATTTGCTACTTGGGTTGAACCTTATCAATATGATATAGTTCATTGCCATGTTGCTAATTTAGCTTTAATGTTAGCTGAACGAAATATTCCTTACATATTTCAATTACATGATCACCACGTATTTCATTATGGCAAAGACTCAAATGTATATAAAGAAAATTTAAAAGCTATTGAAGGATCTTTAGTATCATTAGTACCTGCTAAATTTTTAGTAGATTGGTTTGATAATCATCCTAAAGTAAGATACTTTGCTCACGGGGTTAATAATCAAGAATTTTACCCTATTGAAAAAGAAATACCAACTGAACCTAAACTTTTAATGGTTGCTAATAATGGTTTAGGAGGTCAAGCTGGATTTGATAGAAAAGGTTTTGCTTATGGTATAGGATTAGCTATGCTAAATGATTTAGAAATTACAATAGCGGGCCCATACAATAATCAAAATTTTTTTAATAATCACATTTGGGCTTTAAATTATCCTAAATTAAGTATTATTTTTGATTTACCTAACACTGAATTATTAGATTTATATCATAAACATGATATTTTTATCCATCCAACAATGTTAGAAGCAGGTCATCCTAATTTAACTATGATTGAAGCCGCAGCTGCTGGTTTACCTATTATTGCTGATTGGGAGCATGAAACTGATTTTCATGGTGCTTGGAGAGCTCCTCGAGATGTATTTAAAATGGATCAAGGATTAAAAGATATATTATTAAATTTTGATTCTTATAGAGAAAAATGTGCAAATACTGCTAAAGAATTAGATTGGTATAATCGTACTACTGAATTAGTAAAAATATATAATGAGTTTGTATGAAAGAAGTTTTAATTGACGAATATAATAGTACTAAAATTTTAAAAATTCCATTTAAAAAGTTACAAAATAAATTTTCTTGTAATTTTGTAGATGGGGCTTTTATAGAAGTTACTGGTCCTGAAGAAAAACAATATAAAGTTGTATTTACTGACCAAGACACCCAAACTATATTACACGATACTACTATTAGTACTAACATGTGGACTCGTACTAACATTAAATATTTTATTAATTGGTTAGTTCAAGTATATGATGCCTCAAATAATGAATTAGTTTTTGAACATAAGTATAATCCTGAAGGTAAAAGAGTTTACATCCATATGGATTCAAGTGCTATTGGTGATACATTAGCTTGGTTTCCCTATGTTGATGAATTTAGAAAAAAATGGAATTGCCATGTTATAACTTCTACATTCCATAATGATTGGTTTATCGATGAATACCCAGAACTAGAATTTATAACTCCTGGAGTTGAAGTATTTGATTTGTATGCTATGTATGGTGTAGGTTGGCATTATGAAAGTGATGCGGTTGTTAATTATAGTAAGGTACCCCGTGATTTTAAAGCTTTAAATTTACAACAAACTTCAACTGATATTCTAGGATTAGAGTATACTGAAATAAAACCCAAAATAAAACTCCCACAAGAACCTTCTCCATTAAAAGAAAAGTATGTAGTAATAGCCCCCCACGCTTCGGCTCATGCTAAGTATTGGAATTATCCTAGAGGATGGCAAACTGTTATTGATTATCTAAATAAACAAGGCTACAAAGTAGTAATGATTACTCAAGAACCTTGGGGAGATAAATGGCATGATTCTAAATTAGGAGGAACTTTAAAAGGAATTATAAATAAAACTGGAGATTTTTCATTAGAAGAAAGAATAAATCAAATTAAACATGCTGATGCATTTATTGGTGTTGGTAGTGGTTTAAGTTGGTTAGCTTGGGCTACTGGAACCCCAGTTATACTAATCTCAGGATTTAGCGAACCACATACAGAATTTACTTGTGAAAGAGTATTTCCTAAAAGATCTAATGTATGTACTGGATGTTTTAACCGTGAATGGTTAAATCCTGGAGATTGGGAATGGTGTCCTGACCATAAAGGAACTTTACGTCAATTCGAATGCACAAAAAATATTACTCCTAATATGGTAATAAGTGCTTTACAAAAAACCCTTAATATTTATTAACATAAAACACTATGGAAAAGATTTTTTTAACCACTGATGAGTTACAACAATTAAAGGAAATTCAAGAAATTGGTACTAACATAATAGCCCAGTTTGGGGAGTTTGAGTATAGAATCCAATTATTGCAAATTCAAAAAGCTAGTTTAGTAGAAGAATTAAACAACTTAAAAACAAGAGAAACTGAAATTGGAAGTACTCTTGAAGCTAAATACGGGCAAGGTTCTATTGATATCGAAACAGGTGAGTTTATTAAAGATTGACTTTAACAAAAAAATATAATATTTATCACAAAATTAACCCAATAGAACAATGGCAGAAACATTAATCTCCCCAGGAGTATTAGCTAGAGAAAACGACCAGTCTCAAGTTAGTAGCTTACCTATACAGGCGGGTGCCGCTATCATAGGCCCTACAGTAAAAGGACCAGTTGAAATCCCAACACTTGTTAGCTCTTACAATGACTACACAAATAGATTTGGTACAACTTTCATTAGTGGTGGTGAACAATACACTTACTTTACTTCAATAGCTGCTTACAATTATTTTAATAATGGAGGTACTTCATTATTAGTATCTAGAGTAGTAGCTGGAGGTGGTTCAACTTATACACCTGCTACTTCAAGTGATATTACAAATAACCAAAGTGTAACAGCTGGTAAATTTGCTACTGCTAGCTTTGCTTTAGCAGCTGCATTTAGTGATGGAGACGAAGTTCGCGTAACTGGTAGTTTTGGTCTCTACCGCTTTGTTGCTTCAGCGACCCCAGTTCCTGCAGATGATACTGATGGTTTACTTTATTTCTTCTCTACAGGTTCATCTGTTGGTCAATCACTTGCTAACTTAACAGCTTCAATGGGCCAAGCTACTGCTCTTGGTGGTACACTTACTTTTGTTTCAGAATCAGGTGTAGGTTTAGCAATTTCATCTTCAGCATCTGGTTCTACTTATAACGGAGTAATTTTCTCAACTGGATCAGCTTCAAGCTTCGCAGATCAAGCTACTTTAGGTGGTGGTGTAAACGGTGATAGTGCCGTAGCTCTTGTTCTTGAAACCCTTAGTGAGGGTACTATCATGAATAGCACTAGCTCTTTAGACTCAAACGGTGCTTTAGCAAGCGGTTCATCAGATAACATTAGATGGCAAATTGTTACTAGTAATACTTCATCTGGTACTTTTGATTTAGTAATTAGAAGAGGTGATGATAATGCTAATGAAACTAATGTATTAGAAACTTGGACTAACTTATCACTTGACCCAACAGTACCTAACTTCGTATCTAAAGTAATTGGTAACTATAAATTAGCTTTAAGTGCTGATAATTCTCAAATTGAAATCTCTGGATCATATCCTAATGCTTCTAGATTTGTAAGAGTAAAATCAGTAAACGCTACCACTCCAAATTACTTTGATAACTCAGGAGCTCCTAAATCAGCGTACACAGCTTCTCTTCCAGTTGTAGCTAGTGGCTCATTTGGAAACGCTATTGGTAATATGGAAGCTAATGCTGGAAACAAATATTACAATAATATTATCAGTGGAGTAACTAACTCTCAAGGCTTAACAGGTTCAGACTATGCTGCTATGATTACTCTTCTTGCAAACCAAGATGCATACCAGTACAATATGATCGCAGCCCCAGGTTTATTTGACACAGCTAATGTAACTAGTGCTGGAATGGTATCTCAAGTTACTTCATTAATTTCTAACGCACAAAATAGAGGTGATCATATTTTAATATTAGATCAAAACCTTTATGGATCTACTGTTGCAAATGCTACAACAGCTGCTGCTACTAGAAATACTTCATACGCTGCTACTTACTGGCCTTGGTTACAAACCAATGACCCAGATACAGGTGAAAACGTTTGGGTTCCAGCTTCAGCAATGATTCCTGGAGTATATGCTCAAAACGATTCAGTTTCTTATGCTTGGTTTGCCCCAGCAGGTATTAACAGAGGTGGTTTAAGTAACGTAACTAGAGCTGAAAAGACATTAACTCAAGCTAACAGAGACACATTATACACAGGAAAAGTTAACCCAATTGCTACATTCCCAGGAACTGGTGTTGTAGTATACGGACAGAAAACACTTCAAACTAGAGCTACAGCTCTCGACCGTGTAAACGTTCGTAGATTGTTAATTGAACTTAAATCATTTATTTCTCAAGTAGCTAATAATTTAGTATTTGAACAAAACACAATTGCTACTAGAAATAGATTCTTAGCTCAAGTAAATCCTTACTTAGAACAAGTTCAACAACAACAAGGCTTGTATGCGTTCAGAGTAATCATGGATGATACTAACAACACAGCTGATGTAATTGATAGAAACCAGTTAATTGGCCAGATCTTCATCCAACCAACTAAGACAGCTGAATTTATTTACCTCGACTTCAACATCTTACCAACTGGTGCTACTTTCCCAGCATAAAAGTTTAAAGTTTGAATATTTATAATAGAACAATTAATATAAACGCAAAATGGCAGTATTAGACTCTAACGAAATTTTCTTCACGGCGTTTGAACCAAAAGTACAGAATAGATTTATTATGTACGTTGGTGGAATTCCTTCATACACAATTAAAGGTATCTCATCTGTAGGTTTTTCGCAAGAAGAAATTATGTTAAACCATATTAACGTTTACCGCAAAATTAAAGGTAAATTAAAGTGGAATGATTTAACAATGACTTTATTTGATCCAATTACTCCTTCAGGCGCACAAGCCGTAATGGAGTGGGTTCGTTTACACCACGAATCAGTAACTGGTAGAGATGGTTATAGTGATTTCTATAAGAAAGACGTTACTATCGATGTATTAGGTCCTGTAGGTGATATCGTTTCTGAATGGATTATTAAAGGTGCATTTATTAAAGCCGCTGAATTTGGTGAATATAACTGGGATAATGATACTGCTGCCCAAAATATCACTGTAACCCTCGGTATGGATTATTGTGTACTAAACTTCTAATAAAAGTTTACATAAAATTAAATTTGAGCTTGGCTTTGCCAAGCTCTTTTTTTATATTGTATTTACTATAAGAGAAGTTCTTTGACACTTAATACTAAACAAAACTATGGAAACACTATCTTTTACTATAGGTGTGCTTGCTGTGATTGATCTTTTGATCGTTGCAGGTACGTTTTTGGTCTTAAAGACATTAAACATTACCCGCAAACAAGCGGAATCTACTCAACGAGAGCTAGAAGCTAACGTTAGAGAACTACATTATGAGGTAGAACGCTACCGAAATGATTTATATAATGAAATTAAAAATGTCGAGAACAATGTTGTTCGACATACCGACTCTCGAGTCGATAAACTAGAATCTAAAGTGTATAAAGATTTCGATCTTTATCGCACACAAGGTCGTCAATATTAATAAATAATTCGTCAAAGACTTCTCTTTATAGTATTTATATATGATACACAGTTGCAACTAATTAAAAATCTATGGAAAACGAAACACCAAAATTTAAATTCCCTACTGAAACAGTAGAACTCCCATCAAAAGGTTGGTTATACCCTGAAGGGCACCCATTATCAAGCGGTACAGTTGAAATGAAGTACATGACCGCAAAAGAAGAAGACATTTTAACTAACCAAAGTTATATTAAGCAAGGTATAGCTGTTGATAAACTTTTACAATCTGTAATTGTTACTAAATGTAACTTAGATGATTTAGTTACAGGTGATAAAAATTCCTTATTAGTAGCTGCTCGAGTTTTAGGCTATGGTAAAGACTATTCATTTACATACAATGAAGAAGAAATCACTGTAGATCTATCAGCCCTCCCAGCTAAAGAATTAAATACAACCTTAGTTACTAAAGGTGTAAATGAATTCCCATTTACTCTTCCCCATTCAGGAACTAAGATTACTTTTAAAATTCTTACAGGTCACGATGATACTGCTATGACTAATGAAATTAAAGGTATGAAACGAGTTCAAAAGAACTTCTCAGCAGATTCTTCATTAAGACTTAAATATATGATCACTTCTGTTGAAGGTGATTCTGAAAAACAAACTATTCGTGATTTTGTAGATAATTATCTTTTAGCACGTGATTCTACAGCTTTAAGATCATACTACAAAGAAGTTGCTCCAGATACTAAAATGACTTTTATTTATGAAGGAGAAAACGGCGAAGAGGAGGTCGCTATTCCTTTAGAAGTTCAATTTCTTTGGCCTGACGCCCGAGCATAGACTTTTAGTGTTTCAACAGATACACGATATAGTGTATAATGGTCAAGGAGGTTATTCATGGGGAGAAGTATACGATTTTCCAATTTGGTTAAGAAGAGCTACAATTAATTTCTTAAATAAATCTATAGATGCTAGAAATAAAGCTGATGAAAAAGCTTATAATAATTCTACTTCTAAAACTGGAAAAACTTCTACTACTACTAATTTAGATTGGGGTAATCCTGATAAAAGTAAGATTAAACCTCCATCTTATGTTACAAAGGCATCAAAAAAATGATGCCTTTTAATATTTATACGAGTACAATATTCTAATTATGGCTAAAGGCGACGAAAAACTAGAACAATTAAAAGCTGATCTTATAGCAGAACAAAATGAAGCATTAGGAGATCAGCTAAGCATATCTTCTCAGTTAGCCACTCAAATGTCTTTAATGTATAAGTACATGAAAGATAAAACAGAATTAGATAAGCAAGCAGTTGATCTTTCAAAACAAAATGCTAAAATAGCAAGAGATTTAAAACTAGATATTGATGATCAGGCTTCTACTCAAAAACAGTTAGTAAAAATAGCTGAACAACGAAATAAAATAGAAAGAGTAAAGAAAGGCTTATTAAAAGACGCTTCTAATGATTTAAAAAACGAAGTTGCTTTATTTAAATCTAGAGAAAAAGACTTAACTAAACAACTAGAATTAGGAAAAATTACTGAAGAACAATATTCTGAACGACTTCGTGGTTTAGAATCTCAATTATCTATAGAAGCTAAACAAATCATCAATTTAGATAGACAAGCTGCCCAATTAGGAAAAATAGGAGAAATACTTGCAGATCAAGAACGAAGGCAAAAAAACATAAATAACGCTATGGGCATACTAGGCAAAAGTGCTGAAGGTGCTAGCAAATTCCTCAATAAAATAGGACTCTCAGGTGTAGCTAAAGTTTTCCAAGGTGCCGCTGACAGTGCTCGTGATGCTGCTAAGAAAGTTACCGATATGGGTGATAAAGGGGCAGGTGCTATGGGTAAATTAAAAGTAGCAGTAGCTGCCGTAGGTGGCGCTCTTAAAGCTCTAGCAGCAGGTGGTATTATAGGAATTTTAACTACGCTTTACCAACAGTTTGTAAAGTATGGAGAAATGGGTCTTGAATCTATTAAAAGAACTAGTGAACAAGCTACTCAATTATCTCGAAATTTAGGTGTAAGTGCTGCAAAAGGTCAAGAATTAGCAGCTTCTGCTCGTTCTGTTGGTATGGCTATGGGAATGACAGGAGATATGGCCGTAAACTCAGCTAAAGAAATCTACAGTTCTATTAATGGTGCTGAAAAACTATCTAAAGAAACCCAAAAAACATTTATGCAGTTAAATGTATTTGCTGGAATGTCAGCAGATAATTTAGCTACTTTTTATAAATTCGCAAAACAAAGTGGTCAAGAAGCAGGTACAATGGTTAAAAATATGGTTGACACTGCTACCCAATCAATAAAAAACCTTAAACTTAACGTAAGCCAGAAAAAACTGTTAAGTGAGGTTGCACAAGTATCTAGAGCTACTCAAGTTGCTTTTAAAGGTCAAGGGACTGAATTAGTTAAAGTGGTAGCTCAAGCTACTAAATTAGGTCTTTCTTTATCTAAAGTTGAAAAAACTATGGATAGCCTTTTAAATTTTGAAGACTCTATTTCAGCTGAAATGGAAGCTCAACTTTTAACAGGAATGAATCTTGATTTAAGTAAAGCTAGAGCATTAGCTTTAGATGATGATCGTGCAGGAGTAATGGAGGAAATTACTAAACAAGGCATTACTCAAGAAAAATTTGCAAGTTTAGATCGTATTAGCAAAGAAGCTATAGCTAAAACTTTAGGCATGTCCTCTGAAGAAATGGCAGACATGTTAGCAGGAGCAAAAGAAAACGTTTCTGAGAACCAGCAAATGATAGATCTCCAAAGCCAAGGATTAGCAGCAATGACTTCAATGGTCTCAGTTCAAGAACAACTTCTTAAAATGGAACAAGACCGACAAGATGCATTAGCGGGAACAGGTGACCAGTTTCTTGGCTTTAAAAAAACTCTTCAGGATATCCAAATGAAAATACTTCCTTATATCAATATCATTTTCGAAGAAATTGGAAAATTGTTAAATGAAAGTTTAGGAGAAGTAAATGAAATGACTGGTACCTTTGAATTAACAGATGAAAAAGCGGCAGAATTTAGAGAAACTGTACGAGAAGTACTTGATGTCTTTAGAACTATTAAAGATATTGTAGGATGGATTTATGATAAATTTGGTGCTTGGGGTGTAATATTAGCTCCTATGGTAGGAAAGCAATTACCTGGTATGGTTGGAAGTATAGGTAAGTATCTTTTTACTCAAAGACAAGTTTTAGATGATGCTGGTAAATTAGTAGGTAAACAATCTAGATTTAAAGATCTTGTAGATGGTTCTGGAAAATTAATGAAACAAGTAGGTGGCTATATTGGTGATGGTATAAAAGCTATGGGTAAATTTATAGGTAAGATAGCTGCAGCTGCTTACAAATTTTTAGCTCAAGCTGTTTCTTCAATTTGGAGCGCTTTTATGATGTTAGGTCCTATAGCAGGTCCAATAGCAGCAGGTGCTGCTACTGCTGCTATAGGTGCACTCGCTTACAGATACCTTGCTAAAGGTGACGACATTGTATCTCCTGGCTATGGAAAACGTACTCTATACGGCCCTGAAGGCGCTATCGCATTAAACGATAAAGACACAGTAATTGCAGGTACTAAATTATTTGGAGACGACGTTATAAGTGCTCCTAAAGGTACAGTAAGTATGGACAATAGTGCTATGGCTAATGAACTCGCAGCTATTAAAACATTATTAAGTGATTTAACTAGTCGACCATCTGTAGTAGAAATGGATGGACGTAAAGTTGGAGAAACTATGAGATTAGGATCATTTGCTACTCAATAAAAAAATAATATTTATAACATATAATATTAACCCTTAAATTAAATTATTATGTCACATCATGATATTGACTTAGGAAGTAGATACTACCGTGGTGGTTCAAGACTAGATCCACGTGGTGGTAATGGTCAAAACACCGGAGGAGGAAACGATCCTAAAAACAAATATGGTAATAAAAATCCATACGGAACAGGAGGAGATCGTCCACCAAAACCATAATCCAAATTAAATGCCTTTAATAGACTTAAAATCTGACCTTAGAGATCTAAAATACAGTAAAGATCTACCAGGTGGGGGAACTAGTAATCAACCCTATATTACTACCGATATCCCAGCCTATACTGATCCTTATGGTACACCACCTGGGGCATCGGGGTTAGATTTTATTCTTAGAGGTGGTGGAAAATATGATACCTATGTAAGTGATCAATATAGTAGAGTAAAAGATCTACTAGAAGATACATCTTTACTTGGGGGAAATATTGGGGAAAATTGGAAAAGTAAACAAGTAGCTTTATCAAGACAGTCAACTTGGCGTTTCCTATTCAGCCTCCCAATATCTCAAATATATGACAAAAAACAAACTTTAGATCAACTTAGTGGAGGAGTAACTATTCCTGGGTTAAATATTCCTGGGTTTAATATAAATGTCCCTGAATTTAGAGGTGGTATTTTTAGTTATGGTGGTAACATTGGATTTGGAGGAGCTCAATTACCATCAGTTAATTTTCCTCACCTCTACAAACAAGGAGGAATTTCTATGCCTTCATTAGGATGGGCTAATCCTTTAAATTATACCAATGCTTATAAAGCAGCAGACCGAATTAAGATGAATCGAATGATTAATCTTTATAAAACTAAAGTCTCTACTTATGTAAATGGTAAGGATCAAGCATATCAAATAGCTAATAGTGCTATATTGGGGGTTGCCCCTGAAATTGTTCCTGGTTCTGATTTGTTATTACAAACTTATTATGGAGGTACCGATAATTATGGAGGTCAAGTTTCTATTATTCCTCGCCACGTATTTTCAACTAATAAAAAACGTAGTTTTGGAGATGGTGTATTAACATACGATCAAAATATTTTAGGTAAAGTAACTTATGAAAGTGATGCTGGAAAATTAGGCAAAATCTATGGACCTAATAGTATAGCTCAATTAATTGACTTTAGACGAGTTATTAATACACAACTTAACTTAACCCCAGAAGAAGAAAAGTTACTTCCAAGTACTGATTATAATACTTTTAATAGAATATCTACCTATAATACAGGTGATCCTGGACAAAGAGGACTAATTAGAAATAATCCAAATAAAGGAGTTCGAGGAGCAGATGGTAAACCTACATTGGTTACTACTGACCATATTGCTATGAAACCCTTACTTACCAATACCGACGATATTCTTAATGATGATATGATCAAATTTAAAATCTCAGCAGTAGACCCTGACCAACCTTCAAATAGAATATGGTTTAATTTTAGAGCATTTTTAGGTAAAGTCTCAGACGGATTCCGTGCTAAATATCAATCTTATAATTATATTGGTCGAGCTGAAAGTTTTTATAAGTACCAATCGTTTGATAGAAGTATGGGAGTTGAGTTTACTGTAGCAGTTCAATCACGACAAGAACAATATACTCAATACCAAAAATTAAATTATTTAGCATCTTTAACAGCTCCTAATTATAAAGATGGTTTTATGAGAGGAAATATTACTTATTTAACTATAGGAGACTGGTTTAATGATGTACCCGGAGTATTAACCTCAGTAAAATTAAGCATCCCAGATCAAGCTTCATGGGAAATTGCTAGAAATGATGATGGAACTGTTGATGATACAATAGCTCAATTACCTTTTGTAGTTGAAGTTAGTCTTGATTTTGAACCAATCCACAACTTTGTACCACAAAGAGGTTCTAAGTTTATTGGATATGATATAAACACTAACCAGAATGAGTTAGTATCTTATGACTCAAACCCATACGGAATAACATAAAATGTATAATAGATATTTAGATCAAGCTTCAGGAGCTATTGATATAACTCAAAATGGTAAATTAGTTCCTCCGGTAGTAAAATACCCGGAAGTTCCTTTATCATCAAATGATCTTTATGTTTACACAACTATAGGTGATACTTTTATTACTTTAGCAAACCAATTTTACCAAGATTCTACTTTATGGTGGGTTATATCTATTGCAAATACTGGAACAACAGGTACTAACCTAACAACCGACCTCCCCCAAGACAGCATATACATCCCAGTTGGCACACAATTACGAATTCCTTCAAACCCTATAAATATTGTAAATCTATTTAAACTTGTAAACAGTTATTAATTATGAGTAATATAATAGGAAGTGATTTACAACCTTGGGCTCAAGCTCAAGTTAAATTAAGACAAAGACTTTATGGAAAGTCTCTTTTTGGTTTAGATAGTAATGGTCTTAACCAAGGAGAAATCCAACAATATTTAAATGGTAAAACAGCATGGCTAAGAGCGGCATCTTCAGCTTTTATAACCCCCCAAAAAAGTGTAGAACTAACAGGTACTGATATCTATAATGGAAGAGAATTAGCTAAACAATATGTTTTATTTAATGGTACTACTGGCATATCTAGAGATATTGATCTTGATCGATATTCT
>Ga0208795_1000220_pt1 | contig 29252 bp, 41 predicted proteins | sample CB_VirMetaG_6_FD_184541 | JGI IMG/M metagenome (GOLD analysis project Ga0208795, IMG submission 184541) | Freshwater to marine saline gradient viral communities from Chesapeake Bay - CB_1508_2 Viral MetaG (SPAdes) (version 4) | ecosystem: Environmental > Aquatic > Marine > Coastal | place: USA... | reverse complement strand
CTGCTCTGGGCTAGAAGTTAATTGTTCATAGCCTTGTTTAATAATAGGGATTACTAATTTGAGAGTAGTAGCTAGTACATTGATACCTGTAGATCTATTAGGAGTATCAGTGTTAACATCTGTAGCTTCTGTTAGTAGTATATTCTTAATAATAGATCTAAGCTTGTTTTTATTTAAGGCTTGCTTAAATTGCTCTTCTAATCTCTCTTTCTTCTTTTTAATAATACCTGCTCTAATAAAAGCTCTTAGTTTTTGTTCTTGTAGTTTTTCCATAGTATAAATAGCCTCTACTTAATCTTCTTCTCTTATTATAGATCTTCTAGTCATTCCAAGTGGAGCAGAACCATAGCTAGCATTACCACCAGCATTTGAAGACACTTCTACGATCTCGTATTCTTCTAACTCCTCACCTTCAGCCATGGCTCTTGCTTTAAATCCCTCTACCTGACCTAATCTTTTGTTAGCTGCTTTTCTACTTTTGTAGCAGCCATAAGTTCTAAGCTTACCTTCTTTAGTTTTCTTATTCTTAGAAACAACACAGTACTCTTCTTTACCTTTAGTCTTTCTAACTTTCTCAGTAAGTAATACTATATCTAATGCTTTATCAATAGTTTCCATTATAAATCTAACAGATTCATTTAAATTATTTAACTCTTCATCTTCAAATTTATTGGAAACGCTATCGTCTACAAGCATCTCAAAAGCAGCTAGTTTATCTGCTGTTGGCATTGTTTCAGGCATGTGATCAATGGCTTTTGTGAGATCTTGTAAAGTGATCTCTGGGTAAGCATCTACAATGTTTCTAATTGTTGTAGCACTAACTTTTTCAGTTGTGTCGCAACCCTCATCTCTACAAACTGGAAGGACAAAGCCTCTGGCTGTAACTGTGTCAGCATTTTTATTTGATGCTACAGCCTTATCAAGAACAGCTTGTGGATATCGTTTTGCATCAGCTTCAGAAGTTAGAAGCATGATGTTCTCGTTTGGACCAGCCTTCTCGCCAATGTATTCGTAAGCAGCACCGATTGGGCTTGGTTGAGATGCAATTTCAACACTAACTGGCTTGGTGATGTTGGCTGCTGAAATAAACTTTTCAAAAATAGCCTTTGCCTTCTCAGGTGTAATCTTTGGACTACGAACCTTTTTGCCGGGTGCTGAAATGATTACTTTAATCTCATCAACTTCAGGATTCTTAGCTATTCTTTCAATGATGCTTAAGTGTCCCTTATGTGGTGGCTTAAATGATCCTGGGAAGATAGCAATATTTTTAGCTTTTACTTCCTTGGCTGCTTCTGGCTCAGCGGCTCTAAATGATGTAGCCTCACCACCCAAAATGAACTCGCCAGTAATCTTGGTGTCGAAGTCATCACCAGATAGCCTGATAACAAGCCCCTCGTGCTCTGTAGCGGGTCCTGAGACGGCAGGGTGGTCTACTACCATGTTATTCATAATAACATTGCCTAAGAGCCTTGTACCGTGCCAAAATACAGCACCATCAATAGCTCTTTGGTAGTCTTCGTCAGAAGCTAGTAGCTCGTCTAAAGGAATCTGTCTCTCTGGATCTGCGTTTGTGTCCGCAGCGGAAGCGCCAAGAACAGCTTTGTAAATCTCTTTGCCTTGTGCTGGCGGTTTACGACCATCAACAGTTTTAACAGTTTCGCCAATTCTGTTTTTAGCAGCTTTGAGTCTATCGCCTAGTGTCTCTTCTCTGATGTCGCCAGTTGAGTAAGTCACTGGAACCGGAACATTCATAACTGAACTGAAATCAAAATCGCCAGTTGATGTAGATGGAATAGATGAGTAAACCTTAAAGCCATACTTATCAGCAACTTTATTTAGTTTTTCTACCAATCTATCCATAACTTCTTGATCGTAAGCTACTGGAACTGAAGGATCTTTAATTGCCTTATTAGTCTCTGGATCTATTGGTCTTTCTAATCCTGGTCTTGCTGGTTGACCCTTTCTATTTTTCTTTTCATAGAATTGGCTAACACCATGAATTTTTAAGAAGTCGTGATCGTAAGCTAGGACGTTAGTTGTTCCCTTGACGTATTCCATGTTGAAGAACTTAGTTGGATCATCAAGTACGCCTAATTCTTTTAGTTCAGGCTCAGCGTCTTTTAGGGCGTCATTAAAAATGCCTAAGACATTCTCACCGGCTGGAATCATTCCGTGACCAGCGCTGAATCTTTCAGGTAAGCGATCTACTGTGATGCCTTCAACATCAATAGGTTTTGATGAACCACGATCCATAGCAAATTGCTTGCCTTCTGGAGTATCAACAATCTTAATACTTGTATTTACACCGTCGATCTTTGTGTCTGGGCGATTACCACCCTCAATTTCAGAACCAATTTGTTCAAACTTTTTGATTAAATCTTCACCAGTTTTGACATCATCTAAATCAAATGGGTGGCGCATATGACCACCAGCCCCACCTTCGGTAAGGAGTTCTTCATTGATGATCTCTTCTATTAATAATTTTAATACTTTACTATCAATCATTTAATTCTTTCCATTAAAAGATCGGCTAATTTATTATGCTTATCTTTTTTAATTTTACGATAAAAATCTAAACTCTCTGTCATACCTTTTCTTGAAGCTGTTACGTCAAGCCATCTATCAACTTTATCACCACTTTTAATAGTAAAATTATTATCTTGCCAGACTTTTAATACGTCTGGCGCCTCAACTTGAAGAATTTGAGATATTAATTTAATCGCTTCATCACTTAAAATACTGGCGCTTTCTAAGTTATCTATCGCGGCTTTATTTTTAGCAGCAAGATCAGTACCAGTTTTAGTTCCATAAGTTGCGATATAGATTATATTCCCAACTGGCTTTCCAACACAACCTTTTGTAATTGGGTAATTATCACATCTAGAAGGTCCAGTTGGTCCTGCTGGAGTTGGCGATGGTTTCTCCTTACCAATTGGACCTAATACCTTATCAGAATTTAAAAATGGAGCAATCGCTCTTTTGTAATCATCACCATCAAGGTCGCCGTCAATTCCATTTCGGAGAGTATCCCAGGTTTGACCATACTTAGCATCGAATCTAAGTTCAACTTTTCTAGCCAATTCTGGCTTGTCCATTAGCTGACCGCCCAAGCCAAAAACAACTTGCTTTTTAGTTCCAACGCCTTCCAGTGCGTCATAATATCCATCAACAAATCTTTCAACTTCAGCACGGGATGTAAGATCACTAGCGGTAACTTCTTCTTCACCAATTTTAATTGGTTGTAATCCAAGGTAAGTTATAATTGCGCTTAATGAAGCAAGTCCATCTGGATCGCTTGTGACTTTTCCAAATGCCTGTGGATATTTCTTAGCTAGCGAAACGAACGCATTAATGTAAGGCTTTACCATAGCGCCGTCTTTAACTTCATACTTATCGCCTTTCTTATTTAAGACAATTTTTTTATTTTTAATATCATCATTAATGAGAGCAGCCATCATACCAACGATTACTAGAATATCTTTGCTGTTGAAGCCGGGAACTTGAATGAATTTTCCAAATCCCAATCCTGTTTTATTTCTACCACCGTAGTCTAGACCAAAAAACGAAGAAGTCCAAGATTCCTCAGAGGAAGCTGTCTCATAACTATAGCCTCCTGGCTTGCCTTGTCCGAGGCATTTCACATTTCTAATACACAAAGTTCCATAAAATCCAAAATAAACATCTAATTCATCTTTAGCATATTTGGGACTTCTCTCCCCTCTTTTAATTCTATCTTTTTGTTCTTCAGTTTCTGTTTGAGAAAGAAGAAATGCGTTAATACCTTTTCCAATATAATATCCTGCTTCTGCGGCTGATAAAACAGAAAATGCGGCTCCAAGAGCAGCCCCGGCTCCAGCTTGCCCAGCTAATTGAGCGCCCGCCGACATCGCAGCTTTTTCAGCAGCAGCTTTCGCTGCTGTTCTAGCTCCAATGTTTGCTACTTTGCCTCCCTGGGCAGCTAGCTGAGCGCTAACTCTCGCAGTCATTCGTTCACCAGCTTCAGTGGCTGTCTTTCTAGCTGCTAGTTCAATCGCCTCTTGCTCTGCTTTAGAAATACCTTTTTTAACTGCTTGGTCTTTAAGCTGTTTAATGGCTTCTTTTTCTGCTCTTGCTACGGCTCTTTTACTAATTCCTTTGAGGCTTTTAGCAGCTTTTTGTTCTGCTTGCTTTGCCGCCTTTAAAGCCCTTTCTGCTTTATCAATCTTAAGTGTACCGGGTCGAGCCTTGAATGGACCCTGCTGAGCGGCTTTTAAGCTGTCTAATTTTTTAGCAGCATCAAGAGCCTTTTGAGAAGCTTGAGCCAATTTTTTTTCTGCTTCTATGACTTTACCACTATTTTTAACTAATTGTTTTGCTAATTCGTCTTTGCCTTTTTTCGCAGCTAATTCAGCGCCTTTTTTAACAGCAGTTGCTGTTCTTCTAGCTATGGATCTCTCAAGCGTTTTCTGAAACGCCTTTTTGCCAGCTTCTCTAGCAGCAACTTCGATTTCCTTGGTTGTCATTTTTTCGATTAGCTTACCGCTTGCTTTATCAAATATAAATTTTGATGTTTTTCCAAAATATCTTTGTTGAGCAGCAGCATTTTTCCAAAAGCTTTTTATTCCTTTTCCAATATTGTTTCTTACAGCGCTACTGCTTTTTTCCATTACGGTCTTAAAAGGTTTTGCTATTGCTCTTAATGCTCTTCTAGTTCGGCTAGGACTTTCAAGATTTTTAGCTGCTAATGCCTCAACTTTAGCAATTTCTTCTGCTCCAACACCTGCGGCTTTCATCGCCTCTATTATTGCTTTTGGATTCTGTTTAAATAGACCAAGAAAACCTTTAACACTGGCAACTGAAACGCCCAAACCACCAGCCCCAGCAGCGGCTCCAAGAGCTACGTCTCCAGCGCTGTAGCCTGGAGCCTCACCACGTTGAATACCCCTTTTTATAGAATCGGGAATGTTGTCCTGTTCCATTAATAAAGAATTTAATCGCTTTAGCCTTTGTTCTTGAAGTTTGTTCATTTTTTATCTCTCTATATTCTCAACAAGCTTTTTGAATTTATTATTTAAAATATTTTTTCTATAATTATTTAGATTATCAAAAGCTAAAGATTCTTTAAATACTTTCTTTTTATAGTTGTCTTCAAAGTCTCTGAAATTCATTATGTTTCCCATAGTGTAAGCTTCGTGTTCCATTCCACGCATATGCTTATCATCTTGGGCGTATCCTAGTTCGGTATCTCTACCACCTAAATCACCACGACAGTTTTGAACATGGTGAATAAGTTCATGAGACATAGACCTTAAAATATCTTTAAGATGCCTGCCTGTAACATAAATTGTAATTTTAAGATTATCGGGATTGTAGTGGGCTGTTGTACCTAAAGGATTTTTAGCATTGTCCTCATCATCTAAAAACTCAACTTCTACTGGTTTATTGAAGTCTAAATTTTTTGATGAGTAATCTGTAAAATTGTCGATAAGCTCCATATTGGAACTGTAGATTCCGTCTTTGGAATTATCAGTCACTTTAATCATGTAATAAATAGTTTATTATCATGAGAATAGACTAATTGCTTGTCCAACACCGGGAATTTGCTTTACAAGTCCAACGAAATCAATTTCACAGATGGCATTAGCAATTTCATCAAGAGAACCATCTTCTTTCATTTGCTCAGTAGACATCTTTTCTAAAAAGTCGCCTACTTCATCAGCAGCGCCAGATACTTTTCTCAGAGCAGGAGCAAGCTTGCCTAAGATTCCTGTAAAGTTGCCTGTCCTTCTATCAAAAAAGAATTCAATTTCATCTGTAATCTCGTCAGTAACTGTGTCGGCAACGCTTTTAACTAAGTTTACAGCCATTGTTTCACAAAATGATGATTTTTCATCACCAAACAACTTCATAATATCTTTTAAATCTACATTTGCTAAAGTTCTTGTAAATGTTTTGTAAATTAGTGTAGCTTTTACGTTTGGGTTTGCCTCAATATCAAAAATTTCATCTAAAATCTTTTCAATAATAGCTTGTTGTATTTCAGTGGCAACAGCTTTACTAAAAGCGTTTCCTTCACCGCTAATCATCCCAGTAAAAAAATCACCTAATCCACTGAGAAAGCCTTTTTCTTGCTCGGTTAATACATTTTTTCTACAGCAATTTTTTCTTGATTTAATCTCTACGATAATAGCCATTTACTTTTTCCTTCTATTCTTACAAAACTGTTTCATTGTGAAGCCTTTTGGATTGGCGCACTTTTTAGCCCTTTTTCTTCTTTCTGAAGCAGACCACTTTTCATAAATAGTTTCTTTTTCTACTAAGAATCTGCCTCTATCACCTGTGTTTGGATCTACAGATCCAGCATAGCCCATGTAAGCTATTTTCTTGTACGGTCTTGGTCCTGGGAACCTTGTTCCATAAATTTCAACATTCGCAGATGTTGAAGCTTCCTCCAATCCACCTGGAGCACCAGGAGGCGCTGAAAGATAATTTGGTTTAGGTTGATGAATGTAGGGCTTCATCTTTTTACTCTTTTTACGAGGTCTAAAAGCCTTACCTCCGCTTTTTAATCCTAACAGAATTGGAACATTAATTTTATTAATTTTAATTGATTGCCTTTGATATTTTTCCATTTCATCCAAAGACAATGATTTATCAATTGAATCATTGATTTCATTTAGGAGAGCTTCTAAAAAACCATTGTTTCTCAATTCTTTGAAAACTAAGTTCTCAGTTGAGAACTCACCGCCCTTCTCCAAGCCAGCTTTTCTCATATCCATAATTTTGTCTTTAAATTTTTCAAGTCTTTCAACTTTATCATAAAGGTCTTCGGTGTTAATTATGAGCTTAGCTTTGTCTATTAGATTTTCAGCCTTCCTGCGAATCATATTATCATCGATATCGACATAAACTGGTGTTGGTTTAGTAATCCACTCGCCATTTTTAACGCTGTAAACCGCCGTAGAATAGTGTGGTTCGCTCGCATCTTGTGGATACAACTCTACCTCTCTATCTTTGATTTTAATGTCGTGACGGTCATTGTAGAGGGCTTTCTTGGCTCGTAACATCTTCTTTACGAGGTCAACATTATCATCGATATCTTTGTAGTCTAAAACAACGTGAAGATCAATGTCTGATTTAGGACCGTAGTGGAAGTTAGCCATGCTGCCTGTGAAGGTCACATCTTTAACGAATTCTTCTGGAATGTCGAGATACTCAGCGAAGTGAATAGCAATCTCTATTAGCTTACGACGAACCTCGGGATCTAGCTTCATGCCGTCCCAAAGCTCGGGGTTTAAAGTTTTGCCGATAGTGATTTCAATCATTAAGCTTTAAAATCTCCATCAAAGCCTTCAACGTCAACTAATTCAACTTGTTTGCCTGCTTTTTCTCTTAGCCAAGCGTAAGCAGTTAAAATTTTATTTTGGTAGTTCTCATTAAAAGCAATTGGAGCGCCTGTTTTACTAGACAAGTCTTTAAATTGTTTATTTTGTCTAAAAGAGCCTGCGTTGTAAGCTGGAAATGCTTTTCTTAAGTCTCCTTTATACCTGCTTAACTGTCTTCTCATTTCTGCCGCGCCAATCATTAAATCAGTGATCATAAACTTAATTTTATCTTGTTTGGTTTTTACCTCATCACCTCTTTGTTTTGTCATGTACTTGTCCATAAACTCTTTATCTAATTGAGGGACACCTTTTCCAGTCTCTAATCTTCTCCAATATCCTCCGAAAGTATCAGGACAGCCTCTAAATGGCTTTATTTTAGATCTCGGGTGTCTTCTTCTGGTGTATTCTTTCTCAATTGCTTCTCCTTTTACAGTACCACCGCCAGGAACTTTGTAAAGGACTTTTCTTCTTTGATTATATGATTTATCATCGAGATATTTATATTCTGGCTTGAACCCGCCATACTTTTCTGGATTTCTCATAAATTGTCTTCTATAAATTGTTAAATGTCCTCTCCAAAAGCTATCCCACTTTTTCTCTGGAACAGGTCTACAAACCTGTGTTAAACCATAACTTCCATCAAAAGACATGCTAAATACTTTTTTAGGAGACCCACCAGTCTCTGTCCAAGAAACTGCTAATAAAACTTCTGGTGGAATGTTCATCTTTTTAGCAACAAAATTAATCAAATCTATCATAGACAAGTTACTTGGATCTTCTCCCTGTTGCTCGTTCATTCCGTAAGATCCTCGATCTGAGACAAAGTTCAAGAATCTATTTGCGCTTGAAGGTCTAGGAGTTCTTCCAACGTATATGTGTTTTGTAGAAGAATCCTCTCCAGATCCAATAGCTTTATAATTTTTTCCTCCAACGGTTACTGTATCTTGAGTCACTTTGACGCCACCAGCAGGCGCTTTTTTTGCCTTTTCTGGAGCAGCAGTATCAGAAGTAACACCAAGCGCAGCTAGCGTTTGTGGTCCTGCGCAGCCGTCTGGGTCTAATTTATTTAAGACTTGAAAATTAATAACAGCCTCTAATGTTTCAGGTCCAAACTTTCCATCAACTTTAAAAGTTTTTGGATTTTTTATTGCTTTTTTATCTACAAGGGCTTGTTGTAAGATTAAAACTTGATCTTCCATTTGACCATAATTTCTTAAGCCAGCGCCGATTGCTAAAATGTTGCTTCGTAAACATCTCCTAGCTTTTACTCTTGCTTTTTGCTTTAGTTGTTCCATGTTTGCTGCCTGAGCAACAGGTGGCGCTTGTGTTACGCCTGGGGTTCTTTGAGCAGGACCACCAACAGCCATACCGACACCTTTACCAGTTATTTTCTGGAATAACGCATTAGCAAAATTTTGAGCATCTGTACCAGTCAAGTGTACGCCGTCTCCACTTGTTACATCATCAGCTAAAAAACCTGCTTCATGTGGATTAACTACTTCGACCCCTTTTGCTGCTGCTGCTTGAGCAGTTAAATTTGCCGCCATTTTTCTTTTTTCTTTGTATTCTGGCGTGTGGGCTTCTTTGCGAAAAATTCTTTTGACAGCAGCAGGATTTCCAGTTCTTCCTGGTGGAGCCGCTCCAATTACTATTTCCACATCTTCTCCAAATTTTTGTCTAATATTATCTATAAGCTGAGATACAAGAGCTTCAGTCTGATCAAGCATATGAGTGTTATTACCGCCAGTAAAAACAACGACTAAATTTACTGGGCGATTTACTTTCAAGGCATTAATTCTTTTTATTGTTTTATCTGTACTTTCGCCACTTTTATATGTAATTCCAGGCTTATGTAAAACATCAAATCCTTTAGATCTTAAACTTTTTGCTAAAGCTCCTCCAGAATAGTAAGTTTGACTATCACCAGCTACAATTGCCAAAGGCTTGCCTTGTGGCTTTGTTCTTTTTAGCTGTTCTGGATCCACCATGCTTCTACCAAAGCTTGGATCTTCATCGCCCATGGCGCTCTGAAGACCACTAGCGGCTGAAACCTGCTCTTCTATAACATTAAAAGTGTCTTTGTTGTTTTTCTCATTTAATAGTTTAAGAAATTTATAAGTTAAATTTTCGCCTTTTTTATCCCACATTATCTATTCTTCCTTATTATTTTAACTAGCATATTGTAGATCTCACGGACAAACTCTTCTAGTCTATCAACGGAGTCTTGAGTTGTATGAAGGTCAGCTTCAAGCCTCTTCATTGGATCTTTTGCCTTAGATCTCTTCTTCGCCGGTCTTCGTAAAGAGACAATGCGAGGAACATCAATTCCCGTTGTGGTGAATTCATTTAGTAGTTCCTCGCGGATAATCTCTTTTACTTTTGATTCAGTTATCTTCATTTTCCATCACACGAATAACAGCGATATCTTTCTCTTGACCGCCTGTCCTATATTCATACTCTAAATAGTGTTTAACTGCTCCGAGATAATCGGCTGCTTTTGTGATCTTGGATTGAACCCAAGCTTCTAGCTCGTCGTCGTCGCCAATGTTGTCCATAATCTCTTGAGCATACTTGGCTGCTCTAAAAAGTTGAGACTTAGCCATTCTACCCTCATCATCAGGATGGTCAAGCTGTCTAACTGGAGCTTGATCACCGCCAACTGGCTCTGGCATCATAGTGTCCATGTTAACTCGCTTCATTTGACGAGGCTGAGTTGGTGGTGGTAACATAGCAGCACACTGCTCTTCAATTATCTTTCTAAGTTCTGCTTTTGTGATTTTCATGCTTCTTCTCCTCTCATCTCGCCCTCTAGCTTATTAAGAAGATCCATAAGGGCAGTCTCACTCATGCCCTCTTTATCTTCCATGCCTTTAAACTCATCAGCAATCTTATCTTTGAGCTTCTTAAGCATTTTTTTAAGAGTGTCGGCAGCCTTCTTTTCATTTAAGACATATTCCAACTCTTCTTTAATAATTTCTTGAAGTTGTGTTTTAGTAACTTTCATTTATTGTCCCTCATCCTTTCGGTTTTTTTCTTTGAAGCTTCTTTTCGCTTTTCAGCATATTCAAAAGCTGTCTTGAGTCTCTTTTTAGTGTCTGGATCTTTAGCATTGTTGTATGCTGCTCTGACCCTTTGGTGTATTAAATTAATTATCTGTGATTGGCGAGCATGTGATTTAGATTTAAAACTTTTTTTAGCTAAAGTTTTTCTAATATCTGCTGCTGTTCGAAACTTTACTGAAACTGTATCGGTTGGGTCTTCATCTGTGTAAAGACGACGACTTGAGCCTTTTGGCTTCTTTCCAGTTCCTACTTTTGGATCTTTAGCTTCTTGTATAAACTCATTCCAAAGTTCTAAGATTTTATCCATAAACTAAATAGCCCTAAAGCTTTGAAATGGCTTTTTTAATTAGATCGTCTGAGTTGTCTGGCTTATCATAGTCCTTTAGCTTATCCATAGCCACCCATTCGTAGCCATCATGCTCTTTATAGACCTTCTGGGCATCTACATTGCCTTCAAAGTTTTTACAGGCAAAGACATGAACATCTCTTTTATCTGGTGAGACTACTTTATCCAAGAAAACTAGATCTTCTGGTAAAACTTTGATACCAGTTTCCTCAGCAGTTTCTCTTATCGCAGCTTCTTCAGGTGTTTCGCCCTTTTCTGCTCCACCACCTGGGAATCCCCACTTACCACCGTAAGGGACATCATCCTTTCTCTTTAAAAGTAGAACTTTTTTACCATCAAAGTAAATTACGATAGAAGAGAATTGTCTTGCTCTCTTAGATTTAATTTCAACTATCAACACTAGGCTTCTCCATCTGCTGTTACAGTCATTAATGTTTGGTATCTAAGTTTATCATAAACTTTGGTAAACATTTCACGATATTCTGGATTAGAAATGTTAGATTTTTCAAATTCATCTAATAAAAACCATAGAGAAGAGTTTTCGTCCTCCAATCTTTTGATTTCAGCTTCTAGATCGTTTATTTTTTGTTTCATTTCACTGTAATCCATTGTTAATTATCTCCTTGATTGCCTTAAGTGGAGAGCAAATCACTAAATGTTTAAAATCTGTTGTTGTCGCACTAATAACCCCAATTACTTCACCTCTTTTGTTTAAAACTGGCGATCCTGACGACCCACCAATGGCTGGAATGCTAAAAATAGACCTTCCGTAAGCATCGCCGCTATAAATCCCAGCAAAAAGTGGTACCATGTCTTCACCAAAGATACCAATTGGTGATGCTATGTTATATGCTGGATCACCGAGCTTTGGAGGGTTGCTTGATATGCGATAAGCTGGTAAATCAACCCTTGTAGTCCGTAAAAGACATAAATCACTTTCTTTATCAAGCGAAACAATTTCAAAATCATGTTTTTTGTTTTTAAGAGTGATTCCATAGAACTGAATATCTGCTCTAAAGCCTGGAAGCTGTGTTAATCTACCAAAATTCATCTCACAAACATGTCCAGAGGTCAAAAGATACGAATATTTTTCTTTATGAGCGACAATAAATGATGAAGCGGACGATCCATACTTCTTTGTTATACAATGTTTTGGGTTTTTTGGGTTACAAGCTGTAATTTCAATTATTTTTTCGACTTTTAAAAAGGTTCCTTTAAAAAATGGAGAACTTCGGTTGTAAGTTGGACTTGAACAACTATTTAAAATCAGTAAAGTAGCTATCAAAAAAATAAATCTCATATAGTAACTACTTTGGAGGATAAGGTTTGTATAAAACATTAGTATTTTTAGGTTTTATTTTTATAGCCGCACCAATTAGTCTACCAACACCAGTTCATAATGTAAATAAAAAACAACAAGAACAAATTTTTAAAAGCAAGTTTGAAAAAGCATATGAACTAAAGACTTATGATCAATTTGAAAGAGATTTTTTCGAAAAATTTGAAAAAGTTTCTAAAAAGTGATATACTAAGGTGTGGAAATATACCGATTTGTTAAAATTTATAGCATCACCAAGTGTTGTTATAGCAGAATAATAGAAATAATGCGAGATCTGAGCGACTACAGCGAAAAAGTCATCGAAGATCTCGCAGAATTCGTTTTAGTTCTTAGTGAAACTATGATTTTTATTGAAGATCTGATGGAATCAGTTGATAATAATACTGAGATAATAACAGACAGTGTAATTTTGAAAGAATTTCATAATCTGTTGAAGACCGCCGCAGAATTAGAAGTTAAATTAGAAAATTATGTTCCAATTTATTTAAATTAATCACTTTAGATAGCTTTCTTTAGCTGTTAAAAGTAATTCTCTATAAAAAGACTTCTTTAGCTTTAATAATTTTTCAAATTTTGCTCTAGTTCTAGACTCCATCCAGATTGTAGATGGCTTTTTTATGTTTCCGTCGATCAACTGGTCACTAAAATCATAAAATTTTGAACTAGTCTTCTTTGGCTTGGCAAAAATTGGTCCTGATATCAACAAGATTAATAAAAATGGCAATAATTTTTTCATTTTATGCCCTCCAACAATAACTAGTTAAATTAATTTTTGATTCATGCTACCATTAAACTATGAGTAATAACTTAAAAAGAAAAATTAAAAGAAAAGAGTATGTAAAAGAGAGAAAGATCTCTGAAAAAGAGTTAGCTTCAAAGATGAAGAACATCTTTTTACCTGATCAATGCTCTAATTGTGAGAAACCCTTTGATAAAAAGAGCAGAGAAATGGCTATGACTTGGAAGGTTGTTGCTAGGGAGGAGCGAAAGCACCTAATTTGCCCCACTTGTTGGGATCTTATAGAAAGAATTGATCCCCTACTCGGAGAGCGAGAGCCGAAGCCTGCCCCGCATCAAGCTCAATCACATACTGGGCAGGAGCAGGAGACTCAATAGACTCCTCAGACTCAGGCTTGGCATTCAAATGGATACCTACAATCTCACCATTTTCATCTAAAAATACAATGTCTAATGGAATGTAAGTGTTTTTCATCCAAAATGATCGCATCTCAGGCTTGTTGTAGATAAAAAGACCGGCTGTGTTGGGTCCTAGTGGCTCTTTACGGTACATTAAACCCTTAGCTTGTTCTGCTGGGCTTACAAATGGGATGAAGTTCATGTTTCTACCGCGAAACTTTAGGCTTGATGCTTCTAAAATTTGCCACTTTTTCCATGTATAGAGCATATACTAAGTAGTTTGAGCGGGCTAAACCTGCTTGACTATGTTGACTGGTTGCTGTATACTAATAATATATTTTGGAGGCAACATGCGAAGTTTATTTTTACTCTTTTTAATCTTGATTACACTACCAGTTCACTCTTTAGAAATCAAAAAGTATGATTACAAAAGATATATTGCTGGAAATGATCACATTCAAGTAGAAATCACATGCGACAAGCCAAGAGATGACTTGTTTAAGTCTGCAAAATACAAACTGATGAGGTATCAGCGGTCTTATAAACCACAAACAATTAAAAAATACTTAAAAACAATTGTTATCTGCGAAAAACTAAGAGCGGGTAATGAAAAATGGGTACGAGGAACTTACAATGTTCAAAAAAGAATGTTGATTCTTGAAGTTGACCGTAAAACTGACGACCTAGAGTATGTTTTCCATCATGAATTCAGCAGCATTCTTCTATTGACTAACACTAATATGAAAAAGTTTGCGATTCAGTGGATTAAAAATAATCGTAGTGATTACGGTAGTGATTGGGATAATGGTTCTGATACTGGCTGGTCTGCTGAAAATCGATCAATTAGAAAAAAAGGGTTCATGTATCCCTACTGTCTGACTAGTTTTGAAAATGACTTTAATATTATTGCTTCATTTTACAAATCAGATTATCTAAAACATATTTTAGAATCTGTATCCTACAGATACCCTTTAATTAAAAATAAATATAAAATTATTAAAACCTTTTATAACAAATATTAAGCAAATACATCATATGTCTAAAACAACTTTAATCCTACTCGGCTCTCTTATGCTCTTACTAGGGCAAGTCTTCGCTTGGTTCCTAAACAACTCTCAATTTGTTTGGGACTGGTGGAAAGATAAGCCGCTAGTTACTTCGCTAATTTTTGCCTTTCCAGTTTCACTTTCCTTTTGGTGGGGATCTAAATGGTCTTATGCTGGATTAGAATCTGCTTGGGGCTCAAGATTGCTTGGCTTTGGATTGTCTTATGTTAGTTTTCCAATTCTTACTTGGATATTTTTAGGTGAATCTGCTTTTACTCCAAAAAATATTGTAAGTTCTTTACTTGCTTTCACACTTGTTGGGATTCAAATCTTTTGGAAGTAGTGGTATAATAGTTATACTAGAGGTATGACTATGCGAAAGTTACTTTTTATTTTACTAATCATCGGCGGTTGCTCCAAAGCACCAACTTTTACACCAATAACATTTGCTGATGCGGGAAATTATATACCACCAACTGATGCTATTAGTCCAGTAAAAGATATTGTTGAAGACACTACTTCTTTACCAGATACGACGACTCCGGTTGAGGACACTTTTACCCAACCTGATACAACCGCTGATACAGGTATCGACACAACTGATACTACTTCTAAACCAGATACAGCAAAGCCCGACACTGGTCCTGTAAAAACCTGTGTGGATAACGACGGTGATGGCTATGGTCTTGGCTGTTACAAGGGTGGCGATTGTGACGATAACAACCCAAACTTTGCCTCCATCTGCCCCGACTGCTCAAAACAAAACTGGGAAGGCTGTCCTTGTAAGTCAACAGCAGCAAACTGTTATTCAGGTGACCCACAGTGGATAGGCAAAGGCATTTGCCAAGCAGGAATCCAACTTTGTAAGTCAGGTTATTGGGGAATGTGTACTGGCGAAAAGCTACCACAACCCGAAGCCTGCGATAGTAAGGATAATAACTGTAATGGACTTATTGACGAAGGAGTTCTTTCTTCTTGCGGAACTTGCGACCTTTCTTGTGTAAAACAACAACTGGGACCAGACTTTGGTAAACCCTTTGATATTAATGGAAAAAAAGGTCTCAAGATAAATGCTAATGGTTACATAGAGTTGGACATAGGCAAGACCTCCACTAACCTCAACCACATTTGGATCGCAAACTCTTCTGAGAACACTGTCTCAAAACTAAACACTAAAACAGGTGTCGAAGAAGGTCGTTACAGTATTTGTTCTAACCCTTCTCGCACATCTGTGGACCTCAACGGTGACTGTTGGATAGGTTGTCGTGGAGACGGTTCAGTTGCGAAGATAAGAGTGAATAAAAAAGATTGTGTCGATAAAAACGGCAATGGCTCTATTGATACTTCCTCTGGCAAAAATATTGTTTCAGGTGACGAGTGTATCCAGTTTATTGTAAACCCTGATGGTTCAACCGTTGCCCGTGCAGCAGGTGTTGATAAAGACAACCATGCTTGGTTTGGTTTTTGGAATAGCAAACGACTTCGCAGGCTGGAACCAACCGCTGGAAAGTCCGTAGACCAAATAAACATCGGTTGTAACCCTTATGGACTTGTTATTGACCAAAAGGGCATTATTTGGATTGCTGGTCGTGGTTGTTCTGCTCTTCTACGAGTTGACCCTGTTACCAAAGCAGTTCAAAATGTAGGCAAAGGCGGTGGCTCACCCTACGGCATCAATGTAGATATGTTTGGTCGCATTTGGGTAGCAGACACGACAACTTCATCTTCTCGCTATGACCCCGTAACTAATAAATGGGTTACGGTCAAGCATAATAATAGAAGCCGTGGTATCGCAACTTCTAACGATGGACATGTTTATGTTGCTCTTGATACAACTTCCTCAGTAGCAAAAATAAATGTTATTACTCTCACAGTAATGAGCCACATTTCGCTAGGCTCTGGTAGATACCCTGTGGGTATCGCTGTGGACTATGATGGGTTTGTATGGGCTGTAAACCAACAAAAGGCTTCTGCTACAAAGGTTAACCCAAACACAAACTCGGTTGTTGGTGAGTATTCTGTGGGCAAAGGTCCATACACCTACTCAGACATGACCGGATACACCCTTCATAACTACACAGCACCAAAGGGCGACTTCCAACACACATTTGGTTACGGTGGCTGGGGTGGTACTGTTGCTGAAACAAAAACAACTACGGAGTGGGAACAAATAGACCTTGAGTTTGTGACCCCCGAAGATTCTTTTATTGACCTCCGATACAGAGTGGCTGACGATCTTAAACTAATGGATGCAACCCCGTGGTCTAAAAAGGTTGGACCTTTCCCGCCAAACAAGTTTCCCTACAAGTTGCAAGGAGTCAAAGGCAGGTTCTTGCAGGTTGAGGTTTTTATGCAAGCGAGTAAAAACAAAATATCCCCAGTTATCAAGTCTCTCGCTGCAAAGGGTAAGACGATTATTCTTCCATAATCGTATCAAAGATGTGTTGTTCGTGAGGTTTAAGATGGAGTCTTTTAATTCTCTCAAAGTTACATTCTAAATCTTCGATAACTGAGTCTTTTATAGGATACATCCAGTAATAAGCTGAGGATGTAAAATACTTCGAAATCCTTTCATAGTTGGGTTCTTTTTCATATAACCACCAACGGACAGCCATGGTCATTGTGTATCCTCTCAACTCAATCTCAGACCTGCCGAGAGAAGGTAAGGGAAGGATACAAAGAGCAAATAAGAAAAACCAGGGGTTCCAGAAACCGAGCGGAGCGAGAATCGCGAAAATTTGTGGTGATAAGTAAGCCAAGGTATAAAGAAACTTCCACTTTCTATTGTCCTTCATATGAACCCATTCATGAGATAAGGTGATTAAAGCAGCAGTAGGATTAAACTTCATCCAGTCTCTAGAAGGAACATAAACCGTTTGTCCAATAACGGTTACATAGCGAGTCATAAAGTCTTTGTTGAAGAACAAAACCTTTGCTAAAAACTTCATTAATTTAGAGTCTTGTTTGTTGACTATCTTAAAGTCAGGAAAGTCTGCTTCCATAGCAGAGAGTAGGTTAACTAATTTTAGTTGTTCATAGGTCATTAATGATTACCTCCGGTTACGGGGTAAATAGTAAAGCTAAACATTAAAAACAAACCCCCGCAGTTTTAGCTACGGGGGTAGGTTATTTAAGTATGTAATGTAGTCTATGGCTGCTGTACATACGCTCCCGCGCCAGGAATCGTTGGGTACCCGTATTTTTTAAGATCAACAAGGCTATCCGCTTCGTTCTCAAATTGTAAAGCCTGTTTTGGCTGTTTTACTCCGCCTTTGGTAGCAAGCTGAGTTACCGTCATAATACGATTGTAAAGCCCTTCGGGATCTTCGGCAACCCATGAGACAGAGGCTTCTGCGTCTCCAATCGCTTTCTTAACATTTAGTAAAAATTGACTGTATACTTTTTGATTTAGTTTAGATCCCCATGCGTTCAATCGCCTTAGAGCAGCAACACCTCGATCTTCGGCTTTGTTTGGGGTACCGTCTTCTTGTTCTTTAAGAATCAAGTTGACTTCTTCTTTAATAAGCCGTCTAAGGTAGGTTTTGGTTAGTCTCATTTTTATCTCCCAGAGTATGATAAAAATAAATAGTTCTTTAAATCTCAAAAAACTTGCTCAGAATTTTTTTAGCCTATGGACTTTTAAACTTTAAGCCGCCCTATTGGCAGAATTGGCGAGAGCAGTAATTTTTGCTTTCATATCAGCAGGGTTCTTACCACAGTAAGGAGAGCATTTGGCTTTCTCTGGACACCACACTTGTTCACCATTGCAAATTTTAGGATAGCCTTTAAATCTAGGATTTTGAATAGCCCCTTCAACACGAGCTAAATATTCTTTACTGTCTTCAGTAGGTTTGGCGACACCAAACAGTCTCTTAAAGAAATCAAAAACTCCTTCATTCAATTCATCCTGTAACTCTTCGTTGATAATAGCTTTTAGTTTAGCTTTAGTAACCTTCATTAGTAATCTCCTAGTGGTAGCTTAATAAATAGTTTTTAAGAATTCGACTTGACTTTTTGCCTTAGCTGAGGTAGAATAAAGCATGAAGAAAAAATCTACCTTAGAATACCCTATGTCTACTCTAAGCGCTCCTGTAAAGCCTAATGATATGACTACCTTTAAGCAGGAGCAGAAAGCTCTTACAGAGCATTATGTCCAGCAGGAATGGGCGAGACTAAAAGAGCAAGCAGATTTAATTATGAAGCAAGCTAAGGACCTAGAGAAGAGAGCGGAACTAGCCCATATGATTAGCGAAGCTAAGTTCCGTTTTAAGCCAATAGTTCTAAGGGAGTATGCCCTATACCAAGATGGTAACGATTACATTCTCAGTATGATCCTACCCCATGAGTGGGAAACTAAATGGAAGCCATTAGGGTTAGTAAGGAAACTAGCCGATACTACATGGGAATGGGTAGATAGCCAGTAAAACCTGCCTAGGGGTAGCTTGGGGTAGTAAAGGGGTAGTTAACCGTTATTAGCCTAAGTCTAGGGAATCACTTAGACAACGAAAGCCAACTCTGTAAAAATTATAGCCGTGGTGTGAATGCCCTACGCCCGCTTTTCCCAATGATTTCGCCTACTTAGACTTACTTTTCGGATGTAGAGGGTAACGGGGGGAGGGGGGTGTCCCTGTAATCACAAGCTTTTGGGCTTAGGGCAATAAAAGCTTGTGATTTCAAATGCTTATTTAAACGCGTAGAATGGCGTTTTTATTCAACTTTCCCTAGGGGGAGATAAAGCTTTTAATCTCAATGGTTTAGCTATAGCCGTTAGAGAGCTTAGAACGCGTGGTAACTAGCTGAGATCATTAGGTTAAAAAAGCTAAACGTTACACTGCTTTACAGTAGCCCTAGGGAGAGATAGAACTTTCTTAGGGATATCGGGGGGTTAGGGTTAGTTAGGGTTCTGAGGGTTTAAGGGGTAGTCGGTTAGGGGGCTTATAGTGGGGCTTAACTTATTGTTTTTATTGTGGTATAACGTATGTACTAGATCACTGGCTCATAACGGCTTGTAATCACTAAGCATTTCTAGCTTAAGCTCTAACCTATTGTTTTGCTTATGTTCCTTAGATGCTCTATAAGGGCTTGAACTTATTAGGGATTCTAGGGCTTGTATTGGGTGTTACTATTTTTCCTAATGATCTCGGCTAGTTAGGGGCTATGCTTAGGGAACTAAGGGGTTTCTGGAGCATAAAAAAAAGCCCAGTAAATCCGCTGGGTTAGAGCAGACCTACTGGGCTGGTGGTAACCGTATGTAATCATTAGCTTTTACTTACTCTATGTAAGTCCTTATAATGATTAATGTAATCACTAGGTTTGTATCTTAGCGGAATCTCTACTGATTCTACCTTGCTTAGTCTAACCCCTTGAAATCTAAGGATTGTTTCTCTTGCTATTCCGTCTTCTGAAACCCTAATGATTCCGGTAGCTTTGATGATATTCATTATAACCCTCCGAAACTATTCACATAGTTGGTAGCTTTGTAAGCTGTTGTATTTGCTTGGATTTTTCTCTCGCCATTTTCGCAATGATCTCAACGACTTCCACTGCCTTCGGATGATTCCCGTTTTGAATCAATAGGTTACGTTGGAGCCATCGTAAGTTGCTGAGTTTATTGAGATCTTTTCTTGTCTCGGGAACATTCATTTCATTAAGGATCTCGACCACTTGCGCCTTGCGCTGTAAGTCTTTGAAATCTTTGAGGTTTTGCTCGTAGACCGCTCGCATCTCTGCGTGTGATAACTCTTTGAAATCAGTAGTCATTTGCGTCCTCCCAACTTTCCTTTACATTCTGATAGGTTAGCTTAACCCCACCAATCTCTGAAATCCCAATCATTTCAAGGGTTTCAAAGAAACCGTAAGATGTCGAACATTGCCTCGCAAGTTCGTGTAATGATTCATCATTATTGACCCACAGCGAAATCTCTCGTGATTCCCATTGCTTATCGCTGACCATTGACCAACCCCTTGATTTGATTGAAGTAATGCTTGATGACCTCTGCCTGTTTATCGCTGTAATCTTCGATACTTGCGAGGTCCGCTTCTAACCTTTTGATTTTGTTGCGGTTTTGGAGGTTCTCGTTCTTGCTCCACCACAACTCGTTCTCTAACCACTTGATTTTATTGAGAAAGTCTTGCTTGCTGTAGTCTTCCATCTGTAACCTCCTGTTATCGTTGAGTTTTCTCAAGAGCCTCTCGCAACCTATTGATTTCATTAGTCATTACGCCGATGGTGTCGAGTCTTGCTCTTGCCGTCTGCTCTAAGTACTGGATATGATTACGCATTTCTTGGCTGCGTTTGAATCGCCTATCCGACACACCGCGTAACCAGTTGATTTCATTGACTAAATCTTGACGGGACCAATCTTCCATCTCTAACCTCTCAATCTTGTTGAACTTTCTTGCGACAAGCTAACTTATTGCTTTTCTTGCGTTTATCGCCGTGATGCCCTTTTCCTTTGTGGAAACAAAGACTTAGAGCGTAGGGGTTTCTGTGTTTGTGTAACTTATTGATTTTCTTCTTCTTTCTTCCCATAGCTTGAGTCCTACGATTTCCCCCATGATTCCGCCCACATAGCAGGCAGGTAGGCTGAAACCTATCAGAATAACTAGACTTTCCAAAAATCCAATGATTCCCATTACTTACCCTCCGTTTGCTTCTTGAGATACCAGACGACTTTCTTCAATGATTTGAACTGCTTAGGCGTCAGTGGGATTCCTGAATCAACTCGCTCATTTAGCGACTTGATGAAATCCGGTTGAAAATCGGGGACTTGCGGGATAAGCTCCTTTGCCTGTGAAATCCACCGCTTATGAGCATCCATGTATTTCATGCCTTTATGTTCCATGACCTAACCTCCTGAAATGATTGACTTTTAACCGAACACCGAAACAACAAAACCGGCAAGTGTGCAAGTCGCCGGAATCACTACGAAAATCTCTAGACCTGGGAACTGATGGACTTTCTTCATGTTTTCTAACCTCCTGAGATTATTATGTTTATCGCCAAATCTTGAGCGGGAATCGTGCAAACCCTTGAAACTCTTGACTTTTCCGGTCTTTCGTTAGGGGGCAAACAGTGTCCAAGTACCACACCCATTTCCGCTGTGAAATCGAGGGGTTATTCTGTGCCCATCCGTAAAGCATTGCATTTATTCGGCTTTTCGTTGTTACTGTTTGGTAACCATCATTTTTCACAATGATTTCATCGGATTGCGCATCAACCAAGGCAATCTGAGTATTCCAAAGGAAAACAGACACTTGCCCGCTGCCGTCGCTAACTACCCGATCTCGCTTAGAAAGTCGGCGGTCAAATGCCTCGCCGTTCAAACCCTTCAGAATCAAAGCGGAAATCTTGTTATCAATAACTCTCATCGGAACCTCTTGTTTTTATTAAGTTTTTTGGTTTGTTGTTTGGTTGCTTACTTGTCGTCTAACCCAGCGAAATCTTTGACTTTTCCCAGTATCCAGCGACCTCCAGCATTTTCGTCAGTTGTTTCGCATGGTTAAAGCAATGCTCCATAAGTACCCGATTTTGCAGGTGTTTCGGCTGCCGTGCCTCTAAGTAAGCCATTTCACTCAGCTTTTGAGCTTGCTTCGCAATCTCGCGGAATGATTGAGGATTTCGGTAGTTCTTTGGCATGTTCATGTTTCGTTCCTTGAAAAGAGTAATAAAGTTAAAGGGTTACGGTGTAACCTGTGGAGGGTCTTTGTTGTTCATCTCTGAACTCCTTGATTTCATTTAAGAATCTGTTGATACCCAATAATGTAAATGATTTCCTAGAGTTGGGTGACGATGTTCGCCAACTCATCGGAAACACTGGACAAATCAGCCATGGCGGCTAACTTCGCATCTTCCTTAGCCTTTCGGCTGTCCTCGTCTTTCTTCTTTGAAGTCGGAGACTTAGCCGTCATCTTGTCTAACTTGCTGGAAAGTTTGACGATTTCGTTGGACTGGAAATCTGCCTTTGTTTTCAGCATGTTACAGAGTTGACGAGTCGTAATCAACTCATTCTGCATTTTCGTAAGCATTTCAAGGACTTCCGTCATATCGACAGAGCCCTGACCAACCGGCAAATCCTTAACAATTTCGGTCACTTGCGAAGCAACAATCGCTGCGACTTCCTCGGTGGAAATCCCCTTAGATTTCGTGGACTTGCGAGGAGCCTTGACTTTCTCAGTCTTTTCAGCAGGTTCCTGAATGATCTTGAACCCCTCGGAATCCCTAGCCTTTTCCAGCGTCAAACCCTCAACATTTTCGGGGGCTTGCACAATCATCCAAAAAGGTGAAGGTTTTCCACGGGTTAGACGAACCAACTTGGTGCCACCACCCACTCGGAACTTGCGAACTTTATTGGCTTTTTTAGCCACTCGTTTACCTCCTGATTTCGCGACCTTACCGGACGCTTTCTTGAAGTCATCGGAATCATTGACGAAATGAACGATCTTCTCAGCAATCGCTCGCTTTGCCTCGCAAGCCTTGAATATCGTTCCGCTTTTCACGACCAGACCCTTGCCAGCCGCCAACTCTGCGGAATCCTTGGCAATATCCAGCAGTTTATTGCGACCCTTGTAACCCTGCGGAATCGCAAGGGAAGTGAACGCCTTGGTTCGTGCGATGCCGAATGGAGCCATGCCCCTGTCGCAAGTAGCCGAAATCACACCGGAAACCAAGGGCAGATGCTTCTTGGAGAGCGTAACCTCTTGATTTCCTTGAGAAAAGATGACGGACGATGGGAGAACCTTGACAGATACCTTGCTCATGTATAACCTCTTGAAATGATTGGGCTTTTCGCCCAGTGAATCATTGAGAACACATTTCCTCAATGATGTTGGCAACTTATAGGGGAATCGAACCCCAGCATGGCGACCACGCTAAGTTGTTGAAATCACACGGTTTTTTCCATCCTCCGCTGCCGACCTACTTCTTGAAATCCATAATGATTTCAAGCCCTTGGCGTTCGTCGCGACCTATGCGACAGCAGAGAACATCTTGTCTTATGATTTCGGGCACTTACGCGACCTCCAGCGCGTAACCCCGCGAAAAGACAAGGGAAGCAAGTTATCAAAGAAGCGACAACGGGCACACCGTCGCCGGACACCCTATATATATGCAATCGCCGTGCCAACCCCGATGCCAACTTTCGTAAGTCGTTGAAATCATTAAGAAAAAAACTTTGTAAAGGATTGTAAAGATGAAAAGCCCAATGATTCCATGGGCTTATAAAGCATAAGGATTTCAACAGGTTACAGACCGCCCGATTGTGGGTGACAAAAAGTGTCAACGAGGGTGACAGAAATCGTCACGAATCCGGAAATCTTCAATGATTCTAATGGGTTACAGACCGACATTTTTTGTCAGTCAGGTGACAAGATTTGTCAGTCAAAAGTTCAATGATTTTAGCAAGTTACAAGGCGGTTGATAGTTGTCAAGTAAAAGCCAAAAGTGTCTACCTTGTAACCTATTGAAATCATTAAAGAAAAAAAATATGTGAAGATTTGTGAAGATCGCCCAAGTTGGCACGGTATTTGCATAAGGCGAAACCCTAATGATTCCGATAACTTGCGACGAACTTGACAGTTATTCACTCCGTCCTATCTTGTGTCTTGTAAGTGACCGATTTATTTAGGTCGCGGGTTGATAAAAGTAAAGTTGTAAGTGGCTGGAATCATTCGTGTTTTTCAGCTGCTTCTAACTTGTTGATTTTGTTGAGGATTATTAACCTACTGATTTGATTAGACTTTTATAAGCGATTGAAATCATTCAGTTTATCTAACCCTCCGAAATCATTAGGGTTTTGTAACCCCTTGAAATCATTAGAACTGCCTACGGGGCTGAAACAATAGACATTTCAAGGTCGTAGTCCTGCTCATACCAATAATCAAAATCTATTTGTCCTGTCTCATCGTCAAAGTAGCGGATAGTAAAGAACTCTTTTTCGCTCTCGATGCAATAACCGCAAGTATCATCATCAAAGAAAGGGTCGTTTACCCTAACTAAGTCACCGACTTTCGGTTTGATTTCTAGGTTCATAAACATCTAAATCCCTCTCAAGCATCCTTCTTTCTTTTCCAGTGGTTAGAATCGTAACTATGCAAAAGTCAAGGGTATTTCCAATGTGTTTGCTTTTGATATAACCAATAGTACCCGTCTTCATGCCTATTCGTGGATGACCCGTATACCTAACTAAATCGCCTACTTTCACGAAGACCCCCTACTCCCCTACTACTGGGGTGGTACTCCACTGGTGGATAACCTCTGGTACTTGTTCATCTTTAATAACTTTATAACTTGATTTATAATCGTTGAGAGATGCGCCGAATCCTTTACCTGCGGTACAGTAAACTACTGTAAACATTGGGTCTTTGTCTTGGTCAAAACCTGTAACGATTCCAATAACTTTACCATGGTAAAAAACTGCTGACTCAGAAACAATGTAATCACCTACTTTCATTAACCTTCTCCAAGTCACTCTTTAGTGGATAGCAGGGGTTATAAAGAACAGGTTTCTGTGTTTCTGGATGAAACCAGTGTACTTTCGCGAATGTAGCACCAGGGTCGTAATCCAACACACAACCCAATAACTCTGGGTGTTCTTTTGATTTAACTAAGTCACCGACTTTAAACCTCATTTTACCCTCTTTAGATGCCACCTTTCAAACCCTGTTATCGGTGAACAATAACTGGTTCCATCTTCATAAAACCAGTGAACTTGATAATGAGTTTGAAAGGTTAGTTCCCTTTTATTTACAATAACTCCGTGAAGTAAAGGTCGCTTATCTGTTCCCACAACCTGCTCTAACCATGCGAGTTGTTTTGCTTTTGCTGATAGTGTAACCAAATCACCTACTTGCATTGACCTTCTCCAAGTCATCTAAATCAAAAATCCAGTTTTCCTGTTCGCCAAAGCAGTTAACAAAAAAAGATGGAATAAAACCTCTCATCCAAGCCTCAACGATTATGCCAAGTTCGCCTGTTTCTTTTAACCTTACAAGGTCGCCTACTTTCATTTCATCCTACCTTTACCAGCAAATACCGGGACTTGGAATGTAAAGTTGGTCTTCTTCATAATAACCCATAACCTCTTGATCTTGTGGGTCTTCTCCAATCCTAATAAACCTAACATTATCTTCGCCACCTTCATCATCATTTACAGCATCGTCGATAAACTCTTTAATCTTGAAGATTTCTTCAAACTCTTCATACCATTTGATGCTGCTGAGATTAACAACAATGTCGCCTTCATTATAATAGTTAAATCGGATGCCCTCTTTGTAATCCTCATTATACTTAACCAAATCGCGGACTTTCTCGCTTGCTGCCATAACTGCCAGAAACTTATCAACTAATGGCGGACCAACGGCAAATACCACTTCACTTCTGTAACCCATTGTTTATCCTCCAAATGCTTTGCGACCACAAGGTTTGCAAATAAAACTAAATGATTTCTTCTTTTTATTCGGGAAGTAATCTCGACAATACATGCAAGTTACTCCACACTCTTCTCGATTTACTGAAACATTTGCTGAAGTTATCATCCTCGCATTTCTGTTTCTCTGTGATTTAATAGAACGATAATGAGACATTCTTACCTCTTGAAATCTTTAAGTTTTCTTTCCTCGCACCAAAACCGAATGGCTGGTGCCGCAACTAATGAACAACAAACCCGTTTATGTTGACCAGGATATTCTTTTGGGTCTTCCTGGTCAATAACAATAACCGCTTCATTCCGCATCTTACTGTGATGAAAGGCTTCTGAGCCTACTGCTGGACTAAGGTGGTTATAAGTAATAGTTTTACGAACCCTCGCTAAGTCACCCAAACCAAACTGAAAAGGAGTTGAGACATTCTCAATAACCTTTTTAGCATACTTGTTCTCACACATTTTCGTGTAAAGTTCCTGACTTGGGATAAAGTTTTCATCGTTCAATAGGTTATGAACCATGCTCTGAAAATAACCTTCTCGCTTGTAGTAACGAGCACAAAGCAAAGCAGTTTCGCGGTGTTGCTCGACATACTCCTTTTCCCATTCTTCACGAGAAGCAACATTTTCAGGGGTTGTCTTCTCAAGACAGCGAGTTACAATCCTCTCTTGATTATTAGAAAGGGTGTGACCTTTCTTCATTTGGTCAACGATTGACTCAATAAACCCCTGTTCCCATGAACTTAGGCATTTGTGTCCAATAATGTTTTCAACTTGTTGTTGGTTAAACTGCATAGTTTCCTCCATCGCATAAACAAGATAGGACGAAAAGTAATAAAGTCAAGGGAGAGCTAAGTTATTATTTTGTTTGTTGTTTAATGGTATCTACTTTAAGTGTATTGTCGATTACAAATCGGGCTGGCTTTCCATAATAACTTTGCTCGCCGTTTCTCGTGATGCTACAAGGGTATACCCATTCTGTACGCTTTTTCGTACTTGGTTTTGGACCGATCCAATCAACACCTGTAATCTTAGAAGGTGCTGCCTCCATTGAAGAAACAAAAAGACTAAAGTTGATTTTATTTAATAGCACCACCCACATACTTGATCTTATTGCGATTACATTTTTTTTCAAAAATACCTTTCCTTTTGGAGTGTTGAGTGCGTTGTTGGCAACATCGTATGATGAATGTTCATAGGCACCATTATTAATAGAAGTGTAAATAGTGTCATGCGCATATCCTTTGTAATGAAGAATACATCGCTTTTTTGCCTCTAGCATCGGTCCTTTAATAAGGATCATCGTATTTTCGTCATAAAGAGGTTCGTCTTTCTTTTCAACTACTTTACTAGATTGCGGTTTTTTATGGAACTCGCCCCGTAATCGACTAATCGTTTTGCCCCTATCAGAACATTCTGAAAGTGAAAAGAAAAGAATAATCAGCCACACCCAAGTCCAAGAACTAAAAAAGTCTTTAATATCATCAAGTTTTAGTTTTGCAGGAGGTACCTCATTTAGTTTCTTTTCATAATCTGCCTTTGCTTCATCTACTTGTCGCTCTTTCTTTTCGATTCTTAGAATCATATCATCAAGATAGGCTTCATCAGACTCGATTTTACGGCTAAGTGTGTTTAGTTGTTCCTCTTTCCTTTGAACATTATCAATGAGTTTACTAGTGTCTGTGAGTTTATAGTTTTGGTATTCATCATTAAGTTCCGCAAACTCTTTAGAAAGTTCCTCAAGTTGAGCATCCCTGTAAGCCAAAAATGCTTTAAGCCTAATGTTTTCATATTCTATTTGCCAAGTTGAATGCTTATCAATATAATCCTGAATGATTTTAGCAACTTCATCAGCAGTTCCATCATCACCAATGGCTTTGAACTCCTCAGTATTATTAGTACCAGTTCTATATATTCCATTATCTTCAAGGACTTCATGAAATACCGAATCAGTAAGAGAGTCCTCCACTTCCCATTCGTGAAGAATAACCCATCTGCCACCAGCGTTTTTTCGTTTATAATCGGGGTCTTTCAGTCGTTCTTCGACTGACCTATCTGTCTGCCCCAGGTTAAAGTAAAGACCACCAAAGGTATCAACAGCTTGGATGTTTCGCTCGGCAGCAACAATATAAATAATCATTTACTTTAACCTCGGTTAAATGTAGTTCTCTCCATCACCACAAGCAAGATAGGACACCCAATCACAAAGTCAAGGGTGTCCTATCTTATTGTTTTTACTTATTGTTTACCAATCTTCGCCTTCTTCCTCGTCATAATCATCAAATAGGTCACTGACATCTACTTGATTCCGCTCAATATTTTCCCATGAGTCATAATCCTTCCAAACCTTATCAAAAGATGACTCATAACCTTGCGGAATCATGATACTAAACTCGTCCATAATAACTTTACTCCTTTTATTAGTGATTTTGGTATGTTAGTTTGTATAGCCCTCAGACGCTCTGAGCGCCGTTCTAAGCCGTTCTAGGGCTCTTGTGGGTGATTATCCGTCTTAGCCTTAGAATCGCTCTGAGCGGCATTCTGAGCCCTTTGAGAGCCTATTCTGAAGCCATCATACACTCCCCATATGTAGCCAATGCCAAGCCCGATGATGCCGTTTACAATGTAGGCTAAGTAAAAGTTTTCCATTAGTTTTCTTCCTTTAGACGGACATTCAACAACTGCTTAGTCGGGAAGTCTTCTTCATCTTGGGTAGTTAGCCAATAGACTAAGGCGATTTTGTTTTCGCCCCCAAAGGTTGGGTCGTAAGTTTCTGTAACGATTCCAATCTCTTTGGTGTAACATAGTTCCTGTTTACTCCATAACCTGTTGTAAGCAACCAAGTCCCCGACTTCTGGTTCTTTTCTGATAATCTCAATGCGGTCTTCATCCAGTTTGCTTTCAATGTCCATTTGCTTAACCCCTTAATATAACTAGGACTTTTCATTTACAAGTTTAGCCAATCTTTCGTTTGCCAAGTCTGTGTATTCTTGAGAAATATCGACACCGATATACTTTCTATCATTTAGGATAGCCATCTTGGCAGTGGTCCCGCTTCCCATAAAAGGATCAAAGACTACATCACCTTTGTTGCTCCAGCTTTTAATATGGTCGCCTGCCAAATCCTCTGGGAAGGTTGCAGGGTGTTTGTAAGCTAGTTTATCCTTTGAAGAAAACCCAAAACCATTCTTGAAAATCCAAATATTGAATCTTGAGCCATACTCGGCATATGGCTTTGCTTTCGGGCGTCTAACCATCTCACCATTCTTTAGTCGATGACCACCATGACCCCAGTTTGTGTGTCCAGCCCATTTATTTTTACGGTCTTTGATAATGTTAACCGTCTTTGGGCGACCCTTAGTAATGACAAACATATATTCAAAGATTTGAGAATATCTAGTCTTTTCTGGGAACCTTGTTCCAGTTTTCTGATAAATCATTGTATCGTGAATGTTGAAACCTACCTCTTTGAAATACAAGGCTTGACGAAAACTATTAAGAGATTCACTGCCATTGATAATGGCATCGCCAACGACCC
>Ga0208795_1000216_pt1 | contig 29314 bp, 41 predicted proteins | sample CB_VirMetaG_6_FD_184541 | JGI IMG/M metagenome (GOLD analysis project Ga0208795, IMG submission 184541) | Freshwater to marine saline gradient viral communities from Chesapeake Bay - CB_1508_2 Viral MetaG (SPAdes) (version 4) | ecosystem: Environmental > Aquatic > Marine > Coastal | place: USA... | reverse complement strand
GACTTTAAGGTCAGTGGTTTGGTACAAGCCTTCGGATTCGCGTGGGTTGAGGCGCAAAATGACGCCCTTGACGGTCACGGTGGTGTCGGCACCAGTGACACTGCCTGTGGTGGGGTCGTAAGTGCGGGGCGTGGTGGTTTTGATGTACGTGATGTTTTGGCCCCAATCCGCAAGGATTGAGGTGGGCAATGGGGCGAATGTGGTGTCGATTAGGCCCATATCAGCCTCGGAATAGGCGAACGGCGTAGTTGGTGGCGCCACCCATGCAGTAGGGGCCGAGGTAGGTCTGTAGCCAGGGGTAGAGGTCGAAAACGTTGTTGACCATGCCCGGAGTCATGGAGCTGGGCTTGTACTTGACCTTCAGTTCGCCCAGTTCCACTTGGTCGTAAAGGCCGGTGGTGCCGGTGCTGCCGGTGATGGCGTCAGTGTCGTTAGCGAAGGCGCGTGCCAGTTCGTAGGTGGCGACTTTGATGGGCTCAGGAATCAGCGTGCACGCCAGTGCAATGCCGTCGACCTTGTAGTCCTCGCGAGGCCACTTAAGTGCTTGGGTCTCGGTGCAGCGGTTGCCGTAGAAGCTCAGCGCGTCGATCCAGCGGGTGGCGGAGATGATGGCGCGGTTTTTGGCGTCGTCGGCCTTGTCTGTCCAGGTGCTCGAATCCGGCACCGTCTCGAAATATGTGTTGGCCTCGGCCAGCGTGACGTAGCTGTTGGCCGACGCGCCCTTCAAAGTGGCATCAATAGTCGCGGCCACGGCTTAGTACATCCTTTGTTTAAGTTTAGCCCTACTGCGTCTTCCGGTTGGTTGTACCTGTGCGTTAACCACAGATGCGTGGTAAATAGTTGCTCCTTCCATTTCCAGTTCGGCGGTGCGTTCTAAGTGGTTGCCGTGCGGGATGTCTTCATACCAGCGGCGATTATTCTGTAACACGTAGAGACGTACCAGTTTCATGCCCGCTCGTAAACTTGCTGACGCTGAGGTCAGCGTAAAGCCTTTGGCGCAAAAGGCTAACCCTGCCCTTCCCGGTAGCACCATGCGCAAGCTGGAAGATGTTGCACTGGAAGTGCGTCGTCTTCGGGAAGAGGAAAACTTGGATCTTCAGCAGATCGGAGACAAACTTCAGGTCAGCTATGACGTGCTTAATCAACTGATTTTGCAATCGTACAAAAGCACCATGAATACGCCTGTTGTGTTTGAGGTGCAGGAGAAACTTCGGTTGGCTATTGAGGATTGACATTAAAAAAGGCCCCCGTTTTGGGGGCCTTGCTGTTTACGCCGGAAATCAGGCGTAGGCAGTGGTGTCGAACGGGGTGTTGACCAGCAGACGAGCCACAGGGACCATCTTGGTGGTGCTGAACACCAGATTCCAAGAAGCGGTGGCGGCAAGGTTGCCGGTAGTGGCAGCGTTGGTGGGGTTGTCGCCAGCGGCGGCCCACTTGGTGCCAGTGATGTGGTAACCGTAGTGGTAATCCACAGCCAGCACATCCTGCATGGACAGGATGTTGCGGTCGGCGGCAAGACGCAGATCTTGCTGCACGCCCTCGGACACAACGCCAGACTTGAACAGATAGACGGGATACTTCACCGCGTGGGTGGCAGTACCGCCGGCCAAATAGGTCAGTTGGTCGTCGATCACGACGCGGAGACCAGCGAAGTAAGGCACTTCCGTTTGACGGACGCCCACACCACCGGAACCCCAAACGATTGCGCCCGAGGCAGCCAGTGCAGAAGAGCTGAACTGGAGCATCCCTACCTGCTGGAGGTAGTACGCAACGTTGGAGTGCATGGCGATGCTGTCCAGCTCGTCGCCGCGCTCACCCAACTTGGCCTTGGTGGACACTACGTTGGCCACGTTCAGGAAGTTGGCCTCGGTCATCGAACCGGGGACACCAGCGAACGATTTGTCGCTTTGGTTGGGACCAAGCACGCCAGTGCCGCTAATACCGCCGAACAGACCCAGCAGTTGGGAGGAGAGAGTTGCGGTCTTGAGCTTGTTGATCGCAGCGGTCAGCTGGTCACGAACGTGGCTCAAGGGGTCAGCACCAGAGCCGAGCTTGCTCAGATCGTCTGCGGCGTAGGCAAAGCCACGGTGCAGAATCGTCATGATCTGCTCGTCGGCAGTCACGTTCGAAGGAACGAGATAGCCACCGCCGCCACCCCAGGTGCTGTTGCTGAGAATTTGGGTCTCAGAAGGGGCGATCGGATCGAAGAAAGGAACGCGGACGCGGGTGCCGCCGGCGCGTGCATCCAGAGCAGCGTTGCGCTGGATGATGCCGCTTTGGACCCACTTCGATTGCTCGAAGATGCCCTCAGCGGTGTACTGAAGAAACTCGGGGCGAGTAACAAGGTTCGAGAGGAATGTTCCTCCCGAATAGTTGCCGTTAAAAGCAGACATGGGGTAGCTCCAGTGGAGTCGTGGTTAGCGGTCGCCCCACAGGGGCTTATTTCCCGGCTTCGGCTCTCAACAAACGAGCGCGGTCTGGATCTTCCGACAGCATCATCATCTGTTGGGTGATGTTCCAGCCCTCTTGTGACCAAGGGTTGGTTTGTCCGGGAAGGGCGGTGGCACGGGCACTACCTGTGACACCCATCCCGGCGCGGTTACTAGCAGCAAAGTGATGCTCGTAACCACTGCCGGGGTTTTTCAAGTTAGCGATATACTCGCCAACCGGAACTTCAATGCCTCCAACAACAGCCACAGGCTGTCCATCTTTGGCACGAAGATTCTCCTGCACCAAACGATACAACTGATCGGGTGCTAGTGCACCAGCCTGTGATAGCTGGGCGATTGCGGAGGACTTCAGTTGTTCTTGGCTGAAATTTGCCTCCATCGAGGAAATTTTAGACTCGCGTTCTGCAAGTTGTTCTTTCAGGGACGCTACGGTCTCTTGGGCTTGCTCCCACAGAGTTCTGAATTCACCAGATTCAGCCAACTTTTGAGTTTGGGCTGATTCCTGCGCGGCTTTTAGCTCGTCGAGTTGTTGTTGCAAAGACTCACGGTTGTCGCGGTCTTTGCGGCGTTCGGCGATTAGCTCTGCGTTCTTTGCCTTGAGTGCTTCGAGTTGGGCGGCCAGATCGGAGCTTTCAGCCACAGGCTGAGGCGCACCAGTCTCCACAGGAGTAACTGGGGCTTGCTGTTCTTCGGGCACAGTCGTGTATTACTTGGACAGTATTACTTTAGCAGTTAAGAATTTGGCGTAACTGCTTCCTCTTGTTGCACGGGGGGTTCTGGGGTTTCGGTGGAGATTTGCTCCAGTGCTTCCAGCTCCTCTTCGACGTTTACGGTGTCGGGCAGGATCTCGCCACGACGCAGAATCTCCAGCAGCGTGCCGTCGCTGATTTTGCCCATCTGGTTGAGCTGGGTCAGTACCGAGATGTCTTGGCCAATTAGGCGGTAGTAATCGAAGTCGCGGTCGATGTGGATCTCAGGGGCTTCCATGCCCACGTACTCGGCGGCAAATCCGAAGGCTTGGTTGAGGGCGCTTTCTAGCTCTTGGCTGATGATTGAAAGGACGCTGTTGGACTGCGCTTGGTCGATGCGCTTGGCCTCGGCAGATTCGGCGACAAATTTTTGGCCGAAGAGTTTGGTGACGCCCAACGTGGACATTTGGCCCTCCAGTGACTGGAGTTCGTTCATTTGGGCGTCAAAACTGGTGGCGTCAGCTTGCACGTAATACGCTTTATTGCCCGGTTGCATGGCAATCGCGTAGTTGACACCCATCGTTGCCGAACCAGTGGTGTCGTCCCAGCCCTCTAGGACGAGTGTGGGCATTGCGGCGATGTGTAAAGCGTGGATGAGATCGGCTTGGCGTTGATAATGCGTGATGTTGAGGTTGGCGATGTCCAGCAATGGTGGCAGGGATTGCAACATGCCGCGCCGGTTGCTGTAAATCGGAACCAGCGGGATTTGGTCGAGGCTGTAGCCGCCGCTTTCGCTGAACTCAACGACGTCTTGGCCCAAGGTGTAGAGGTCATAGCGGCCGGGGTAGATCACCCGCATTTGCTCGATTTGCTCCTCGCCGAAGTCGTTCAGTGGGCGTGTCGTGTACTCGTGGATGCGGACTTGGGTAAGAGGGGCGCCAGGCATTGTGCTGGCTTGGCGCCAACCCCAGATTTGGGCGGCGTCGACGTGGATAAAGTACGGGCGGCGGCCTTGGGCGCGTTCTTCGGCAAGGTTTCGTGCTCCCATTGCTGCTGGGTAATCCACCAAAATGGCGCTGTGGCCGTAGGTCAGGCTGCTGACAAGGGCGCGGCGGGCATACTCATTGATGTTGGAGCCGATGCCGTCGATATTTTCTGCTAGCTCCAGCCAGTAGGGGTCGCCTTCAATGTGGATGGGCTTGCGCAGAATGGCGCCGGCGGCTGTTTCGATTAGCCGGCTGGTGTAAGGGCTGAGAACGCTGCGGTCGACGCGGGTCTTGTAGGCGTCGTCATCTTCGCGGGGTTCTTGAGGAAGGTATTTTTCGCTTTGATCGCGTAGGTATTCCGTGCCGTTGGTGACCGCTGCCATCACGCTCCAGTCGGCCATCATTGCGATGACGTCGAGGTTGCGGACGAACGGCGACTCGCTGACTACAGCTCCGGTCGGTGGGATGTTGGCGCTGTAGACCACGGCTTGACTCCTACTGTGTACTTATTTTGGCACTAATCATCGTCGTCTTCCTCGTCGTCGGGGTCGTCGATGGGCACCAGCACTTCGATTCCGTTAGCTAGTTTGCTAACAAAATCGCCGAGTATTTCGGGATTTTGGGGTGTTTTGAAGACGAATGTTGCATGGGTGAGGCCGTCTTCAGCATCGATTTCAATGTGAGTACAGCCGCCGCTAACTGTTTGGATCATTAGCCGTGATATGCGACTGCGATGATGGGAACAATGTTAGGTGTGCCAGAGCTGATGGCTGCAATACGCATACGGATGCGATTTGCGGGTTTTCCTGAGTAGAAATAGGCGTATTGGCCGTTGCTATTGATAGTTTTGCTGGTGTCAAGTTCGAAATAAGTGCCGCCGCCGTTGTAGGAGGCTTCGAAAGAGAGGGCGAAGTTGGCACCGCCGGTTACGACGGCCGCAAAGGTGAATTCGCTGCTATCGGCGTGGACTTCAAACGAGTCGTTTACGGCGGTGAGGGCAGTTGTTTGGTGGTGTTCCACCAAGTTGGTGCCACGAGAGATGATTACGGCCATTATTTTCTCCGTTTTTTGGCGGTTTTGGCGGCTGCTTTGAAGGCAGCGGCGGTAGGAGCACCTTTTGTGCCAGGCTTGCGCATTTTTTCGCCGCTGCCGGTAGCGATACGCTTGCGTTTGGCTTGGATGTTTGAGTAAAGCCCACGCTTAGCCACTACTTTTTGCCCCTGTTACCACACACGATAGTTCGTTTTGCCGAGGGCTTCTGGTTTGGCAAGATTAAATGTCTGTAGACAAAGGTAGCCCAAGGCATCAAAAGCGTGGTCTACGCCAAGATTCTTGTTGGGAAGACCGGTTCCTGGGGCATAAGTCAAGGTGCGGAGGGACTTGATTAACTCTTTGCACTTTGGGTGGATGAAGAGGCGACGGGTTCCAGTGGCGTCGAGGAGGGCGGTGTTGACGCAGGTGATTTTGTCGCGGATCTTCCAAGGGTTGCGCGGGCTGGATACCGTGAAACCAGACTTGCGGAGGATGTGGTGGTCGGTTGCTCCAACGCCGGCGGTTTTGCGGGCGCCGCCCGTGGGGTCGGGACAAGTGATGATGCGGCGCTCGATGCCGTAGCGGGATTGGATTTCTTCGCAGAGATCCCAGGTGGTGGCGCCGCCGGTCATGATGATTTCGTCGAAGACCCAGAGCACGTCGCCTTTCTTGACGGCGCAGACGGCGCTCATTGGGTCGACGTTGAAGTCGACGCCGATGAGAAGTGGGAGGACAGCGAGGTCTTGAACGCCTTTATCGATGTTTTCGTCGCTGAAGCTGATGGCTACTAGGCCAGATAGGTTCTCGAACGATGCCTCAAATTCTTGGCGGAAGGTGCGCGGGTCGAGTTGGGCGCGAGCGGCTTCAATTTCCTCTGGTGGGACGTTATCGCCGTCAATCGTGGTGAATTGCCACCGTTTCCAGTCGTCATCGCCTTCGTCTGCATAGCACCAGAGGTCGTAGAACCAGCTGGCGGTGCCGTCGGGCGTGGAAATGAACAGTGCCCAGCCTTGTTTGTCGGCTAACGCGGGGCGAATCACCTCAAACCAGACTTCGCTGTCCATAAACGCGGCTTCGTCCAGCACCACGCCGGCCAAACTGCGACCACGCAGCGCCATGGCGTTTTCGGTGCCCTTTAGCTCGATGGTGGAGCCGTTGACGAGTTCGATCTTGAGGTCGGTTTCGTTTTTTGACTTGATCCAGGCTTTGGGGACCAGCTTTTTCATCACCTTCCAGGCGATGTCTTTTGCCATTCGGTACGTGGGGGCGGCGTAAAAGAAGGTTTCGCCGGGGCGTTCGATTGCCCCACGCAGTAATTCAATGCAGGAAAGGTAACTTTTGCCGAAACGGCGGCCGGCAACTAGAACGCGGAAACGCTTGCGGCTGCTGAATACCTGGCCTTGAGCGTATCGGAGATTGAGTGTTCCAGCCGCTTCGGGCATTTTTATGTAAGAGGGTACTTTCTAGGGTATTACAGGAATTGAACCCCTGCCCCCGTGTGTGACAGTAGAAGAAATTGAGGATATATCAGTAGGTTCCCTGGAGCTTGATACATTTGCACTATTTTCGGACCCTACCCCCAGGCACAAAAAAGCCGGAGGTTACCCCCCGGCTAGTTGTTTTGTGCTAGAATAACAGCTGCCAGGCAAGAGACAACGCAAGCGCGAACCAGAGGATCTTGGCTTGCTGCTGCAGCCGCTCGATGGTGGCGGCCTGGTGGTCGATAGCCTCGCAAGCGGTGGAGATGATCTCCGCTTTGGTGGAGGCAGAAGTGATGGAGCAGGTCATGGCGTTGTGTGCCTTGTTGACTCCTACAGTATAACAGTGGAGACCGCCGGAGCGGTCATACTGTTACACTCTGTAACATCAGCAAAGCTTATCGCCCATAGATCCGCAGAGCGCAAGCGTCAGCGGAAGCGCCACGATCGCGGCACTGTTCGAACAGCTCGCGGCTCTGGTTGTTCATGCTGACGCCAGCGCTAATGATGCCGAACAGCACGCCGAAGGGGAGCAGCGTGCGGAGCACCAAGGAAACGGTGCGGTCGGTGTTGGTCATGGTGGCCCAGTGGCTTGGCTTGCCCGTATTGTAGCAGAGCAGAGCGCCCATTGCGAGCGCTGCTGTCACACAGTGTAACATGACAGAGTGTTAAGCCGCGGGCCGCTGTGGTCGCTCCAGGCAGTAGATCTGCACCAGCGAACGGCAACCTTAGCCGCGTGGTGCTGATGTACTACTCCCGCGTGCATGAATAGCCGCCCCAGACATGAATGGGCCGCGGCCATAAATGGCTCAGTCCGATGAATGGCGCCGATCGTCGATAGATATAAACAACTGGGGAGCATTTGCGGCCTGTTGTTCTACACCAGATTCATTAACTACCTTGCCCAAACTGTCTAGAACTTGCGCGGCAGTTTGTAACTGCCCCTTGCGGATTGCAGCGTTAAACAACTTCGTCCGCATTGTTTGCAATCTTGCGAGCATGTTTGCACGATCTCTGTCCCAATCTTCAGCGTTCCACTGGTTCACAACTTCCCAATCGCGCCAGGCAGTCGCTACAGAGCAGCCCTCACGTTCCGCGTGTTCTAGAACCAGTTGCCGAGCCGACAGGCCATCAAGCTGCCTACGGTAGAGCCGCTGTTGCCGCTGTTCGATGTAGGCGTAAGGGTTCCGTTTGCCGTAGGGTCGCGGCTGCTGTTCTACAGCTTCAGCCGTAACTTCCGGCGCTTCGTTGTTAGCTTCCGGCTGCTGGCTCACTGTTACAATCCCTAACCCGTTTGGTTCAATACTAGCGCCACCACTGCGGCACAATAAAAAGCCCGACCGTTTGGCCGGGCCGCTGATCACGCGCCGCGCTTGGCGGTGCTGACCTCTTTCGTATCCCTCACCCTAAGGAGCAGACAATACAGGGACTCAAAAGCCGGATCTGTGATCCCTGCAGTCTGCTCGATCCGAGCTTGCAGCACCGTTAGCAGTAGGTCGCGCTGCTCGGCTGTAAGGTTCGGCCTGTAGTAAGTCGCCATCTCAAACGCTCCGGACGACGTGCCAGCTGCTGGGAGTCTCGCGAATCAGGCTGTAACCGTCGCCAATCTCCAGCTCGCGCCAAGCTTCGGCCCAATCTATGCAAGTGTGGGGCCATGCCAGCTCTCGGTTGATCGCGCCGATCTCATCGGCCAGCGTTTGAGCGTAATCGGCGCCAGCCTGAGCCTCGCTGTAACCGTCAGCAGTGCCGCAGTAGGCATCACAAAGCTGCTCGGCTTCAATGCCGTGATCGTCGAAAGCCTGGATTAGCTCAGCCGTGCCAGCTGAATCCTCGCAATCAATGCCACGCTCCTCCAGGGCATCGGCCCAATCCTCAGATAGCCAGAAGCCAAAGCACGCGCCGTCACCCTCGGACGCGCCAAAGCAAAAGCCGGTAGGTGCCAGCTCGCCTAAGCGGTCAAAAGCCCAAGCGGTCGCAATCTCCCAAGCGTCGCAGGGTTCCGGCCCGGTAGGGTCCGAAGCGTAGGCAGCACACTGCTGCAGATCGGAACGGAACGGTTCCGGCACGTCCTGCCCCAAGCGGTCAAAAGCGCCAAGGTAGGCATCCGCTAGGTGATCGGTGCGCAGCGTGTCGGTGCTGACGATCCAGGGAAACGATGCCAGCTGCTCTGAGTTGTAGCGGGTCATGATGGGAGCCTTGGTAGGGTTTGCTCGTGTGCAAGTGTAGAAGCTACGCGGGCGATCTGTCAAGCCATGCGGAAACCAGTTCGTAGGCCGTGAACTCGCTGCTCTCGGGTTCGGGTCCGCTTGTGCAGCCGGGTGAGAACACTTGTCCCAGTGAGCAAAGCGCGGCGTAAGTCGGCGAGGCTTGGCCGCCGTGCCACTCGGTAAGTGCCCAGTAGGCGCCGACGATCAGATCGCCTAGCGGTGCCTCGGTGAACTCGCCTAGATCGCCCCAGATACCCTCTGGGGTTTCTCTGTTGTGCACGGCGTCGCCTAGCAGCGCCAGTGCACGGGGTAAGTCGATCTGTGGGCCGTTGTTTCTGAAAACCTCGGAGCGCATGATTGCGTCATACGCCAAGGTGATGGCTGCGGGATAGGCCATAGGGTGAGCCGTGTGGTTGTGTGCAACAGTAGCAGATCAGCCTTCCGCGTCAACCGGCTGGCGTTCCAGCTCGGCCCATCGCGCTTGCTTTGCCTCGCGTGCGGTTTCGCGGGCCTGCACCAGTTGATCGTGTTCCAGCCGCTGCTGGGTAACGGTGGCGCAAACGTCGTAAATCAGCTGGGTGATGTCGTCCGCTGCAGCATTGAACATCCCGCACCACGTCTCCCCATGGTTTGCCGTGGTTTGTTCCAGGAAGTCATCCTGCGAGGAATCGGTGCACTCGGTTTCGGTGGCGTAGTGCATGACCGCATCGCGCGCCAAGAGCAACCGCTGCAGCTTGTATGTCAGGCTGCGAGGTTTGGCTGCGGCATCGTGCACCGCTTTGCAGGCTTCGGTGTGGGTTTGCTCCAGCTGTTGATAGGCAGGGTCTGCCTGACTCAACTTGCGAGTTGTGGTGAAGTCGTTGGCCATGGTGGGATCGTCTCCCTAGGTGATCAGCCCCAAGCATGGCAGCAGCGCCAGTCGTAAGCCTTCCTACTGTTACACTTCTTTAGGTGGGCGGCGCCGGTTGACCGTTGCGCTACTGTTAGAGGGTATCCGTTGATTCGCCGCACCATGGCACAACGTCTAGGACCGCTCCAGCTGGAGATGCTGGAGTTCTGCCGGAAGCATCCCGGCCGCCACACCATCAGCCCCGATTGGCAGACTCGCCGCGTCGCGCAATCGCTCCAGCGTCGCGGGCTGTTGCACGTCACAGACTGCGGCATGGCAACCGCTACGGGCCAGCCCGTGCTGATGGTATCTGCCGCGAACGGCGACCGGAGGGAGCCGTGAGCAACGGAGAATGGGCAACGCAGCGCGAACGCAAACGTTCCAGAGAACAGGAGCGCGAGGCTAAGCGCCGCCTCACCATCGAATGGGCCGACAAGCTATGGCTGGCCCAGAACCATCCCTGCGATGATTCGGTGCTGGCGTGGCTGAGCGAAAATCGCGCCGAAGCCTCAAAGATTGGTTCCAGTCGTTGGAACCTTGAAACACTGCCGGACCTACACCAGCGCCAGCAAAAGCTCAGGCAAGCTGCAGCGTTCCAGGAAGTGCTCGATCGTGCCAGCGTGAGCCAGCAGACCTTAACGGTCGATCAAGTACTGTCGGAGGCACGCAGTGCCGACGACGGCGGTTTTCCACAGAATCCACAAGTTCAGCCTGTGGAAAAACAAAAAACGCCGCGCACAAACAAAGGTAAGCGCCAGCCCTCCCGTAAGGCCCCAGCCGCTAAGCGTTGATCTCCTGCCGGGCTAGGTATTTCTACTTAGCCCACTTTTTGTGCCTCTAGGTTGGCGAAGTACAGTTCCACTCGCGCCAGGAACGATTCCTCGGCTTGATCCAGCTCGGCGCGGCTCATGATGTGAATGTTGGGCTTGCCGCAGCGGCGTGCCAGCACAATGGCTGCTCCAGTCGGTTTTAAGCCTGTGAGATAGGTAAGACCTAAAGAGTATGCGCCAGCCTGACTCAGGTATGAATGGCCGTCTGGAAGGCGTTCCTGGCCGTCATGAATGGCCGTTTTACGTCCCACGCTGGTCTTCCAGTCAGCGATAACGAGGGTGCCGTTCTTGAGGCCGGTATCCTTGAGCGCTGCGTTCGACAACCCCACCAAGGCATCGCAAGTTCCAGCGAAGCCTGCGGGGTGGTGAATGGAAAATTCCGAGGCGAAAATTTCGGTCACGTTCTCGGTGATCCAGTCGGATAAGCCGCGCGCGTAGCCTGAGGCGCTCCAGCCAACTCGGGGTACGTTGGGGCGAACCCTTTTGAGTGCCCATTGTGTGATTGGGGCCGGGATTCGCGCCAGTCCTTGATCGTCCCAGTGAATGGCGTTGCGCTTGTTTGCAGTGGATCGTGCCAGCTGCATCGAGGTCTTGAGGAGATATTCCGCTTGTGAATGGGCCATATTCCCGCGTGTTGCTGCGATATTGCGCTGTTGGGTGGCTTCAATCGGGCCGAGGCGGGCTTCCCAGCGCTCCAGTCCGGTCTTGTCGCTTGTTTCTTTTAATATGTGTGTAACACTTTGGTAAATTTTGTTGTTGATGTCGCGGTAGACCCGGTAGGGGCCAGAGTTGTCTTGTACCAGCCTCCATTTCCTTAATGCTGCTAAGGAGTCTTGGGTGTTAGAGGCCATCAAGTTATTCTTTCCCAATCTGATAATACCACTAAAAAGGCCCCGCGCTATGGCGGGGCCGGTGGTCTTATGCCTCAAACTCACCGCATGATTCTTGGTGGTGAGTTCTGGGCCATACAACCCCGTTAGGAACAGGCCCTAACGATGGTTCTGTCTGGTGGGATGTAATTACCACGGGTTTCGGGGCGTATCGACGACAAATACCGATAAGCCCCTCATCTCCTTCGCTATCCCAGTGTTTGCACTCGTCGCAAAACATCTCAAGCGGCCTTGAAGGGGTTGCCTCCGGTCAGTAGGCGGCTGATGTCAAAGCCTTCGGATTTGGCCTCCAGCCAGGCGGCGTCGATGTGCTCTTGGCTGCCCTTTTTGCGGGGTACGGGGCGCACGGTGTACTCAGTTGTCAAACCTGAGCCTTTCTTGCTAACGGTGATGTCCCACTCCAGCAGGTTTTCAAAGTCCGCCATTTGGGAGATCTGGTCGATCTCTTTGAGGATTGACTTCTGGGTGATCTGCAGGACTTGGACTTTGCCGGATTCGTAGTTGTAGACCGGCACTGCAATCGCGAATTTCACGTCAGCGGTGCCGGGGCCGCCGCGACCTTCGCGTGGGGTGAACTCACCCATCTCTGCCACCACGTCTTCGTAGGTGGGCTCGAAGTCAAAGCGGAATGGCTTGTTGGCACTCCCGTCCGAACCCCAGCTTTCAAAGAATTCGAGGGGTTCGTCGGACAGAAGGGCGAAGCGGACGCTGCCGCCGTCAGGCAGCTTCGACAGCGACAGGTAGCCGCCGCCTGATGCACCACCCGAGTTGACGCTGGCGGAGGCTTGTTTTGAGAGGAAAGGCATTCTTGTGTTGCAGTTTGGTGTGGTCGCCTAGGGGCAACGTATGTAACAGTAGCACGGCTGTCAACGACCTTGACATGTCTGCCTACCATGAAAAAACGCCCTACGCAGCTGGGCTGCGCAAGGCGTGGTGAACATTCTCATGTGAGACTCTAACATGTCAAAACAAATGCGGGAGCTGCTGGCTTTTGTGCGCCAGTTGCCCGTGGGGATTGCTTACGCCCCTATCTATGCCAAGGGGCAGGCGATCCAGTCCGGGAAAATCTCGAAGGGCAAGACTCCGTTGGAGCGCAGTCACCATGCGGTGTTGGCGCCTTCGGATGTGGCGCTGCAGATCGAGCGCAAGCCGGATGTGTTCCAGGCCGTGGGTGCTTTTACAGGCGCTCGCAGCGGCGGTCTCGTGATTCTCGACGTTGATCGCAATCTCAGCCGTCTCAAAAAGAAGTGGGGCGACTCGCTGGAGGGTGCTCCAGTCATTACGTCGACCAAGGCCAACGCCGCTAAGTACCTCTTCCGCGTTCCTGAGGCTCTGTGGGGCGTTGTAAAGGGCTTTGGGTTGTCGGATACCGGCGCTGGGTATGAGGTGCTCTGGGGGCGTCAAGGGCTCCTCTACGGCGCTTATCCGGGCTCCAGTGATGGGAAGGCTCCAGTCGGTGAATACGGCTTTGAAGGCGACCTTGAGGCCATTCCTGTGGCGCCTGAGTGGCTGCTGGCGGAGATGCGCGACGCCAATGGGAAGGATGTGCAGGATGGCGGCTTCATTAAGAACCGCAAGGCGCTGGATTTCTCGGATCGAGATCCAGCTGAGGTGGCTGAGATTGTTCAGTCGGCGCTGAAGGTGATTCCCGGTCAAGGCAGTGGTAGCCGGGATCATTGGGTCAAGGTTGGTATGGCGATCCACTCGGAGTTGCCGACTGACCTTGGTTTGACGCTTTGGTCGGCGTGGTCTGCAGAAGACCCCGAATTTTTTCAGGAATGGGCTAATGGCAACCCTTGCGAGGAGGTTTGGAAGTCTTTTCGGAAGGGGCCGGTAAGCCTCGGCACGCTTTTCTGGATGGCGGACCAGCAGATGCCGGGGCGTCTGTGGTTGTCGGAGGATCTGCGCAAGGTTGTCGAGGAGGTCGAAACCGATAACGTCACCCGGATTCGGCAGGTCGTCATCACCTTCGCCGAGGTGATAAGACGCGCCAAGGAGATTCAGGAGATCCAGAACCCGGCGGAGGCTGCTCACGCCATGAACGTTCTGGCGTTGGAGGCTGGATACCGTGACGCTGGGGCGCTGGAGCGGTTGCTGATCGCCCAAATGCAGTTCGAGCAGCAGGACGATGAAATGGCGATGAGCAGGCTGCTTGAGAAGGATCTCAAGTTTGAGTACCTGATCCCTGATTTGCTGCCGTGCCCAGGCACCGTGATGATCCACGGCGCTGGTGGTGATGGCAAATCCATGTCCGCTTGGACCATCGCCAAACACGTCGCTCGCGGTCTTCCGTTCTCCGTGCGGGGCGATCTTGTTCCAGTGCATCAGGGGCCGGTTTTGATCCTTAATGGCGATCAGAGCGAGGTACAGGTCCAGCAGCAGCTTCGGGATCTTGAGTTCCAGGCGCAGGATCCCGTGACCGTGGTGATGGGGTGGGATTTGAACTGGTACTACCGCTTCACCAAGCTGATCGAGAAGCATCGGCCCAAGCTGGTGATCATCGATTCGATCACCGGCTGCAGCAGGGGCTCGGCGTTCGACGAAAACAAGAAGGAGTTTGCGAGCCCGATTTACTGGCTGGCGAACAACAACGGCCGGACTTTCCCGGCTTGCACGATCCTGCTGATTCACCACGCCAACAAGACCGGCGGCTTCCGTGGCTCCACCGCCATCAGAGACGCTGTGGATGAGGTATGGGGTCTTAGGCGGCCTACGCCCCAGCAGGTGCCTCAGACCGGCTCCAACGCCCGTCTAATCACCGTCGAGAAGTCCCGTGCTGGTCGTGATGGCAGCAAGCTGCTCATGAAGCTTGAAAGCGATCTGACGTTCTCGCTCACGGATTACGTGGAGGCTGAGGAGGGTGAGGGCAACCCCGCTTCGGTGGTGGATCGCGTGCTCCAGCGCATCCGGGCTGCTTACCCGCGTTCAGTCACTCGCTCGGAGCTTGCTGCTGATCCGCTATGTGGTGGCAGCGTTGCCGGAATCACCAAGGCGACCCAGCGCTTGGTGTCTCGCGGCTTGATTTGGGTGGCTGATACACGTCCCAGTAAGGGGGGTGGTTCGCCTATGCCTGCGTACCAGGCTGTGGTCTCGCGTGAAAAGCCCCAAAATAGTTGTCCAACTGGGGCAAAACCCAGTGTGGGACTGGAAAGTACAGGTGGACAACCCTCGGACGTGTCCAGCTGTGTCCAGCTGTCGAGCCAGCAGGTGGACAACCACCTGGACACCTCTACCCCTTGTCCACCTGCTCTTCCCAGTGATACCAATGGATCTGCCCCAGTTGGACACGTTTTGCAGGTATCCCCAAGGGAAGAACGCTCACCCGAAGAGCTGGCGCGGCTGATGAACGAGGCAGCCAAGCTCTGGGACTAGGGGTTGACAGACCCGCCGACTTGTGTAGTACACTGCATGAGTCGGCGCTTCAGCTCCGGCGTGCAGTGCTTTGCATCGCGATTTGCTGTTTTGTGACTATGCGCGCTGCGCTTCCGTTCGACTCAATCGTTTTCGGTTTACGAATAAAACCGATTCCACTTACATTTTTGTTTAATGTCTCTTCGAAACTTCGAAGTAACGGTAGAAGGTACTGCTGGCCTTCTATGTTCCAACGTTCAATACAGCGATCCACTTGGTGAATACTGCAAGCAGAAGCAGTATTTCACAGACAAAAAAGGTAAAGCTAAGACGGATGGTGTGCACCGCGCTGTTCGTATTCTTGACTGGCTCTTTTCTGGGTACTGGGCTACAGAAGGTGTTGTAGAGATTGACGAAGCTAACAACGAAGTCGGCTTCGATGGTTTTGCTGACCCTTACATGCCCGGAGCAAACTTCCAGCGTTGTTTGCGTAATGCGGCAACAAAGTGGAAGCTCGGTAAAGACGTTCTTCGCTCAGTGGTTGTAACCAACAACCCGCTACTTGAGTTTGAAGGGTCCAAAAACGCTGTTGATATGCTCAATAGCCGTAGCCCCAAGCTGCAACTTGCTGCATTTACTGGGCGCGGAGTTTGGGTAAACCGTCTTTACATTCCAGCTTGGTCCGCCAAGTTTGAGTTGACACTTGACGACGAAATTATGGGTATTGACCAGTTACGTCGTATTGCAAATATGGCGGGTAAAGCTGAAGGACTCGGTACTTGGCGTCCCCGTTATGGACGTTTTGCGGTCAGCGAGATCCAGGAGATCGGCGAATGATTAACCCCAACGATTTGCCCACAACAGTCGCTGGTATTGACTGGCGCAACCTGAAAAAGGGTGAGACTATTCCTGCGTACAAAGTCGTGGAGATGTTCCATGTGCTTTTCAGTAAAAATGATGTGCTAACCGCACAAGACCAGTCCCAGCAGAACTGGCATTCAGTCCGCGTTAAGGACTGGCTAGAGCGTGCGCGAAATGCCGTACAAGCACCGATTGTTTTTAAGCAGCACCAAGGAAGTTTGGTGGCGCTTACTGACGCTCAAGCAATCGGTTATCTAAACGGACAAGCCTACCAGGGGCTAAATAAACATCGCCGATCTACGCGGCGGATGTTTACGCAGATTGATGCGGACAATCTTAGTCAACACGATCGGGATCAGCTGCAAGTTAATCAATCGCGTCACGCGCTTATTTCTTCAGCTGCTGATGGTGCACGTAAACAAGCGGTAAAAATTCTCAAACAAGGTGGACAATTACCTACTTTGATGCCACCTGATTTGTAAGTACCTAGGCATCTATTTAGTGTAAGACCTAGATTATTGGCGCGCTGCCGCTTGTTGTCCGGCCACTCTCTGCAATGTGCCGTCATGCCACGTAGTGTTTCGCTATGCAATCGCTTGCTGGTTCCACGATTAAGAACCAGCTTTCAACTCCTTCTGCAGGCGCATGAGCCGAGAGGGAGACTTGCGCCGTCGCTGTGCCGTGCAGTCCGCCTCTGCTCGCTGTGTTGCTTTTCTATGCGGCTTCGCGCAACTCCCCGCAGCTCCATCGTTCTGGGTTTACGACTAAAACCCTGCCCATCTCAGGCAGCCCTACGTGGTGAAGCCTGGGTTAGCTCCGCTCTTTTTGGTAGCGCTACGTTGTGCATCGCAACGCAATTCACTGTCAAGCAATCGTCCGCCGGTAACGACTAAACCGGCAAACCTACTTACGGTATGAGGTGTACGTTCCAAGCGGTTTGAAAACGCCTAACTTTTTCCTAGGGCTCATGCGGGCTGTCGCGTGGGTTTTTTGGAGGGATTCCGTGGCTAAGCCTGAACCGCCCCAGCCGAAGCGCCCCAGGAAACCGGTCTTGGGGTACACCGTCGGCGACATCCCGTATGAGCTGCTGGCGGTAGTACGGGTGTCTTGGTATCGCAAGGGCCTCGCTTATGAGGTCGAGGAGTACCAGATCGAGGAGTGCGACGACGCCCAGGCGCAGTTCCACTACATCGTTGGCACGGCCCTTAAGCAAGGCGCTGACGTGTGCGTGCTGACCCAGTACGAGCCAGCCGCATTGGGGGTGCCGGAGTAATGCCGCCCGTAATCGTCTTCGGCATGACGTGGCTGCTAGGCATCCTGGCGGTCACTGTGTTGCTGACTGTTACAGGAAGAGGTTGACCTCGAGCTGTTTACGTGTAACACTAAGGGCAAGCCCGTCAAGGCGGGCTGCCCTTCTACTGAATTACAAATGACCGTTGTTACTGTTCAACTTGATCGCGCCAGTCTGTGTCCGTGGTATTTCGCCGTTAGCTGGGCACGTATCCGCGTCCAACAAAGTGTGGCCTACGCACAGGAGTGCGGCTGGAGCACTAAATACGAAGAAGCTCAGCTGGAGCGGCTGCTTGAAATGGAGCAATTTATCAAAATGACTTGGGATCAGGCGCTTGATGGCGATCTGCTCCCTCAGACTGTGCTGGAGGTCAAATGAGCCAGGTACTGGAAATTGAGGAGCTGCGATTTGAAGGCGACTATCTCGTTGTCGATGCCATTGTTGATGACGCTGTTCTGGTCCATTCGCAGACACAGCTCGACCCGCCCGAATGGGGGCCTGCCTTGTGCCGAGGCACCCTCTACTTTTCGGATGAAGACCTGATCCCAGCAACCGATGCTGAACTCAGAGTGCTCCTCACCCATAGAGTCGAAGATTGGGCACCAGTCGACACGTCTGATTGGGACGACTGAAGCCCGCGAGCTTCGCAACGCCGACGACTACGACGACTGGGAGTACGGCACAGAACCAATTCCTGGCGATACACACTGGGTCCGGGCTCGCACCTTGACGCAGTTGTATCGCCACCTTATTTATGTGTTTGCCACCAGCGACACGATCTGCTCCACCCGTTTAGCTAACCTGGCCATCCACGAGATTCTTAAGTTGAGACTCACGGATCTCACCCGGTTGCGCCAGCAAGACCCTAATTTCTTCGCATGAACTACGACGCACACGAGGATTACTACCGCCGGTCGCGTGGGTACAACTGGCACGACATGTGCGAGATGCGCCAGCAGCGGCTGCCTCGCAGCACGGAAGTGCCGGAGGTGTTCAAGCATATGTTTTCCGACCGGGCTGCTTACGATGCCTGGGTCGAAGAACGACGCAAACTTTACTTTGGCTGATGACTGAAAATTCTGTTCCCTTTTACCGCTCTTACCTGCTGAACGGTAAAACCATTTACCTGGATAAGTTGTCCGAGCTGTCCGATGCTGAGCTGCACATGCTCAATATCGACACTATGGCAGCGCTTCAAGCGGCGCGGCACGAGTACGACAGCATCGAAAACAAACAGTCCGAGGAAGCTGGTCCGGCTTACCGCAGGCTGAAGGTGGCCGGCTATTTCCAAGCTGCGATAAAGCTGGAGCTTGAGAACGGCTAATTCCTTACTACACTGCACCCGTTCCAACCTATGAACATGTACATCCTTTCGGAAGCCCAGTTTGATCAGATCATCAAGGCGCTCGACGATGCTCGCTTTGCTCTTGATACGTGCCAGCGGATTGATCTGGATCTGACTAGCCCCAAGCAAGCCGTTGCACTTACCCCTACCGAAGGGGTTGTACGTACAACTGCCGTACGCCAGTCTCAAAGTAAGACCCGTAAGTCCGGCCGCAAGGGTAAGCGTGGGGTGGCGGTGTTGACCGAGCCCAAGGTGCTGGAGATTAAGCGCCAGTTGGCTGCTGGGGATAAGTCGGTTGCCAAAATTGCTCGGGAGTTTGGCGTCCACGTCACCACCATCAACTGCATCAAATGGGGTAAGACCTGGAAGAACGTTCAGCTCCAGCAGGAAGCGGTGGTTGCAGACTGATGGCGATTCTCAGCGATCACGAGATTCATAACCTTGCTGTGCGGCGGCTTCTAGTGGAGCCGTTCCATCAGGAGATGGTGAATCCAGCGAGTCTTGACGTGAGACTCGGTGAGAATTTGCTGGTGGAGCTGCCAACGACAACTTCACTTGTTCCGTATTCCATTGCGGGGCACTCGAAGGAAAAGCCGTTCATGCTCCAGCCGCATGAGTTCGTGCTCGCGGAGACGCTTGAGGAGTTCAGGCTGCCCGATTGTGTTGCTGGGCAGCTTGCTCTCAAGTCTTCTAGGGCTAGGGAAGGGATCGAGCATCTTCTTGCTGGGTATATCGACCCTGGCTATAAGGGTAGGTTGACACTGGAGCTGCAAAATGCACGTTCCATGCACCCTGTTGCGTTGTGGCCGGGTATGAGGATTGCACAGATTGTGTTCCACAAGATGTCAATGCTGCCTGGTAAGGATTACTCGAAGACTGGCCGTTATTACGGCGACACTGCTGTTCAGGGGTCCAAAGGATGAACGACCATGTTTACTCGCCGGCGCATTACACCGCCGGAAAATTTGAGGTGATTGAGGTGCTGGACGATTGGGTGCAGCACGCTCCAAACGCTGTTGTTGGTGCGTACCAGTGGCAGTGTTTGAAGTACCTCAGCCGTATGTGGCTTAAAAAAGATCCGCTCGAAGATGCCGAGAAAGCCAGATGGTATCTGACGCGGCTAATTAACACTCTGTCTGTAGCTCCCTACAAGGAGTAACAAACTATTGAAATGACTGATCATTGCACGCACACTTTCAGAAAAATCATCGCGAGCTACAACTGGATTAACAAATCCAACATCAGGACTTACAGGTTGCGGTGTAAATGTTGCGGCTATCGCTGGAATGTTTACTACGACAGGAAGTTGAAAAAAGAGGTGCTGGTGTCTCGTACGTCGGACGACAGACCTCTTAATACCAAGCGGCTGACGCCAGCAGAAGTACGGACAATTCTTATTGATCCGAGACCTGGAGCTGAGCTTGCTAAAGAGCTTGGCATGAGTCACCAAAGTATTAGTCAGGTTCGCCTGGGACAGGCGTATAGCCGTTTGTGGCCGGAGTTGCCGCGAAAAGTATCTAAACGCCCCAAGCAAGGGCCTGCAATAAAAGAAGACCCCAACCTACTCAGTTGTCGTACATGTACACATTGGTGGCAAAGACGTTGCGGCTTGGATGTTCCAGAAGCTGGTGGGGCTTTTGCTGAAGACTGTTCCTTCTATCAAAAAGATAAATAATGGCTATTCCGCTCAACAGCAGACCATGCCAATCGTGCGGTAAGGCCACAACAAATGCTGTTTTGTGTGGGCGGTGTTATCGCTCCAGTCCGGCTGGTAAAGAGGAGTTGCGCCTGGAGCGGTTGCGCCAGAAGCTGCGGCCGGTTGATGGGGGTGGTCTGTGCAGCGAGTGCATACATTGGCATTACCGCTGCACGCTTGGAATTCCCGAGGGTGGGACACTCATGGCGCACTTGTGCGCTGTGCGGGAGGTTGATACTCTGTTAGAGTAGTAGGGTAAAGTTGCCCTACCAGGCTTGGACTTTCTTCAAGGCATCGAGCACCTCCACACGCTCGACGACGAAAGGCTTATCGCGTTTGACTCTGAGACGACGCAGCTCCAGCCCAAAATGGGCGGGTTACGGTTATTGCAGTTGGGTGCTCCAGGCAAATTGCCTGTGGTGCTCGACTGCTTTGCGTTGGATACAAACGATTGGATTGAGGTCGAGGAATTTTTTGCCGTGGAGCGCACTTGGGTGGCGCACAACGCGGTGTTCGATCTTGGTTGGTTGCAAGAGAACGAGATCTATCCGGCAGGCACAATTTTGTGCACCATGCTGGCCAGCCGGATTCTTACCAATGGCTTGGCCAATGTGAAGCACGGGCTTCAGCACTTGGTGAGGCGTTACCTACACGAGGATATTTCTAAGGAGGAGCAAAAGAGTGATTGGTCGGGCGATTTGACCCGGAACCAGCTGGAGTATGCGGCAAAAGATGTGTTGGTGTTGCTTGATTTGTATGAAGAGATTCAGCAGCGGATGGCGATAGGTAGGCTGTATCCAGCGTGGTATCTAGAATGCAATGCGTTGCCGGCGATGGCGCAACTGTGGCGAACGGGTCTTCCTTTCAATAAAAAATCGCTGGAAAGTTTGATTGAAGATCTTGATATTGAGCATCACGAAGTTGGCGAAAAATTTATTGAGGATTTTGACGCTGCGCTGCCGCCGGGACATAAACTGTGCCGTGGGATTGACGGGAATTTGTTGTACCAGACAAAACCTGGACCAAAGGGTAAAAAGGTCGATCCAGATGTTTTTAATCTAAATAGCCCGGCGCAGTTGCTGAAAAAATTTACGGCGTTGCTAGGGCAGGCGCCGATGGATACAAAGAACGGCAAGCCCAGTGCAAGCAAGCTGGCGCTCCAAGAATACGTAGGTGACCACAAGGTTGTGGCCGACTATTTGAGATGGAAACGGGTGGAGAAACGTCGGCAAATGGCTGAAACTTTGTTGAAGAATCTTGCGCCAGACGGGTTTATTCGCGCCAGCTATATGCAGATGGGTGCTGATACTGGAAGGATGTCATGTATGAGTCCCAATCTGCAGCAGATTCCGCGTGATCAGCGTTTCAGGGCTTGTGTTCAGGCGCCGGATGGGTGGAAGTTTGTTGTAGCAGATTACGGGCAGATGGAGTTGAGGTTGGCGGCGGCAGAAGCTAAGGATTCTCTTATGACGGAAGTGTTCCAGCAGGGGAAAGACCTTCATACGATTACGGCGACGCAGATTTACGGGGTCGCGGAGGATGAAGTTACAAAGGAACAGCGCCAGGTTAGTAAGTCGGCTAATTTCGGCCTGCTCTATGGATCCGGCGCAAAAGGGCTCAGGAACTACGCAGCAGCGATGGGAATCCAGATGGATCTTGCTGAGGCGGCGGATGTCCGGGAAAAATTCCACGCTGCATATAAAGGCATCGCCGCATGGCAGCGCAAAAATGCTCGCGACGCTGATGCGGCTAAGGACAATCCATCTATCCGCATACGCCTCTCGGACTTGCGGCGGTTTTTACCGGGCGAGAACAATAAGCTCACCACGCGCTGCAACACCCCCATCCAAGGCGCTGGTGCCGCAGTGCTCAAACTTACTCTCAGCAAATTGTGGCCGCTACTTTACGCCGACCGGGAAGACACGGTGCGCTTGGCCGGCGTGGTGCATGACGAGATCATCCTGCTCGTCGTAGAAGAACACGCTGATGCTTGGGCGCTCCAGCTGCAAACCATCATGGAAGAATGTGAAGCCCGGTGGTTGGGGGACATTCCACCCCTAGCCGAAGCTAAGGTCGGAGATAGCTGGGATCAGGCAAAGTGACCGACAAACAGGTTGTTGCGGAATACGAATACCGGGTTCGGATGCACCCGCGCCACGGTGGCACTCACGATCTGTTTGTTGTTGCTCCAGATGCTTTTACCGCGAGGATGAAGGCTCTGGAGCTTTGTCCTGAGCACCACGCTCAATCAATTTTTCGAGTCTCGGAGTTAGACCAGTGAGTCCAGCCCGCACGGGGCGTGAGTTGGTGATGGAGTGGCTGATGCGGGAGATTCGGCAGGCCAAAACCAGTGACTTACACCGGATGGCGGCGTTTTTGGAGTTTGCGCGGAGGGTGCGTAAGGGTTCCAGGCAGCAGCGAACTGGGGCAAGATTGGCGCAGTCAAATTCTTGGAAAAAGGACTTGGATGAGGATTTGCGCTGGCGGGTCTAATGTGTCGCAGTATGGTATCGTGTAGGAGATTAAAGAGTAACCCATGCCGCTGCGACACGGAAAAAAGTGGTACTGCCAAATGCTGCTCGACGAGCACCGTTACAGACTTGCTGAAAATCTTGCGGCGGCAGAAGGCAAGCGATTAACGGCCATGTTGCGCGAGATGGTTTACGCGGCTTTGGAGCAAGCTGTACCAGCTTCTGAGTACAAGGCGGCGGAAGCTGCTGATAAGGCTGCTTGGGATGAGTCGGTGCAGCGACGGGTGCAGGGAAGGATGCGCTCCAAGCAAGAAGGAACGGTGTCAAAAAGTGACGCATGAGACTCAGTTAAATGTCTACATAGTCTGGGTGAGCTTAAGCAAATTCACTAGACTCGCACAGTATTCAACATACACACGATGACGCGCTATGTCGTCATGGTCGACAATCGCTGGGTCACAGCGATCTACGGGCCAGGCTCTGGGATCGGTCTTACGGCTGCACAAGATGATGCTTCTAGTTGGGTGACTTATGAACGGGCTGTCGCTGCGGCGCGAGTTGTTGCTCAGTGCACTAACAGTCCTGTTGCTATTCATAGCGTTGAAGAACCCGCCTACCCCAGGTCATGGAAGTAATGCCTTTTCAGAATCAGCTGGATCCCGAACTGCGTCTCGGTGAGGGTCGCTCACGCACCAGTGCAGAAAAAACGCAGCTGTTTGAGCTAAAAATATGGTTGCCAGGACAGGGCGCAATGCGCGATCTTGTTCGGGCAGAGTCGCTTCGGCAGGCGATTACTTTTGCCTCAAATCGTTACCCGAATTGCAAGGTTGAGGTGCCATCGACAGCGGCGAAAAAACCTAAGCTGGTGCGCTCGTCGATGGGGCCGAAAGAAGCGGCTCGTAAACGACTCAAAATTGCGGAGGCTAAACGTGAGCAATCCTGAAATTGCTGATTGGGCTCGCCAAGCTTGGGGTGAGGTAATCGTCGACCAAAGTCGCGTGGATCTGCTGGAAAGGTTGTATGAGTGGGACGGACGCTCCAATCCCGAGCATCCGTACCATCACACCTACACCGGCTTGTACTTGAAGTACACCGAGAATTAGGCCGAATCGCGGTCTACTCCAAATTGAGCGGTCAGGTTATCTGCAGCTTCGCGGATAGCCCAGGCCGTTTTTGTTTTCTCCAGTTGGTGGAGTGTATTTAGGACAAGGGCGGCTTCAAGGAGTCCGCGATAGTCCCGCTTGTTGAAGAGATCAACAAGCCATTTGTCTTGAGCAGCCTTGTGGAAGCTGGACTCAGTGCTGTGCTCGATGGGGCGCATGGTTACCTCGGGCGAATTTTCATGAACCAGCCCGTATCGTTGCCTTCGATGAGCCAGCGAGGTAGCCAGTTCTTGCGGGAGTACGCGGTGCCCGCGCCTCCCTTGTTACTGACGTAGCCGCCAGCACTCAGATTTGCTTCGCCGAAGGGGTCGTTGTGGATGAAGTGCGTGGGCGTGAAGCCGACGACAACGCTCCAGTGGCCGGTGCCGCTTGGATTAGACACCGGACCTTTGTGTAACCAGCCAACTGGTACGGGATGGCCGTGCGTGATCTCGCTCTCCAAGTCTTCGACCGTGCCGTCCATCTCAAAGGTGGCGGTTAGCCCCAATGATTTCATTGCAGCAATTTGCGCTTTGGGGTCGGTGGTGTCGCCGAAACGGGCGCGAATTTTGTTGTACTCGTAGTCGCCCGAGATCTTGCCGTAATACCGCGCCACCATCGCGCAGCTGGAACTAAAGCACTGGCGATAGCCGTATGCTCCATCGTCGGGGCCGAGCTGGTACTCGTAGGCGACCTTTAAAATTTTTTCTTTCGGAGTGACAAGCGGTTCAGTTCCAGCGTGCTGGTTCATCAGTTTGATTAACTTTTTGGCGTATGCGGGGTCTGTTGCATAGCCTTCCTTGTATAGCCAGTGGGCTGCGTCTTCACGGGTTCCGGCGTTGTTGCACCCCTTGTAATTTTTATAGTCTTTGTACCAGTGGTCGACGAGATAGATGACACAGGAAAGTAAGTCGGGGAAATCGATGAAGGTATCGGTGATAGTGATCCACTGATTGTTGATAAATTCTTGTGTTTTTTTGTCGCTGCCTTCGCCTTTTAGGCCGAAAAAGTTGTTTCTACCTGAGACAAGTTTGCCGTAACTGGATTCGCAGGCCCATTGCGCTGCAACAAGTTCGGGGAATTTGGCGCCAGCTACACGAGCGGCTTCTAGAACACCTTCCCAGCTGTTGGCGAAATTAGTTTGTTTGCCCGCTACAGACCATGTTTTGAACCAGCCTTGGTTGCGGCCGAGGATGTGCGGGTTGGCTTTGTTGATGACGTTTTCCAGTTCGGTGATTGCCGCCATTTGATGGGGCAACGCCTTGTAGTACCGGAAAAGATCATTTAGGCGGATCTTGTTGGTGGGCATCGGACCAGGGGGAGTGGATACTCATGGCGCCTCCCAAAAGGCGACTGGCGCCGGTTTGTAGCTCGTCATCGGGTGGTTCATGAACCACAACGGGTTTTGGTGTTGATGGGTGATCCGCGTGCCAGTCCTCGATGGCGCGATCTAGGCGAGGTTTGAGGGTGGCGTGAAACTTAAAATCCTGCGCTGCTTTGCGAAGGTGATACCGCCAGTCCCTGTCGCCGAATCGCGCCAGCCAAAGGGTGTCGTTCAAGACTTTTTTCTGGCGATTGCGTTGAGCACGCTGATGATGAGCTGCACCCAGCTGTTGCTGCGGATGGGCAGCAGAGTGAGAATTTCGCTTCCGGCTGCTGCCAAGATCGCGATGGCCGCAATGGTCGTGGGATCCATGCAAATAAGGAGTCTCGTCAAAGTTTAGCTGTACTAAATAAGAACACCAGTGCATGTGACGGTTTCTACCGCTACATTTCAGGTAGCCACTGCTGGGTATGGACCATCGCATTGAGGATGGCGAATACTTAAACAAAAAGGAAGCAAAGGCGCGTTTTAGACAATCAATCCTTAAAAATTGGAAAAACAAGTGTGCGTATTGTGCGTCGGATTTAGGTCGGTCAGCGACGTTGGATCATGTACATCCCAAGATGCGTGGTGGGCATACGCACCAGCAAAATCTTGTGGCTTGCTGCTTCGCGTGTAACATTTCAAAATCAGCCGACGACTGGATTGAGTGGTTTAGGCAGCAAGATTTTTGGGAACCGCACAGGGAAGATGCGATTGTGCGCTGGATTACTGGAGGGTTGCTGTAGGATCCCAGCCCATGTTTTCTAGGTACATTCGGGCAATGTATTCGTCTTCTGCATAACGACAGATACTGTCTCTGCAGGCGCGGTAGTAGATTTCGCCGCGCTCGTTTTCCAGTTGTTCCAGCACGTAACCGTGGCCGAAGTCAGTGGAGTGGACGACGCTCATTGCTTTCTACTGACGGTCATTTCGATCTGTCTAACCCTAGCTTCTAGGTCGCTAAGCCTTTCCTTGCTGTCGTTCTTTAGTTCTTGGATGTCGGAGGCCACAGTGCTGACGGATTGATCCAGCTTGGCAACCTGCATAAAAAGGCCGCCCAAACCAATGACTGCAGCAGTCAATAGCGCTGGAACGGCTTGATTGAACGGACTTTCGGGTGGCCTGGCGGTAATCAGCGCCTCTTCGTGATGCTCCATTGCGAGGCGTAGCTGGCCCTTTTTTGTAGTTTAGCGATTACGGTCATACGCTATCCCGCCGTTATCTTCGTCGAAGGGGTCTGAACAGCCTTGGCTGATTGCTACTGCGCGGCGGTAGTAATGGGTGTCAGTTTTACCCGCAGCTTCCAACGCTGCTTTTACCTTGCGCCAGTTGTCGCGGGTATGCTGATCCATTAGCGACCTTGCCCGCGCATCTTTTTGCGCCCGTGGCTAGGCAGACTGTGCTGCCCTTGACCTTGGCGTGTTTTTTTGGGGCGACCGGGTTTGTGATCGACGCGCCCCAGTGCAGTTTTAGATTTGACGGCCACTACAAGTCATCTCGCGGGTTGATGGCTACTAGAGCGTAGGCCATAAAAATGCCGGCACACAAGGCGCCGGCAAAAGTCAAAAAGGTGAGCATCACCAAGGAACGCCTGAGCTATGGGTGGGCGTCAGTTTTTCGGCGATTTGGGCATCAAGTGCCGCCACAATTTCGTTTACCTTTTCTTCGCCGAATTGCGTGGTGACCCAGCCGACTACGACTTCTTCGGTGAGTTCAGCGTAAGGTGTGCCTTCGCCTTCAGCGGGAGGTTCAAAGCCGAGGCTGCCATATGCACCAGCTTGCTCGCCATCTTTGAAGCGAGTCACGGTGTAATGAACGGTGTAGACCGTACCAAGATCATCGAGCTTGCGCTCCATGTTGCCGACCTTCCATGAAGTGAAGGGAAAGTCGATACCAGGCTTGGGGTCAGACATTGGAAAGGTGACGATGATGCAAGGTTAGCTGTGGTGCAACCAGTTGAGTAGGCCGGTTGCCCGCCTAGTGAAGGGATTACGCGCTCTCAAGAGCAGCAACACGAGCCTTCAGTGATTCGATCTCACCGATGGCTTCCTGCAGCGCAGCGGTCAGCAGCGGCACCAACTTGGATTGGTCAATGCCTTGGTACTGAGGATTGCCCTCATCATCTACTGCATCCTTTTCGCCAGTGATGGCTTCAGGAACAACGGTCTGGACTTCGTGGGCAATAAAACCGTCAACTGTTGTATCGGGGTCAGCGATGAAGTTGAAGCGGCTGGGCTTTAGCTGCTGCAGGCGAGTGATGCCGTCAGTGACTGGGGTGACGTTTTCCTTGAGGCGGTAATCAGAAGAAGTGTTGTAGGCGGTGGCGGTACCGGCAACATTGATAGAAATAGAGCCGACAACACTTGCTCCTCCGGATTTCCTAAATTCAACGACATTATTCCCGTTGATTCCAATTTCAAATGATGCCGCTGGGGTGCCGATTACTTGCAAAGAAGATCCGGAAGCCTCTGCTGTTGTGCGATTAATGAGTACGTCACCATCCGCATTAATCGTCATTCGCGGCGACGGAGAAGACGCCCCATCCGCCGTGGTGGCAAATACGAGGCGGCCTGGCATTTCACTACCAGTTAAAGCGGTTCCGTCTGCTCCGTTATCTACGAAGGCTTCAATTTGAGCAGCGCGAAGTAAGTTTGTGCCATCTGCACCTTGGAAAGTAATAACGCCACACTGGTCACCAGACACAACAGCCGTGTTCAGCCCAACCGATGCACCTCGTGTTTTGCCAATATTAAATGTTGGACCAATTGCATCGGCAGCGTTACGAACAACAGAATAACTAGCTTTTGCAGTCGTCACACCTTCAACTTGAACTAAAGGTGAGGCCGTGTTTCCTGCGAAATTGCTACGAGCAAGAGTCGTCCCAACCAACAGCTTGCCGGAGCTGTCGATGCGCATCCGGTCAGTGCCTCCTGCCCAAAAACCAATTTCCGATGTTCCTGGACGATAAATATGAGGGTCATTACCAGAAGGACTTGATGTACCTGCTATGCGTAAAAAGCCGTTGTAAGTGTTAATTGAGCCAGTGACGTCTAAAGCGTAGTTAGGAGCCTGGTTGCCAATGCCGACTTTGCCATCCGCCTTAATCGTCATTCGCGGCGACGGAGAAGGGTCCCCATCCGCCGTGGTGGCAAATACGAGGCGGCCTGGGTAGTCACTGGCTGCTGTATCAGCATCAGCTCGAACGCCGATATAAGCAAACGAAGCGCCTGTAGAATCTGTAAAAGCTAAACGCCCAATTTCTGCGCCCGCAACAAAACCTGCCGTAGCTGCTCCACCACGAGCAATAGACATATAGCCAGCGCCTGTTGGTGCGCCGGTATACCCTTGAACAACGAGTTTTGAGTATTGCCCATCGCCCGCATCAGGCTCAGTCGTCGCCCCAACCAACAACCTGCCGTCGCTGTCGATGCGAGCGCGTTCTGTTCCACCACTTCCTGTGCCGAATCGCAGAACAGAGTCTGCTGCATTGGCAGCAATAAGCGGCGTAGTAGTTGTGGAGAATGTCAGGTTACTTGTTAAATTAATTGAACCAGCAACATCTAAAGTCGAGCCAGGATCCGTTTTGTTAATGCCGACTTTGCCATCCGCCTTAATCGTCATGCGCGGCGACGGAGCAGTCGCCGGAGATCCAGGGTTAGTGGAAAATACGAGGCGGCCTGGCATATCATTAGCGCCAGGGGTTCCGTCTACTTCTACCTTGATCTCGCCACCAGGTGTGGTGTAATCAGTCCCATCATCACCCCTAAATACGATTGAGCCTAAAGTATCTCCAGATTCAACAATAGTATTAGATCCGTATACCGTATTTCTAGACTTGCTCAGATCAAGACGAGCTGCGCCAGTATTTGCACTTCCTCTGTGCAGATTTATGCCTGTGTCACTAACGACCTGAACCTGATCAGCAATGCCGTAGCTACTAGTCGTCCCAACCAACAGCCTGCCAGAGCTGTCGATGCGGGCGCGTTCGTCTGTGACGCCTCCTGAGCGCGTATCAAATCGGAGGTAACCGTTGTTAACATCAACTCTCTTGCCGTAAATTGCGGCGTGGGCGGAGGCGGATGAGTGGCCGCCTGCCGCAGTGCTGTGCCAGTAAATGCCACTTCCGCTGTCAGCAGTCGTGCTGACTGTTTCTATCAGAATGTTGCCACGCGTTGTTAATAGTTCGGTAGGTCCCGTGGTGCCAATGCCGACGTTGCCTGAGGCGTCAATAACAACACGATTTGAACCATCATCTCGGATAAATAACTTTCTTTCACCATTTGAAAGTTCTGATTTAAATCCCCAGTACCCAGCATCGTTTACCCGAGTATCTCGCAATC
>Ga0208795_1000215_pt1 | contig 29331 bp, 30 predicted proteins | sample CB_VirMetaG_6_FD_184541 | JGI IMG/M metagenome (GOLD analysis project Ga0208795, IMG submission 184541) | Freshwater to marine saline gradient viral communities from Chesapeake Bay - CB_1508_2 Viral MetaG (SPAdes) (version 4) | ecosystem: Environmental > Aquatic > Marine > Coastal | place: USA... | reverse complement strand
GGACGCGTGATGTGAAGGTGCGATGTGAAGGTGCGATGTGAAGGTGCGATGTGAAGGTGCGATGTGAAGGTGCGCTGACACATGTCTAAATTTAGACAAACAAACCAACCGAGGTAAAAACATGAGCAAACGAGAATTTAATTGGGAGTACGTGCCTAGCACGTTGCGTTCCAGCGCGGTGGTCGAGGCCGATGCAGTAGTCGGCGAGTCTTTATATAAAGTGGTGGCCCACCACGAGCATGACCCAGAGAATCCGTGGGAGGCGTGGGACAGCCAGCCGCCGATGGTGTCGGTGTGTGGTAGGAATTTTCACAACGCCTACGGCGACGCCGAAACACCCGAGACTTCCCGCCTAACCGCCGAACAAGTCATCAACAACCACGACGCAGTAGACGGAGCACTCGCCCCGTTCTTCGAGTGCATGGAGGCAGACGACCCGCGCAGCGTGTTGGAGCTGATTTTCGGCAACAAGATCCCAGACCAGTACCACCCGAACGCAGACCCGCTAGAAATCATCCGAGATGAAGTCAACGAATACCTATCCGGCAGCATGGACACCGAGATGCTAGACCGGCTTGAGGAAGTGTGGAACTGGCTCGGCGTGCAGACGTGGAACACCGAGGTGTATGGCTACTCACAAGGCGACTGGTGCAAAGTGTTGATGGTGGCGACGCCCGAGTGGCTTGAGAAGTCAGGGCTGAAAGACGCCAGCGAGGAAGTGATCGAAGGTCAGCTAGTCAGTGCGTCAAAGCTGTACGGGCATTACATGTTCGGCGATACGTACTGGTGCGAGATCGTACGCGTAGAGCGTGACGAGGACGGCGAAGTTGTAGGCGAGGAATTTGTTGAGTCATGCGGTGGGTACTATGGCCCCGACCACGAGGCGTCTGGCCTTGCCGACTACGCACGCGAAGTGCTGGACAGTATGGCAAGTCTAATTTTAGACAAGGAGGCAGCATGAGTTGGGACTTTTCTGAAGTTGCTGATGTTGGGCGCGATGCTGCGGTCGACGGGGTACTTAACGAAATAAATTTTGTTTTCTCAGAGGACGACGACCGACACCACGAGGAGAGCGAGGCGCTCATCGACGCTATCTCGCGAGCGCAACGAGCAGAATGCGGGATGGTGCTGCGCCAACTGAAGGCAGCAGTGCGAGAACACAGGCTAATTGACTTCTTCGACTGGCTGTTTATTCGCAACGAGAGCGATTGGCGATATGTAAACACCGACCCGTCAGAGATGGTGCTGATCGAGGAGGTACTGGCCGCCATGCGTGTTGAGATATTTAAGTAAGAGAGATTTAAACGGGAGAGGGGTTTAAGTGAGAGGGGTAACTTAACCATGAACATTTTCGCAGTACACAAAAGCCCAGCGGCAGCAGCCATACACCTGTGCGATGCCCATGTGAACAAGATGATTCTTGAGACGGCTCAGATCATGTCGACTGTTCACCACCTGCACGACGAGCACAAGGACTGGATGTACAAGCCGACACACAAGCACCACCCGAGCGTGCTATGGGCAGCGGAGAACAACTGTAACTATGGCTGGCTGTGGTATCACTGGCGTGCGCTTGCGGCGGAGTTCATGCTCAGGTTCAAGAAGAAGCACGCGTCGTGGGAGAAGCTAGGCAGTCGGCTGGAGTATCCGCCCATGAGTATCGCGCACACCGACACGCAGACACCGTTCGCGCTTGCCATGCCTGATGAGTACAAGTTTTTCGACTCGCGAGTGGACTGCTACCGCGCGTACTACGCAGCGGAGAAGGCGAGCAAGCCGTGGTTCAGATACACCGGCACGCAAGCGCCGGACTGGCTGGCGGAGTGGCAGGATAAATTTAAGTGAGAGTAAAGTTTTGGGTAGTAGGGCTGAGTAAAGTTTTGGGTAGTAGGGCTGTATGTGAGTGCGTAGTGCATACAGACCGGCGCTTTTCTTGTTTCGGGCGCCTCGGGGAGTCATAACCCCACTAACACGCACAGTCGGCACAGGGTAGTGCTATACCTCGCACACATCCTTTCTCTGGGAACCGACCGACTAGCCCACGTGACGGGCTACTCTTTAGCTACTCTTTAGCTACTTGCATTGACATATTAGTAGAAACCAAATATAATATATAAACGCTGGGAAATTAACCTAACCAGCGCAAACGACGTAACAACACAACAACCTAACGACTTAACAACTTAACCAACATGTCTAAATTTAGACATAACTTCGGAGTTCATTAACGTGACTACAAACAACACTTCAGTGAATATCAATCAGGCGGCTAACCTCATTGCTACCTGCGGCACTAACAACACCTTTGTCTTTCAGGGCGAGCCTGGGATTGGCAAGTCGGCAATGCTCAAGATGCTAGGTGACAGGCTCAACATTCAGACACGCTACGTTGACTGCACGTTGCTTGACCTCGGCGATATTCAGATGCCCAAGGTTCACGACACGCACGTGTCCTTCGTACCTAACGAGGTGTTTCTGTCCGACGAGCCAATCGCTGTGATGCTGGACGAGCTGGGCAAGGCGCCGACTCCGGTCAAGAATGCACTGCTGCCTCTGGTATACGAGCATCGTGTGGGTAACTACCACCTGCCCGAGGGTAGCATCGTGTTCGCAACGACTAACTTAGCAACCGACGGCGTGGGTGATGCGTTGCAGTCGCACGCCAAGAACCGTGTGACATTCCTGACCATGCGTAAACCGACCGCCGACGAGTGGATGGAGTGGGGCGTCAACAACGACGTTGCGCCTGAGTTGCTGGCTTGGGTCAAGGAGTATCCGCATAGCTTCGCCTCGTACACAGACGGTGAGGCGGCCAAGGACAACCTGTATATCTTCAACCCAACCAAGCAGAGTCAGACATTGCAGACTGCGTTCGTCTCGCCGCGCTCGCTGTACCACGCCTCGCACATCGTCAAGCAACGTATCAATCTAGATGACGACACGCTGAAAGCTGCGCTGGCTGGCACTGTAGGCAAGGAAGCTGCGGCTGACATACAGGCGTTCTTGTCTGTAGCCGATGCGCTGCCGTCGTTCGCCTCGATTGTTGAGAACCCAGCCACGGCCAAGCTGCCTAGCAACGACATCGCTTCAATGATCTTGTCGCTCGGTGCTGTGATGCGTGTCGACCGTAACAACGTCAACGCGTGGATGGAGTACTTGCGCCGCCTCCCGCACGAGGTGCAGTTCGTGTTCGCTCAGAATGCCATGCGCTCTGGTAAGGCTGGGGTTGTAGCCACGAGCAAAGGGTTTACTGACTGGGCGCGTGACAACAGCTGGGCTATCTAAATTTAGACGAGGGTATAGATATGTCAAACAAACTAACACACGAGCAACGGCTCAAGCGTAGCCACGTGCAGCTGATGCGTGCGCCTGAGTTTGCCCGCCTGTCCGGCGTCATCATGCTGGGCGAGAGCAAGGTGGTCGACGACATGCCGACTGCTGCGACTAACGGGCGAGACAAGTACTACGGGCGTGCGTTCATGGACACGTTGCAGGACGAGCGCGAGTTGAATTTTGTAGTAGCACACGAGAATTTCCACGTGCTGCTGCAACACCTGACTACGTGGCAAAAGCTGTACGAGAAAAACCCGATGGTCGCCAACATGGCATGCGACTACGTCATCAACCTGATGATCCTCGACCTCGACCCAAAGAACACCGTGGTCAAAGTGCCTGACATGCAGATATGTCTGGACGAGAAGTACCGTGGCTGGAGTTCCGTTGATGTGTTCAAGGATCTTATGCAGAACGACAACTGCGACGGTGGCGGTGGCAGTAGTGGTGACGGCAAAGGCGCGCCTCTCGATAACCACATGTGGGGTGAAGCCAAGGACATGTCAGCGCAGGAGAAAGATGATCTCAGCAAAGCTGTTGAGCAGGCTATCCGTCAGGGTGACATCCTCGCAGGCAAGCTGGGTGGCAAGTCATCGCGCGAGCTTGGCTTGTTGCCTGAGCCGAAGGTCAACTGGCGTGAGCAGCTGCGTGACTTCGTGACTAACGTAACTGCTGGCCGTGATGCGTCTACATGGCGCAGACCAAATCGACGCTGGCTGGCGCAGGACATGTACATGCCGAGTCCGTACGCTGAGAGCATCGGGCCTGTAGTGATTGGCATCGACACGTCAGCGTCAATCAGTCAGGACGACATCGCTGAGTTCTTATCCGAGGTTCAGTCAATCGCTGACACCATGCCGCCCGAGCGCATGCACTTGTTGTATTGGGACACACGCATCGCTCGTGAGGAGACGTACGCCGCTGGCGAGTACGCTGCGCTTACTACGTCAACCAAACCCGCTGGCGGTGGCGGTACTGACCCGAGGTGTGTGCAGACTTACGTGCAGAACATGGGTACAAAGCCTGAGTTTGTTCTGATGCTGTCAGATGGCTACGTGTCCGACTGGCCGACATTCAGCATGCCGAGCATGTGGGCTATGACCTCAAGCCAGACCGCCCCTAACGCAGTCAACATTAAGCTGCGCTAACGACTTAACGACTTAACGACTTAACGACTTAACGACCTAACAACTTAACGACCTAACACCCTAACCAACACGTCTAAATTTAGACAAGGAGTTCAACATGTCATACGGCGTAATAGACACAAGTAAGCTGGTCTCAATCGACTCGTTCCACGAAGCCAAGCGTGAGTTCGAGAGCATCAAAGAGATACGTGGGCAAAACAAGCACGAGGTTGGTGTGCCGCTGCGCCACAACCGCAAGGACTGGCACAAGTATTCGCTGGTCAAGCTGAACGACTACTCATACGCAGCCAAGCTGTACGACACGGACGTAGTAACGTGGCATATCGACGGGTCTGTACACATCAACGCAACGTACGGCAGCGTGACTACGGCATCGTTTGCCAACCACTACGCGCAGCTGACTGGCATACCCATGCGGTTTGCTGCTGACGGCATGCAATTTGGATGCAAGCTGAGTGCGCTGTGTAAGGAGATGCGCGACCGCTACGACTTCGAGGTGGCCGCCAAGGATCGTAGCAGCTGGGCTGACTTTGCTGTCGCGTTCGGCAGTGGGGGTACGTTGTTCACCAAGAGCGATGACGGCTGGTGCTTCGACTACGTGCCAGCGTACAAGGAGTACGTTGATAAGTCAGCTGCGCATGGAGTGCGTAAGGCGTTTGCTCCGCTGTTTGATTTCTTAAAGATATTCAGGGCGTACCCGATGGAGCAGTACCTACAAGTCTTGACTGATTTTTATGAGATCGAGCCCGATCAGGCCTACCGGTCTGGGTCCGTGCATGGGGCGCGTGGCAACCTTACTAGCAGGGTTGTTAAGCGCCCAGATAACGAGACCTTGTGGGCGCCGTTCGCTGCTGCGTGGCACGAACCCGTACACCGCTGGGAGAGAGGAGGCTACACCAGCAAGACTGAGCTTGCAGAGACTAAGGTTATTAAGCATGCCCTGTATGACATGGCCTACCGTCAAGCTGGGATCTTAAACAGACGAAAGCTGCCGTTTGGCAAACTAGCGGCGGGCTGGACCCGTTGATTACCTAACCAACACAACTGACAACCTAACCAACATGTCTAAATTTAGACAAGGAGTTCAACATGAATGCACAATCTAATCGTTCTATCGCTTCAAGCGCCATGCTTGTTGAGTTATCAATCGGCACGTGGACTGCCCGTAAGCTGGACAAGAAAGTTACGGCTGAGGTCAATATAGATAAGCGCGCTGATGGAGACGCGGCGCGCGTAAACAAAAACCTGCTGACCGGCGTCGACCAGCTTGCTGCCATTACTAAGTACGCCGCTGCCGTACGTAACTGGATGTACGAGCAGACGTTGCCGTGGTCTGACTTCGGCGCTCGGCTAATTCCAACCGCCAAGTTCTTTGAGTTCAAGAGGGAATTGGACGACCGCCAAGCTGTGTTCTATCAGATGGTCGAAGACTTTCTAACTGTGTATCCGACGCTCATTAGCACGCAGGCTTTCAAGCTGGGCAGTATGTTCGACCGTGACGAGTACCCTGATGCAGACGAGCTGCGCTACAAGTTTAAGTTCCGTGCGTCGTTCATGCCTGTGCCGGAGGCTGGTGACTTCCGCGTAGACATTGGCAACGAAGCTATGGCGGAGCTTCAGCAGCAGTACGAGGAGGACTTCAGTAGCCGACTGGAAGCTGCGATGGGTGACGTGTCTAAGCGCCTTATCGAAGGCTTGGCGCATGTGTCCGACCGGCTGACTGACAAGGACGATGGCTCACGAAAAATGTTCCAGCGTACTTTGATTGAGAGGTTGGCTGAGACTGTGGCAAACGTGCGCGCTCTGAATGTCACTAAAAACGAAGCGGTTGAGCGTATGGCTTCCATGACCGAGAAGGCTATCGCCCATGTCGACGTCGACTTTATTAAGGAGAACGACACCGCACGTAATAAGTTGCGGGAAGAAGTTGATTCAATCCTTGGCGCGTTCGACTTCTAATGCTCAGAGTCTGGCGGGATACGGATGGCAGTTGGCGAGCGGACGTCGGCTTCTACGCGGAGGCGCCCATCAAGGTGGGCGTTCCAACTAGGGTCGGCTCTCTCGCTGACTGGCCTGACTGGCTGGCCGAGTCAATCACTATCCTATCTTGCTCCGACATAGGTCAGACCATACCCGATCGAGGTAAACGAATCGGGGTGGACCACTATTGGGTTTACACACAACGATGTCTAAATTTAGACATGGAGAACAGAAATGGCTCTACACACAAAGGATGAAGTACTTAGGAAGGCACGCTGTCTGGCTAAGATGGTAGCTGCATTAGTGAAACGTGATGATGTACCTAAGTGCCACGAGATAGATCAAATGGCACAGGAAGCGCAGTACGTGCTTATTGACACTAAAGAATTGGAGGAGGAGAATGGAGGGTCCAAATGATTGAGGGAATCATTTATTTTTTATACAACCTGCTGTTCGCAGCAGCCACTTAGGAGACCAGAAATGGCTAAACAAACTAAACCAAGCCGCAAGGCTAAAGTGTTCCTTACCGCATCGCAGAAAAGCGAGATCATTCGCCTGAAGCGCAAAGGCGAGACCGCTGAGGAATTGGCGGGGGCCTACAATGTGGCAGTCACCACCATTCACAATATCTGCCGTAATGGCAAGCATCGCAAGACCCGCACAGAAGTTACCGCTGCGATGGCCGATGAGATACTGGAACTGCGCGCCGCTGGTAAGTCATTCCAGCAGATCGCCGACCTTATGGGGTTGGGCGTGTCCACAGTTGGACGACACCTAAAGAAGTTAGGCGACCCTCTCAAGGCGCACGTCGGAGCAATCACTCCAGTAAAAAAGCCCGTGCATTTAATCTACACCGACGAGGGTACTATGACTCCGCCAACCAGCAAAAAGGCGGACGACCTCATGGAAGGGCTGAAGATGACGCTCGGCATCGCTGCTGTGATTGGCCTCGTGCTGCTGGCTCTGAGTCAGGCAGGAGTTCTGCAATGAAGGACAACCTGTTTTCCTTGATCGCCATGCTCGGGATCGTCGCTCTGTTTGGGCTGCTCATCTTCGCTGTGGTTGACACGGTGCAGATGGGGCTGGCTATCAGGGGGTAGCATGTCTGATCGCACTTGCCCTGAGTGCGGAGAGACAAAACCAGTCGAGGCTTTTTGGGGTGAGCGTCGGCAGCGCATGAAAGTATGTACTGCCTGCCGACGCAAAGCCTCTCGACACGCCCGCTACCTAAAGCAGAAGGAACGCGCTAAGAAGGAAGCCGCTCGGAACGCCCGTAAGCTCGCACTTCAGGAACAGCGCAAACTTCTCAATGGAAGCGAGTTGTCAGAAGCCATGATTGGTATTAACAGAGAACTCTCCCGCGTCAACTATAAGATTGATAAGTACATGGAAAAGGTTTCGCTCGGCATGGCTACGAAGCGCACCGAGAATGCCATTGCCCACCAGAGCAGACGTAAGGACTACTTCGAGGAAATTAAGCTGTTGCTTATGAAAGCCGCTGGGCAGGGAATTTATCGCCCATTGGAGTATTATTTGTCGAACACCTACCTGTTACACAAGCATGGATTCCCGTGCGTGGTGGTGGATGCTGACCCTTATATAGAATTGGAGAACAACGATGCCGATCATTGAACAGGAAGCCAAAGTAGGTGGGACCCGCGAGGACGGTAGCCGCGTCCTCCTGCCGGAAGTTGAAGTAAAAGTTGAGAACGCCAGAACTGGCGAAGAGTACGACAGCGACGATGCTGCCGCTGCGGATGTTGCAGACCCTGCAACAGAAACCGTTCAGTCTGAAATCAAGCGCAGCGTAACCATGCGCGTGTTGAAAGGTGTTGGCGCCGAAGGCGGTGCTGGCTGATACAGTCCCTCTAGTAATCGGGGGCATTCTGCGGTTTTCTGAGAACTCCTTTCGCCGCAGAGTGGTTAGGACGGCGCGCTGGCCGTCGGGATTACACGCCAGCAACTACTACTACAACAGAGACAAAAAATGAAAAGAGACCAAAAGTTTTTCGCGGAGCTGCGCGCAATCGCGGCAGACCGCACCCGCAACATACACAACCTCAGCTACAGAGTTATCCGAGACCGCATCAGTCGGCGCGGCTGGTCAGTTGAGGATGCACTCAACACGCCTCAGATGACCAAGAGTCAGGCAGGGCATCGCGCTGCGCAGAATCCTAACTGGCGCAACTTCACTATTACGGAGCCAAAACATGACAGACCGATGGCACGGCGGTAAGGGCAGCAAGCGCCGCCCTGAAGATCGCAAGGCGTACGAAGATAACTACGACAATATTTTTGGAAAGAAAGATGAGCCAAGAACTGAAACGCTACAGGAGAAGCCTGATAGCGAAGTTGAGCGGAGCACAACGCCGGATTAACGACCACAAGCGGCTCGGCAAAAACTACAAAGCAGAGTTCGAGAAGCTCGTGCTGATGCACGCGTTACAAGCCGTAGATGATTACTTAAACCCCGAAGGAGCCAACGATGAGAGCGCGTCCCCCTGAGTTCTTACATTCACTATCTCTGCGCAAGCTGCGTAAAGACTTACAGGAAACATGTCAGGCAGCGATGCGCCTGTCCCGCAACAAGGTGGCAGGCCAAGAAACCAAGCTGAATTTCACCGGCAAAGACTACCTTGAGTTACAGAAGCGGCGTGACAAGATCATCGACAAGATCAGAACCATCTGGAATATGGAGGAGATCAGATAACGATGGCTGATACACCAGAGAAAAAAGTCAAACGCAAGATCGTAGCGATTCTGAAAGAACATGGATTTTATTATTTTTATCCCGTTACTGGTGGCTACGGTGCTTCTGGTGTGCCGGATATTGTGGCGTGTTGTAAGGGCCGTTTTGTCGGTATAGAAGTCAAAGCTGACTTAAAGAAGCGTGGCCCTACCGAGCTACAAAAAAAGAATCTGCGCGAAATCGAGGGCGCAGGCGGCGTGGCGCTAGTCATCGACGCGAACAACCTCGACCACTTGATTGAAACTTTGGAGACGTTGAAATGATTGAAGCTAGCTATGACACGTTAATGAACCAAGCCGGTAGCACCGCACATAGGTATCTAGCTGACGCTATAAACGCCATAGACCAAGAACTTGGGGAGGGCTACGCAGCTAAACACCCAGAGCTTATGGCCGCTTTTATTAGAACGGCTGCGACAGACTTCGCTGCCGCTGCACAAGCAGTCGCGCTGCAAGATCTTGGTGACAAGATAGCTGAGGGCTTAGAGCGAGCGGCTGATCGCGTAACTGGCGATTCTTTTTAGCTGGAGCAATGCTCTTGACAGACTGATTTATGTCGGCTAGTAATAGCCGCCTGCTTCAAGCAGACACACCTCGATAAACATGCTGACTACATGAGGAACAGCAACATGACACCGATCTTTATTGATTTCGAGACCTATTGGTCTCAGACCCACTCGCTCACCAAGATTCACCCTGTTGAATACGTGATGCACCCCGAGACCGAGATTCAATCGGTCGCAATCCAAGTAGCTGACGACAAGCCGTTTGTTATATTCGGCGAAGCGAATATCCAACGCTGGGTGGATGCTACTGACTTCTCAGATGCGATGTTGATCGCACACAACATGAGCGGCTTCGACGCCATGATCTGCGCGTGGCGCTTTGGTATTAAGCCAAAGGCGTGGGGCTGTACGCTTGCGATGTCTCGTGCGCTTGGCTTTGCCAAGACGGTAGGTGGATCGTTGAAGCGGGTAGCTGAGGACTTGGGGCTTGGCAAGAAGCTCGACCTCGAAGCCACGAACACCAAAGGTAAGAAGCTGGCTGACTTCACAGACGAAGAGCTGGCAGCGATGACCACGTACAACATAGTCGACACCGAGCTGTGCGCTGGCATCTTTAATCGACTTGCTCCGCAGTTGGGGCAACGAGAGCTTCGCTTGATCGACTTGACTATCCGCATGTTGGTCGAGCCGCAGTTTGATCTGGACTTCGAGTTGCTAGAAACAACGCTTGAAGATATTCAGACAAAGCAGCGTGAGACTCTGCTGAACATCGCAGAAGAAGTTGTGCCTGAAGCCACAGGGCTTATGACGGATGACGAGAAAGTGGAGGCAGCTAAGAAGGTGCTGGCGTCCGCACCGAAGTTTGCTAAGTACCTCAAGCTGCGCAAGGTCAAGGTGCCAATGAAGGTGTCACCGTCCAACCCAGACAAGAAGATCCCTGCGTTGGCGAAGACAGACGAAGCGTTTCTTGCGCTGCAAGAGCACGATGACTTCGAGATAGCCGCCGCAGCGTCGGCACGGCTTGGCGTTAAGAGCACAATTCTTGAGTCGCGCATCCAGCAGTTCATCGCGTGCGGTCAAGCCGCCGGAGGGAAGATGCCTGTTGCCTTGAACTATTACGGCGCTGATACCACGGGCCGTTGGTCAGGCACGATGAAGATGAATCAGCAGAACCTGCCACGCATCAACCCGTACAAGCCCAAACCAAGCGACGCGCTGCGCAAGTCACTGCGTGCGCCAGACGGGTACAAGGTGGTTGTGGCTGACTTGTCAGGCATCGAGCTGCGTGTGAATCACTTCTTGTGGAAAGAGCCAAGCAGTATGTCGTTGTTCAAGGCTGACCCTGAGAAGGCTGACTTGTACAAGGACTTCGCGTCCAGCCTGTATGACAAGCCAATCGAGGAAGTCACTAAGCAGGAACGTCAGGTCGGTAAGGTTGCACACCTCGGTCTCGGCTTCGGTGCCGGCGCTAAGACCTTCCAGAAGGTTGCGAAGCTGATGGGTGGCGTTGACTTATCAGAGGAAGAGTCCGCTGACGTTGTTTACAAGTGGCGTAACGCCTACGGGCGGATCGCTTCCGGTTGGCGCACCTGCCACGCAGCGTTAAGTGACATCCATTATGGGCACTACGGGGTCAACATCGACCCGTGGGGTTTATGCAAGACCGCAAAAGGCGGCATCAAGACCCCGCTAGGCATGATCCGCTACCCGCACCTGCGCGAAGAAATGAACGAGGAGGATCGCAGGCATGAGTGGGTATACGGCGAAGGTCGACGTAAGGCTCGCATCTACGCCGGTAAGGTTACGGAGAACATCGTGCAGCACCTCGCTCGCGAAGTGATCTCTGACCACATGCTCAAGGTTGCGAAGACTCCGCTGGGCAAGATGTATCAACCCGCCCTGACGGTACATGATGAGCTGGTTTACGTTGTTAAAGAAGAGCACGCACAAGAGATGCTCGATTTAGTGCAGTCGATTATGAGAGACGGCTGTGACTGGTGGCCTGAGCTCGTTACGTGGAGCGAAGGCGACATCGCTGACACTTACGGAGACGCAAAATGATTGAAGACATGCCAATTTTCAAGCGGCTTGAGCGCAATATCGGATCTGAGAACTCCGAGCTAGGGGGCTCAGAATGGCCTGAAGACACTGAAATTTTTCTGCTGTCGGAGAGCGTAAGCGACGCTATGTATGACTTGTTAGACAAGGAGAATGCGGCTATCAAAAACGGCACGTACAGGTACGCCAGTTTGATGGACAGACTGACTGACTTACGTATGCCGTACGACAACATGATAATTGAGTTCCCGCTGCCCGAACGCGCTCGTGGCAAGAAGCAAAAAGTTGGAGTGGATCAGAGCGGAATAGATAGGCTAGGGGCGCACGTGAACTGGGTCCACCACAAAACAATAGTAGACGGGGAAGAAGTTTACGGGGCTATGGTTATTGTGCGTCCGTTCTGGAGATTTGCTGCCACTGAAACTACGCCATCCACAGTCGGTGGGGACAATATAGTACTAGCGATGGTAAACGTACCGCCAGAGTACCTGCCCGGTAAGACCCCAGAGACGGCTGCATTCAAACAAACCAATTACGCAATTTCGCTCGGTGAACACGACCAAACACCAACACCCGTAGCTGTGTTTCCGTCTGAAAGGCTTATGAACTACATGCTTAGCGCATCCAAAAGTTTAGATATTCCTATAGAGGAGCTTGTAGAGCTGCCGGATTACGTGAAAATGATGAACGTTATGACCGAAGACAGCATAAGTGAACTGTCCCATTTAGTTTTCGCAACTGAAGCTATACTTAATTGCAAAACGGGGCTCGGCACATACACGCAACGTAAGGATAACGTGCGAAGCCTGTTGAGCAGAAAATCTAAGGCTAAGAAAAAAGCTCCCGCGAGAAACTACACGTACGTCTACCTAAAAGACGCTGAACGTGTGGAGGCTGGTCGAGTCGTTAAGCGCGCTGACGTGCAGGCACATATGGTCCGTGGACATATGAAACGACGTGCGACAGGGGTATACTGGTGGAATCCGTTTATGCGCGGAAAAGGCAAACTAAAAAAACGCGAAGCCTACGTAGTAAAGGACTCACCAAATGAAAGCATGGAGCTTCAGCTCGATAAAGACGTTCGACACGTGTCCCCGGAAGTACCACGCGGAGAAGGTTGAAAAGCTATATCCGTTCGTCGAAACCGAACACACCATCTACGGCAAGGAGGTTCACCTAGTCGCCGAGGAATACATCCGCGACGGCAAGGAAATTCCGAAAGGCCATCTCCGGTTCAAACCAGCCCTCGACTCCCTCAACCGAATCGAGGGGGAAAAGCTATGCGAGCTGGAGATGGCCCTAACCTCAGATAAGAAGCCAACTAAGTTCAGGGCGAAGGATGTCTGGGTGCGGGGGATCGCCGACCTTGTGATCCTCAACGGTGAGAAGGCGTGGATCGTGGACTACAAGACTGGCTCCGCTAAATACCCCGACAAGGGGCAGCTGGAGCTGATGGCCCTGATGGTGTTCGAGCACTACCCGGAGGTTCAGGAAGTCAAAGCGGCGCTCGTCTTCCTCCTGCACGACGTGGTGATTAAGGCTGGCTACTCCCGAGATGACATGTTTATGATGTGGAAAAAATGGGATGGTAAAGCAGCCCTTTTACAGGGCGCGTTTGACAACGATAATTGGCCTCCTAAGCCAAACGGCCTGTGCCGAAAATGGTGTCCTGTAAAACATTGCGAGTACTGCGGAGGCTAACATGCCGAGAAACCCTAGACGCTATGACCTCGAAGCAAAGAACTACAACGCCAAGCCATCTGTTAAGAAGGACAACGCAGCGCGTAAGCGCGCTCGCCGTAAGCTGGAGAAGGAAGGCGTGGTCAAGAAGGGCGACGGCAAAGACGTCGACCATAAGAAGGCGCTGAGCAAGGGCGGTGGCAATGGCCGCAGCAACTTACGTGCGGTGCCTGCAAGCAAAAATCGTAGCTTCGCAAGAACAAAAAATGGGGCGATGAAAAAGAAATAACCCCTTGGCACTGGCACTACCGTGGCGTAGACTACGGAGTGCCGCCTCGCCAGAGCGAGGAATGTAATAAGCCAGCGAAGCTGGCAAACCACTTCAGGAAGAGCATGGAAGTCATTGATAACAGAGGGCTTTTAGTCCGCGTTCGCAATCACGAGAGAATCACAACAGCTATCAAGCAGAGCCGCTACATTGAAGCGGTGAATGACGACGTACACCACGTGCTCGTCAACTGGAATCTGGAAAACACACGCCGCTTAGCCAATCTTGGTATCGCCAAAGCGCCGAGCCCGATCATGCGGGACTACGGCTGGCCCGGAGTATTCAAGCCCTACGACCACCAGAAGGAAACAGCTAGTTTCCTGACCGCCAACAACCGGGCGTTCTGCTTTTCTGAGCAGGGTACGGGCAAGACCGGCGCCGCCATCTGGGCGGCTGACTATCTGATGAACGTCGGAGATGTTAAGCGCGCCTTAATCATCGCCCCCTTGTCGATCATGCACTCCGCGTGGATGCAGGACATCTTTAGTATCGCCATGCACCGCACCGCTGCCGTGGCTCACGGCACCAAGAAGACTAGAAAAGACGTTATCGCTGGCGATTACGAGTTTGTCATCATCAACTACGACGGCGTGCCCACGGTGGTCGACGAGCTGAAGGCGGGCGGATTCGATCTGGTAATCGCAGACGAGGCGAACTTCGTCAAGACGTCCACCACGCGCCGCTGGAAGGCCCTCAATGCCGTGCTAACCCCGTCGATGAAGTTGTGGATGATGACTGGCACACCAGCCGCACAGAGCCCAGCAGATGCGTTCGGGCTAGCTAAGCTGGTCTGCCCGCAACGGGTCCCGAAGTACTACACAGCGTGGCGGGACAAGGTGCTAGTCAAGGTTACGCAGTTCAAATATGTACCGGCCCCCAACGCCACCAAGCTCGTGAATCTGGCGCTCCAACCAGCTATCCGCTTCACCAAGGCCGAGTGCCTTGATCTGCCGCCAATCACCTACCAGACCAGACAAATTGAGCTGACAGATCAGCAGAAGAAGTACTACCAAGCCCTGAAAAAGCAGATGTACGTCGAGGCTGCCGGAGAGCAGATCAGCGCGGTGCATGCGGCGGCTGGCCTGAACAAGCTACTCCAGCTGTCCTGCGGGGCCGTCTACTCTGACGACAAGGAGGTAGTGCAGTTCGACGCCAAGAACCGACTGGACGAGATCGTGGAAGTAGTGCAGGAGGCTGCGCACAAGGTGATTGTGTTCGTGCCGTTCCGCCATGCCATCGACATCGTGACAGACCGCTTGAGAAAGGAGGGCTATGCCACTGAAGTCATTAGTGGCGCAGTGTCTATGACGGCTCGCACTAACATATTCAAAAACTTTCAGGAGGAGGAAGACCCCCGCGTGCTGGTGATCCAGCCACAATCTGCTGCGCACGGCGTGACGCTGACAGCTGCGGATACGATTGTGTGGTTCGGCCCGGTGGCTTCAGTGGAGACTTGGCTACAAGCTAACGAACGTATAAACAGACCATCACAACAGAACAAGATGACTGTGATAAAAATCTACGGCTCAGAGGTTGAAAAACGAGTCTACAATGCGCTAGAATCGAAGGAAGCCAATCAGAAAGATCTGGTGGCTTTGTACGAACAAGAACTTAACAGCTAAAGCTGTAAACACTTCAGGGATACAACATGGATACTGGAAAGCTAGTAAAGGCGTACATCCGCCTACGCGACGCGTCGGATGACTTGTACCAGAAGTACAAGGCTGAGTCCGGTGAGATCAAACGAAAGATGGAAATCATCGAATCTGCCCTGCTCGATCAAGCGAAAGAGCACGGGTTAGACAGTATGAAAACCCCGTACGGCACTGCATTCCGCAGGGTTCTTACGAGGTACAACGTCGCCAACTGGGGCGCGTTCAAAGAGTTCTTGAAAGAGCAGGGGGACGAAGGCTATGACTTAGTCGAAGCTCGAATCCACCAGACCAACTTCAAGGAGTTTCTGGAGAACAATCCAGATATAGCCCCGCCTGTCAATGCTGATAGCCGGTACACAATCGTCGTACGAAGAGGAAACAAATCGTGAGCGACCTTGGACTTTTGACCACGAAGGAAGCAGCTGAACTGCTGCGACTCTCACCTTCTGCCGTGTTAAAGCTACGCATGGAGGGGCAGATCCCTTTTGTAAAGCTAGGTAAGAGGGTGTTTTTTAAGCGCGACGCTCTCGTCAAATACGTTGACGAGCAGCAACTTATATATCCAAAAGAAGGAGACCAGTGATGTCTGAAATGACTCTGTTTGAAGGCATGGACAACATGCCAGCCCACCTGCAAGGTGGAGACCTTTCTGAAACCGCAAAGGCCCTTGGCGGCGCTGGTGCAGGCGATGGCCTGAAGCGTGTCAGCATTAAGGGTTCTGTCTTCCGCATGATGGTCGGCTCCAAGGAAGTCGCTCAGAACGAAGACCGCTCCATGAACATGATTATCGTGAAGTCGGCTCCGGGCTACGCACGTACGTTCTATGAGGGAACCTACAAGGAAGGCGTAGTCAGCAGCCCAGCTTGCTGGTCTGACGACGGCAACGCTCCGAGCAAGAACGTAGAAGATCCTCAGTCCAGCCTGTGCGCTAGCTGCCCGCAGAACATTAAGGGCTCCGGTGCTAACGGTGGGCGTGCTTGCCGCTACTCTGCGCGTTTGGCGGTGGTACTGGAAGGCGATCCGAAGGGTGACGTTTACGGCGTAACTATTCCTGCGACCTCAATCTTCGGCACCGTCGAAGGCGAGAAATACAACTCGTTGCAGGAATACGTCAAGAAGCTGGCCTCATTTGGCTACGACGTCGTGAAGGTTGTGACTGAGTTCAAGTTTGACACCAAGTCACCAGTGCCGAAGCTGATGTTCCGCGCTGTACGTCCGCTCAAAGAAGAAGAGTGGGCTCTCGTGCAACAGAAGGCCGCAACCCCAGACGCTAAGGCGCACACCGGCGACCGCTCTTTCGCTAAGAAAGAAGATGAAGAGGAACTGAAAGCCAACGACGGGTTCGAGAAGCCGGTAGCTGAGCAGAAAGCTGAAGCTGCGGAGCCTAAGAAGGTAGCCAAGAAGAAGGCTGAGCCTGTGGCTGAAGACAAGCCGGGTCTGGCGGAAGTTCTGGACGAGTGGGGCGACGACTGATGATCTACACCAGCCTCGCAGACAAGGAGCTGTTGAGGCTGGTTCAAGATGTATTAGTGAACGACAGCCGTTCTGCTGTTGCAGTAAATAAGCAACTTCTTAACGAGCTTGCCGACCGATTTGAGCTAATGCTATCTTCGGCAGCCCCTGCCCATCGAACAACTGAGCAGGGTGCCGACCCGAACCAGCTGAAACTACCGCTGTAACCTAAAGGGCGGCTAGGCGTGTCTAAATTTAGACAGGCTGAAGACGGCAGGCGAGTCGCTGCCGCCCATACAATCCGCCGGACGTACCACTAAATGAGCCCAGACACAGATTTCCTAACCGCTGTGCTACCCGACCACGGGACGTATTGCGTAACTGGCATCGACAACGAAGGAACCACGCAGAACGTATTCGTCGATGACATTGAATCAATCGAAGTTGAAGCACGTAAGTTCGTAGACCAAAAGGTCAATGCGTTTTTTGCGCTCGCTACTTATGACAAGGACGAACAAGGTGGGTTTCGCCGCAAGCAGGTGAATGCCCATTGGGTGAAGTCGTTCTGGATAGACGTTGACTGCGGCGAGGGCAAACCATACCCAGACCAAGTAGCAGGGTTAGAAGCCCTCCACAAGTTTCAAGAAGACACCGGGCTTCCAGACCCCTTCATCGTAAACTCCGGCAACGGGCTGCACGTTTACTGGCTGCTCACTGAATATGTCAGCACGGAACAATGGCGTCCTGTTGCACGCAAGCTGAAGGCGGCGTGTAAAAAATATGACTTTGACGTAGACCGCTCCGTCATGTCTGACTCCGCGCGAATCCTGCGCATACCCAACACGTTTAACTTTAAGAATCCAGACAATCCGAAAGAAGTGGTTGTCGACCAGCGTGGAGAGACCATCTCCATCGAGGATTTTGAGACAATCCTAGACTCACTTGATCTACCAGCGCAGCGTGTGTCCAAGTCAATAAACGTCTCAAACATGAGTGAGACCGCGAAAGCGTTGATTGGCAACAAGACATCCAAGTTCAAAAAGCTGGTGCGCAAGAGCCTCAACGACAAGGGCTGTAACGCAATCAAGCACATTGTGCTGGACCAAGAGAACGTAGAAGAGCCGTTGTGGCGTGCTGGCCTGTCGATCGCTTGGGCTTGTGAAGATGGTGAAGAAGCCATACATCTCATGTCTAAGAAGCACCCGGACTACGACCCCGACGACACTAGGGAGAAAGCCAGCCTGACGCTCGGCCCGTACACATGCGAAACGATAAGCGAGATAGACCCCAGCCTGTGCGAAGGATGCACGCAGACATGCACCAGCCCTATCCAGCTTGGATCAGAAATTAGGCGTGACACATCAGAGCTTTTTTCGGCTCCAGAATCAGAGCCAGAAAGTGACGGCAGCTTGCCAACACAGGTCGTGCAGCAGGCGTTATATAAGCCACCGTTCCCGTATTTCCGAGCAGCAAACGGAGGCATCTATCGGCAGGAAGGCAGTGGAGACGACGCCGCCGAAGTGCCAGTTTACGAGCACGATCTGTACCCGATTAAGCGAATCCACGACCCCAACGATGGTGAATCAGTCGTGTTCCGCCACCACCTTCCGCAGGATGGGATACGTGAGTTCACGATACCGCTGAAAAAACTAATGGCAGCCGACTCGTTCCGTGACTTTATGGGCGAGCAAGGAGTGGCCGGTACAACAAATCAGATGAAAGAAATTATGAACTATTCCATCAGATTCACTAAAGAACTTCAGAAGCTACACAAAGCGCATGAGGCCCGCCTACAGTTCGGGTGGTCACACGACAAAGAGTCATTCATTGTGGGCAACCGTGCGTATGTGAAGAATAAACCGCCGCAGCACAACCCCGCGTCAAGCACCACAGCGGACCTCATTGACTTCTTCACCCCTAGAGGTTCGCTAGAAGAGTGGAGGCAAGCTGTCGATGTTCTAGCTAGACCGGGCATGGAACCGCTACAGCTGGCTTTCGGTGCTGGCTTCGGTGCGCCGCTCATGGAATTCACCGGGCTGTCTGGGTGTACGCTAAACCTAATCAGTAACAAGTCTGGCACCGGGAAGTCCACCGCCGGCTATCTTGCGCTAAGTATTTTTGGCAACCCGAAAGAAACTGCTCTGATCGCCGAAGACACCCACCTAGCCAAGTTGCACCGCATTGGGGTTATGAACAATCTCGCTGTGATGTCAGACGAAATGACAAACATAGCTCCTGACTTGCTGTCGAACATGCTGTACTCGATCTCGCAGGGGCGCGCACGTCACCGCATGGAGAAGGACAAAAACCGAGAGCGTAAGAACATAAGTTCGTGGCGTACGATCTTCCTGACTAATTCCAACGCGTCCATGATGAGCAAGCTGTCCAAGGCGAAGGCCAGACCGGACGGCGAAATGATGCGACTGCTGGAGATGCACGTAGACCGCGTCGAAGTAGAAAACGCAGATGTCATATTTGACAAGATGAACTCCAACTACGGCGTGGCGGGTGAAGTGTACGCACAGTGGCTGGTGGACAACCGGGACCGCATACCAGAAATGTACGACCGCCAATGCGACAAGCTGTATCGCACGCTTGGCAAACGTATGGAGGAGAGATTCTGGGTCAAGACTATGGCTGTTGACATTCTTGGCCTGCGCATCGGGCAGAGCCTTAGCCTGAATAACTTCGACCTTGACGGGCTTGAGCAGTTTGTGTGCCGGTATCTCATCAGCTTACGCGAAGAAGTTAAGACTGAAGTGGTAGACGCCGCCAATCTTGTGGGTGAGTTCCTCATGGACCACTCCAACGCCATTCTCGCTGTTGGCAACCGGATAAACCCACGCTCCGGGGATAACGTCTGGATGCCAGCACGTAGCGCCAAGATGGTTGCGCGTTTTGAGCTTGAGGGCAATCTGATGTACATCGCTAAAAAGGCGTTCCGCGAGTACTGCGTAGACCGCCAGTTCACTGAAGCTGAAGCTCTGAAAGACAGCCAACAAGATGGCTCTAGCTATCAGTACCTAAGAACTACCAAAAAGCGCATGATGTCTGGCACTCCGGTTGTTACGCCGGGGGTGGACGCGCACGTGTTTAAGTGCTCGCCGGAAGAAAGCGCCGAGATATTCAAGCTGATCGAGCGGGACACACTAGAAGCTGAGGCTGAAGAAGGCGTCGACCATGCCTAAGTGGGACCTACAGGCAGTGATTGGTGGTATGCGCGTGGGGGATAGTTTCTTCGTGCCGTGCCTTGAATGTAAAGACTTAAACCGTAGAATCAATAGCTTAGCTGAGTCTTTCAACATTGAAGTTGAAATAAAATACAGAACCGAAGACTTAATAAAAGGTTTACGCACGTGGCGCGTGCGGTAGAATCAGCCCCACAGTGATTTCTCCAGCCCACTTCTCTCGGGCTGATCCCTCCTCCAGCAGAAGTCACTGGTCTCTGAAGTGGTTGGCCCCCTCCTTGTGAGGGGGTCTTTTTTATTCCCCTTCGTAGATGTACTTGCGGGTGCGGCGAGCCTGAGCAGCGAGGCGGTTCTGGTACTCGCGCTCTTTCTTCTTGGCTTCCTTCTTCTCATCCGGCGTCAATTTAGGATTAGCCTCGATGACTTTGACGCGACGGTTACTTTCAGCGATTAGATTGTCTAGCTTGTTAATCTGAGTCTTGGACTGGAGGATGCGACGGGTCTCAGGGTCACGCATATACTCACGCGCTTCTTCTACCCGGCCTTCACGAACCATTTTGTTGAACGTAGCAACGGCACGCATCTTGTCTTCGCGCACCTTGAAGAAGTTGGTGCGGTCTGCGGCCCCAGTCTCGCGAGTAAAAAACGCACGCAGGACCGGCAGCTGAGCAAGTTCGCGGGAAGTGCGCGGGGTATCCGTGCCGTACTCATACATCGCGTCCATGCCGACCAGTAAGTCTTGGCCTAGCGTACCGAACATTGCTTTCATTACGTGATCTGCTTTCATCGGAGAGACAAGGCCGGTCTGACCAAGCAAGCGAGCAAGCTGCGAAGTGTCCTCGGTGAACTGCTGCTCTACCTCTAGCATACCTTGAGCCATACCTACAATCGGACGGTCTTGGAAGAAGTTGTAGTTGGTAGCAGCTTCGAGCAACGGCTTGACCGCCTGCGGAGCAGCAATGTTCGGAGACAGCAGCGCCGTCTTGAACGCATTACTGAACTCGCGCCACAACTGCTCGGAGTCCTTGCTGTAGCCCATCATCTCTGCGGCTAACATCTCAGGCAGCATTTTAGTCACCAGCCCCAGATCAGCAGGCATGGCGAACTTCATATACCCATCGCCAAATGGGCTTGGGATCAGCATATAGCGGTGACGGATGTAGTCCGGCTGGTCCTGATACTCGTCGTCATCACCGAACGCGGCGGCCATCGCAAAGCTCAGCATCATAACCTTGGCGGTAGACAAGCCGAGTAGCTTGAGGGCGGTAGTACGATCGGTCTGCGCCAGACCCTTACCCATCACGGTGCGCCACAGAACAGACTGGCCCTGCGTCCATGCACCGAAGAACGGAACCACTTGGCGGGCAAAGCTAGCCAGCGGACTGGCACCACGGCGCGAGAAGTTAATGATTTCCGCAGCACGCCATACAGCCAGCTGCTCGCTACCACCCTCAGCCAGAGTCTGCTCATACACAGCTTTACGCATCGCCAAGTCAGACGCTTCTGCATTGGCCTCGAACCAGTTCATGGTCTTGTCGAACCGGGACATCTTCGACGGGTCGAGCTGCTCTTCAAGCTCCTTACGGGTCATGTCTGGTGTGCTGTCAAACATACCAACCTGACCGAACCTGTTGATTCTTTCGTCGCCCAGCCCACCAGCTGCGATGTCTTTACGAATCTTGTACCAATCGCTGACGACCTTAGCCGCCGCTTTCTCCGGGTGCTTCAGGCCAGCCAGCTGCATCGCGCGGAATGAGTCCTGACTGAGCTGGCTTACGATGAACTCCGGCGACAGGGTGATGCCCTTACGCATGAAGTTGGCGAAGCGGGAGAGGAACTTGATACCCGGAATCGCAACGTGCTCAGAGCCGCGCCATGCGTACGCATCCAGCGGGTCTTCAGTTTGCGCCCAACGCTTCTTGCCATCTTCGTAGAAAGTGATGATGCCTTCGGCGTTCTGCGGGATCTCTTCCTCGTTGTTGTAGGTGGCCTTGATGCCGCCAACGTCCTTGAGTCCGTAGTACATGTCACGACCAGCCTGCGCACGGATGATGCTTGAGGTCATCCACATCGCTTGGCTCATCATGTTGTCCATGACGTTGTTGACTTCTTTAGCGGAGCCACGCAACTGCTTCATGGTCTCGATACTCATCAGTCCGCTGCCGCCACGGATCAGGTCATTCTGGTCCATGTTTTCTTGCAGGCGGTAGAACGGAACGTAGGCGGAATTGTCCAGCCACTCTTCCATTTTCTCTTTGGTGAACAAGCCATGCTTGGCACCCAGCTCGACAAGATACTTACGCACGCCGTCGTATTCAGCGTAGGCGTCACGGAGTTCCTGATGCTTGTCGTAGTAGTTCTTGACCAAGTCGCGGTTGTCGGCCAGACGGGCGTCAATCTCGCCGCTGTCCATCGGCACAGTTCTGCCGTCCTCGACCTTCAGAAAGATGTCCTTGATCTGTTCGCGCTTGCGCTTGGCGAGGGCCTTGTCGGACTTCTTGCCAGTAGCTTCCAGACGCTCAATCTCACGCATGAGCTGCTCATTGCGTTCATGGATCTCAAGCTCACGGCGGGCTACGAATACTTGGTGGGCCATCTCAGACGCAATCTGAGCACCGCCTACCTTCTTACCCAGCTCAGCGATGTACTTGAACACCTGCTGAATCTTGTAGGTTTTAGTTCCTTCCGGCGCGTCGGTGTGCCACATGCCAGTCATGTCTGCACCATCTTTACCCTTGCCGCCGAACTCAAGCCAGCCGGTGCGAGCGTAGGAATTGGTGTAGTTGCCGGAGCGGAGCGCCTGCATCAGGGCCATGACAGGGTTGATAACCTTAGCCTTGTCGTCGTAGATGGACATTCCGAACTTGTCCATCATCTTGCGCTGGAACGTCCAGCCTGTGTCTACAGCCTTCACCATGAACTCGCCCGGAGACATGAACATGTTGGTGAACCGCTGCAACAGGGTCTTCGGCGGCTCCGGCTGGCGGATGAACCGACGGTTTTCAGGAGCGATAGTCGCAGGGTCAATGGTTTCTGCACGGGAGAACGCCGCGTCTTCCATCGACTTAACGATAGCGTCGACGTCTTCGAGGTCAGCTGTTGAACGCTCAGGCACGACAGTATCTGTCGCAAGGCCGCGCATGTATGCACCAGCCTCATTCAGGTCAAACCCACGATAGCCGTGGTCCCAAGCACGCTGCATCATTTCAGCGGCGCCGTACTCAGAACGACCGAACGTCGCCAGCGGCTTGATCGCATGCTTGCCACCCTGCACGTGCATAGCGGCTTCGTAAACCAACTGGTCGATCAGTGCGTCACCGGCGTTGATAAAGCCGAGGCGAGCAAGGAACTGTTTAACCTTGTTTACGATTGAGTTGTACGCACGCTTGACCGCGCTATCCGTGAGGTAGCCAGCCTTGTCCTGAGCGATGTGCGCCAGAATTTCACGGGCTTCCTGAATTTCGTCTAGGTTGTAGTCGCCCTGCTCGTTGGTGTACGCCTTCTTGATGTTCTCAAGCACCGTACGAATGCGTGGGTTGGTGTCTCGCAGACCGCGAATCTGCTTCAGCAGCTGCATGAACGGGCCACGGCCCATGATCTGCTCAAGGCCGAGGTGGCCTACCAACTCGTGCGCTACAACTTCTTCAAACGACAGGTCGGAGACATTGTCTGCGACTACATAAACTTCGCCGTTCAGGTACAAGCCGCGAACATTGTTTGGTGCGTCGATAGGCAGATCAGCCGTAGACTGGACGATGTTGATCTTGTTGTACTTAGCCAGACGCTTCAGCAGCGGGGCAAACTTCTTGCTCAGCTCGCTTACAGTGGACAGCGGCTCGAACTCGCCATAGCTGCTACGGGAGTATTCTCCCAGCTCCGCTTTTTCCTGCGTCTTCAGGAACGCGTTCCACTCTTTTAGTTTTTCTGGGTTGTTGCGGAAGTACTCAGTATCGGACGCACGCTTGAGGATCAGCTGCCTAGCTTTGATATTGCCGATAGCCGTGGTGCCGAACGCGCTAGAAGCCGCGTCAGCTTCTTCCTGTGACAGGTAGCCTTCTTCTACGGCAGCATTAGCCGCTGCGCGGAACTCTTCTTTAGTTTCGGCGTCAGTTAATAACACAACCGATTGCGGCACAGCTTCAGCTACTTTCGCTTCGTACTCACCCTTCGGCTCAAATACCGGCATGATGTCGTCGGTGCGCATGGCGGTAAGAACGTCGTTGATTTCTTCGCGGGTCGGAAGCTGGCCGGTCTGAGACGTAATGTACTCACGCACCAGATCAAGTTTCTGCTGATTCAGCCCCTCTTCACCTGACGCAATGCGGTCCTGAACGTCGTTCAGCTCGTCTTCTACTTCACGAGTCGGGCGAGCCTCAACTGGAGCGGCAGCTGCGGCAGCGGCTTCTCTGCGCGCCTTATCCGCTCTCGCTCTGTTCTTACGATCCTGTTCTGCCTTTTTGGCGTCTTCAGCTGCTTTCCTAGTGTTCTCAGCGGCTTGGTTTTTGGCGTCTTCAGCTGCTTTCTGTGCAGCTGCGGCAGCTTTGGCAGCTGCGTCGGCGGCGGCTTTAGCGTCTGCCGCTTCTTGGTTCGCACGGGCAGCTTCTTCAGTTAGGCGCTGATTTTCTTCGCCAAGCTCACGGATCTGACGATCAATGCGCTCTTGTTGAGCAAACATGTCAGGCTGAACTGGGGCACGGCCACGGCCAGTGATCTGAGCGGTGAGGCTGCGCACTTGCCGCTTACGAGCGTTGAGAATGTTTTCTTTAAGCTCAACCCACTTATCCGCACCAAGCAGCTGACGGCCACTAGCATTGGCCGCATTCACGCCGCGCGCATCATTTGTAGCAACAGCACGGGCATAGTCGCTGATAAGGTTTTTAGTTTCCTGTTTGGTCTGCGCGCGCTGCTCCGGGGTCTGCTCTACAACGGCGTTGTCATAGAACTGCTCTTCCAAGTCAAAGTTTGCACGCTGAGCTTCCATCATCTGCTGAAACTCATCCGCCTCCATACGGCGGAAATCTTCGCGCTTCTGCTCTTCACTTAGAGTCTCAGGCTTACGCTGCTCTAGGTCAGCAAAACCTTGTTCGATTTCAGCTTCACGCTGAGCGGTCTGCTGCGCCTGCACGCCTTCCATTTCTTGCTGGCGTTGCCCAGCCTCCAGAAGCTCAGCACGTTTACGCTCAGTTTCGTAGCGAGCACGTTGGTCAACTTCTTCCTGCTGCTCCAGCCCGCGCTGGAGTGCCACATCTTCAGCTGCATTCAGGCGAGCATCCAAAGCGGGAACTAGCTTCGTTGCCCAAACGCTAGGTCTTTTGAGCCCGTCAAGGTAGTCCATCACCTTGCGTGCTTCTTGGCGATCCTGCGGGCGGGACAGATCGAGGCCGACTAAGCGGCGGCGAACATTGTCGAAAGTCTGCCCTACGCCGCGAGGCTTACCCGCCTCATCGCGTTTCACTTCTGTGTCAGCAAAGAAATCAGCTTCGCTGAAGTTCATCGGCATGCGCATCGGCAGCTCACGCTGCGGGCCACCAAACGCTTCGCTCACTGGGCGTTGCGGACCCTGCACCGGGCGCTCTACTTGAGGCTCAGGCTGGGTTGGACGGATGCCAAACAAGTCTTCTTCCGCCGTAGTGAACGCGGACTCCTCGGCTTTTGCCGCGTCTTCTTTAGCCTGCCGTTTAGCGGTGGCGCGCTCAGTTTTAGCCGTGTTGATCGCCCGGTTCATGCTGGCAATCGCGGCTTTCTTGTCTTGCGGGGAGAAATCGGCGTACGCAGGGTCGGTGTCTATCGCCTCTTTTTCCTGCTGGATGCGTTCAATGCGTGCCGTCGGATCTGTAAGTTCAGGGAACCACTGGTCAGGTTTAGGCGGTGGTGGCGGCTCAGGCTGAGGCAGATCAAACGCCATCTGTTCAGGAGCTGCTTCTGGCGCCGCTTCAGGTTCAACCTGTGGCTGCGGGAGCGGACCCGCCTGCGGGCCATATTCTTCGCCAGCACCAAAACCCGGCAATGGGAGCTGCCCAGTAGTTTCTGCGCGAGCAGCTTCCTGCTGTTTTCTCGCTGCTTCGACTTCTTCTTGGAGCTTAGTCAGCTGATTCTGCTGACGGCCAGTGATCGCACCGGCCACGCCACCAAACGGACCACCAAGGGCAGCGCCAAGCGCGCCGGCTTTAGGTACGCCTTCGTAGATGTCTACAGTCGGGTCATACTGAGCGGCACTGATGTTGGAGATCAACTGACCGCCAGCTTCTTCCAAACCTTCCTGACCTGCCTCACCAACAAAGCCTTTCGCTGCACCCTTAGTGCCGGCTGCCTTAACTACCTGCTGAACACCATCAGTACCAACCTTACCAAGCAACGCACGTTCAACCGCCGTACCGCCCGGAATTAGGGCACCAGTACCGATTGTGATCGCACCCGCCTGAGCGGCGTCATAACGCGCATCAGATAGAGCCTGCTTGGCCGCTTCATCTTCAGGGACGCCTTGGTCAATGAGCTGCTGGTAAACACGGTCGTACGTCTGCATGCCGATGTCGGCGCCTTGCATAGCTGCACCAGCACTGAGGCCACCAGCCACGCCGTACTTAGCAGCTGCTTGAGCGTCTTTTTTGAGAACAGTCTGAGCCAGAGCACGGGCGCCTTGGCCTGCCTTAGCGATGGGGAATAGCTGCGGAATTTGCTCAGCAAGCAAATCACCGGTGTACATGAGGTTATTGGCGAGGTAGCCGAGCGTGTCCCAGAACCCTTCAGTCTCTTGGAATAACTGTTCTTGGGCTTTGGTCTTCTCAGTCTTGAGTTCTTGAAGCTGCTCCTGCCCGCGCTCAAACGCTTCGGACATTTGCTGGGCTTCTTGATAGCCAAGCAGTGAAGCAATGTCAGTAGCGGCTTTACCCAGCCCCAACACACCTTTACCAATGCTAAGGCCGGTATCTTGGGCGAATCCTAGTATCCCACGATTGCCAGCGGCAGTAGCCTCTAACTGGGCACGCTGCATGTCATCTTGCTGCGCCAGATAGTTGGCGATTTCTCGGCCTTCTTCCTCGGTTAGGGGTTCCTCAGAATTGAACTCAATGACTCGCCCGTCAAAAGCAGGAGCCGCGTATCTGTAAGCCATCTCTGGCCCCCCTAGTTAGCGTGAAATTCCGCCTAATTTTGCAGCGGTAGTCGGGCTTAGCCCATAAGGATTCGACATGGCTCCTACTTGAAGGATCTGGCTAAGACGAGCTTCAAGAGCGGCGATACGTTTCTGCCTCATTATGTCAAATGCTTGCTGAGTCATGCCTGCTGGCGGCTCGACTAAGGGGTCGCTGAGGCGCTCAATTTCTTTCTGGATGCCCGTAATTACGGACGACTGCCCAGTCAGCCCCTTGTACAGCGAACCTTCGCGTGCAGCTAGGAGATCGGCGGCTTCCTTGAGGGCTAGTTCTTGCTCGGACGCAGCAGTCTTCTGAGCCTCGCCATATGCCTTGAGGCCTTCCAGCCCACCTTCACCCAGCGCACCCAAGAAATCAGGGTTCTTGCTAGCCATCATCGCAAGGCCAGCGCGCATCAGGGCCTCGTTAAACCCACGACCCTTGGCCCCCTTCTTACCTTCCTCGCGCTCTGAACGAAGCTCTCTGTACAACTCAAGCAGATCGTCGCGAGTTTCAGGGTCAGCTGATTTCTGAGCTGCCAGCCAGTCAGAGAACGCTTGCTGCTGGTCTGCGCTTGCTTGGCGCTGCGCATCAGTTTGCCCAGTTACCCCAGCACTGCCCGGATACGGCACTACAGTGCGGCCTTTTTCCGCCTCTGCTTTACGCTCCGCTTGCACGCCTTGCACTTCTTCGGTGAAGCGGCGAGCTGCGGCTTCACGTTCTTCCTGAGTCTGTGCTGCTTGAGTTTGTTCTTGAAACTGCTCCTGTGCGGTAATCAGTTCTGGGTCGCCAGTAAACGCTGGCTGGCGCGGTTGGAGCGCCATGCGGCGTTCTTGTTCAGAAAGGTCTGCATCTACCGGTGCCCCCAAGTCTGCCGCTTGCGCAGAAGGCATAATAGCTTCAGCTACCTGAGCGAGGAATGGCACAGCTTTCTGCGCAGGTGCGCCTTCTGGCGCCTGTCCCGGTGCCGGACCTTCAGGGGCAAGTAAGCCCGGAAGGCCATCTTGTACTGGAGCTACGGGCGAGAAGCCCGGAGTGTATTCCCCGCCGCCCATCGGCATCGTTGGAGCGGCATCAATGCTGGTCTCAGGCATAACTTCACCACGACCGCCACTGCCATAGTCAACGCGAGGGGCGCCGTAAGGAGCACTGGACGGAGTGATCGCCGGGACTGGTTCTGCTGGTACACGATCCCCAGCAGCTTCAGCGGGTACACGCATGCCTGCACCCTTAATTTCATTCTCGTCCAGTGCCCGCACGCGGTTCGCGTAGTCGATGATGCCCTGCTCGGACATATCAGCCGGAATTTCTGCGCCACGGCTCTGGAGGTATGCGTACGCATCAGCAACTGGATCCTCTGGGAGAAGGCGGAGCACGCCGTCGCCGCCGGTAGTACCGCCCTGCTGCATCTTTTTAACTGTGGGCTTACGAACATCTGGCTTGCTAGAGGGGCACATCTTTTCGCCGGTTTCTGGATTCGTCCAGCATGCTTCTGCTTCGCCTTTCGCGTAGCCGCCAGCGGCGTAGCCTTTTACGTTTGAATCTGAGCGGCGAAGGGCGTTTTCCATCAGCCGGTCATACATGCCACTAGCACGCATTTCGCGCTCAATGCTTCCCGGCTCACCAATTTGATTCTTTTGCTGAGCTAAGAATGAACTGATTTCCTCAGGGCTGGCAGTAGACAGGGCCTGAATAGCGGCATCGTACTCGCGCTCATATTTAGGGATTCCAAAATCGGCGGGGTCGAGGACTCCCATTCTTACTAGAGTTTGTCCGCCCGGAAGCGCCGTTGCATAATCACTAAGCCCCGGTTCGTAGTATTCAGGCATTGCTGGAGCATCACCTTTTTGGCCCCCACGCAACCACGACTCATATTTTCCTAGCCATTCACGACGCATTTCTGCACTATTTTTCTTACCCTTAGCCTCGCCACCCTTAGCAAAACTCACCAGTCCGCCAGAGGCCATGTCCATGCTGCCCATCGGGATCGCAGCGATACCACCCATAATCTCGTCAGCTACAGTGCTGTCCCCCTGTGGTGCCTGCGTAGCGGCCTCGTCCCGCATCTTCTTGCGACGCTGTAATTCCGCCAGCACCAAGTACTGCGGAGCAGAGCCAGTCTGCA